>LJSS01000080.1_pt1 | contig 16495 bp, 15 predicted proteins | sample 890271 | NCBI WGS metagenome assembly LJSS01 (sample SAMN03797534, study PRJNA294671) | hot springs metagenome | isolation source: water from Lobios Hot Spring | place: Spain: Lobios, Galicia | collected 2011-02-08
GGAGCACGATGCGCCCTTCTGGAGGTGCGCGCCTCCAATCTCGCCGCCCAGCAACTCTACCACCAGCTCGGGTTCCGCGTCGTCCACCGCCGCAAGAACTACTATGCCGATCCGCCAGAGGACGCGCTCCTCATGCGCTGCGACTTCGCCGATTCGGCCGTGTCGTGAGAGGCCGCACCCCGCCTCCTTGCCTCCACCGGGGTTTTGTACTAAGATTCGCCCTGCACATGAGGATGAGCACGACGCGACGCTACGATCACTTCACGAGGAGGGAGGGGGATGAATGCCAACTCCGTGTCTCTCAAGGAACATCTGATGGCGATTGATCCGGAGTTTCGCGCTCTCGTCCTGGAGCATCAGCAGTACGAAGCGCGTTTGAGCGAATTGACAGCGCTCCCCTACCCCACGCCGGAAGAGTTGATGGAGGAGACGATCTTGAAGAAGAAGAAGCTGCTCGTCAAGGACAAGATGGAGGCCATGCTCAATCGCTACAAGCGGCAGATGGGGCTGAAGTAGCGCGAGCCTGCCGATCGCAGGTGCCGAGAGACGCGGGTGAGCATCTCCCAAGCGCCTCCTCAAGCGGAGGACGGTGTGATCGTTCGGGAAGGATGGCCGTATATCGCATGGGCTCTGCTTCCGGCGCTCGTCGGCGCCTGGCTGCATCTGTGGCCGATGGCCCTGGCGGGCCTCGGTCTGGCGCTCTTTTTCGCGTACTTCTTTCGCGATCCCGAGCGGACGATCCCCGATGACGAGCGCGCCATCGTCTCCCCGGCCGATGGCCGCGTGGTCGCTCTGGCTGCGCTCGATCCGAACGATCCGCGTTCGCCCGTGCGCCTCTCGATCTTCCTCTCCCCGTTTGACGTGCATGTGAACCGCGCGCCGATGGCAGGGCGCATCGCAGCCGTTCATCACCGTCCGGGTCGCTTCCTCCCGGCCATGCGAGCCGAAGCGTCGGTGGAGAACGAGCAGACGGAGATCCGGATCGTGGGGGAGCGCGCGGAGCTGATCCTGCGACAGATCGCGGGCATCTTGGCGCGCCGCATCGTCTGCTGGAAGCGCCCCGGGGATTTCGTGCACAAAGGGGAGCGCATCGGCATGATCAAATTCGGCTCCCGAGCGGACCTCGTTCTTCCACCAAATGTCGAAGTCCTCGTGCGCGTGGGCGATCGCGTCTTGGGGGGAAGCACAATCCTCGCGAGGATTCGAGGATGAGCGAGAATCCCATCCCGGGCTACCTCCCGACGGAGGCGGGACGACGGCGCGGGGCGTATGTCATCCCCAGCCTCTTCACGACGGCCAATATCTTCTGCGGCTTCTATGCGGTGGTCGCGGCTCTCAAGGGATACCAGGCCCTCTCGACGGACGTGGCGGAAGCCATGCGCCTCTTCGACAACGCCGCGAAGGCGATCGGTTTCGCCGTGCTCTTCGACGCCCTGGACGGACGCATCGCCCGCATGACGCGGACGACGAGCGATTTCGGCCTGGAGCTGGACAGCCTGGCCGATGTGCTCTCGTTCGGCCTGGCCCCTGCCGTGCTCGCCTACGCGTGGGGGTATGGCACGACACCGGACATCTATGGGCTGGAGATGGGGAAGGCGGCGTGGGTCGTCTCCTTCCTCTACCTCGTCTGCGGCGCCTTCCGCTTGGCCCGCTTCAACGTTCATGCCCGACGCGCAACCACGGTGAAGGACCGACGGCAATTCATCGGTCTGCCTATTCCCGCTGCCGCGGGATTGATCGCAGCGATCGTGCATTTCTCACCAATGCCGCTCTCGGCCCGACCGACCCACTCGCTCGCGCTCTTCGGGAATCCGCTTCAGATGGAGAGCGCTCTCCTGGGATTCCTCCTCCTGCTTCTGGTCGTTGCCTTGAGCGGATTGATGATCAGCACGATCCGATACCGAAGTTTCAAGGACCTCGGCGTCACCGCGCTCAGCCCACGTTGGACGGTGCTTCTGCTCTCGCTCCTTGTGGCCAGCATCTACTTCTACTCCCGCTGGGTGCTGATCCTTCTGGCCAGCACATACGTCGCCCACGGGATCGTGATGAAGGGATTCGCCCTGCTGCGCCTGGGGCGCAAAGCCTCCGTTCCGGCTGAGGTCTCCCCCCCGATCGAATCCGAGCCATGATGGACGCACTCACCCTCCTGCAGGCAATCCTTCGCATCACGGTGTCCCTTTCAGGGATCGGATTCTCAGATGCCACCGATCCCTCGCTGGTGATCAAGCTCCTTCAGGCCGCGCACGCCGCCGAACAGACGACGAGTCTGGGGGATCGCAAGGCGTTCATCATTCAACTCCGCGACGAGCCGCTGGCGACCTATGAGGGCCATGTGCCGGGTCTTGAGGCGACGAGCGTGCGCGTCTCCCCCCGCAACCGGCGCCAGGGGAAGTTGGACGTGCACTCTCAGACGAGCCGCCGATACCTCGACTATCTGGAACAACGACATCAGGCACTTCTTCGAACGCTGCAACAGCATCTCCCTCGCGTGCAGGTCTTTCGCCACTATCACATCGTGCTCAACGGCTTCGTCGCCTTGGTCCCCTCGTCGGACATCCCGGCACTCGTTCGCCATCCGGAGGTGAAGGCGCTCCTTCCGGTAGTCGAATATGAGCTCGTGGCCGAACCCACTGCGCTGCCTGCCCTCGACGTGAGCAATGATCTGATGGGCGTTCCCCTGGTCTGGGAGAGGCTCGGCGGGCGAGAGAACGCGGGGCGCGGAGTGAAGATCGGCGTCCTCGACACGGGCGTGGACTTCAGCAATCCGATGTTTCACGACCTCGATCTCCTTCCTCCTCCCGGATTCCCACGCGGTGATCTTGCGCTCGCCACGAATAAGGTCATCGTCGCCAAGGTCATCCGCTCGATCTTTGACGAAACCGACACGCGCCTGGATCCCGGACATCGAACGGCGCAAGACCTTGTCGGGCATGGCTCCCACGTCGCCAGCTGCGCGGCGGGAGCCACGGTGCGCCTGGAGGGAATCCCCGGCGCCCGCCCGGTCGTCATGAGCGGCGTCGCCCCGAAGGCGTATATCGGCAGCTATCGCATCTTCGCCCCCCGCGCCTTCACGGATAATATCGTGGCCGCGATCGAAGAGGCGGTGCAGGACGGCATGGACATCCTCAACATGAGCTTCGGCCCGCGCACGCCTCCGACGAGCGATCCCGCCTTCAATGCCCAGGTGATCGCTGTGAACAATGCCGCGCAAGCGGGCGTTCTGTCGGTCATCGCGGCCGGGAACAAAGGCCTTTCGCCTCCGTTCAACTCCGCGGGGGGGACCGTCGGCGGAGCTGCCGAATCGAGCGAAGCGCTTACAGTCGGCGCCTCGACCAATCTCCATGTGAGCGATGGGATCGAGCGCGCGACGCTTCAGCTCGAAGGGGACGACATCCTCGTCTCCGGCGTTCGCGGGGCCAACGGCGCAGCTCCTTTCCCTCCGGAGATCGCCGGACCGCTGGTGGACGTAGACCTCGTAGACGGCGAGGCCTCAGGGCTTCTCTGCGACCCGCTTCCGGCCGGATCATTGCAGGGAGCCATCGCCCTTGTGCAGCGAGGCCAGTGCACCTTTCAAACGAAGGTGACCAATGCCGCGCAAGCGGGAGCTATCGCCGTCGTCATCTATAACTCTCCGGAAGGCGGCGATCAGCTCTTTCGCATGGATCTCCAAGGGGCTCCGCTTCCGGCCCTCTCTCTCCCGCGCTCCGAAGGATTGCGCCTGAAGGCTCGCCTGGCCGGCGTTCGCGAGCGCTCGCTGATCGCCCGCATGCGGCTTGAAGCGCCCCGAACGTTCCCGGATGTGCCGAACCTTCTGGCGAGCTTCAGTTCACGTGGGCCGAGCAACGATTATCAGATCAAGCCGGATCTGGTGACCGTCGGCACAGGAAGCTACGCGGCGGTTCAGGACGATGATCCGCGCGGCGAGAACCGCTTCCCCACCTCTCCGCCCGGTATCGGCCAGAGTACCATGTACGACCCTTCGGGATTCGCCTTCTCACAAGGGACAAGTTTCTCGGCGCCACGAGCGGCTGGAGCCGCCGCCTTGCTTCGCCAGCTTCATCCGGATTGGACGCCCGCTGAGATCAAGTCCGCCTTGGTGACGACAGCAGCGCGACCGCCGGAGATAGCCGCACTCGGCGTGATGGATCGCGGGGCGGGACTGCTGAATCTCCCGGCGGCCGCTCGCTTGCAGACTATTGCACTCCCCTCGAGTCTCAGCTTCGGCCGCCAGCTCGTAACCGGATCGGCCGAGTTCGAGCGCGCCTTCCGCTTGACGAATAAATCCGCCGTGCCAACCGAATACCGCCTGCGCGTCGTCCTCACTTTGGGCGCTCAGCTTGTGCGCGCCAGGACGAGCGTCACGGAACTGCGCCTGCTGCCGGGCGAGAGCGCGACAGTCACCGTGACACTCGCTGTGGAGTCCGCCATCCCCTTAGGGATGACGGATGCCGAAGGGTACGTCTTCATCTCCGACGGCGATCGGACAATCCCGGGGGAGATCGCCGTCCCCCTCTGGATCCGCCTGGTGCGGTTCCAGTGAACCCCACAGGGTACATCTATGAGAAACGCATGGCCACTGCTTGTGATCGGGATCCTGCTGGGGCCTTTCCCCTCCGCCCGCCTGCAGGAGTCTGGCGAGTACCTGACGAGCAAAGAGATCGAGCAAATGAAGGAAGCGCAGCGCATTGACCTGCGTGTGAAGGTGCTCATGAAGATCGCGGAACGCCGCCTCATGGCCCTGGAGCAAGCGACCACGCCGCTGTCGAAGAAAGAGGAAGACGCCTGGGGCCCCATCCCGAAAGGCACGCCCGAGGAATTGCTCCAGCAGTACATCAAGGCCATTGACGAGACGATCCTCAACATCGAGGATGCTCACGGCCAGGACCCCGAGAATGAGTTCCTCCACCCGGCTCTGAAGACGTTTCGAGAAGCGACCGACCACTATCTGCTCCGCCTGAAGGCGCTCATGGAGAAGCTCAAGAGCGCTGATGCTCTGGAAGTCTTGCGCCGCGCCCTCGAAGCCACGGAGCTGGCGAATGCCGACGCCCGCGAGGGCGAAGCCCGCTTCGCGAAACCGAAGAAGAAGTAGCCCTGGGGCGAGCCGAAGGCGTCCAAAACGCGCGTGCTTGACATGGAGAGACCACGCACCTATAATGGCCACTTGATCAAGTGGCGCATGTTCAACAGGTTGAGTCAAGGAGGCCGTCGAGCGTGATCAAACAAGACATCGTCAATCGCGTGGCCGAGAAGACGGGCTTGCCCAAGAGCCGGGTCGAAATGGCCGTGGATGCGTTCTTCGAGGCGATGAAACAAGCGTTGAAGAACGGGTATCGGATCGAGTTGCGTGGCTTCGGCGTCTTCTCCGTTCGACCGCGGAAACGCGGCATCGGGAGAAACCCAAAGACCGGAGCCGTCGTGCCGATCCCCGAGGGGAAGACGATTCGGTTCAAACCCGGAAAAGAGCTGCGGTGAACGAGTGTCGTGAACGGGCACACGTCCCATTCCGCCGAGCCCCTCTCCGCATATGACGTCCTCCTGATGCGGGAATCTCGCATCCCTCTGCGGCGCGTGATCCTGCACGCCGTTCTCTTCCTGAGCACGTTCGCGACGACCTTCCTGGCGGGAGCGTTCTTCGCTCTGAGTGGAGCGGTGGTGGAGGACCTGGGAGCCGCCCTCACCCATCCGGCCATCGTCTCCAGCGGCCTCGCCTATTCGTTCACCCTTTTGACCATCCTGCTGGCGCATGAGCTGGGACATTATCTGGCGTGCCGATACTACGGGATCCAGGCCAGCTTACCCTATTTCATCCCGGCCCCGCCCGTGATCGGCATTGGAACTTTCGGCGCGTTCATTCGCATTCAGGAACCCATCCGCTCGCGCCGCGCGCTCTTCGATGTCGGCATCGCGGGCCCGCTGGCCGGATTCGCCGTCGCCTTGCCAGCGGCGATCGTCGGCCTTTGGTTCGCGGACCCCGCGCCCCCGATTCCTTTGACCGAGGGGGTGATCACCTTCAACGACCCGCCTCTGTTTATCCTTCTGCAGCGCGTTTTCGATCTGCCGGTCATGATCCAGTGGAACCCCGTCCACTTCGCGGCTTGGGTGGGAATGCTGGCGACGAGCCTGAATCTGCTGCCCCTCGGTCAACTGGATGGTGGGCACATCGCCTACGCGCTGCTTGGGCGTCGGGGACACCGATGGATGGCGCGGGGGATCTTCTTCCTGATGATCGGCCTGGCCTTCTACGCCTATAGCCGCCATCGGTGGGCGGGGTGGTTCGTCTATGTCGGGCTCATCGGGCTGCTCATCGGGCTGAAACACCCTCCGGTCGGGGATGAACATCAACCGCTCGACCGCCGGCGGAAGGTCTTGGGAATCATCGCCTTGATCGTCTTCGCCCTCAGCTTCATGCCCTTCCCCATCACGATCACCTAGCGAGAGCCGCCCCGATGGCGGAATTTAGGACATGGGCACGATCTCTCCCACGCCCACTCTGGGCATGTGGACTCAGCCTTCTCCTTGCCCTGGAGGCTCCCTCTCAGGTCACGCTGCGTTCGGACCTCGTCCTCGTGCCGGTGACCGTGAGAGATCAGCAGGGCCGCCGTGTGCGCGGGCTCACCGTGGAGGATTTCGAGGTCTTCGATAACGGCCGCAAGCAAGCGATCGCTTTTTTCTCGACCGAGCCCGTCTCCGGCCTGCTCTCGCGTCCCCTGGCGCTGAGCCTTTTGCTCGATGCTAGTGGAAGCATCGCCGCGACCTGGCCCGCACAAGCCTCGGCTCTCCGAAGCCTGCTGCGGTGGCTCGGGCCGGAAGTTCGCGTGAGCCTCATCCGCTTTCACGAGCGCCCCGAACCTCTCACCGAAGGATTCACGACCGAGAAGACCGTCCTCGAACGCGCCGTGCAGCGCCATCGCCCGGTCTGGAGTCAAACGGCCATCTTCGACGCGCTGCTGTTTGCGTTTCAACAGCTCGCCGCACTTCCCGATGCCCACGCGCGGAAGCTCGCCCTTCTGCTGACCGATGGATTGGACACGGCGAGCACCGTGGATCCGGCCCAATGCCTTCAGATCGCCGAGGCGGCCGGGATCACGCTCTACGCCATCATCATCCCTCTCTATTCCCCCGTCGAAGGTCGCTTGCGCCCTCGCCCGGTCGCCAAGGGCCTCCTCGAGATCGCCCGTCGGACCGGGGGCCGGGTGTTCTTCGCCGGTGACGTGAGGGACGTACTCGATCCCCGGACGACGCTCGACATCACCCCGATCTTTCAAGATATTGTGGAAGAGCTGTGGGGCCAGTACTATATCGGGTATTACGCCCCGAACGCCCCAAGTGGGACCCGACACCGGATTCGCGTCCGGGTGAAGCGCGCTGGAGTGCGCGTGCAGACCACTCGGAAGAGCTACGTCTCCCGAGAGTGAGGTCATCGGTCAACGGAAAGTGCACCTCGCCCTCGCTTCGCATCTCCACATTTTGTCCTCCAACGAGCGAGGGGGATTCCCAAATCGCGCGAATCGCACTATAATTGTGTCGCAACAGGTGAGGAAATCGCATGAGGGGGGACAAAAGGGACGCGAATATGAGCGATCGGCGGCGGAGGGATGACATCACGAGGAAGGACGGCGAATGACCCTGAAGATCACACGCGCGCTGTTGAGTGTCTCGGACAAGCGAGGGCTCCTCGAGTTCGCCCAATATCTTCATCTTCAAGGAGTTGAACTCATCTCGACCGGAGGCACGGCCTCCCTCCTCCGCGCGGCTCGTCTTCCCGTCCGAGACGTCTCGGAGGTGACCGGATTCCCCGAGATCCTGGGCGGAAGGGTCAAGACCCTTCACCCCAAGATTCACGGTGGTCTTCTGGCCGTGCGCCAGTATCCGGAGCATCAACGTGAGGTCGAAGCCTACGGCCTTCCGCTCATTGACCTGGTCGTCGTGAATCTCTACCCCTTCGTTCAAACGGTGGCCCGCTCCGAGGTCGCTCTCACCGACGTGATGGAGAACATCGACATCGGGGGGCCGACGTTGATTCGAGCGGCCGCGAAGAACTTTCGTGACGTCGCGGTCATCGTAGATCCCTCCGACTATGAGCCCTTCCTGGAAGAGCTGCGGGCTCACGGAGGGGTGAGTCTGGCGACCCGGTTCCGCCTGGCGCAAAAGGCGTTCGCGCATGTCGCCGAGTACGACGCGGCGATCGCCGACTTCTTTGCGAACCGGCTCCGCCTGACCGACGAAGAGGTGCGCGTGGAGTCCGAGCCGGAGATGCCGACGCGACTGACGCTCTGGCTGCAGCAACAAGAGCCGCTGCGCTATGGCGAGAATCCCCACCAAAAGGCAGCCCTTTACCGAATCCCCCAGGATGAACCGGGCGTGGCCGCTGCCCGACAATTGCAGGGGAAGGAGCTGTCGTTCAACAACTACCTGGATTTGGATGCCGCATGGGCCCTCGTCACAGAGTTCTCCGAGCCCGCATGCGTGATCATCAAACACACGAATCCATGCGGAGCGGCGACTGGGGAGACGCCGGCCGCGGCGTATCGGAAGGCCCTGGCCACCGATCCGGTCTCCGCTTTCGGAGGCATCGTCGGCTTCAACCGCCCTGTGGATGAAGAGGCGGCCCGTGCGCTCGCGGAACTCTTTCTGGAAGCGATCATCGCCCCGGGCTATGAGCCGGAGGCCCTCACCGTGCTCTCGCGGAAGAAGAATCTGCGAGTAATGCTCATGGAGCGAGCATCGGGGAGTGAGCAATGGAGCGGCTACGACTTGAAGCGAATCCGCGGGGGAATCCTCCTGCAGACACGCGACCGGATCGCTTGGGAGAGCACCACGCTTCGGGTCGTCACCCGACGCGAGCCGACGAACGAAGAGCTCGAAGCCCTGCGCTTCGCATGGGTCGTGTGCAAACACGTGAAATCGAACGCCATCGTCCTGGCGCGTCCAGGCCAACTCATCGGCGTCGGGGCTGGGCAGATGAGTCGGGTGGATGCGGTCAAGCTCGCCGCGATGAAGGCCATCCTCCCGATGGAAGGGTCGGTCCTCGCCTCGGACGCCTTCTTCCCCTTCCGGGACGGGGTGGATGAGGCCGCACGACATGGCGTTCGCGCGATCATCCAACCGGGTGGCTCCATTCGCGACGCGGAGGTGATCGCGGCCGCGGATGAGCACGGCCTGGCTATGGTCTTCACGGGCGTGAGGCACTTCAAGCACTGAGACCGCTTGTCGGAGTGCTCGGGACGTATCCCCGATGAGCGATCCGACAAGCGAAAATCCTATCGAGGAGGAGGGGAGCTTATGCAACTGGAACCGGAAGCCCTGGGCACGACACCTTCGATCGCCCCTGAGGCCCCCGCCGGCGCTGGGGCTGCTCCAGAGGCCGCCCCGCCTGCGGCCAAGCCCGCGAAGAAAGCCGCAGCCAAGAAGCCCGCGAAGAAGGCGGCTGCCAAGAAACCGGCCGCCAAGAAGGCCGCGGCCAAGAAGCCGGCGAAGAAAGCCGCAGCCAAGAAGCCCGCGAAGAAAGCGGCGAAGGCCACGGCGAAGACAACCAAGAAGACGGCCAAAGGGACGAAGAAAGCGGGCACCAAGAAGAAGTGAGCACACGCGTATCCTGATCCCGCGTGATGATCTCGCCGCCTCCCATCCGGGAATGGCTCGGCGGCGAGAGGTGATCGCACGAGGATACGGGGGTCTTGAGGCCAAACGATCGTGACCCTGCAAGGGAGGTATCGCCTCAAGGTCCCCCAAAGGCCTTCCTATCCCGATGGGAGGATCCGGGAGGAACGAATGAGTGCCCCTCAGGAGCAGACCGAGTACGTCAACCTGCTGGAACAGACGCTCCAACACATCGTCGCGACGCTCTCACGCCGGGAGGACGTCGAGCGTGTGAGCATCTTCGGCTCCTATGCCAGGGGCAGGAGGGATCTTTTCACGGATTTGGACCTCTTGATCATCATGAGAACGGAGCGAGATTTCGTGGATCGACTGCGTCTGATGTACGAGCTTCTGGCAGGCCCGGTAGACATGGATCTGCTCTGTTATACCCCGGAGGAGTTCCAAGCCCTCAAAGAGAGTCCGTTCCTCCGCCGAATCCTCCAGGAGGAGGTGGTGCTCTATGAGAAGAACCGCCTATGAGGAAGGCTGGCGGTGGCTCGAACAAGCGGAAGAAGACTTGCGCTGGACCAAAGACCTGGCCGAACGGGGGGGATACCATCTGGCGTGCTTCCTCGCCCAACAGGTGGGGGAGAAAGCGCTCAAAGCCTTTCTGTACGCGCAAGGTGAGGAGATCGTCCTCGGACACTCCATTGAACGGCTATGTCATCGGGCTGCTCACTGGGAGGCAGAATTCGCCGAACGGGTGAAACGATGGGCGATCCTGGACGGCTATTACGTGCCGACCCGTTACCCGAATAGTCTCCCCGAGAGCATTCCGGCGCGCGTGTACACGCAAGAAGCCGCGCGAGAAGCCGCCCGACTCGCCGAAGAGATCGTCACGTTCGTCCGTCAGTGGTTCTCCGAGAATCCCCCAGAGTCGCGCCCCTGAACGATCGCCATGACCGAGCTGAAGGACTGGCCAAAAGGCCGAAGGTTGTGTAGAATTTCACCCGCAAGCGGTGGCGAGCATAGCTCAACCTGGTCAGAGCACTTGACTGTGGATCAAGGGGTTGCGGGTTCAAATCCCGCTGCTCGCCCCATCCACCCTTTGCTCTTCCCCACAACTTAGAAGGCGCTGCTCTAATACCAGTTCCGCAGCCGAACCTCCATCCCCGGCTCGCCTTTGAGCGCATCTACAAAACGGCTCAGATCGGAATTGCGATAGTGATAGGGGTAGACGATCTTCGGTCGAAAGGCTTTCACGCATTCGGCGGCTTCTTCCGGTGGCATCGTGAAGGGGAGATTCATGCAGATGAAGGCCACATCTATCCCCTTCAGGGCCTTGATCTCCGGGACGCATTCGGTATCGCCGGAGATGTAAACCCGTCTCCCCCCGAGCGTGAGCACGTACCCGTTCCCGCGTCCTTTCGTGTGATAGAGCTGCCCCGGGCTCGGACCGCGAACGAGATTGTACATGGGGACGGCCTCAATGGTGATTCCCTCTACGGTCTTCCTCTCGCCGTTCCGGATGATCTGCGCCTCGCGAATGGTCTCGGCGACGGCGGCCGGAGCCAAGATCACCGTCGTCTCCTTCTTCAAGTGATCCACCATCGCCCGATCCATGTGATCCGGGTGAATGTCGGTGATCAGGATGATGTCGGCCTTCGGCAAGCCCGCGTAGTTCCCGCGACTCCACGGGTCTATGTGAATGACCTTCCCCCGAAACTCCAGCATCAGGCTCCCATGCGTGATCGGTCGGATCTTCACCTCCCCTTCATCAGTGGGCAGAACATCCACATTCCCCTCCTGAAGTCGAGAGGCGCCCAGACCCCCCCACGTGATCGCAAGGATGGCGATGAGCGTCTTGAGCCTGGCGTCCTTCATACGTTCCCTCCAGCGCCATTGGTCATGCGGGGTCAATACTAGAGGGAGGCGCGCCGTCGCGCAAGCCGGGGGAGGCGGGCGATCTCCCTGGAATTGACAGGCCCGCGTCCCCCTTTCTAGAATTCCGCCGACACAGATCGCGGAGCCGGGGAGAGGGAGAGATGCGCGTGCATGAGCTGGAGACGCCCGCCGTCCTCATTGACCTGGACGTCATGGAACGCAATCTCGCCCGCATGGCCGAATATTGCCGACGGCACGGGCTCGCGCTGCGCCCACACACGAAGACGCATAAGATCCCGGAATTGGCGCATCGGCAGATGGCCAGCGGCGCCTCGGGCATCACCGTCGCCAAGCTGGGCGAGGCCGAGGTGATGATCCAAGCGGGACTCACCGATGTCTTGATCGCCTATCCCATCCTGGGGCGGGAGAAAGCAGCGCGCTTGGCGGCTCTGGCCGAACGGGCGTCGCTCATGGTCGCTCTGGATTCCGAAGAAGCCGTGCGCGACATCTCCCGCAGCGCGCAGGAGCGCGGCGTGCGCATCGGTCTTTTGGTGGAGTTGGACATCGGCTTCCGTCGCTGCGGTGTGCAACGGCCGGATGAGGCGGTCGCTCTGGCCCGCCTCATTCACGAGCTGCCGAACGTGGACTTCCGCGGTGTGATGTTCTACCCCGGACACTTCATGGCTCCCGAACCCGAACGGCGTCAGCTTCTTGAAGACGCCAACACGCGCCTTCGACGCTTTTACGACGCCTTCGAACGCGCGGGCCTCTCAATTGGCGTCGTGAGCGGGGGATCAACGCCGACGGCCTTCATCTCCCATGAATTCCTCGGCGTGACGGAGATTCGCCCCGGGATGTACATCTTCAATGACCGCACGATAGTCGGCCTCGGTGTGGCCCGCCCCGAGGATTGCGCGCTCTCGATCCTGGTGACGGTCGTCAGCACCTCCGTCTCCGGCCGCGCTATCGTGGATGGCGGCTCGAAGACCTTCTCCACAGACCGGTACCGCGCCGGCGACGGCCGCGGCTTCGGTCTCGTGTGCGAGGACCCGGAAGCCGAGGTGGAGGCGCTCTCGGAGGAGCACGGACACTTGGACATCTCGCGCTCCTCGCGCCGCTATCGCGTGGGGGAGCGGCTGAGGATCATCCCCAACCACGTCTGCACCGTCATGAACCTGCACGATGAGGTGTATGGGATTCGCGGGGATCAGGTGGAAGCGGTCTGGCGCGTCGCAGCCCGAGGCCGCGTGCGTTGACCTGAAACCGGAGCAGAGGCTTCGGTCGTAGTCCCGATGCGCAGGACCTGTCCAGCCCAGGCTTTGGAGGAGAGGCTTATGACACACACCTTTCGCCGAATCGTCGTCCTCACGCTCATGCTGGGGCTGATGAGCGCCATCGCCCCAGTACTCGGTCAACAGAAGGTCAAGCTGCTGGACAAGGAGACCTTCATGGAGATGGAATCCGTCGGGAATCCCGCCATCTCCCCCGACGGCCAGCAGATCATCTTCACCCGCACGTGGGTCAACAAGATGCGGGATGAGTACAACAGTAATCTCTGGATCGTTGACGTCGCGGGGACGCGCGTGCGCGAGTTGACCTCGGGGAATTGGCGCGACAGCTCGCCAGTCTGGTCCCCGGATGGGAAGCGCGTCGCCTTCCTCTCGAACCGAGATGGCACGACGCAGATCCACGTGATGTGGGTGGACACGCGCGAGGTCGCCCAACTGACCCGTCTGGAGCGGGCTCCGAGCGATCTGCGGTGGTCGCCCGATGGAAAGTACCTGGCCTTCACCATGCTCGTCCCCGACAATGATCCCATCCTGCCGATCAAGCTGCCCGAGCGACCGGCCGGGGCACAATGGGCGCGACCGGCCATCGTCGTGGATCGGCTCACCTGGGCGCGTGACGGCCAGGGCCTGCTCCCACGCGGCTACACACAAGTCTTCGTCGTTGACGCGACGCTCGGCGGCACCCCTCGTCAGATCACCAGCGGCAAGTACAACCACACGGATCCCGAGTGGTCGGCCGATGGTCGGACGATCTACGTCTCGGCGATTCGCAAGCCCGATTGGGAGTATCTGCGAGGAGACACTGAGATCTATGCCGTTGACCTTCAGACGCTCGACATCCGTCCCCTCACCGACCGACGCGGCCCGGATACGAATCCGACAGTCTCTCCCGACGGACGGTGGATCGCCTACACGGGCTACGACGAGAAAGGGTACACCTTCCACATTTCGAGCCTCTATCTGATGGACAAAGATGGGGGCAACAAGCGCGTCCTCGCCGAGAACCTCCCCAGCTCACCGACCAACGTGACCTGGGCGCCCGATGGCTCGGGCATCTACTTCCTCGTGGGAGAGAAAGGGACGACGGGCGTCTACTTCGCCTCGCTCGATGGAAAAGTGCGCAAGGTCCTGGAGGGCACGCATGTCCTCTCGGGCTTCTCCCTGGCCAAGAACGGACAGGTGGCCACCGTGCGCTCGACGTTCAAGGAACCAGGGGTGCTCGTCACCTTCAATCTCCGCGATCCGGCGAACATCCGGAAGCTCGTGGACGTCAACGAAGACGTGCTGGCGGGGGTGAAGCTCGGCGACGTTGAGGAGTTGTGGTTCACCTCGACGGACGGATGGAAGATTCAAGGCTGGCTGATCAAACCCGCCGAATTCGACCCGACCAAGAAATACCCCATGGTGCTCTGGATTCATGGAGGGCCGTGGGCGATGTACAACGTCGGCTTCAATTGGGCCTTCCAGAATTTCGCGGCTAATGGCTATGCCGTGCTCTACACGAATCCGCGAGGGAGCACGGGTTACGGTCAAGACTTCGTCAATGGCATCCAATACGCATACCCGGGCAAGGATTACGATGACCTGATGGCGGGCGTGGACGCAGCGCTCGCCAAAGGCTGGATTGATGAGCGCAACCTCTTCGTCTGCGGCGGCAGCGGTGGCGGTGTCCTCACGGCCTGGATCGTCGGTCACACGGATCGCTTCGCAGCGGCCGTCTCCATGCGCCCGGTCATCAACTGGCATTCGTTCGTGGGCACCACCGACGGCCCGAATTGGTACTCCCAGTTCCGGAAGTTCCCATGGGAGGACCCGATGGAGTACGCCCTCCGATCCCCGCTGCACTATGTCGCCAACGTGAAGACGCCGACGATGATCATGACCGGTGAAGCGGACCTGCGCACGCCCATCGGGCAGAGCGAGGAGTTCTACCGCGCGCTGAAGATGCTCAAGAAGGAGACGCTCCTCATCCGCATGCCCGAGGAGTATCATGGCTGGCGCCGCCCGTCGCACCAGTTGGCGCAGCAACTCTACCTGCTCGCGTGGTTCGAGAAGCACAAGCGCCAGGATAAAGATGTCCCGATCGAGGGCTCAGGACAGGAGGCCGGACGCGCTCGAACGGGACGATGAACCTTTCGACATCGGCTCACGTGGGGACTCGGCTCTTCGACCGGGGCGCCACGTGAGCCTCTCCAAGAGCCGTCTACGGAGGAATCGCGATGCGAAACGTGAGGGTTCGATGGCTCGAACTCATCCTTCTCTTGCTCCTTAGCGTCCTTCCCCCGATCGGGAGAGGGACGCAACTCTCTCGAAAGCCTCCACAGACCCCGATGGAGGACGTCAAGGAGGTCCTGCACGGGGTCGAGCTCGTGGATCCGTATCGCTGGCTCGAAGACCAATGGAGCCCGAAGACCCGCGCGTGGATTGATGAGCAGAATGCCTACACGCGCACGTTGCTCGATGCCGTCGCCGGGCGCGAGCGCATTCGACGACGCCTCACGGAGCTGATGAAAGTGGACGCCGTGGGGCTCCCCATCGAACGCGGTGGGCGATATTTCTTCACCAAGCGGCGCGCGGATCAAGAGCAATTTGTGATCTACATGCGGAGGGGGCGTCAGGGACCGGACGAAGTTTTGATTGATCCGCATCCCTGGAGCCCGGATCACACGACGAGCGTGACGTTGTTGGACGTCTCCGATGATGGGACCCTGCTCGCCTATGGCGTGCGTCAGGGTGGGGAGGACGAGATCATCGTCCGTCTCTTCGACGTCGAAGCTCGTCGCGATCTCCCCGATGCTCTCCCAAAAGGGCGATATTTCAGCCTCTCGTTCACCTCCGACAAGAGTGGCTTCTACTACGCGCGGCACACGGCGGAGGGCCCGCGCGTCTACTTCCATCGGCGCGGCGATGACCCGGCGCGCGATCGGGAGATCTTCGGCCGAGGCTATGGCGTGGATAAGATCATCACGGTCACGCTCTCAGAGGACGGACGATACGCGCTCTTCACGGTCTCGCACGGCGCCGGCGCCCGACGAACGGAGATCTACCTCTCCGACGTGGCGCGCGATGGCGCCATCCTGCCGGTCGTCAACGACATCGAGGCGCGATTCAGCGGACAAATTGCCGGAGACACGCTCTATCTACTGACGGACTGGAATGCCCCGCGAGGCCGCCTCCTCGCCGTGGATGTGCGCAAGGCGACGGCCCGAGACCAATGGCGCGAGGTCATTCCCCACTCTTTGGCCGTGATCACTGGTTTCGCTCTGGTCGGCGGGCGAGTCGCGGTGAACGTCCTGGAGAACGTTCAAGCGCGCGTGCGAATGTTCGACCCCCAGGGGAAGTTCCTCGAGGAGATCCCGTTGCCGGCCATCGGCTCGGTCAGCGGCCTGAGGGGGCGCTGGGAGAGCCCAGAGGTCTTCTACGCGTTCTCCTCCTTCCACATCCCGACGACGATCTATCGCTATGACGTGAACACGAGGACCTCAGAGGTGTGGGCCGCATTGAAGGTGCCGATCCGCAGCGAGCAGTTCGAGGTCAAACAGGTCTGGTACGAGTCGCGCGACCGAACGCGCATCCCGATGTTCATCGCCCATGCGCGCGGAGTGAAGCTCGACGGCTCGAATCCGACGCTCCTCACCGGATATGGTGGGTTCAACGTGAGCATGCTGCCCGGCTTCTCCGCGCGCGCCGTCCTGTGGATGGAGCTGGGAGGCGTGTATGCCCTGCCGAACTTGCGCGGCGGT
>LJSS01000101.1_pt1 | contig 16398 bp, 20 predicted proteins | sample 890271 | NCBI WGS metagenome assembly LJSS01 (sample SAMN03797534, study PRJNA294671) | hot springs metagenome | isolation source: water from Lobios Hot Spring | place: Spain: Lobios, Galicia | collected 2011-02-08
GAGCTTAGGGAGGCGGTGGTTCAGGCCCTCAAGGCCCTGGGGGGTGTGGAGTTGAAAATCTTGGGGGAGGGTACTTAACAGCCCTGAACAACCCCGCTTTCTACATGGCCTACTGCACCTTCGGGCTCAAGGGACCGGACCTGAATCCGCCTCTGCCGGAGGTGAAGCTGAACATCCCCTCGGAGAGCTTGGACACCGCCTTCCTGGGGAAGCTCACCCCCTTTGACCCGGGAAAGATGGCCTCGGCGGGGCTTCACAGCCTGGACCGGTACCTGCCCATCCCCCAGATTCCCAGGGAGGACTTCTGCGATGACCTGGGGCTGGAAATCCTCCCCATCATGTACATCCCGGGGTTTAAGGTGATGGTACAGGGGTGGGAAGTCTTCCGCACCCCCGGGTACCCCTCGAAGCCCCTCTGGTTTAACTGGGACGCCGCCGATGCCCGGGTGAAGGCGGCCATGGAACACGCCTGGCAGAAGTACTACCCCGAGTACCTCCGGGAGGTGGCGGAAATCCTCCTGAAGCCCAGGCCCTCGGACCCAGGGAGTTTCCTCAGCAACTTGGGTATAACGGACTTCGCCAACCTGGGAGCCCCCAAGGTCTACCTGCCCATCCCCTGGCAGGGGCACCTCCTGAACGGCGGGGCGGTGGTGGCCCCCGTGTACACCGAGATGGTGCCCCGGGACCCGCAAGGGGTGTGGGATGGCCTCCAGGCCCTCTGGGACACCTACAAGCGGCTCATAGACAAGGCGGGGACCGACCTGGAGAAGGTCTACCTCTATGTGCAGTTCTACCGTTCCGCCAGGACCCTATACAACTCCAAGGCCTTCTACGGCATTCCCGGGGTGGGGGACCTGGTGAAGAAGAACCTGGTGAGCCTGGTGGAGGCCCCCCTAAGAAGCCTCACCCAGGGGATACCGGTCCTGAAGGGGTGCACGGGGAGCCTGGACCAGGTGGCGGGGTGCGCCTCCTCGGCCCTCATGCTGGTGGACGGGGTGGTGAAGCTCAAAGGGGAGGTGGACAAGCTCACCGGGGGGAAGCCCCAGGATGAGCCCATCAAGGCGTACAGGGAGAGCCCGGGCCTCTGGAAGTTTGAGGAGGCCAAGCGGTGGCTACCTCCCGCCTCCCTGCCCGTCTACGAGGCCTTCGGGTACACCACCTTCTTCCAGGCCATGAACATCCTGGAAGCCACCAACATGCCCGACATGCGCAACATTGACCTTTCCCAAATCAACGCCAGCAACTGGGCGGGCTGGGCCTGGAGCCAGCTATCCCGGCTCATCGTCTACTGGCACATGCCCATCACCATTGACATCCGGGTGGAGTACTGCCCGCCTTGCGCCCTGGCCTACCCCTCCCCGCCCCTGGAAGGCCCAGCCCAGCCCCTGGGGGTGGCCCCCTACACCCTGCCCTTTGTGGCGGAGAGGACCCACTGGCGCTGGGTGTCCGTGCCCGAGGGGTACGAGATACCCGGGGTGAAGGGGACGCCCTACAAGGTCCTCGGGGACCTGGGGGGCATTGCCCCGGACCTTTCGGCCCTGTACCGGCCCCTTTTAGGGAGGTGAGACATGCGTAGGATGCTTGTACTGACCGCAATAGCCCTTACCCCAGCCCTGGCCCAGTTTGACTGGCTTTCCGGCCTGGACTGGGGGGGCATCAGCAACAACCTGCAACAGGTGGGGGCGGTGATGAGTTGCAACCCCCAGTCCCTTTCCCAGCTGGACTTCAGCCAGCCCAGCCTGGTCTTTCGGGGGGTGTACAAAGTCACCAAGTGCGTGCTCTGCCTCACCCTGAAGATGTGCGGCTTTCCCGACGACATGATGTACCCCGCCGGGTGGAATCAGGTTCTCTCAGGATTTAACCGGGGGGACATCATGATTGTGGGTTCAGGGGCCGGGGTGGAGGCCATCCTGGACTACCTCATCCTCATCGCCAAGGGGGGCACCTGCCAGAACATCTCCTACGGGGGTGTGCCCATCTACACCTGCCCCCCTGGGGGGATGCAGATCACCAGGGCGTTCGTGGTGACGGACACGGCCACGGCCCGGAAGCTGAGGGAGAAGCTGAAGGGCCTCAACGACCCCAACCTCTTCAAGGTGGTGGGGGTGGGGGGCGAGAGGGACAGCCCGGAGCTTTCCCGGGTTCTGCTGGGCCTGCCCCTGGTGTGGTCCGGGGGGAAGCCCTACCTGTTCGCCCCGGGGTATTCCACCCCGGACCGGTGGCTCTGGCTCACCTTTGACGGGCCGGTGAGTTCCAAGGTGGCCCTGGTGGTGAACATCGCCACCCGGCATGTGGCGGATGCGGCCAGGAGGGAGGAGGAAACGAGGTGAGGCGTGCGCTTTTGAGCCTTGTGGTGCTTTTGGGCCTGGCCCTGGCCCAGGGCCTGCCGCAGGTAAGGGAAGTAGACGAGGACACCTTTTACTGGTTTGTGGTGAACCAGGTGCGGGAGGCCTTTGTGGTGGGCCTGCCTCCGGAGCGCATCGGGGATGCCCTTAAGGGCAAGCGGATTACCCTGGTCCTGGGCAGTGAAAAGCCCCCCGCCTGGGCCAAGGACGCCAAAGTGGTGCGGTTAGGGGGCACCCCCTTCAGCGGGGGGTTTATCCTGGCGGATAACCGGTGGTTTTTGGGCCGGAAGGTGGAGAGGGGGAAGGCCATCTGGGTTATCGTGGACAGTCCCCAGGTGGTGGCGGTGCTGAGGGGGTACTTTTCCATGGTGGTGAAATGAGGAGGGTCCTTGCGCTGAACTATAAGGAATACCAGAACAATCCCCTGGATAGGGCCAGGTTTTTTGGGGTGTTGCCGGTGTGTGAAGGCGAGGTGCGGGGCCTGAAGAGGGAGCGGTACCTGTGGGGTGAGGTCCTGGTGCTGGACAGGTACGGCAGGGAAGGGTACTTCTCTTACCCGCACTACACACCGTCTTCCGATGGGGCCAGGAACGCCCTCTTGCGGTACGCTTTCGCCAAGGTCCTGGAAGCCAAAGGATACACCCTGAAAGGCAGGATAGGGGAAGTCCTGGTCTTCGCCTCCCCCGTGGGACAAACGGTTTTCCTTGCGGTCAAATGGGGAGGATACAGCCCTTCCGGGGTTAAGCGTTTGTACGAAAACCTTGCCCGGTATGTGTTTCAGACGGGAGGGGTGTTCTGGTTCCTCCCCGCCCCACACAGGCGGTTCGGGAAGTTTCTCAAAAAACACCCTTCAGCCGAACCTATCCCACAGGAGGTAGCCACAGCGGGGTTAGAGGCGTTTGCAAGGTTTGCGCAAGCGATTGAACCCAGAGAAGCCGTGAGCGGCTAGGGGAAGCCCAGAAGAGCCTGTCGGCGTTCTTTGTGAAGAAACGCAACTTATCCCTGACCACCTCCCTGGTGTAGTGGCCGGTGTCCACTTCCAGGTAGGCTTCTCCCCAGGGGAAGACCATGTAGGCATCGGGGGTTAAGGTATCCCCGTAAAGGGGGATTTCCCATTGGGAAGGAGCCAGCAGAAGCACCGCCTGAGTAGCCAGGAGAGCGTGGTAGAGGGCGGTGTCCGGGAGTTCGGCAAAGGGGGGGAGAGGGTAGACATCCAGAACCACCCTATTCCCCCCCTTGGCCTTTTCCCTGGCGATTTCTATCCGGCGAGAAACCCTACCTTCCAGGGGAAGCCGGTGTTTGGAGGCCATTCCCCTGGTCAGCACCGGGTAAGAAGAGGACATAGAGGGTTGTGCCACGGTCCACCTTCACCGTGCGGATGACCGCCGTCTGGTCTTGGGGAAGGGCCACAAGGTTTGCGGCCCGTGCCAGAAGGAAAAGTTCCAGCGAAGGAACCGTCTTCTGAACCGCCTGTCCCCCACCGGGCAGAGGCACCACGGTGGTGGCCTCCAGGGTGGCCTTGACAAAATCCGAGATGCCCCCCAAAGACCCCCGAACCAAATCGGCCAGCAGGGTGGGAGCCTCTTCCCCTACCCTGGCCGGTAGTCCCTGGGTGGCCTCGGTAGCTTCAAGGGCCACGGCGTTGACGCTGAACACCTGCTTTTCCTTGACCATGGTTTCCAGGTCAATCCAAACCCGCCCCGTGGGGTCAAACCTGGCCCTGCCCACCAGCACGGCCCCGTCCTCCAACTCCACAGCCACCGGGACGGTTTTCCCGGGAACAAGATAAACCCCGGTGAGGAGCTTGCCCTTCATTAAAGTCCCCGGCAGGGGCTGACCGGTACCCTCCTGGGCCGGAACAGGAGAAGGAAATGAGGGCATACCGGGCAGAGAAGGCAACCCTGGGGTGGGCAGTGGGGCTGAAGACGGTGGAGGGGGCGCAGGCTGGGATTCCGCAGGCTTGCTCTCCCTGGGCGCTTGGTACAGCACCCAGGGGTCCTGAACAGACTGGGCCAAAACGGCCCCCATCAACAACAACCCCCAGGTCAAAGCCCGCATCACCGACCACCTCCCGGCATCTCAGATGGGTAGCTGGGCGGGTTTACAGGCGGTAGCGTAGGGGTGGCTTCCTGCCCCACCCCGGATACGCTCATGCCCGAGGGAGCGGGCGAGGAAACCACCAGCATCCCCCCGGTCTGCCCCGTGTAAACCTGCATGCCCCCCGGAAGGCTCTGACCGGAAGCCGTCTGCTCCACCGTAGGAGCGGGAGCCGGTGAAGCCGCTTGCGGAGCAGGTGAAGCCCCCTGAGGCATACCAGAAGCCGCATAGAGGACCATGGGGGGCGGGGAAACCGTGTACCCGCCAGTCTGACCCGAAGCCAGTGAAGAATCTGGTGGCGGCGGAGCACTGCTCCCGTAAGAACCGTACACAGGCGGTGGCGGAGGCGGCAGGTTGGGAACCGCACCGGTCCCGCCGGTAGCACCGGCGGTTGCCGAAGCACCGTTTGCACCTGTTGCCGAAGGGGTAGACGAGGACCCATCCGTGGCGGCAAGGGAAGAAACCGCCCCCGCTACGGACCCCTCGGATGGCGAAGCGTTTACCACCGGTAAATCCTTGTTTGGACCTTGGGTGTTTTGAGCACTCTCCTTGGTGGAGCTTTGGAAACTCTGTTCCCCTTCCCCCTTTACGGAACCGCCTTCAGCCAACTTTCCAGCCGCTACCGCTCCTATACCACCCCCTTTGGCCTCCTTCTTGGGGGCGGTGCCGAAGAAGAAGGCGAAAGCGAAAAGCCCCCCGACCACAAGGAACAGAAGAAGCCCGATCTTCCTCTTATCGGGAACTTTGCCGGTGGGGTGTTCCCGCATGAAAAGGCGGGAAAACAGGTTGTTGATGGCGTCCCGGCGCTGTGAGCGGGCGATTTCCCTCTGAAGCGCCTGGGTAAGACCGCCCCCCAAAAGGAGAGCAGAGCGGTAATCCTCAGGGGCTTCCTCCTTAAGCCTCTTGAGGAAGTCCACCCAGGCCGGTGTACCCGGCTCGGGCATCTCCGGGTACTTCTCCTTCAAGGCCGACTTGATGGCTTCCCTGTCCACCTTCTTCTTACTTTCCACGATTGAATATTACGGCATTACTAGGCAAGTTGACAACCCTAGGAGATATGTGCTAGCGTTTGGATGAGAAGGAGGTGAATGGTGAAGGCAAGGGACGTGCTGAAGCTGGTGAAGGCCAATCCCGGTTTGGCCCTGGGGGTTCTGATGGTCGTGGGGAGCCAGGTGCTGGCCCAGGCCGCCAACCCCCTTTCTGCCCCGATGACCCGGATTCAGAACATCATTTGCGGCATCGTGGATGCGGTCACCGGGCCTTTTGGGGCGGCTTTAGCCATCATCATGCTGGCCCTGGGCTTTGGCGGGTTGATTATCGGGAACCGGAACTCCATGGGGCTGATTATCACCGCTATTGCGGGCGGTGCCCTTCTCCTTGCGGCGAAGGCTTTGGGCAACACCATTTTGGGTGCCACGGGTTGCGCATAAGGCGGTACCTGGGGTGTGGGAAGGGGGACTTCGGTCCCCCTTTTCAAGGTAGCCCCTACGGGGCTGACCAAGGTTAGGGGAATGGGGATGAGGAGGAGAGTACCCAGGTTAGACACTTCCCTCACGCTTTTTGGTCTTCCCCTGGGGATAGTTGTTGCTTCTCTGTTTGGAGGATTCCTGGCGCTTCAGGTGGTGCAGACGCTGGTGGCGAACATCTGGGTTCGTGGGCTGGTGTCCCTGGCCGCCGTGGTGCTGGTGTACAGGGTGAGCATCTGGATTAACGACAACTACGGGTACGGTTTTGGCTGGCGGTTTATCCGGTTTATCACGAAAGCGGATGTGTACTACCCTTCCGAACCCCAGAAGGAAATCCCCTTAACCCTTTCCAGGGCTGGGTTGCCCGATGAAGGAGCGGACCATGAGCCTCTTGGGAACGAAGACCTTGCCTTTAGCCGATGAGCTTAACCAGTGGGAGTTGGAGAACGGGGTTATCTTCACCCGGGACGGGAGGATGGAAGTGGGGGTGCGGATTCACCTCCCCCCCATGCTCCTGTTTTCCGACCAGGACCTTCTGGACTTCACGGAAAAGTTCGCCCAGTTTCTCCGGTTAACGGTTCCCGAGGGGGAACGCTTCCGCCTCCTGGTAGAGGCCCGCAGGGAAGCCCAGGAATACCTCGAGGCCATCCGAAGGGAAAGGGGAACCTTCACCCACCCCATGGGGCAGGTGTTTTTTGAAGAGAAGCTCCGGCTTTTTGAAAAGCTGGCGGCAGAAGGCATTTTGCGCACCTGGCGCTATTACGGGTTCTTAAGCCTCACGCCCCCCCGGGGGAGGGTAAGGGGGATGTTTTCCGAGAGGGAGTTGCGGGAAGCCATGGACAAAGCCCAGGCCGTGAGGTCTGAGATGGCGGTCCAGTTGGCTTCCGCAGGGGTAAAGGTGGAAGTGGCGGATGACGAGGAGCTTTTCAGCGTCATGTGGCGGTGGTTCAATCCCGAGAAGCCGACCCCCAGGTACGAGCCGCCCAGGAAGCGGGCACCTTACGGTACCCCCGATTACCGTGGTTTGACCCAGCAGTTAGCCCAGACGGAGGTGGATAACGCTTATCCCACGTACATCCGGGTGGGCAACTACTGGATAGGCGGAATAGCCATGGCTACCTCCCCGGATGTGACCTGGCCGGGCATAGCGGATGCTCTGCTGATGACGGAAGGGGAGTTTTACCTGGTGGTGGACTGGTACCACAAGCCGATAGAGCGGGAACTCCGAAGGATGTCCACCACCTTGCGCACCGCCACGGCCATGAGCAAGAGCGATACCGTGGTGGACCCCAGCGTGCATGTCAAGGCGGAGAACTACGGGGAAGCCATGAGGCGGGTGCAGGGGGAGAACCGCCACATCTTTGAGGTGGGCATCCACCTGGTGCTCCTGGAAAACGATTTGCGGAGCATCAAGCGCAAAATCCCCATGGCGAAAGGCAGGTTTGCCAATGTGGGAGCCGCCAGGGCTATTCCCGTAGCCGATTTCTTTGAAGCCTGGGTTTCCCTTTCCCCCGGGTCGGGAAGGGTGCCCTACTACAAGGCCACCCTGCTGGAGGACAACGCCTCGGACCTCATGCCCACCTGGACCCCCTGGCGGGGATTGGACCGGGCCATGGCCGTGTACGAGGGGTCTGGGGGTGTGCCGGTGCAGATAGACCTCTTTTCCGACCGGTTCCCCGCCAAGCACGGGATTGTGGTGGGGGGCAGTGGACGTGGCAAGAGCTTTTTCGTGCAGTCCCTCATCAACCAGGTGGCCCTCAGGGGGATAGAGGTCGTCATCGTGGACCGGGGGTTCAACTATGTGTCCCTGGTGGAGCTTCTGGGGGGGAGCGTGGTGGTACTGGACCCAATAGAGGGAGCCAGCATCAACCCCTTTGAACTCAGGGAAGGTGAACTCTTCCCCCCGGAAGAGAAGAGGGACCTGATACGAGCCCTGTTCCGGGCCATGGTGCCCCCGCCCCAAAACGAACAGGAGGCTTCCGTGGAAGAAGCCATCTTCATGAGTGCCGTGGAGCAGACCTACCTCATGCAACAGCAGGAAGACGCCCACGGGAACAAAATCCTGGAACCCTTCACCCTTTCCACCGTGGTGCGGAAGCTGAGGAACATGGAGCAGGTCAACGGCAAGCCCATGGGTCCCCAGGAAAAGGAAATCGCCAACCGGCTGGCCTACGTTCTGGACAACTGGACCGGGGATTCGGTATACGGCAGGTTGATAGACCGCCCCTCCACGGTTAACCTGGACAGCCCCATCATCTACTTTGAAACCAGCAGGTTGGGAAGCGATGGGCCGCTAACCCAGGTGGGGCTTCTCCTCATCTCCGACCTCATCTGGAAGAAGATAACCAAGAAGCCGGGACCCAAACTGGTGGTCCTGGACGAAGCCTGGGCGCTTCTGAAAACCCGGTACGGGGCTACGGTGGTGGAGAGCCTGTACCGGCGGAGCCGGACCTTCGGTGCGGCCATCTACGCCATCACCCAGGAGCTTAAGGACTTCACCACCGGGTACGCCCAGGGCATCATCAGCAACACCTACTACCACTACTTCCTTCCTGCCCCCGGGCAGGAAGAGCACATCATGAACCTCTTCAACATCCCGGAGAGGGCCATCCGAAATGTTTACAAGAACCTGGAGTTTAAGAAGGGGCAGTACTCGGAAGTGCTGGTGGTGCTACGGACGGGAACCGGTTTGGAAGGGGGAGTGGTGCGGGTGAGGGTTTCCCCCCTGGAGTACTGGGCCTATACTACGGATGCGAAAGACAAAATCCGTAGAGAGCAGGCAGTGGAAAAGTATGGTAGTCTAAAGGAGGCCCTTCTTGCTCTGGCCCGAGGGGAAGCATGAAGCGGTGGGTAGTGGTTCTGACAATCGCCATCCTCTCCCTGGGAACCCCTTCCCGGGCGCAGACCTTCTGGGACACCCTGGGGAATCTCCTGAACCAGGGGTGCAACCTAACCGGGCAGTTCAACTTCGGGAGCAACTGGGAATGGCTCTGCTCCATTAAAAGCGTGTACAGCAACTTCAAGTGGATTGCGGACAACTTCAGCCAGTACATGCAGGACCTCACGGTGCAGATGCTTATCGGTGCCCTGGAGGGCACCATGCAGTCCCTGGGGTGGTACATCGGTCCCGGGGTCAACCAGTTTGCGGAGGACCTGGCGAACTTTGCCAAGGATGTCCGCCGGGCTCCTCAGCTTCTGCGGCAGGCCATTGCCAGAGCCATGCTGGAAGACGCCAAGCAGAAATACCTTCCCTTAACCGGCAGATACCCCGCCTACAGTCCACCTGACCTTCTGGAACGGCAGAAGAACACCAACCCCACCATCGCCACGGGATACCTGGGGCAGTTTATGGAACAGGTGAAGCAAATCGGAAAGCGGGCGGGTGCGGTGGAGGCGGTGTCCAATATAGCCAAGGAAATGGAGAAAAAAGGTGAGTCCCTAACCGATGTGACAAGGCTGACATCGCAGATACTCACACCGAAAGAAGCCGAGCAGAGCACCAACGGCGTGGTAAAAGCCGGTGTAGCGGACACGCTTGTGGAGAGGGCTAAGACGGCGGCTTCCGCCCGGGAGGTAATGGAGATAACCGTGGAGGCCATTTCCTACCTCCTTCGCCTGCAGGCCGCCAGCAACCCCCTTCTGCTGGATTTCATGCAGGCCCAGTTGCAGGCCCAACTGTACAGCAACGGGTCCATTATCGGGCTCTACGACCAGATGGCGCAACAGGCTGAGGACGAGGTGGGGCAGGCCGAGTTTGAGCTTCAGGCGTATGCCATTGCCGCCAATGAGGGAGCGAGGGAGGCAGAGCTGGAGCTGGGCAACATCAGCAACATGTTCGTTGATATAGCCAGCATGGCCGACAACCTGCCGGACGGGGGGTCCTTGCAGTGGTAGGAGGTGAGGCATGAACCTTCCCGGAATACCCGACTACACCTACTTCATCTCGCAGTTCATCAGCGGGGTGCAGGGTATAGGTCTGAGTACCTGGTTCAATGTAGGAGCCCAGGCCGCTATTTTCTTCGCCTTCGTCTGGGCCATAGCCCTCTTCGCCTGGGGAAACCGCATGGCGGCTCAGGCCACTTTCATCCGGGCTATGGTGGCCCTCCTTCTCTTCAACCTGGGCACCCGCCCGGAAGGACAGGCCCTCAGGGCGGCCCTTTACGACGGGTGGAAAGCCGCCCACCAGAGTGCGGTAAGGAAAGGTGTGTCCCCCGTGGCTAACGCCATGGGCAATGCCCTGAACGACCTGAAAGACATGACCAAGCAAACCCTGGTGGTAGCCAGCACCTTTGCGGTGGGTGGGTTCACCGCCCAGGTGCTGAAGGGTGGAGTCAGGGGAGCGCAGGTGGCGGTACGGGCGGCTACGGAAGCCAAGGGGAAGCTGGGTGGAGCCCAGAAGGGTATTGCGGGAACCGGTGTTTACCAGGCGGTGAGGGCCAGCACCCAAAGGATAGGATGGGGAGCCCTCATGCTCACCGTTCCCTATACCGCCGCCATGATGATTTCGGGAATCATGGCGTACATGGCGCTGGTACTGTTTCCCCTCGCCGCCACGGGTCTGGCCCTGGGGTATTCCGGGCTGGTTCGGGCCGTGGCAACCCTGTACCTGTCCGGGCTTCTGTTGGGGGTGGCATCCCCCCTGGTGTTCGGGGCATCCGTTCAACTGATGATGCACAACAGCGTCCGGCAGATACAGCAACAGGTACAGCAGGTCATGGCCCAGGCTGAGCAGATCAAGCAGGTGAACGAGGCCAACATCGCCCGCTTGCGGAGCGAGGTGGAAACCTATGCCCAGGAAGTCATCAGCTCCTCTGGACAGCAACAACCGCAAAATGCCTGGCAGAGGGTCGCGGACTGGGTGGGGGACCGGGTATCCGGGGCGGCCAATGCGATTAACAACGCCTTCAACGCCCTTCTCACGCCCCTCAACAATATGCTGAATGCCCTGACCACCTGGCTGGTATCGGGGTTAGTGAGCATCGCCCTTTTCATCATCTCTACCCTGGCTATCATCATAGGTTCCGCCTGGACCATCAACCGGTTGGCGGGAGCCATCAGGGTATAGCCCATGGAAGCCGGTGTGGGGAACAACTCGGGAAAGCGGATTTGGCTGGCGGTGTTCGTCCTGACCCTCCTCTTCATCCTGGGGGGGATAGTCTACGGGTTCTGGACCTTTGTTCGGGGGGTTATGGAAGCCGCCGGGGAGTTGCAGGCACGGGGCGTGAGCGTTTTTCAATGCCTGGGCAACCGTGCCTGCAACCAGTGGTTCCAGAACAAGGCGGCTTCTCGCTTTGACGCCAACCTGCCTTATTACCTGCTTCCCCTGGTTCCCCTGGCGGCCTTAGCCAGGGTGAGGCTGAACGAGAAGCCCAGGAAGGCTCCCGGGCTTTCCCGCTTCGCCACCAAGGACGACCTGAGCAGGTACCTGCACGGAAAGGACCGGAGCGGGTGGTTGGGGCTTTACGAGGGCAAAGTGGTTCGGTATCCCTTCAGGGCCAGGTTTGCCCACACCCTGGTGCTGGGTCAGCCCGGGGCGGGGAAGACCAGCCGTTTCTACGAACCCAACCTCCTGATGGATGCCCTGGACGGCAACAGCGTGGTGGTCATAGACCTGAAATGGCCCAACACCCAGGGCTTTCCCCGGTTTATCCCCGTCTTTGAGAACACCGGGCACAGGATAGAGCTTTTCCTGCCGTACACGGAAGGTACCAAAAAGCTCCCCCTGCTTCGGGATGCCGCCGACCCTCTGGTAGCCATGGAGATTGCCGAGGGGATTATCCCCGTAGACCAGAAGGCCACCACCATGACCTTCTACAAGGAGCAGGAACGGGCTATCCTCTCGGTGCTCCTTCGGCTGGAAGCCACCGTGGGCACGGGGTCCATGGGAAGGCTGGTGCGCCTGCTGAAGCAGGGGTACAAGGAAGTGGAAAGCTTCGTGGAGGACCTGGGGGACGAACGGGCCAAGGAAGAGATGGGCTTTTTCATTGACCTGACCCCGAACCAGAAGACGGGGTTGATAGCGGGCCTTCTGGGCAAACTCCAGCCCTTTGACGACCCCCGCCTTGAAAGGGCCACCAGCCGGGGCACCGAGGAGGAAGAGATTGATGTCACGGAAATCGCCCGCACCCCCACCTTCTTCTACATCGGCATTCCCCAGGACCAGCTTATGGAGGGTGTGGGGCAGGTGTTCCTGCAAATGGTGGTGCGCTACATCAACCGTACCCTGTTGCGGGAAGCCCGCTACCACGGTGGGAAGTGTCCCGTCCCGGTAATCATCTACCTGGACGAGTGGGCCAACCTGGGATACCTGCCCGGCATGGACGTAATGTTGGCAACGGTGCGGGAACGCCAGATAGCCTATGTGCTCACCTTGCAGAACCTCTACCAGGGCATCAAGGACTACGGGGAAGCGGAGTTCCGGGCCATCGTGAACAACCTGGGGCACTGGGTCATCTTCCCCTACGCCATCTCCATAGAGGACCGCATGTACCTCAGCAGGTTCATGGGGGAAACCACCGCTTACGAAACCGCCGTAGCCCGGGGATGGTCAGGGGTTATCCCCGTCTTTGACCCCAGATTGCAGGTGGTGGAGAAGGAAGTGGCCCGGGCACTCCTATCCCCCCTGGAGATGAACGAGTTTCAGGAGGGCCAGGCCCTGGTGATCGGCCCCGGCATCTATCCCGTGCAGGTGTGGCTACCCCGGGTGGACGAAAGAAAAATCGGGGGGTACCGCAATCCCCTGTACGCCTACGGGAAATACCTCGGGGAACTCAGGAATGCCCCGGAAGAGGTCATGGCAGAGGTGGAAAGGAGGCTCTTCGCCGTCCCGGAAGAAGCAGAGCGTTCCCCCGTGTCCCGCTTCCGGGAATGGGTAGAGGCGGTGCTGGAAGGCCAGTACCCTGTCAGGCTCTTCCGGGACCCCAAAACCCTGGCCCTCACCAAGGTCCATGTGGACCGGGAGCAGTTGCCCGAAATCCTGGCCTCTCCCCCTTTCTTCCCCGAGTGGAAGCGGCAGGGGTGGGCTAGGTTTGAGAAAAACGACAAGGCCATCGCCATTCTTCCCAAAGGGATGGATGTTCTCCCCGGGGAAACCCTGAAGGCCCTGGAGCGCCTCGGCCTGGCCTGGAAGCTCATAGATTGGGTCAAGGACCACCGCAACCTCATCAAGGGAATATCGGAGGACGTCAAATCTCCCATGGCCTACTTTGAGGAAGCAACCCTGATTATCCCCGAAACGGTATACCGGGACATCTTCGGCGAAGAACTCCCCAGGGTCAGGGAACTCCTGTCCCCCCAGAAGTCTACTCGCAAAGGAATGAAGGGCGTAAAACTACCCGCTGTGGTAGAATATCCCTGGGATAACAGGGATGAGCCCGATAAGGAAGCGCCCCGCAACCCACGCACCGACCGAACCCCCGGAGAACCCCAAGGGGTTCCCCCGGGAGAAGGGGATTCACCCAAGCAGGGCGCTGATAAGAAGCGGCATCCTGGCGGTTTGGATTGGCTTTTTGAGTAGCGCCTGGGCGTTTTCCTGGGAGGGTTTTCTACCCCTGGTGGAGAGGGGTCAGCACGTGATGGTGGTGGCCCCTGTTTTTCGGGAGAGGCCTCTGATGGAGGCCATATGGAGGCGGCTGAGGGATGGAAAAGGGGGGGTGTACCTGGTGGGGTCAAGGGAGGCCCCCAACGATGGGGCCAGCTACTTCCTGGTGTTTTCTTACTGGGGAGCGGGGCTGTATTTGGTGGACCCCTGGCCCTTGAAGCCTGAGGGGTCCTTTGTGCTGGTGGATGGGCGGCGTGGGGTATTGGGACCCCAGGTGGCGGGGCTTTCTGACCCTGACGGGAAAACCCGGGAGTTGAGCGAGGAGGAGGTCAAGGTCTGGTGGGAGTACGGGAGAAAGCTGATAGCGGCGGGCAGTGAGTACCGGTATGACCTGAAAGCGCAGGCTCTTCTGCATGTGATGCGGCGGTTAGGGCTGATTAGGAGGTGAAGATGAGGTTTCCCCTGTGGGCGAAGGTGCTCCTGTGGTTGGAAGTACCCATGGTGTTCCTGCTGAACATCTGGCTCACCCCGTATGCCGTTCTCGTGGCCTGGGGTGTACCCATCCTCTGGGACCGGTGGGTAAACCATCTGGAGCTTATGGAGGAGATGGCCTATCTGAAGGATGAGGGGCATTAAGGCAGTCATCCCGGTAGCCGTTCTCCTGGGATTGGGATACGCTTGCGGGTATGTCCCGCACAACCTTTGGGAGAAAACCTGGCGCTACGCCATGGGATTCGGGGTAGACCCCTACCTGGTGGCGGCGGTGGTCTGGGTGGAAAGCGGCTACTGCACAGGTGCGGTGGGTAAAGCCGGGGAGCTTGGCCTGGGCCAGTTCATGCCTGGGACCTGGAAGCGGGTGACGGGAGCCCCCCTGGAGTGGCGGGCTCATCCCGATTGGGCGCTCTGGGCCACGGCCAAGCATCTGAGGGAGCTTTGGGAGGCCACCCGGGACTGGCGGCTGGCCCTAGCCGCTTACAACGCCGGGCTGGGGGCAGTTAGGGCGGGGAGGATACCGGCCTCCACCCGGAGGTATGTGGAGAAGGTGCTGAGCACCTACTGGCATTGGGTCAGACGGGTTCAACCCGTGAGGGGAGAGAGATGAGGCTGAAAGGCTTCCTCAGCGGGCTTCTCATCCTGGCTTACACCTTTGCCCTGGTGATGTCCACGGGGCACCTCAGCGAGTGGTACCGGCTTACCCTGGGCAGTCTGCCCGGGTGGTTTGCCGTGGGATTGGCCGCCGCCCTGGAGATGAGTGCCTTCTTGCTTTCCCTATTGTCCAACTCCCTGCTAAAGGGGTCCAGGTGGGCTTCCTGGGGTGCAGTGGTAGCCCTGGGATTGGTATGGGTAGGCAACTACTTCTCCATGCGCCGGGCCGGAGAAGGGATACCGGAAGTGGAAATCTTCCTGTCCTCCCTCTTCGTGCCTGTGTCTACCTATGTGGTAAGTACCCTCCCCCAAGATTTTCAACTCCACACCCCCCAGGGCCTTGAGGGCCTGAACCACCGCCTCCCTAAGCTCCTCTCTGCCCGGTGAATTATACCCCGATCGCCATGAAAGCCCTGCGGCATGCGGTCGCCGTCGCCCAGTGCTTCGAAGCCGAACTCGTGGTCGTACATGTCCTGGAAGCCGAAGTTCGGAAGACCACCGAGCGCGAGGCGCTCGCTCATCTGTGCGAATGGGTGCCGGAGGACGTGCGCCTCCACTGTCAGGTGAAAGAAATGATCCGACGCGGGGACGCCGCTGAGCAGATCATCGAAGCGGCCCGCGAGCTGGAGAGCGACCTCATCGTCCTCGGGGCTCAGCACAAACGCTTCTTCGATGCCACGGTGATCGGCACGACGACCGTGCGCGTCACTCGCCACGCCCCTTGTCCCGTGCTCATCGTCCCCAGCGCGGAGCAATAAAACACCGCCGCGGAGGCAATGCGAACACGCCGGAGACCGCGAGAGCACAATGCATCTCTCCTGTACGGCGCTGCCGGAAGCTCCTCAAGATCACGAAGGAGCCATGACTCCCCACCTGATCAGGAACTGGCAGGAGCCAGCGCCCCAAGGAAACTCTGAGTCGCCCTCCGCGCGAAAGATGCCCGCTCTGAAAGCGCGAATACTTTCTCTGCTGACGTCCGGTGCCTCCTCGCGGAACCTCCGAGGAGAGATTTGACGGGACCCGCAGGTCCGCCTCAGGTTGGTGTCGGGGATCGTCTCTGCAGAGAATTCCACCTGGGAAGTCGGCGTTCGTGGAAGCTCAGACTCACTTCAGGAGACCTCACTCCCCCATCTCACGTTTCATCCGACGACGAAGCCGCTTTCGAGCCAGCGCCTCCTTCAGCCGCCGCTTCTCGCCCGGCTTGAGGTAGAAAGAATGCTTCTTGATCTCCTTGATGATGTCTTCCTGCTGCACCTTGCGCTTGAAGCGCCGAAGTGCGCTCTCAATGGACTCTCCCTCATTGACGATGATCAACGCCACTCGATCCTCTCCCTTCTCGAAGATTCTCACGCATCACACAGGGGAAGCTTATACCAATTTCGCCTCGGTTCTGTCAAGAAAGTCCGGCGCCCATCGTGCCCCCCATGCGACGACAGGCGAAATGATCCTCGCGGGAGACAGTGGTGACCGTCCTTCCTGATCTTTGTCGGCATCAAGGGGGAGCACATTGATCAGGTCGGTTCGCGTAGGGACATTCGGCAGGTACCCTTTATACCGCCTCCAGGTGTACCGCTTGTCCGCTTTCACTAAAGCGTCGAGTATCTGCCGAACGGAGGCGTCCCGCAAACTCACGGAGAACCTCACGTCCTCTTTGTCGGCCTCCAGAGGGACTTTCTCCAAGAACTCGTCTCAAAACTCCTGAGGTGTTAAGATAACCCCGGAATTCCCTGGCTGGGACGGAGGTGAAGGATGGAATGCCGGGAGCTGAGGGATGAGCCGTGGGCTTTCATCGGGCCCCTGCGAC
>LJSS01000082.1_pt1 | contig 16292 bp, 15 predicted proteins | sample 890271 | NCBI WGS metagenome assembly LJSS01 (sample SAMN03797534, study PRJNA294671) | hot springs metagenome | isolation source: water from Lobios Hot Spring | place: Spain: Lobios, Galicia | collected 2011-02-08
GGTGTTGTCCAGAAGATTTATGTGCGTTATTTCTACATCTTTTAGGGTGTCTGGATCTACGGCAAAGTTGTGATTCTGAGCTGTTATCTTTATATGACCGTCCCTAAGGTCCTTAACAGGGTGGTTTCCACCATGGTGTCCAAAAGGTAGTTTATATGTCTTACCACCCAAGGCAAGAGCTATTATTTGATGCCCTAAGCATATACCGAATATGGGCTTTTTCTCCATAAACTGTCGGACTAACCTTATTCCTTCCACTACCCTTTGTGGATCTCCAGGTCCATTGGACAGGAATATAGCGTCGGGATCTATGTCCTTTATCTTATTTACGGTGTCATAAGGTGGTACTACGATAACTTTTGCACCCTCTTGAGTTAACCTTCTCAGTATGGTGTACTTTACACCAAAATCGACAACCGCTATAACTGGTTTTTGATTCTCCAGGTGAGCATAACCCCTAAGCAGGTTCCAATCACCTTGTTTGTAAATGTATTCCTGTTTTGTAGCAACCTGTTCAACTAAGTTTTGCTTTGATATATCCTCTACGCTCTTTGCTTTTTTTACTAAGCTTTTTGGATCCAAGTCAACGGTGGATATAACACCTCTAAGAGCTCCCTTTTCTCTTATTTTCTTCACCAAAGCTCTCGTGTCTATGTGTTGAATACCAACCACTCCGTGATCCCTTAGGTATTCGTCCAGCGATCTATTTGCACGCCAGCTACTGTATACCTTTGACGCTTCTTTAACAACAAAACCGTTAACTTGAACGTATCCAGATTCTACATCCTCATCGTTGACACCGTAGTTTCCTATTTGTGTATAGGTCATGACCACTATCTGTCCTTTGTATGAGGGATCGGTTAATATCTCTTGATAGCCGGTCATTGATGTGTTAAAAACTACTTCTCCTTGAGTCTCTCCTTCTGAACCTAAGGAATGACCTACGAAGTAAGAACCATCTTCCAGAGCCAAGATAGCCTTTTTCATTTTTTCTCCTAAACGGAGAGGGCGGGATTCGAACCCGCGGTAGGGCTTTTAACCCTACAACTCCTTAGCAGGGAGCCGCCTTCGGCCTCTCGGCCACCTCTCCTCATTCTATAAAAGTATATCACATTACAGCTCCATCAAGACTGCTCCCCATGTTAGCCCACCACCCATAGCGGTAAAGAGAACGATATCCCCATCTTTTATACGTCCTTCGCCGAAGGCTTCGCTTAACGCTATGGGAATGGACGCGGCACTGGTATTGCCGTATTTGTGTATGTTCGTATAGACTTTCTCCATGGGAAAATTTAACTTTTCTGCAAGGGATTCTATTATCCTTATGTTAGCTTGGTGAGGGATCAAAAGCTTGATATCCTCTGGCTTTACACCTGACATCTCTATGACTTGTCTGCAAGCCTCTTCCATACTTCTAACAGCTATCTTGAAAAGTTCCCTTCCTTTCATATTTATGTAGTCACACTTTCTTGCGTAGAGTATTTCCCAAAAGGAACCATCGGAAAGCAATTTGGAAAAGTAAAGTTTATCTTTGCCTTCGTTGGATAAAACCACTGCACCTGCACCATCTCCAAATAACACACAGGTGCTTCTGTCTTGCCAATTAACAATTTCTGAAAGTTTCTCTGCACCTACCACAAGGACGTTCTTTGCTTTGCCAGATTCTATAAAGGAATGGGCAATATCCAACGAATATATAAAACCACTGCAAGCTGCCGATATATCAAAGGCAAAGGCTTTGGAGTTTCCCAATCTAGATTGCAAAAGACATGCACTGGCTGGAAAAGAGAGATCGGGTGTAAGCGTAGCAAGGATTATCAGATCTATATCCTCAGGATTGAGCTTTGCCATTTCTAAGGCTTTAACACAAGCTTTATACGCCATATCGGTTAGGCTTTCCCCTTGGGATATTCTCCTCTCCCTTATTCCTGTGCGCGTAGTTATCCACTCGTCGGATGTATCCACGATCTTCTCAAGATCAAAGTTTGTGAGAACCTTAGAAGGTACGTAATGACCTATACCTATCAGTTTCATACCCTTAATCCTTGAGGAATTACACTCTTCATATTCTTAGAAAGAACCGTATTGAACTGATGTGTGATAAACTCGTTAGCCACCTTTATAGCGTTCTTTATAGCCTTGGCATTTGCTCTCCCATGGGTTATTATAACAGGTTTGTTAGCTCCCAAAAGAGGTATGCCGCCATACTCCGTAAAGTCCGCTTTTTTCTTGAAATTGTTCAAAGCTGGCAGCATCAAAAAGGCACCAATTCTGGCTAAGAAACTTTTCTTTACCTCCTCCTTTATCATCTGGATAACAGCCATACCTAGGCTTTCACTAGCTTTGAGTATTACATTGCCTATAAAACCATCGCATACTATAACATCAAAGGTCCCGGCGTATATGTCTCTACCTTCTGCGTTACCCAGAAAGTTTAGCTTAGTTTCCTTCAACAGTGGATACGTTTCCTTTACAAGCTCATTACCTTTACCTTCTTCCTCGCCTATACTTAGTATACCAATTCGTGGGTTCTTTATACCTAGTATCTCTTCCGCGTATGTATGACCTATCACAGCAAACTGAACTAGATGCTTAGGTTTGCAGTCCACATTGGCACCTACATCAATTAAAACTGTTCTTCCCCTCGGGTTGGGAAGAGCTACAGCTATAGCCGGTCTTTCCACATCCTCAATGGCACCTACTATAAATTTGCCTACAGTCAATACAGCTCCTGTGTTACCAGCGGACACAAGACCGTCCGCTACACCCTTTCTCACCAACTTACCTGCTACATAGAGGGAAGAGTTTTTCTTCTTTAAAACGTTGGATGGTGGCTCATGCATCTGAATGTTATCTGTAGCATGGTATATTTCGAATACATCAGATTCGACTTTATGTTTTCTCAAAACTTTCTCAATTTGTTCTCTGTCGCCGACTAGAACGGTTTTTATATTTAACTCTTCGTAGGCTAGTATACAGCCTTTTACTATCTCCTCGGGGGCGTAATCACCTCCCATACAATCGACAGCTATTTTACCTTCGCTCATTAAACCGAAGATTTTACAACTTCTCTTCCTTTGTAGTGACCGCAGTAAGGACATGCTCTATGAGGAAGTATACTTTCCCCACAGTTGGGACAGGGAAATAAACCTGCGGACTTCACTTTGGAAAGAAAACTCTGTGCCCGTCTTTGATCCCTTCTCCACTTGGATGTTTTCCTTTTTGGAACGGCCATTTTAAACCTCCTAAATTTAGAAAGACTTATGGAATTGATTATTATACACTATTTCAAAAGTTTTTTAAGGGCAGAAAAGGGTGTTTCTCTGGATTCTTCCAAGTTTATGTAAGGTTTACAATCAGGACTGCAAAGGGGTTTTATAGGTATACTCAAGAGTATCTGTTCCTTAACTATATCTCCAATATTTACACTTTCCTCATCTTCGAAAAAGGAAACATCCAAATCTCTTGGTCTTAGATGTAACGTTTCTCCACCTCTGTATTTTTCCATTCTCAGTTCCCAGCTCTGGGAAATATCCTTTTCAAATACGGTAAGACATCTGCTACACTCGAGAACTATGTTACCCTTTATGGATATCTTGAAGTTGTAACCACCCTTCTCCTTTTGGATTTCTAAGTCAACCTCTACGGGATTTTTAATTTCCCCAACATCCGCAGGAAGGTTTATCTCCTTAGGATCCAAAAAATAATGTGCCCTAAACTTGCTTCTTCTCTTGAATATCTCCTTCAAATTCAGAGTTAACATAATAATGTTAAAATATACTTCGTAAAGGGAGGTTCAAGTGAAAGTATTAGCGGTAGGTGGTGGAACAGGGCTATCGAGCTTGCTAAAGGGTCTAAAGAAAGAAGTAGGTAGTAGGATAGATAATCTTTGTGCAATTGTAACGGTTGCAGACAGCGGTGGAAGCACCGGAAAACTTAGAAAGGATTATAACATCCCAGCTCCTGGAGATATAAGAAACTGCATTGTTGTACTATCAGAAAGCGAAGACGTAATGAGTCAGCTCTTTCAGTTTAGATTCAAAAATGGAGATCTGAAAGGACACGCTCTTGGAAATATACTTCTTCTGGCGTTAACGGAAATAACAGGAAACTTTCTATCCGCTATAAGAATAGCATCTCAGGTCCTGAACATAAAGGGTGAAATACTCCCTGCAACTTCGGAAAGTGTGCATATTTGCGCCAAGTTTTCTGATGGAGCTGTTATAGAAGGTGAAGAAGAGATAACAAATTATGGAAAAGAAAGTAAAGCAAAAATAACAGATATATGGATAGAGCCAAAAAATGCAAGAGCACCTATAGACGCTATAGCAAAGATAGAACAAGCGGATGTGATAATATTCGGTCCAGGTAGTCTCTACACTAGCATAATACCCAACTTGCTTATAGAGGACATAAGAAAAGCGGTAGCTAGGTCATCCGCAGTAAAGATCTTTGTGGTCAACGCTATGACACAACCAGGAGAAACCGACGACTTTACGGCGTACGATCACGTTGTTAACTTTATTAAACACTCAGGTGTAAAGCCGGATATAGCTATACTCAACACCAAAATGCCATCTGATAAAGTTTTAAGAAGATACTTAGAACAAGACCAGGAACCTGTCATCCCAGATGTTACAAAGATAGCCAAAGAAGGTATACGCGTATATACAGATGACCTCATAGGTGAAAAGGAAGATTTCGTAAGACATGATCCCGATAGGTTAACAAATTTAATAATGAGCATACTCTCGGAAAATGTCACCGTTTCTTAAATTTTCTTCCTCTTACATTTCCCAGGACTACGCCGACGTTGTTATATGCGGTAGCGGTATAGCAGGTCTCACATGTGCCATAAAGCTAAAGGAACTGGGTGTAAACCCAGTTATACTTACACGTGGCATAGGTAACACCTACTATTCACAGGGCGGAGTAGCTTGCGCTATAGGTAGAGGAGACAGTCCATATAAGCATTTCTTAGACACACTTAGAGCAGGTAAAGGACTGTGCGATCATTGGGCTGTAAGTATTCTGGTAGAAGAGGGAGTGCAAAGAGTCATAGATCTGAAAAATTGGGGTATGAACTTTGACCAGGAGAGTACTATCGAAGGTGGTCACTCTTTTCCACGTGTTTTAAAGGTCAAAGATTACACAGGGAAAGCTGTGTACGGGTTCCTTCTGGATAAAGTTAAAGAGTTAAACATTCCTACGGTTTTTGGAAGTGTTGAGGATCTGCTTATAGACCAATGGGTTCATGGTTTAGTCTATAGCACTGGGGAAGGTTTGAGATTAATAAGAGCAAAGGCTGTGGTTTTAGCTACGGGGGGTGCAGCCAGCATCTTTTTGAATACATCCAACCCGTCCATAGTTAGGGGCGATGGTATAGGTTTAGGTTTTAGGTCTGGGTGTGTGCTCAGAGATCCCGAGTTTGTGCAGTTTCACCCTACGGTCGTAGAAAACACAAACATTCTAATATCAGAAGCTGCCAGAGGAGAAGGAGCCATATTGGTGGATGAAAAAGGTGAGAGATTTGTAAACGAACTGGAAACCAGAGATGTGGTAGCAAAAGCCATATACAAAAAGGTATTGAATGGACAAAAGGTTTACATAAGTTTCAAGCCAATGATTTCAAAAGGTGTAGATATAAGGGAACGATTTCCCACCATATACAGCATGCTGAAAGAAAAAGGTTACAACCCAGAAACAGACTTGATACCTGTTATTCCAGCAGCTCACTACTACATAGGTGGAATAAGCACAGATACATGGGGAAGAACAACCCAAGAAGGACTTTACGCCATAGGTGAGTGTAGCTCTACAGGTGTACACGGTGCCAACAGGTTGGCTTCTAACTCACTGTTGGAAGGCTTGGTGTTTGGCTATAGGTGTGCCTATAGAGTTTGGGAAGATATACAATCAAAAAAAGTATCGGACCGCAGATGGGAAAACCCTTACGAAGGAACGTTGGACCCACCCCATACCATAGAGGACATAAAAAAGCTTATGTGGGAAAATGTAGGTTTGGAAAGATACCAAGAACAACTAAAAAACGCAAAGTATAAGCTACTGGATTGGTTAAAAGACTATAAGCATTGGAAGAGAACACCACAAAACAGGTTAATTTTAGATATAACTTTGGTAGCTTTGGCTACCACAAGCGCAGCTCTGGAAAGAAAGGAAAGCAGAGGAGCTCATTACAGGAAAGATTACCCCTACGAAAGAGAAGAGTTCAGATTTAGCACAAAACTATCCTTTGACCAACTTCTTGAGTAACTCGCTAGTAAAGGCTTACTCGTAAATACACACATGGAAATCGTGAAAGTTCTTTCCTTTCTTCGTATCCAGTAGAAACTTTAAGAACCTAGACTCAGAAGCTGTGTAAAGCTTAAATGTCTTTAGAGGAATGCATTCGCCAAAGCTTCCATCCTTGTAGACAACCACTGATCCCTTTTGAGGTTCCTGGTTCCTTATTATTCTCCTATCCGCATAAAAGGGTAAACTGTGGGTAAAATGACCCACCTGATAGGTTTTCATTGCGTTACTCGGGTCCAGACTTTTTATGTAATTACCAACTTCCCTATACTGTCTATGATTTTCCACCTTTGGAAGGAGCCCTAAATTGAATATTAACAAAAAAACAACCATGCAGTAGGCAGGTAACAGGCGCACATCTTTCCACAAAACATATAAAGCGGGTATAAACAAAACCAAAAACGTAAGATCCAAGTCAAAGTAAAAAATAACTACCACAGAAACCAGGGTAACGATTGAGGATAAAATGTATAGAGAGTATCTTTTTACCTTATTCCATGAATCATTCGATAAAAAAAACCGCTGTTAATATAGCTAGGGCTGGATATGCAGGCATCACATAAACGGGTATTTTCTGCTTAATTATGCTGAACAAACCAAATACAAACAAAAACCATACTACAAAGAAAAGATAACTCCGCCTATGTCGAAATAGTGCCCAGAGGAAGGCAAAGAAGAAAACGAAAGAGTAAGGTAAGAAACTAACAAGCAAATCCAAAAAGTAAAAGTATACTGGCTCATCACCTGAGTATATGCGCCTAAAATTTTCCCTGTAAAAAACTTCCCAAAATAAACTACCTTTATCTAAAAGCTGGTAGAAGTGCCACCAAAGTCCCAACATTAAGAATACAAAGCTAAGAGCGTAATACTTAATCCTTAAAAGTTCTGAAGGTTTTGTAAGTAGTAAGTATAGAAACACTACCCCCGCAGGTATGACAAAACCAGCTGGACCTTTCACCAACATAGCTAAAGAGGACGCAAAAAAAGCAAGAACTATGTATAAATTTTTGTTTCTGGAATATCCCAAATACCAAAGGTAAATCGCCAAAGTTATAAAGAAAGTGAATGGTATCTCCGGAGATGCGTAGTGGGCGTTTGCATATATCATCAAACTTAAAGACAGAGATATGAAGCTGTAAAAAGCTATCTCTCTAGATCTGAACACTTCCCAAGCAAAGAGAGCGCTTATGAATGATGTAATTATACCTAATAAAACATGCATAAATCTGAGACCGAACTCATTTATACCAAAAATCCAGTAGCCGATAGCAACTATCCAGTAGGTCATGGGTGGTTTATTCAACCTGAGCTCGCCGTTGTAATATGGGTTTACAAAATCTTTTAACTCCAGCATATTTTTACTGGCATCCGCATAGAAAGCTTCGTTGGGAGACCACACCTGTAAGGACCAGAAATTCAAAAAGTAAGTGACTAATACAAAGATCACTAGAAGGTACAGCATTTAATTTCCATTATAAGACTAGGCTGTTAAGTGGATTGATTTTCGCAAAAACTCTATGTTAATATAATATGTCCAAGAATTTCACATACGTTTTTAAATCGTTGTAAATACTTGTTTTGAAACAATGATGAATATCATATACTAATACACTAAACTTCAATTAAATCCTTGATTTTAAAACTTTTTACCAACTATCGTATGTTAATATAATTGCATATCAAGCAAAAGCTTGAGAACACTAATCCAAATCCAAATTTCACATCCCTCAAAAATCTTACGAAAAATCAAGAACTTACAAACGAAGAATTTCACATAGAATCTCACATAAATCTCACAATTTCACACCCCTCCCTGTGAGATTTTTTGTACATTTTGTAAGTCTCTGAAAAATCGAAGGAATTTTATTAAGAATTTCACATCCTTCACAGCTTACTGTATCAACGCTCTGAGAGAATTTCACATCTTTGTTTCTAATTTCCTCAAAAATCGAAGAAAAATTTCTACGAAAAATGAGGGACTTAAAAGTGATTGTGTGAAATTGTGAAATTTGTTTTTGTAACTCTCTGATTTTCCGAGATTTTTTAGATTTAATTCTCATTCTACTCTATCAAGGATTTGAAATACACCCCTGTGAAATTTTTTCAGAAAAATTACGGAAAATGAGAAACTTAGGAAAAGGACATGTGAAATTTGGCGATCCTATTATTATTATCCTTATATATAATTTTTTTAGATTAATAAGAAGAATATAGAAAGATAAAGATGAATAGAGACAGAATTTTTTCTCACTTTCTTCTCGGTTTAACGGTCTTTTTTATCTTCACCTTGGTATATATGCTAAGGTGGTTTATAAAGCCGATACTTTGGGCATTGATATTTGCCTTAGTGGCTTACCCCATCCACATGTGGCTAAGCAAGGTTATAAAGAGAAACACAATCTCAGCTCTGGTTATAACCTTGTTGGTTTTTCTCATTATAGTTATACCTACCTTTGTCATAGGTTTTATAGTTGTGCAAGAAGCTTTTAACTTTACCAACTACTCTATCCAATTTATGCAGAATCATGATTATGTTAGCTTATTTAAGGAATTACTGAACCATCCTTTTTTTGAAAACCGCGTGGGTAAGAAAAATACAGAAGTTCTTTTGAACTATATACAAAGCGATTCCTTTAAAGCGCATGTGTTCACATTTCTTAGTGAAACGCTAAGGTGGCTTGGTGAGCGAACAACCACCATGGTTATAAATACGGGAAATGTGGTATTTAAGACGTTTATTTTTCTTCTCACATTCTTCTTTATACTTAGAGATGGGAATAAGTTTTTTCAATTTGTGAAAGAGCTTATTCCTATGGAAATAGAGGACATAATAAAAATCTCCGCTACTGTATATAAGACTATACTTTCTGTAGTGTATGGGTCCATATTCATAGCTATAGCTCAAGGATTGGCAGGTTTTATTGCTTACTTAATAATAGGATACAATTACTCCCTCCTTTTGGCGTTTGCCACCTTTGTAGCATCATTTATACCTCCCTTTGGTACATCCCTTGTATGGGTACCTGTCGCTGTATACACATTTTTAAACGTAAGCGTTTACAAAGGCGTATTTATGGTTTTGTATGGTATGCTCATAATATCCACAATGGATAATGTCATAAGACCGATATTCATGAAAAAGGATACCGATTTACCTTACATAGCTCTTTTCTTTTCCATACTTGGAGGGATAACCACATTTGGTTTTATAGGTTTATTTTTAGGTCCCATTATATTTACAACCACCGCTACAATTTTGTCTATATACAAGAAACGCGTTTTAGGTTGAACTTTGTTACATATGGTAAGGACCCGATAGGTACCTTCTCTTACTTTCCACGGCAATAAAGAATAGGAATGCTATAACGGATATAACATAAACTCTGGAAACAATAACACCCCATTCCTTTTTGGATAAAAATTTTGGAAGTTCAGAGATACCCCACACGTATAGAAGAACGAGTATGAATATAGGAGACACCACCGCAAAAAAGTAAACTACCCACTTGGGAATTTTTATAGACGTGTTTCTTGTAATTTCTCTATGGAAGTTGTTTACACCAAAAACCCACGTAAATACAATTATCTCCAGCAAACCAAAGAACAAAAGCATCAAAGTACCAGCCAAGAAATCCACATCGTCTATAAAACCTGGGACGTAGGCTGAAAGAAAAGCACCTGTTGAAACCATAACCATTGATACAGCAACGGATTTTGTATGATTCCACCTCATTTCATCCTCAAATAGAGAAACCAGAGGTTGAATGAGAGCCACTACCGATGTAAGAGCGGCAATGAAAAGTAAGAAAAACCATAGGAAAGATAACAAACTACCGAGAGGTAGTCCCATCAATATAGCTGGCATGCTTACAAAGCCGAGCCTAAAAGTTCCCTCTTTGGCAAGTTCTGGCACAGCTAAGGCACCAAAGACCGCAAAAGCTGCAGGAATGGCTATGGATGCTCCTATAACCACCTCTACAAATTCGTTAATCCCTGCTGTCCACAAACCTGCTTTTATCACGTCTTCTTTTTGTTTAACGTAGCTGGCATAGGTAGCTATGGCACCCATGCCAAGAGACAAGGTGAAAAAGATCTGCCCGGATGCTTCTATCCATACCTGAGGGTTGGACAGTTTAGAAAAGTCAGGTGTGTATATGAAAACAAGTCCACTTAACCCTTTACCTCCGTTGATGGATAGGGACACTATGGACAGAATAATACCCATCATAAGCAGTGTGGGGATTCCAAACTTTGCAAGGATTTCTATGCCTCTGGCTATTCCCTGCTGCATTATATACCAACTGATCAGTATGGTGATCACCAAAAAAACTATGGCATAAGGGGATGGGGATGTGTAGTCTCTAAAGAAGTTCAAAAAAGGTTGCATAGCTTGCTTGTAGTCATCCGTATAGGATGGTTTTGGAAGCTTGCCCAAAAGCGCAAAAAATGCAAAACCTAAGGTCCAAGAAGCTATGTATATGTAATAGGTAACTATCAAAAAAGGAATGGCTACACCCAAAGAGCCTAAAACTCTAGAGGAGTAGGAGTGTTTAAAGAACGATCCTAAGATGCCAGTCATAGATCCATGACCCTTGGCACCTGCGTACCTGCCGATCACCCACTCGATTAGCATGAGCGGTATTCCTATCAAAAACAGAGCGATAAAGTACGGGATCATAAAAGCCCCGCCACCATAGAGAGCTACTTTGGATGGAAATCTGAGAAGATTCCCAAGACCTACAGCGTTTCCTGCAGCGGCGAAGATCAAACCCGTCTTAGATGCCCATTTTTCCCTCTCTCTCATGCTAAAGCATTATTATATTATAAATAATGTCGCCAGAGCCTTCTAACCACACGAATTCTTCCCTCTCCGGTCCGGAGGAGAGCATTACAACCGGAACCTTTAAGTAATCTTTGATGAAGTTAATATACTCCATAGCTTTATTGGGAATTAGATCGGGGTCTTTTACTCCTTTTGTGTTCGTGAGCCATCCATCAAAGACTTTGAAGATAGGTTTTACGTTGCTCAGTACATGCTCGGAACTGGGAAACTCATCTATAACTTTTCCGTTGTATTCGTAGGCTACACACACTTTAACGTATTGGAAACTATCTAAAACGTCCAGCTTAGTAAGTATAAGTCCATCCAATCCGTTAACTCTTATAGCATGTCTTAAAGCTACCAGGTCCAACCATCCGCACCTTCTGGGTCTTCCCGTGGTAGAACCGTATTCTCTTCCTATATCTCTGAGTTTTTGACCGTCCTCATCGTGCAGCTCAGTAGGGAAGGGTCCTTCTCCAACTCTTGTAGTGTAAGCTTTAGAAATTCCCAAAAAGTAAGAGTTAATAAAAAACTTAGGTGGTAATCCCGTTCCGTTGGAAAGTCCCAGAGCTGAGGCGTTGGATGAAGTAACGTAAGGATAGGTTCCCATATCCACGTCTAGGAGTGTCCCCTGAGCTCCTTCGAACAGTATTCTCTTCGATGTGTTTAACAGGTATACAGTTGTATCGTGTACTAGGTCTTTTATCTCTTGGTATTGACTTATAGCCTTTTCGAATATTTCGTCGGTGTCTAACTTGTGGTTTTCACAGTAAATCTTTTCACATAAACCGTTCACAAACTCTACGTTTTCTTTGATCAGTTCGTATAGACCTTTTCTATCTTCAAAGTTGCTAAACCTTATACCTTTTCTGGCATACTTGAACATGTAAGTGGGACCTATTCCTCTGAGTGTTGTTCCTATCTTTCCTTTCTTTTCAAATAGGGCATCCAGAACTTTGTGATAAGGGAAAACTACGTGGGCTCTGTCACTTATTAGGAGTCTATCCCTTACATTTATCCCTCTATCCTCCAGCTGTTTTATTTCCTTTAGCAGGACATCCATGTCTACCACCATTCCCTGGGATATCACACCTACGGTATTGGGATGCAGTATACCCGTAGGAAGTAGATGAAGCACGAACTTTTCCCCATTTACGTATACTGTGTGTCCTGCGTTGCTACCACCTTGATACCTTACTACGATATCGTAATAAGTGGAAAGAAGATCCACTATCTTTCCCTTTCCTTCGTCACCCCATTGGGCGCCTAAAATCACCAGGTCTCTTTTCATTTACCCACCTCTAAGAGTTGTCTAGCCAATTGAGCTATCGATTCCAAAAGTTCACTTATACCCCATCCTTTGCTTGCGGACACTACCACAGATTTACTCTCCATAAACGCAGGTTGGGTTAGATACTTAATTTCTTCTTCATCTCTTACCACAAGATCCGCTTTGTTGAATACGTATATGACGGGTTTGTTTGGAGCTTCTAAGTCTTCGAGTATTTTCTGAACTGTTTTCACTTTATCCAACCAGTTCTTATCGGAGATATCTATTACGTGCAGGATTATATCAGCTTCCTGGACCTCCTCTAACGTTGCCTTGAAGGATTCTATAAGTTCCGGTGGAAGCTTCCTTATAAAACCTACCGTATCTGTAACCAGTATCTTTACATCTGGGAACACAAAACGCGCAGATGTTTTGGTATCCAAAGTGGCAAAGGGCATATCAGCAACGAAGGTTTCACGTCCAGTTATAGCTTTCATCAAGCTGGATTTTCCTACGTTTGTGTAACCAACTAAAGCTACTTTTACGACCTTTATGTCTTCCGATTGCCTTTCTCTCCTCTTTCTCTGTTCTCGTCTTTGGCGTTTCACCTCTTCCAGTTCATCCTTTATTTGCTGTATTCTCTTTTTGATCCACCTTCTTTTTATCTCAGCTTCCTGTTCACCTGGACCCCTGGTTCCAAGTCCACCGCCGAGCCTAGATAGTTCTTTACCTTTTCCATACAACCTTGGCAGTTGGTATGTGAGTTTTGCCAACTCCACCTGTAGTTTTGCGGTCTTTGTTCTTACCCTTCGGGAGAATATCTCCAAAACTAAATCCGCCCTGTCCAAAACCTTTATGTTTATCTCCCTCTCCAAATTGTGAACTTGGGATGGTGTTAGGAAAGCATCAAAGATGACCGTGTCTGCGTTCATACCTTCGCATACTTCTTTTATCTCCTTTACCTTTCCGGCACCTACGTAATACCTCGCGTCAGGTTCAGCTTTCTTCTGGATTATGTAGCCTAGAACCTTCCCGTCTACCGCCCTCACAAGCTCTTTAAGTTCCTCTAAGGATTCGGTAAGTTCTTCTCTCCTTTTGCTAGGTTCTATTATGCTTACGAGGATGCTCTTCATTAACTCCCTTGTACTATCGTGCTTATTGCGTGCTTGTATATTAAGTTAGGCTCACCTTCTACTTCTACGATTATAGTGTACTTATCGTGATTCAAGATCTTTCCACTTATCCTGTTTCCACGTGTTAAAAATATTGTTACAGTAGCCCCTTTTCTCTTCAGTTCATCTATGAACTCGTCCTGTATGTTGTTGTTTCTCTCCGTATAAAACATCGCAGCCTCCTTTATAAATATCTTTCAAAACTGGAAATATTCAAGATTATAACGCATCCAAGTACTTAACTGTGTTAGAGGAGTTGCCTAAGGGAGTATGGGTGAATTTTGGAGCGCATTATGGATGTATGTGTTTTTATACTTTACGTAGTTGGCAGCGGATTCCTCTATGAGAGCTATCTCTTGGGGTTTTAGTTCTCTTACTATCTTTGCGGGAACACCTGCCACCAAAACACCGGATGGTATCCTTTTGTTAGGGGTTATCAACGCACCCGCTCCAACCAGAACGTAATCCTCCAAGATGACACCGTCCATTACTATAGCTCCCATACCTATAAGGACCTTATTTCCTATGGTGCATCCATGAACAACTACTCTGTGACCTATGGTAACATCATCTCCTATGATGGTGGGATGGGTGTCGTGGGTTACGTGCACAACGCTGTTATCCTGAACGTTGGTTCTCTTCCCTATGCGTATGTAGTTTACGTCACCTCTCACAACCACACCATACCACAAGCTGGAGTCCTCTCCTATCTCCACATCGCCTATTACTACAGCGTTTTCAGCTAAAAAGACAGTTTCGTGTATCTTAGGGTTTACACCATTGTAACCTTTAACTAAAGCCATACTGTAAGATTATAATTTACACCTTGTGAAGGTATACCTTCTTGACAATCAGGAAAACCTCAGGTCTATAACCCTCTTCCACGCTATGGCAAGGCTTGGTTACACAGGTTTGATTATAACTCAGCCAGCCCAAACCTTTGTAAGCCTTGGAATGCTGGACAATTTAAGCCAAATAGTGGATTACGAAGCCTGTCGAGAACTGAATATACCTATCATAAGAAGGGAAACAGGAGGTGGAACGGTTCTACTCTCTCAAGGTCAGGTTTTTTACCAGTTGGTGCTTCCTAAGGGGGTGGTTCCTTTTAAGGTAACGGACGCTTACTCTTTACTTTCTCAACCGGTGATAAGAGTCTACAGAAGATTGGGCTTAACCGCTCAATTCCGACCTATAAACGACATACTGGTAGATGGAAAGAAAATAAGCGGGCAAGGTTCTGGGGATATAGGGAGGTGCTTTGTGTTTGTTGGAAATATACTGATAGAGTTCGACACGGAACTTATGGCTAAGGTTTTTAAGTTACCCAGCCCACACCTAAGACATGCTGTTAAGGAAGCTCTCGATGAAAATATAACGTGGCTAAAAAGATACATTAAAGACCCCATCACTTTTGAAGAAATCGCCCACCTGTTGGTGGAGGAGTTCTCGAAGGACTTACCGCTTGATGGTATTTCTCAGGTACCTAGCGATGCTTTGGAGCTCGCCGATCAATTGAAGGAAGAACTAACATCCTATGAGTGTCTATTTGAAGATACTGGCAAGAGACACAACCTTATAAAGATAAGGGAAGGGGTATTCCTAAAGAATATAGTAATCAATGATAAAGTGGGCGCTCTGTTTATAGATAACGGTGTAATAAAAAAGGTTTGGGGACCTTTTGAGGATGTGGTTGGTTTTGAATACCAAAGGGAGAGTTTACTAAGATCCTTCAGTCCTGAGTTTGTGGATCTCTTGTTAAAATGATCTGTTTTGTGGCAGTTCTGAGCTGTTTTACTCTTCTTGGAACACCTTCCTCCAAACTGGGAGCGTGACCTTTTCCGATTATGACCACGATCTTTTTGTGCTTTTGTAGTAGCTTGTATATAGCCAAAGCCATAGCATTATCCCAGGCGTTCTGACCATCCAAAAGGTTCTTCTCGCTTAAGGTGGGGTGGGACTGTAAAAAGCTTTTGAGTCTCTCCCGTTCCTTTTCCGTGTGATCCATTATAGGATTTGGTAAACTGGGATGATATACGTTTTCTATACCTTGCTCTCTTATCTTTTGCATAACTTCCGTAGGTAGGTTTATAGCGTAAATCCTTATACCTTTTTCCCGGACAAATCGCCATATGGGAGCGTACAAGCTTGCATCGTATCCCCATCGCTCTCTGTATTGAGTTTTCTCCAACATCTCCTCTTCGGTTATCTTTCCCATTACATACTCATCCAGTGCTTCTTGAACGTTTTGCTGAAACATCTCCATAGCTATAACAAAGTCTTTATTCTTTTGGTATAGATCCTGTATTACCTTAAGTTGGAACTCGTGGTCTTCCCTGCTGGTATGTATCTCCGGTAGGTATATGACTTCCGCCTCTTGTATATTGTTGCCTTTTAGGTGGACTATTGATAACGCCAAGAGAGCTACAACGCCAGCGATTATCTTTAGCATACACTTAAATATAGATTTGTTTGGCTTCTTTGTTCTTTTAAAATACCTTACCTAAAATTACATTTATAACAGAATTGTGAATGGTGAGTGATGATGGGTGAAAGGAAAACTGAGAAAATCATCAAGGAGTTACAAATATGCTAATGTAGTCAGATACTTTATTAAGATGCTACGGAGTATACAGGACTTTTAGGATAGACTGGTTTATGATGATATTAAAAAAGAAGCTAACAGGTTCAATATAACAGCAAGGTTATCTTCTCTTGC
>LJSS01000085.1_pt1 | contig 15827 bp, 11 predicted proteins | sample 890271 | NCBI WGS metagenome assembly LJSS01 (sample SAMN03797534, study PRJNA294671) | hot springs metagenome | isolation source: water from Lobios Hot Spring | place: Spain: Lobios, Galicia | collected 2011-02-08
GCGACGAAGCCGTTCCTCAATCTGCTCGGTCCCCACGCCCGCAAAATAGATGTATTCGCTCGAGCAGCTCGGACAGTGCGTGAGCACTGGCGTGCGGTAATTGCAATAGTGGCAGATGAGCTGCTCGACCGAGCGATGGTACGTGAGCGAGACGTCGCAACGCGGGCAGCGCATGGTCAGACCGCAGCGGCGGCAGAGGACGAAGGAGGAGAAGCCGCGCCGATTGAGCAAGAGGATCGCTTGCTCGCCGCGTTCGATTGTCTCCCGCAGGGCGTCCACCAGCTCATCGGAGAGGACGACCTGACGCCCATATCGGGCGAACACCTCACGCATATCCACCACGTGAACGTTGGCCAAGGGCCGACCGCCGATCCGCTCACCGAGGTGCAGGTAGACGTATTTGCCCAGGTGGACGTTATGATAGGATTCGAGCGATGGCGTCGCACTCCCCAAGATCACCACGGCCTGATGATGGAGCGCCCGCATGATGGCCGTATCGCGCCCGTGATAGCGTGGGACTTCGTCCTGCTTGTACGAGGGATCGTGCTCCTCATCCACAATGATCAGGCCCAGATTCGGGAGCGGCGCGAAGACGGCCGAGCGCGTGCCGAGAACCACACGCGCTTCGCCCCGCGCGATGCGCTGCCACTGGTCGAAACGCTCGCCCTCGGAGAGCGAGGAATGCAGCAGCGCGACGTCTCGACCAAAATGTGCGCGCAATCGCCGGCCGAGCATCGGCGTCAGCGCGATCTCCGGCACGAGCATCAAGGCCGTCTTCCCGCGCGCGAGCGCCGCATGCATGGCGCGGATGTACACTTCGGTCTTCCCACTGCCGGTCACGCCATGCAGCAGGAATGTCGCGTAGACCCCTTCGTCCAACTTCTCCTCGATTTGCTGAAGCGCCGCCTTCTGCTCCGGCGTCAGCTCGAACCATTCCGGAGGAGGGACCTCCACATGGGCGAGAGGGTCCCGAGAGACGGGGCGCGAGAAGATCCGGACCAGGCCTTCGGCGTGAAGCGCGCGGATGGCGGCCGGACGCACGCCCGTCTGTTCGGCCAACTCGCGCAGCGGGATGGGCTCGCGGGCCTTTCGCAGCCAATCCAAGAGTCGGGCGCGCGCATCGGCTCGAGCGCTGCGCCGCCTGGCGACCCCTTCGGTCGCTTGTGGTATCCCATTGCCTGTCCACACGACGACTTCTTCCAGCTTCGGCTTCACCCGAGGCTCGACGATCGCATAGTGGTGGGCGACCTGGTCGCGTCGCAACAGATCGCGCAGTGCCGCGCGCGAAGCTCGCGCGCCGAACTTCCGGGCGAGTTCGCCAGCCGGGAGCGACGTCGCGCGCGCCAACTGTTCCAAAATCTGCGCGCGAATCGAGCGCCTTTGTCGCGCACTCGTCAGGCGGGCGAGAGCCGCCCGCCCGGAGTCGGTGATCGAGAAGACTTCGGCGACAGCGGCCATCAGCCCCGGAGGCAGAGCGGCCCGAATGACCTCCCCCCACGGAGCGAAGTAATAGTCGGCGACCCAGCGCGTCAGTTCCAGTAAGTCGGGGCTGAGCAGCGGTTCTTCATCCAGGACGGCGAGGATGGACTTGATGGCCGATTCCGAGAGGTGCGGCGGGGGCTGCTCGGCCCGCGCGACAACGACCCCCACGAGCACCTTCGCCCCGAAGGGGACGACGACGCGTGCGCCCACGGGCGCCCGCATCCCTTCGGGCACCCGGTAGGTGAATGTCCGCCGAGCGTTCACGGCCAGTGCGACGTCTACAAACATGGCGCGTTCGTCCTGAGGCCCGCGTACGCCTTCCAGGAGGGCTGCGTTCGGCGGCGATCGCCCCGAGCCGATCGTCTCCGCACCGTCCTCATTCGATAACCCCCCCGCTCATTCCGGCTCTTGCGCATCGAAGATGTGGGTCCCCGGGGGAACGGACAACGCGAATTCCGAGCGGGAGACGGGGACGTTCTCTCGAATGTTCGAGAAGAGGAAATCCGAGCGCGCGCCGTCAAGCTCACGGATCAGGACGCGGATGACGTGAAGAGAGACGGGATCAATCTCCGCGATCACTTCGGAGAAGCCCAGTCGCACGTCCTTCGGGATGAAGCGCAACACGACATCGCCCGCGCGCAGGGGCGCCGGGTGCGTGATGCGCTCGATCCGGGCGAAGACGCGCCGGAGATCCCGCTCGCCCAGGAAGAAGGCGAATGAGGCCTTGATGTCCTCGACCTCGCGAATCTTGGCGCGAACGACCTGCCGTTCCGCCGGCACATAGAGATAGACGCGCTCCCCATCGGAGATGAAGAATTTCTCCTCAGGCCGATGATAATGCCAGCGCATGCGCCGTGGCTTGGCCAGGATGACCGTCCCCTCCTCACGGCGCGTGGGGGAGCCGGGAGCCTGGTAGATCTGCACGAAATCGGCGGCCAAGCTGCGCAGGCGCGCGTACTTCGCCTGAACGGCCGCCAGCAGACGATCGAGCGGGGGCGACGCCCCTTGTCCGGAAGCGAGCCGTGAGAACGGCTCTTGAAGAAGGACGATCAGTGCGAGTGTGCTCAGCACGCGCATATTCATCGTCGGCGGCGATCGCGCAGGTTCTCAACGAGCTGTTTCGCCTGCGGAATGGCGTCCAGCGCGCGCTGGACCTGCTCATCGGACTGCAGGATCACGCGCGCGGCCGCGTCAACGCCGAAGCGCGCCGTCGCCAGCTCCTCGCGAATCTTCTGGCGCACATAGTCCAGGTGCGCGCGAATCTCCGTCTCGCGGACGCCGAGATCGCTCCGCCGAGCGACGAAGGCGATGAAGGCTTCCACCAGCGAGTCGCTCACCTCCGCGAAGAGGTCCTTGGGGGAAGCTGGCTCCGAAGGACGCTCAACCCGCAGGTGTTCGAATCCGGGAATTCGTCCGTTGACCAGGTGGCGCGTGAACTCGAAGACGGCGCCGAAGAGCCGCTGCCGCGTGGGATCGGCCTTCACCGGGACGAGAATGTCCGGTTCGATGCCTCCTCCACCGTAGACTCGCCGGCCGCCATCGGTGCGCGCCGCCGGCCCCGGCGGTCGTCCGTTCGAGCGTCCCAGGCGATATTCGTAGGCCGAGATGTGGCGATAGTCGCGTTGAATGAGCCGGCCCGAAGGGGTGTAATACCGCGCCGTGGAGAGCGTGAGCGCTCCGGCTGTGCCGCGCAGCAGCGGAATCACCGTTTGCACGAGCCCTTTCCCGAAGCTCGTCTCACCGACGATCAATGCGCGATCATGATCTTGCAACGCTCCGGCCACGATCTCCGAGGCTGAAGCCGACGCGCGGTTGATCAGCACGATCACGGGCATGGTCTCCACTCGCTCGCCCTCGGCCTTGAATCGGCGCTCTCGCGTGCGCCCGCGAATGTGGACGATCGTCTCGCCCGGGCGCAGGAACCGACTGGCGACGCCGACGGCCTGATCGAGCAATCCTCCCGGGTTCCCCCTCAGATCGAGGATGAGCGCTTTGATCCCCTGTGCCTTCAGGCGCCGAAGATGCTCGTCCAGCTCCTCGGTCGTCGTGCTTTGAAAGCCCCAGGTGAGCCCGATGTACCCCACGCCGGGGCGGATCACGAAGGCCGTGCGAATCGTCGGCAGCGGGATGGGCGCGCGGGTGATGCGAAAGGTCAGCGGCGCTGCCTCTCCGGCGCGTTCGACCGTCAGCTCGACCGTCGTCCCCCGTTCCCCGCGAACGCGGCGGGCGACGTCCTGTGTGGACCATCCTTCGGCCGACTGTCCGTCCACGGCGAGGATCGCATCCCCATAGCGCAGGCCCGCGCGATCGGCGGGCGTGCCGGGGATCACCGAGATGATGTACGCGCGGCCCCGACGTTGATTGATCGTCACCCCGATGCCGAAGAATTCGCTCTCCTGTTCCTGCCGCAGATCGGCGTATTCCCTGGGCGTGAGGTAAGTGGAGTGCGGGTCCAGAGCCGCCAGCATGCCCCGAATGGCCGCCGTGAGCAGCACCTTCGGATCCACGTCATCCGCATACTGCGTCTGCACCAGGCGCAGCGCTTCGATGAAGTCCTCCTTGATCTGCGCGGGCGTCGGCCCATCGCCCCCAAGCGAGAGCGAAACCCGGGGAATGAGCGCACTCAGCAGGAGCAGAAGCGCCAGCCAGGATCCGACGTGCACCCATCGCCGGCTCCATCTTCTCGATACTTTGTTCGTTCTGTGAGGGTCCCCTATCCGCATGTGAGACCTCTCAGCCACGGGGCATCATAAGGTCGCGGCTGCTTGACGGAGGCGACGGACGCTTCGCTCCCGCCCAATCGCGACGATGACGTCGAAGATCCCCGGACTCACGGCACTGCCGGTCAACGCCGTGCGCGCCGCATTGATGATCACCCCGGCCTTCACTCCACGTTCCTCCGCCAGGCCGCGCAGGACGCGCTCGGTCGTGTACAGATCGAAGGGGTCTAAGCGCTCGAAGCGGTCGGCCAGCTCCAGCAACAGCTCCTTCACCGCTGCATCCTTGCGGAGGTTCTTCTCCACGGCCTCGGGATCCATCGGGAACTCATCGCTGAAGTAGGGACGCCCGCTGGTCACGAAATCCCGCAGCGTGCGCGCGCGAACCTTCAGCAGGTCAATGACCCACAAGAACCATTCCCGCCGCTCATGAGCATATTCTTCGCGCCATAGCCCTTCCTTCTCCAGCTCGGCGCGCACGAAGGGGAAGAGCTCCTGCGCGCTCATGGCGCGCAGATGCTCCGCGTTCATCCAGAGCGCCTTCTCGAAGTTGAAGATGGCATTGGCCCGACTGATCCCCTCCAGCGAGAACAGCTCAATCAGTTCGGCCGTTCGCAGAATCTCGCGACTGGGGTCTCCCGGCGACCATCCGAGCAGGGCCAGGAAGTTGCGCATCGCTTCGGGCAGAAAGCCCATGTCTCGATAGGCCGTCACGCTCATCGCTCCATGCCGCTTGGACAGGCGGGAGCGATCCGGCCCGAGAATGAGCGGCACGTGCGCGAAGACGGGCAGCTCCCATCCGAAAGCGCGATAGAGCAGAACCTGTTTGGGCGTGTTCGAGAGATGGTCCGCCCCACGAATGACGTGGCTGATGCGCATGTCGGCGTCATCCACGACGACCGACAGATGATAGGTCGGGAAGCCATCCGAGCGCAGCAGGACGAAGTCCTCGAGGCTCTCGTTGCGGACCTCGATCTCCCCGTAGACGCTATCGGTGAATCGGGTCACGCCTTCCTCGGGGACCTTGAAGCGAATGGCGTGCGGCTGACCGGCCGCGATCCGACGAGCGATCTCTTCGGAGGAGAGGCGTCGGCACGTCCCTTCATACTTCCACGTTTGCTTCTCGGCGAGCGCGCGCTGGCGCTTGAGCGCCAGCTCCTGCGGATCGCAGAAGCAATAATAGGCCCAACCCGAGGCGACCAGCTCTTCCGCCCGCGCGCGGTAGAGGGCCAGGCGCTCAGATTGGAAATAGGGACCCTCATCCCAATCCAAGCCCAGCCACCGCAAGCCCTCGATGATGCCCTCGACCATCTCTGGCGAAGAGCGCTCGACGTCCGTGTCCTCAATGCGCAGGATGAACGTGCCGCCGTACTTGCGCGCGAAGAGCCAATTGAAGAGGGCCGTGCGCGCGCCTCCAACATGCAGGTAACCCGTCGGCGATGGCGCGAAGCGAACGCGAATGCGGCTCACGAGACTATCCTCATCTTGGGGCTCCCAAGTCGAAACGTGCGCCGGAACTCGGCTTGGGCCTCCCAGGCATGGCTGGCGGTGAGGGTGGGATTCGAACCCACGGTAGAGCTTATCGCCCTACAACGGTTTAGCAAACCGTCCGTTTCAGCCAGGCTCACGCACCTCACCGCCTCACTACTTCTCAAGCCAAAGTATCCCCGACATCCACGCCCTCTGTCAAGCCGCCCTCATGTCAGGGGCCGCATGTCTTCGCGCTGGCGCGCGAACCGCCGCGCGTTTCTTCCCCCCGAGGCCTCGCGCGCGTCGGACGCCGATCGAAGGGGGGCGAGCCGCACGCGGATGATGCCCGAGGTGGGCAGCGTTTGTCCTTTCCGTCCGTCTACCACGAATCCATTCACGTAGAGGGCGTCCTCCTCGAGCGTGAGATCGCCCTCGGGCGCATATGGCAGCGCGAGATACAGGAGTCCATTGAGTGTTCCCCCTCCCGGCTGCGTCTCTCGCGCCGATCCCCGCAGCCGCAGCGTGCGCAGCATCTCGTCCTGAAGCGTCTCGCTCACATTGCTGCCGAATCCGTCCAGAGCCGTGAAGGCGTAGCGCCCTGGCTCGCCCTCCCGCCGGTATCGAACAATCGCGATGCGAGCGGCATCGCGGCTCCGATTCGCCACGATCAGGAAGATCATGTCGCCCTGGCGATAGAACTTCAGGGCATTGAACCCGCGCGCGAAGGCTTCGGGGCGGAGTACAAACGGAGGCGGCGGGAGCGTGATCGTTTCATCGGCGAGGCGTCCGCGCCCCATGCCGTCCCCGCTGTAGCGGTGAAGATAATTGTCGGCCCCCTCGTGCACCTGGGAGATCCAAAGATCGCCGCGCTCGTCGAAAGCCACGTCACGAACCGAATCCGCTCCGAAAGCTGGGATCGGCCCTTCACCATCCGGATCGGTCGCGCTCTCCCATCGCAGCCGCCACGGGCCGGCAAGGCCGCTTGTGCTCTCCCACACCTCCACATGATTCCCCATCGCCAGGGCGACGAGCACTCGATTTCGATCCTGTGGGTCCACGCGCACGGCGAGCGCCTGACCCCGGCCGCCAAGACCTGAGGCATTGTCGGCGTAGAAGGCGAGCGTGATCCCTCGCGCGACGGCCGCTTGAGAGACACCGCCCCCATTCGGAGCGCCGCCGAGCGATCCGCCATCGAAATACCACACGCGCGGCGTCGCGCCTGTGCCGTCCAGAGCCCACACCTTGTCGAGCACGGGATCACAGGTGATCCCTTGAATGAAGGAGAAGTTCGCCGGTTGTCCCCCGGAGACGATCAATCCCGTGTCAATGTAAGTGAGCAGGAGATCGGGATTGGTGTTCGGATTGAAATCGCCGTCGGTCTTCTCCTGGAGCTTGATGGCCGCTAAACCAATGACCCCTCCCGGGCGTCCGTCTCCCGTGCTTGTCGCGCCGCGCGCGATATAGACGATCGTCGGATCGCCGGGGCGCACGGCGATGCCCCGCTCCAAACCTGTCGTCTCCCCCAAGCTTCCCGTCGTCGCGTTATTGCGGGTGATGCTTCCTGTGTTGTCGTTGCCCGCATCCAGGACGGTGTAGACCTCAATGGCGCTGAATCCATCCTCCGCGCCCGCTCTCGTATCGAGAACCCATGTGCGGGGATTCGAGAGGGCGAAGACCGTGAGAGCGACGAAGCCCGCCATCTTCCACATCCCCATTCCTCCTGTGCGTTCGGCGAGTGAGATCTGCTCCGATCGTCCCCTTACTCTTTCGACCGAAGGCTTCTCGTCTCACATCGCCACACCTGGCCGGAATTCCCGTCGCCAGTTATATCCCAGACGGAGGGCGCTCTTCAACGGCCCCTCGTGGAGAAGGTGCCGACTGCGCAAGGATGGTCGCTCCAGGCGCGCGAGGGGATTCAGGCACCACCTTCGCCCCCCGCGGCCCTCTCCCGTCCTATGGCGCCTGTTGGCTGGCGCCGGTAGATCCCGCTGTCGCTTGATCCGCGACGAGCCTGTCTGGGCCCGCCGGGCGACTCACGGTCGGTTCCGGTAGCGCTCATAGAGCTGCGTGTGTTTGCTGGTGAGCGGCACGGGCTTCCCGTTGATGAAGAGATGCCGCACCTGTGAGCGAATCTCCAACGGATCGCCGTCCCAGACAACGAGATTGGCGATCTTGCCCACCTCGATGCTCCCCAGCCGATCGGCGACGCCGAAGATCTCCGCCGGAGAGATGGTCAACGCCTTCAGCGCCTCCTCGCGCGGCAAGCCGAAGGCGACGGCCATCGCCGCATGATACGGCAAGTTGCGCGCGTTCGCCGCATCATTGGTCAGGAAGGCGAACTTCACCCCCGCTTCGTGCAGCTGCTTCGCCGCGGTGAACGTGCTGTCATAGGGATCGTCTTCATTTCGCGGGAGACTGAGGACGGGACCGAGCAATACGGGGATGTTCTTCTCCTTGAGCAGTTGGGCGACCTTCGGCGCTTCCAGCCCGCCGCTCACGATGATCTTGACCTTTTGCTCGTCGGCGAACTCGACGGCGGCTTTGATGTCCCGATCGTCATTGGCGGCCACGATCAGCGGCAGCGTCCCCTCGACGACCGGGACCAGCGACTCCAGGACGGGATTGACCAGGAAGGGGTGCCGATCCCCATCACCGGCGGCGTTCCCCTGAGGCACGCCCATCTCCGCCGCTCTCTTCGCCTTCGCATAGGCGCGCGCATCCTCCAGAAGCCGCTTCACGCGCTGCAGGCGTTCGTCGCGCTGGCGGCGGGCTTCCTCAAAACTGCGCTCGCGCGGCTGGAACGTCTCCGGATCGAAGAAGCGACCCGACGCGATGGAGGGGAAGTTGAAATAGATCCCCACGGGGGCTTTGACGAGCATCTCCTCCCACGTCCAGCCGTCGAGATTGATGAGCGCCGCCTGCCCGGCGAGGATGCCGCCGCGCGGCGTCGTGAGCACAGTCGTGATGCCGTTGACGCGCGTCACCGGGATGATCTCGCTCGCGGGGTGAACGGCGACGATCGCTTTCAAGTGGGGGTTGAAGTCTCCGATCTCATTGACGTCCACCGTGGCGGCGACCTGACCGATCTCGGTCAATCCGATGGTCGTCCCCGAATCAATGAATCCGGGATAGACCCACATCCCTTGCGCATTGATGACGCGCGCGCCCGCCGGGATCGAGACATTCCGCCCGACGGCGGCGATCTTCCCGTCGCGGATGACCACCGTGCCGCGCTCGATCACTGGGCCGGTGATTGTGACGATGCGCGCGTTGGTGATGGCGTAGGTCTCCCCACGCTGCGCCCACGCGGTCGGTGGCGAGAGCGCCGGCAGAAGTCCAAGGGCGACGATGAGCAGAAGTGTTCTCCTCTTCATGGCAGGACCTCCCAAGCAGTGCTTCCGGCAGATGCCGTCCGTCCCCTCACGGTTGTTCGGGCGGGCGTCCGCGAGGCCCACCGCGACGCTCGCCGCTTCGCTCGCGCGCCTTGAGCGCTTCTTTCTCCTTCTGAATCTCCGCGCGCCGGGCCAGGTCGGCCTCGCGGTCGAAATAGAGCTGGCCGTCAATGAACACCTTCTCGACGATCGAATAGACGCTCAAGGGATGCCCACTGTAGATCACCAGATCGGCGTCTTTGCCGACCTCGATAGAGCCGACCCGATGATCAATGCGCAATTGTTTGGCCGGGTTGATGGTGATGAGCGCCAGGGCTTCGTCTTCGCTCAGACCGCCGTACTTCATGGCCTTGGCCGCTTCCAAGTTCAAGCGGCGGGCCAACTCGGCGCTGTCGGAGTTGAAGGAGACCACGACGCCTTTGCGCGCCATGATCGCCCCGTTGTAGGGGATGGCATCATAGGCTTCGACCTTGTACGCCCACCAGTCGGAGAACGTAGATGCGCCCGCGCCATGAGCGGCGATCTCTCGGGCGACCTTATACCCCTCCAGCACGTGTTGGAAGGTCGCGACCTTGAAGCCGAACTCCTCGGCCAGGCGGATGAGCATCAGGATCTCATCGGCGCGATACGCATGCGCGTGAACCAGCCGCTTGCCTTGCAGGATTTCGACCAGGGGGTCCAGTTTCAGATCGCGGCGCGGTGGGACGACGTTCTCCCCCGCTTGCCGACGGCGCTCGTACTCCTCCCACTGACGCATGTAGTTGCGCGCCTGCGTGAACGCCTCGCGGATCACGGACTCGACGCCCAGGCGCGTGGCCGGATAGCGACGAGGCGTTCCCGGCGGTGGGGTGAAATTCGAGCGCTTCGGATTCTCTCCGAGGGCGAACTTGATGCCCGGCATCGCGCCCTCAAAGAGCATCTCGCGCGCCGTCTTCCCCCACCGGAGCTTGATCACGGCGTTCAAGCCACCGATGGGGTTCGCGCTCCCGTGCAGGATATTCGCCGTCGTCACGCCCCCGGCCAGATCGCGATAGATGTTGATGTCGGTCGGATCGAGCACGTCCTCGATGCGCACCATGGAGGTGACCGCGAGCGTGCCCTCGTTCACCCCGCCGTCTATGGCGATGTGCGAGTGGCAATCAATGATGCCGGGCATGATGTACTTGCCCGTCGCGTCAATGACCTTCGCCCCGGGCGGCGCCTCGAGATTCCGACCGATGGCGGCGATCTTCCCTCCGCGAATGAGGATCGAACCGTTCTCGATCCGCCCTCGCGTGACGGTCAGGATCGTGGCGCCGCGAATGAGCGTCACCTCATCCCGAGCGCCGCTCTGCGGCGCCTGCGCCGAACTCACTCCCGGGAAGACGAAGCCGAACCAAAGGAGGCTCGCGATGAGCCCCCAAACCTGTGCGGCGACGGTGAATGCTCGGACGTTCCTCATAGCTCCCTCCTGCCTTCATCCTCGAGGTCGCGTTCCGGAAAAGGGGAAGGATCCCATTCCTTCAACGGTCACCATCCCACTCATGCGGTCCCCTTCGACGCGGCCGGCAAAGGTGACCAGCATGGGCGTTCCTTGAATCTCCACCGAGAGCGTGAACCGCACCTCATGGCCGGAGATGGACCCGCTGGAGATGTTCGACTGCCCGAAGGGGCTGGTCACGGTGCCGGAGAGCACGTCCCCCTCCTGTCGCAGATCGGCCGTGACCGGAACCATCCCTTGCGGGGATTCGACCGTGAGATTCCATGCGCCCGTCACCGAGACGGGGGGCGTGGGAGCGGAGGGGGGCGCGGATGGGCGCTCGGGCTCGCTGGGCCTCAGCTCGATCTCGCGTCCATCAATGAAGAGGTGCCGGATCCGCGTGCGCTCGGCGAAGAGATCGCCATCGGTGATGATGAGATTGGCGATCTTCCCGACCTCGATGCTCCCCAGCTGCTCGGCTACGCCGAGGATCTCCGCCGCATGAAGGGTGAGGGCGCGCAGCGCGACCTCTTCCGGCAATCCCGCTTGGATGGCTCGCGCCACGTTCCGAAGGTAATCTCTCGGGTTGGACAAGCCTCCGGAATGGAACGCGAATTTCACACCGGCTTGGTGCAGTCGCGCGGGATTCTGTGGAGCTTCCGCCCGCAGGCGCAGGATGCGCAAGGGCTCGTCGGCTTCGGGATCCGCATCGCGCGGTCGCTCGGGGAAATTCACGCTGACCAGCAGCGGGATGCGCTTCTCGCGGAGCACGTCCACGGCTTTATACGCCTCGATCGCCCCGCTCAGGATGAACCTCACGTTGAATTCCTCGGCCAGGCGAATGGCTCGCCGAATCTCCGATTCGGAATTGACGTGGAAGATGACGGGCAGCTCACCGCGCAAGACCGGCTGCAGCGCCTCCAGGGATTCGTTGTACTCGGGGCGTTGCAGGCCGCGCGGATTCCGCCGGTACAGCTCCCAATGCTGCCCATACTGCTGGGCATCGAGCAACGTCTGACGAATGTGCGCGAACACGCCCATGAGCGAGCCGGGGAATCGCCCCCCCAGGCCGCCTCCCATCGGCGTGAAGCCGATGTGCACGGCGACGGGCGACTTCACCACAGCGCGCTGTGGGGTATCGCCGGCTGTGTTGATGAGCGCGCTCTGGCCGATGAAGATCCCGCGGGATGGGATGACGAGCGCATTTGTGATCCCCGCGCTGCGCACGCTCTCGAACCGTTGTCCGCCGATCTGAAGATGTCGAGCGGCCAGCCATTCCGGCTGCGTGTGCGGAGGAGATGGCGGTTGAGCCTGAGCTTGAGCCTGCGGTGCCGCCACCGGAGCCCCAGGGCGCGCTCCGGTCACCGGTGGCGCCGTCGGCAATCCCAGGTCCGTCTGCGTGTCGAAGAGCCCCGGATACACGGTCAGGCCGCTCCCTTCAATCACGCGCGCCTCGGGGGGAATGGGAACATTCTCCCCCACCGCCGTGATGATCCCGTCTCGAAAGACGACCGTGCCTTTCGGGATCACCGGCCCACTCACCGTCACAATGCGCGCATCCTTGATGGCATATACGGCCGGCGTTTGACCAAAGCCGGGCCTTCCGAACAGGAGCGCGCAGAGCAGCAGCGCGATCCCCCAGACGCTCCACGCGCCTTTGCTCCGAATGGACGAGGTCTCCCTCCGTGGGCTGATGCTTCGTCGCATAGTCTCCCTCTCCCGTGAATGTCCTCCCCACGCCATGCGCCCGTAATCTATCAGGACAGCGGCCCACTTGGCAATATCGAAGCCCCTTTTTCCGCTTGACCGTGCACGGGACGAGGGGTAGAATGCGGGCCGGTTTCAGTTGGTGAGACGAGTGGCGGTAAGGAGAAGTGTTATGACACGCACACCGAGACGCTATGTCCTGGTCGTGAGCGTTCTTCTCGGTCTGGTCCTCGCCTCCGGTTTCGGCGCCTGGAGCGCGACTTTGACATCGCAAGGGGCGACGGCACATCTCCTGGAGGAGACGCTCGACGATCGCTTGGCTCGTATTGCTGAACAGGTTCCGGGATTTGGTGGGCTCTTTCTGGACGAGGACGGGCGAATCGCCGTCTACCTGGTCCAGGGCGAGGTGACGACGCTCTCGAAGCGGGAGATCGGGGCGGCGATCGCGCGGGCGCTCGCATGGGACGAACCCCGACTTCGCACGGGCGCGATTCGGCTGCTCCCGGCGCGGTACAATTTTCTCCAGCTCAAGGAGTGGCATGATCAGCTCTCTCCTCAGGTGTTCGAGGTCGAGGGGGTGATGCTGACCGATATTGACGAGGCGCGGAATCGGCTGCGGATTGGAGTGGAGGACGAAGAGGCGGGCCGGCACGTTCTGGCAGTGCTCGCCGCCGCAGGCATTCCGCGCGAAGCGGTGGTGGTGGAGCGGGTCGACCCCATCCTCCCCATGGCGACGCTGCGGGAGAAAGTGCGGCCGCTTGTTGGCGGACTTCAGATCAACTTCCCTGGCTATCTGTGCACCTATGGGTTCAACGCTGTGCGTTCGGAAATTGCGGGGTTTGTGACGGCCTCGCACTGCACGGATGTGCAAGGCGGGGTCGAGAATACGCCCTATTGGCAGCCGCTGGAAGCCACGGATACGTTCATCGGGACGGAGATCGCCGATCCGCTCTATACCTGGCGGCTCAATTGCCCGCGGGGCCGGGTCTGTCGCTACAGCGACAGCGCGTTCGCGCGACTCGCCTCAGGTGTGAGCGCGAGCCTCGGCTATCTGGCTCGAACCGAGAGCCTGGGGTCGCTCGTCATCGCGGGGAACTTTCGGATCACGGCCGAGGCCACGCGGCGAGTCACCGGAGAGGTGCTCAACAAAGTCGGGCGCACGACCGGATGGTCTCAAGGTCCGATCACGCAGACGTGCGTGAACGTGGGCGTCGCCGGCACACGCATTGTGCTCCTCTGTCAGGATTTCGTCCAGGCGACCGTCGCGGCCGGCGACAGTGGTTCGCCCGTTTTCAAGATCGGCCCCAATAATGGGGACGTCACCCTCTATGGGCTGCTCTGGGGGGGGAATTCCTCCGGCACGAGCTTCGTCTACAGCCCGATCGGGAATATCCAGCGCAGTGATGAGCTGGGTTCGCTGCACACCTGCGCCACCGGAAGCTGTTGAGCCGCGCGAAGGCCGTGGCCTGAGAGGAGGCGGGATGCTTCTGCTGGCGCTCTTGATGGGAAGCCTCCAGGAGGCCAGCGCGAGGCCAAGCCCCGAAGCGCTCTCTGCGCGCATCGAAGTGAGGGAACAAACGGCTCGCGCGATCCTCTTGGAGCTGAGGGTCAGAAACGACAGCGGGCACCGCCTCACGCTCACTCTCGGTGGACGTCCGGCGTATAACGTCCTCGTGAAGCGCCCGGATGGGACGCTCGTCTGGGAATGGCAGCGAGGGCAGATCGTGCAGCAAATCCTCGAATATCGGGGTCTCGATCCCGGAGAGGAGCTACGTTTCGAAGTGACTTGGAAGCTGGTGGATGCACGCGGCCGTCGTGTGCCTCCTGGAGAATATCTCGTGCACGGTGTCTTGAACCTTGAGCCCCCGGAGACACTCGTCACGGACCCGCTCCGCGTCCGCGTCGCTCCTGCCAGGAGAAAGCGCTCCGCGAAATGAGTTCGGCGAGCGCCATCTGCTGTGAGGAAAGCTCCGCTCCCGCGTTTGAATTGAAAGGCGACTCCTCGGCCCCAGCATTCGCGGGCGCTCCGGCGATCTGGGATTCACCCCGGAGCGAGGTCCGCTTCACCTGGAGTGACGACTACGGGGGAGAGGGGGGATGAGTCCTCGTCCTCCCGCCCTCTCCGATCCCGGTGTCGCCCTGCGCGCGATCGGTTCGTTCACGCCCGTTCTTTGGGCAGGACATCCATGATCCAGGTGATCGCGGCGAAGGCGCCAGACCATCCGATCGTCGTGATGGCCAGCAGCCCGACGTGGATCAGCTCTTCGGGAGCGATCCCGGCCTTCAGCGCGCGACGGGCGTGCGAGTGCACGGCACCCTCGCGACCGGCCCCGATGGCGATGGCCAGTTTCACCAGCCGTTGCGTCCTCTCATCAAGCGGTCCGGCCTGAGCCGTCGCCTCCCCCAACCGATTGTAGGCTTCCCAGACCTGCGGATATTTCGTCGCGAACTCCTGCAGAACTTCGGGCAACTCTTTATTCGCCATACCGTGTCATCCCCTTCGTCCTCATTGGTCCTGACGGGACGCGAGCTGCGGGCCCGCGCTCTGGTGATTGTGCGCGATCGGGCGGTGAAGTCAAGGGAGCGAGCGCCTCGGGAACTTTCGCGGGAGAGGATTCGTTCTCGCCTGTGGAATCCTTGATCGAGGGGTTTCGACGCGGCTATGATGTGCGAGGTGATATGCAAGTGACGGAAGCCATCAGGGTGGCCCTGGATGCCATCTGGGCGCATAAGCTGCGGAGTTTCCTGACGCTGCTCGGGGTCATCATCGGCGTGGCCACGGTCATCCTCGTTGTGATGGGGATCGAGGGGTTCAATGCCTACTTCAATGATCGCATCGCGGACCTGGGGGCCAATGCCTTCGCCGTGCGCAAATTCGGGTTCATCACCAGTTGGGAGGACTTCATCAAGCAGAACAAGCAGAACAAGGACATCACCTTCGACGACCTGCGGGCCATCCTGGAGAATCCGCGGCGGCGCTACGTGCGGGATGCGGCGGCTGAGGTGACGACCATCGGGCAGGTCAAGTACGGCGCGCAAACGCTGCAAGATGTGCGCATCATGGGGGTCTCCTTCAATATGGGGGAGATTGATCGGCTGGGGATCGCCGAGGGCCGATACCTCACTCGGGAGGAGGAGGAGCGCAGTCGTGCCGTCTGCATCGTCGGGGCGGACATCGTCAAGGAGTTCTTCCCGGGCGTGGACCCGCTCGGTCGGGAGATTCGCATCGCTGGTCTCCCGTTCCGCATCGTCGGCGTGGCCGAGGAGCAGGGGACGATCTTCGGCCAGCCGCAGGATAATTTCGTCATCATTCCCATCTCGACCTTCCGCAAGGTCTTCAGCACGCGCCGCTCGATCGGGATTCGCGTGGCGGCCACCAGCGCCGACGACATCCCGCGAGCCGTAGACGAAGTCCGCATGGTCCTGCGGGCGCGCCGTCACTTGAAGTACGACGAGGAGGATAACTTCGGCATCATCACGGCCGAGGCCATCAACAGCTTCCGCGAGAAGATGCTCGGCACCATTCAGATGGCGACGATCGGCCTGGCGTCCATCTCCCTCCTGGTCGGTGGCATCGTCATCATGAACATCATGCTCGTG
>LJSS01000104.1_pt1 | contig 15772 bp, 11 predicted proteins | sample 890271 | NCBI WGS metagenome assembly LJSS01 (sample SAMN03797534, study PRJNA294671) | hot springs metagenome | isolation source: water from Lobios Hot Spring | place: Spain: Lobios, Galicia | collected 2011-02-08
CCACTGTGCGCCCGCAGGAGAGTTCCTCTTCGTCACGGTGGACCCGGTGGGAGTGGACGTATAAGCATCTTCGTGACGAGGGGTGGCTGCGTCGGTGGCAGCAGCGCTATCGTGTGAAACTCTACCGCCTGGCGCGTGACGTACGAGCAGTAGAGGATTTTTCCCAGGCGGAAGCGTGGTCGCTGGATGCCGAAAAGCCGGTTCATCAAGCTACGCGACTTGGTGAGGGTATCCGTTCGATACTGGAACAGCAACGGGGTCGCCCGACGGCGGCCGTAGTATTGTTTTCCGATGGTATCAATACCGATGGGCCACCGTTGAGCGATGCTGCGGCCATGGCCCGCCGCCGGTCACTCCCCTTGTACGTGGTGGGGGTCGGCGACGAGCAGCCCTCACGCGATCTGTATATCGCCGATGTATTGGGTGACGACGTGGTTTTCGCCGGTGACATGGCTTACTTTGAAGTAAGGATAGGTGGCCGCGGGACAACCTCCGAACAGCTCCTGGTTCGCGTACGGCGGAAAGAACAGGAGCAGGTGCTGGCCGAGCGGACGGTCACCTGGAAAGCTGATACCAACCTGCTGACCGCCCAGCTCGCATTCCGCGCAGATGAGGTCGGTGAGTGGGATTTAGTGTTTGAGTTGAGGCTTGCCACAGCGGACGTCAATCCGGGTAATGATCGCCTGGAGCGTCACCTGTCGATTCGTGATGAACAACTGCGCGTGCTGTATGTGCAGCAGTACCCCAACTTCGATTTTCGCTATCTTAAGGCCGTATTGGAGCGAGGGCTACATCGCTCCAGTGACGGGCGCAAAGCGATCGCACTTTCGGTAATGCTTCAGGAAGCCGATGCGGAGTACCCGTCCATCGATGCCTCGGCGATCCGAGCGTTCCCTGTTGATCGTCAGGAGTTGTTTCGCTACGACGTGGTCATTTTCGGAGACGTAGACCCGGCACTCTTTCCGACCCGGTTATTGGAAAACATTGTGGCCTTTGTAGAGGAACGCGGGGGGGGGCTGATCGTGATCTGCGGCCCCCGCCACACGCCTTGGGCGTACCGTGGGTCGCCGTTGGCCCGGCTACTTCCCGCTCCGCCGGAACACGTAAGCCAGCCGCCGGAAGCTCTCCAACCGCTCCAGGCGATCGTTACCCCCATGGGCCAACAAAGTCCCCTGCTGCAACTTGATGAAGAACCGTCGCCGAACGGCCTGTGGTCCGAAATGCCCCGCATCTACTGGCTGGCCCAAGCACGACAACTACGCCCGGCCGCCCGAACCTTAGTCGAGGCTCGCGGAGAGGACGGCCATCGCTGGCCATTGGTGATCACGCAGTTCGTCGGTGCTGGGAAGGTGGTGATGATCATGACCGACGAGCTGTTTCGCTGGGCTAAACATCCCGATGGAGATGCCTACTACGGCCGATTCTGGCTACAGACGTTGCGGTACCTAAGCCGAGCAAAGCTTTTGGGTACGGATCGGACGGTCGAGTTGACGGTCGATCAGCCGTCCTACCAGCCGGGCGAGACGGTCACGGTGACGGCTCGTTTTCTGGACGACCGGCTGGCTCCCGAGGCAGACGACGGCGTAACGGTGACGGTGGAACACCAAGCGGGCCGGCAAGTCTCGCTTCCACTGCGGCGTGACCAAGGGCGTCGCGGCATCTTCCGTGGGACCTGGATTCCCGACGGTGCAGGCGAATACCGGGTTTGGCTTACCGCTCCTGCTCCTCAGGGGCATCCTCCCGCTGCCCGCTTTGCCGTCGTGGCACCGCGTGGCGAATTGGCTCGCTTGGAAATGGATGCCGCTCACCTCCGGCAGGCCGCGCAACTGTCGGGAGGACGCTATTACACCACCCAAACAGCACATCAGCTTGACCATGATCTGCCCGAAGGACGTCAGGTGCGGATCGAGTCGCTGCCGGCGCGCCCTATTTGGAATAGCTCTTGGTGGGTAGCCCTGTTTGTCTTGCTTGTGACGGCAGAATGGATCATCCGCAAGTGGGGCCGAATGCTATAATGGCGCCATGGGAAACGCCGAGGGACCAGAAGGCGGCCAACCGACGGCAATCGGGCAAGCCAAGTAACAGAGCCATCGGCCAGCAAAATGGTGCGGCAAGTCATCCGCACTCAGCCCAACTGCTGTGCATGGCCGAGGAAAGATAGTTAACTTGCAGGGGGCTTTCGTTGACAAGAATCGCCCTACCGTGGAAAGGTTGCTGCGGCGTGGCCCACGTTGTGCGCAAACAACGCATGCTGTATTTCGTGTCGTTGCCATTGTTCACACTAGGTCAGCACCGTGAGGTGGCGTCCCCACCATAAGCCGGTGGACGGATCAAGGATCACTATGGAGAACGGTCCGTGTGAACGGCCGTTCCCAATAAGCGTACTTTCGTGTCGGTGAGCTATGACGCATGGGCTATTAGGTGCCGTACGAGCGCTGCGACGGCAGACGTTGTCGCGTCTTATGATCGCGGCAACGGCCCGCTGGCTGAGTGCCGTGCTGGTGTTGATCGCCGCGGCGTGCATCGTCGATTATCTTTGGCGTCCGGCCGATCCGGTAGCTCGTTGGGCGTTGTCGCTGTCCGTGTGGCTAGGCGGGTGGGCCGCGTATCGCCGTTGGCTTCATCCCGTGTTACGTCTGCGAGTCGACGATGTGCAATTTGCTCGCTGGATTGAACGTGTCGACGCATCGTGGGGTGATCGGCTTTCCAGCGCGGTGGGATTTCTGTTGGTGTCGGCGGATGAGCCACGGTATGGTTCTGCTCGACTGCGTGCCGCCTTGATCGACATGGTGGAACAGAGCGTCGGCCGGTTGCAATCGAGCCAATATCTGAGTTTACGGCCTGCGGTGCGTTCGCTGGTGGTGTTGGTTGCGGTGACCGCCTGTTTGGCGGGCTTGGCCTTGTGGGCCCCAACGCCCACCGGCTTGGCTCTTCGTCGGGTGGCTGTACCCTGGAGTTCTTTGGCATGGCCGCGACGCCATGTATTGGCGTTGGTCGATCTGCCGGAAAAGGTCGTTTACGGGCAAGACGTAGACATCGTCGTAGTCGACCGCCAGGGGCGCCTGCCGACTGCGGTAACCTTGTTCTATCGGCCCGAGGGCGACTCGTCGGCCCGCGCGCTACCCATGTCATATTCCGGCGGCAAAATGACTTATCGCCTGCCGAACGTTACCAAGCCGTTTTCCGTGCGGGTAACCGGGGGGGATGACGACGCGATGCCGTGGCAGACGGTGGACGTGGTACCTCCGCCCCGAATCGAGTGGTGTAAGCTTTTGGTCAAGCCGCCTGGTTATTCGGGCTATCAGGCGTACGAACTAACCGGAGCCGGGCCTGTTCTGCGTGGGTCAGCGTTGGAGTGGCGGCTATCGATCCAACCGGCAGCGCGCCAGGTGCTCCTCTATGTTGACCGGCCGGAAATGCTGGGTCTGCCGGACGGCCGCACTCCCCTGGTAGCAGATGCCGTGGACGAAGCGCGTCAGCAATTTCGAATCTCCAACGAAGAGATACGTCTTATGGCGTCGGGCCGTTACTGGTTCGAGATTCATTTCGACGGCGGCGCACGGTGGCAATCACCCGCCATGGAGTTGCGTATGGTGGATGATCAGCCACCGGCGGTACGTTTGGAACCCTTAAATAGGAGCGGTCTCATCACGCGTAAAGCCTCTCTTCGCGTAACGGGTCAGGCTAACGATGACCTTGGGGTGCGACGACTGGTACTACGTCTTCAGAGGGGTGCCGCTAGCGCGGAAGTGACGCAGACGATTTGGCAGTCGGACGAGCCGCCACGCCACGAGGGGCTCCCCCCCCCAGCCAAAGCAGATATCCACCCATTCGATTACGCGATGGAGTTAGGAGCGTTGGAATTACCCGACGGCACCGAGGAGCTGGTGGTGCAGGTAGGGGTGGAGGATTTTGCCGGACAGAGTCAATCGAGCGAGTCGGTGTCGCTCCGGTTGGTAACCGAGCAAGAGTATGCAGCTCAGTTGGTTCAATTGTATGGTCAGCTCCTGCCGCAGTTGGAAGAGGCGATCAAGTTGCAGCGGGCGACGCGAGACAAAGGGCAACAGTTGGATGCCCACTTGGCCGAAGGTGGCACAGTGGCAGCCGAACATGTGGACCTGTGGAAAACGGCGGAGCTTCAGCAGCGTCGCGTCAGTGGGTTGTTAATCGACGAATCATCGGGACTGGCGCCTCGAGTGGAGAAACTGTTGGAGGAACTAACAGCTAACGGGTTGGAGGTGCCTGATTTGGCACGGGCACTGGAACGATTGCGCACGGGATTGTCAGAAGTGCGGCCCTGGCTGGCACGGATCGAGACGTCCATGGCAGAAGCCACCCGCCAGCTACCCGAGCCACCATCGTTCACGGTGCGTCCCGAAATGCGGCCGGCACCCCATGTGCAAGCGGCGATTGAGGCCCAAACCAAGGTGTTGGCCGAACTGGAAGCGCTGCGGGATGCGGCTGCACAGTGGGAAGGGTATCGCGAATTCGTCGGACGGTTGCAGGAGATGGCGACCGAGCAGAAACAGCTTGGCGACCGAAGTGCCGCTTTACAATTTCAATGGTTAGGTCGGTCGGTGTCGGAATTGTCGGCGGCTCAGCGCGGCGAGTTGCGTCGTTTGGCCCAACAGCAGGATGAATTGGCGCGACGATTGGAGCAACTGGTGCGTCACATGCACGCGGCCCTGCCGCGGTTGGAGGTGCAAAATGCCCACGCTGCCGGTGCCGTACGGCGTGCGTTGGAAGCCGTGGACCGCCACGCCGTGGCGGCTTCCATGCGCGGTGCTGCCCAGGATGTTCAAAACAACCGCATGGGACAAGCCACGGAGAACCAGCGGAAAGCGTGGCAGGGCTTGACAGCCGCTCTGGAAGCGATAGCCGGCTCTAGCAAGGAAGGCCAGCGGCAACAACTGGCTGAGCTGGCCGAACAGCTCGACACTCTGCTGGGTCGGCAGGAGCAATTGGATGCGCGCCGAGCGGAAGTGGCTGCCGCTCCACAACCGGAAGCCGTGCGACAACTGGTTGACGAACAACAGCAGCTTGCCGGAGCCGCTGAAGAAACGGCAAATGCCATGGCAGACGCCCAGACTGGCGTCTCCAAACTGGTGGGTGAGGCTGGTGAGAGCATGCGGCAATCGGCGCAGCATGCCGGCGAACAAAAGTGGCAGGAGGCCGACCGCTTCTCGCAGCAGGCCAGAGAGGCGTTGCACCGGGCAGCCGAGCTGGTGCGCTCCGGCCAGCAGCTTTTGAGTCAGGAGAAACGAGCGCAACAGGAACAGCATTTGCGAACTTGGCTGGCACAGTGGCTCAAAGCACAAACCGAAATTGTCGGCCAGACGCGAGAATTGGAAGAGTGGCGCAAGCGGCAGAGTGTCTGGAGCAGCGAACAACGGCGAGCAGTGGAAGCTGTGGCGACGCGGCAGTTCCAGCTCGCCACGCAGTTAAAACAGGCGGTCCATGAGTTGGACGGTTTCCCGGTGGTGCAATTCCAGCTTGCTAACCTGGAACGCTTGATGGCGGAAGCTGCTGCGCGATTGGGACGGTTCGACGCAGGCGAGCGGACGCAAAGCCTCCAGGCACGCGTGGTAACACTACTGGCGCAGTTGCTGGACGTTTTCGCTCAGGATGACCCGGAGCGACCGCTGGCCGGTGAGCCGCAAACGGGAGCGCCCGCTCAAGATCAGGCTGGCCAGCGCAACACGCCGCAAGGGCCAACCGTCTCCATGCAAGAGCTGCGATTACTCGAGTTGATGCAGGAGGAGCTGCGTCAGAGAACCCAGGAATTAGAGCGGCAGCGACAGGCGGTAGCGGCTGAGGCACGCGATCAATGGCTGAGCGAATCGCAACAATTGTCCGACGAACAGAGGCGGCTGGCGCAATTGGTAGCCGACCTGTTCGCCGGAGGTGAAACGACACCGGAGAAAGAACCATGAAAGGGCAGCTTATGACAAGGTTCTTTGTGGTTACGGTTACGGCCCTCTGGGGATTCGTCTGGTTGGCCGAGTTGTTGAGCGGTCAGCAGTCGGCCGTTCAGCCTGCCTCGCCGCTGGACCGGGAGCTGCTGCGAGACTTAGAGCCGCCGCGGAACGTGCCTAGTCGACAGGTACCGCCCGGCCAGGCCGGCGAAGATATCGGCAAAGGCCCTGAAGAGTCTCTCGCCGAAGTCTATAACAAAATGCTGTTGGTGGCAGAACGGTTGCGGGCAGGAGATAGTGGCGAAAAGACGCAGGCAATCCAAGAAGAGATTGTCGAACGGTTGCGGCGGTGGATAGCCGAGCAGCAGAAACGGCAGTCGGCTTCAGCCCAACAGGCACCGGCGGAGGTCGCTCGATCGGCCGCTGCGTCTGCTCAACAGCAACTGGCCGCCACGCCGATGCCGGCCGATCCGGCTAACCCGACCGCCGGTCTGACAACCGACAGCCGGCGTCGACAAGAGGGGACAGGCCCGGCCGACGGGGCGGACGCTCGGCGAGCGGCACGCGTGTGGGGGCACTTACCGGCCCGCATTCGCGAGCAGCTTCAGTCCATGGGTGCTGAGGACTTTTTGCCCGCATATCGCGAACTGATTGAGGCGTACTATCGGCGTTTGAGCGAAGAAGACGCACATCCCATCCCGTAGCGCAGGCTGCTGGGTGGGTGAGCAGTCACCAAGTGGTAGAGTCGCCGGTAATTTGCCTCTCCTCGGCCGGGCGTGATAGGTCCGGGTGACCGTTGACCTAAGGAGTTTCGATGGAAGCGGTGCTGTCGAAAAATGCTGTAGCAGGGCTATCCAGACGCTGCTGCTTGCGGAAGATGGTCTGTTGGGCGCTGGGAACGGTAGGAGGAGGTCTTGGTGTCACCGGTCCTTTGGTGGCCCAGCGACCGAGGGATCTACTGACGGAGGAAGTGCACCGAGCGATCGAGCGTGGGTTGGCTTACCTCGACGCGCGGCAAAACCCCGATGGCTCGTTTGGCCGTGGTGGCTACGGGATGAATGTAGCCGTAGTCGCTTTGGCAGGTATGGCCTTTATGACCTCCGGTTACCTGCCCCAGCGGGGAAAATACGGTCCCAATGTGGAGCGGTGCCTCGGGTACATCCTAAGAAATACAGAACAGAGTGGTTTTATTAACGCGCAAGCGTTCCCTGGACCAGGCCCCATGTATGGCCATGGCTTTGCCACGTTGTTTTTGGCTGAAATCTATGGAATGACCGACGACCCGCGCGTCAGAGACCGATTGGTGCGCGCCGTCCGATTGATTGTGGCCACCCAAAATGACGAAGGAGGATGGAGGTACTTTCCTCAGCGGGCGGACGCAGATATCTCGGTGACCATCTGTCAGATCATGGCCCTCCGAGCTGCACGGAATGCCGGCATTTTCGTTCCCAATGACGTCGTGGAACGATGTATAGACTACGTCAAGAGGTGCCAAAATCCTGATGGTGGGTTCATGTATCAGCTTTCACAACCTGGAAATAGTGAATTTCCGCGCAGTGCGGCTGGAGTAGTAGCCTTGTACAGCGCCGGCGTATATGAGGGAGAAGAAATCGAAAAAGGACTTAAATACCTCCGCGAAAATGCTGCACAGCGGAGTGTGTTTTCCGGGAGTTCGTATTACTTTTATGGGCAATACTACGCAGCTCAAGCCATGTACCAGGCGGGTGGCCAGTATTGGGCCGAATATTATCCAATGATTCGTGACCACTTACTTAAGTTGCAGCGCCCGAGTGGAGAATGGGTAGATCCTATTTGCAATGAATACGGCACCGCCATGGCCTGTATCGTCTTACAAATGCCGAATTCGTTCTTGCCGATTTTCCAGAGGTAAGTTGTACCGGCGTATGTGGCATTTCATTACGATGCATCATGGTAAACTTCGATGCAAAGATGTCGTAGCAAAAAGAAAGCTGGTAGGGCGACTAGGGGGCAGGCTATTGGTTAGATAAACTCCTGCGCGCGCCGCTGGATAGTATCCAGGGCGCCCGCACTCGGATGAGGTAAACTTCGCAAGAGCGTCAAGCTGTACAGTCTGTTGCTTTATTTCGTTTCTCAGTTGGGGCACCCCGTAGAGTGCACCTTTATTTGCGTCTGCATAGCATATCCGCTGGCCGCAGCGTACCGTTGTGAGGTTGGGGATTTTAGATTCCACGTTCGCGCCGCGCCGTGGAACGCATTGCACGCGACTTAGGCCAAAAGGAGACATTCCACGTTCGGCGTGCGCAGATGGTGATCCATTATGAGTGGACGCCCGACGGTGCGTGCCGACGTCAGGCCGCGGCCGTTGTCGCCGTTCAAGTCAATTCGGCACCAAGCGTGTCATTTCATCACAAAGCGTGGAACGAGCAGGTTAACACGGTCCCCTACATCCCACCCATCAGCAGCATCGACAATGATGGCTAATTGTGAGCAGTTGCGGACGTCGACGCGAAGGGGGTGAGGTGGCGAGTTTACCCGAAGTAAGGCGGTTTGCGCGGCAAGCTGAAACTCGCCCTGACGATGCACGTACACACGCACCGTCGCCGTGGCCTGTGGTGCTGCTGTACGATCGATGGCCGCTTCGGCTTCCCAACGCTCTGCACCTTGCGGAACGGGATACGCGATACGACACGTGGCGTGGAATCCCAATCCATTGTCATACCACCCCAAGGGTGATCGCAGCCGGCCTCCCAGCACATTGCTATTGACACGGTAAGGCCACGACGTGGTCAAAAACGGTATGTGCCGGTAACCAGTCGGCTCGGACTGGCTCATATACTGCACCGGAGCGACCAAGGATCGGACGTAGCAGACGGACTCCATCACGTCCGCGATCGCTGCTCGAAGTACTCCGTCTGCCAACCGCAGTTGGATGTGATCGCCGGCCTTGTCCATGGCATGTAGGTAGAGCACACTTCCGTCGCGGAAGCCAACAACGTATTTCGGCGGCGAAACAGCCAGCGGAGAAGTACGCAGCCTGATCGCCGCTGCTTCGGTTTCTGCTACGGATAAGATGCCGGCGGTTGTCTGCATACGGACAGTTGCCGGTTTATTCTGCTGATCCCAGCCAAGCAGTATTCCCTGAACATAGTCGCCATTTAGTAGATGAAGTGTATCCTGAGCAGGCTCATCCTGAGCGAACACGTTCCACCAACGATCTTGTTCCTCTATGACGGATGACGGGTGGAGGACGATACCTCGCACGACACGTCGCGTACATTCTACCTGTTGCCAAAGCTGTTGTTGGGGCCACACGTCGAGTGGGCGGGTGACGAGTAACCGGTCCTCATCGATTGTTATGTGACTGGCAATGATACGTGAACCGTCACTGAGATACACGGCTTTTCCTCGCCGATGATCCTGCAAGGCACCCCAAACGATAAGCTCTTCCCAGGACATGAGCAATTTGGGTTCGGCCGTGAATTGAACACCTTTTTCGTCAAGCGATTCCACGCCAGGCGCGCGCAGATCGCGTCCTTGTATGTCGTAGACGATCGGCTGGTCAGCGACCGTCGTTGCCACGCTCCACCACAGCGCGTACGCAGCAGCCCCGGCAGCATGGGTCCTCAGTAAGTCGAAGGCCAACTTCATCACTTGTGGCGTTCCCTGAAGGGCAAGTAAATGTCAAGGACTGTGGCCGGTTCGGTTGGCGTTAAGGTGATGCCGGAGGCGGCGGGCACCAGCACCGTCTGGCCTCGCGGCAAAACTTCGTCCAGGTAGGAACCGGCGGCGTGTACCTGGCCGTCGATGACCGAGAGGATGTGAAACCGACCGTCTCCTCCCCAGCTTGCACTTCGTGTTAGGTGCCATCGGTCCAGGCAGAACTTATCGCAATAGACAAGCGATTCGCGACCCTGACTGTCAGGCTCCTTAGGCCGAATGGGGTTAACGGGGCCGTACGCGTAATCGATGACTGCTAGGGCCTGTTCGACATGCAGCGGGCGTGGCGTTCCATCTGGACCTAGGCGGTTCCAATCGAAGAGGCGAAAGGTGGTGTCGCTTGACTGTTGAATCTCGGCAACCATCAGTCCAGCGCCCAGCGCGTGGACGACTCCGGCCGGAATGAAAACGGTATCTCCCGGTTGCGGTTCGAATCGGTGCAAATATTCTAGCAGGTGTCCTTCGGCGATGGCGCGCCGAAGGCACTCGGCCGTACAGTGGGGTTTCAAGCCCGCGTAAATGACACTGTGCGGTGCCGCAGCCACTACCACCCACGCTTCGGTCTTTCCGAAATCGGGTGGAACGAGCCGTGCTGCGGCCGCGTCGTCCGGGTGAACTTGAACGGACAGGTTTTCTTGAGCATCAAGAAACTTGAAAATCAACGGAAATCGTGGTTCGTCCGCGTGGCAACCCAGCAAGGCTTGAGGGTACAGTTGCCGTATTTCGCCGAGAGTTTTTCCCCGAAGAGGGCCGTTTGCTACTCGACTTTGGCCCTGGGCGTGCTCCACCACTTCCCAGCTTTCGGCGTAATGTTCGCCGGGTCCAAGGGATTTCCCCAGTACGGTTTCCAGCCGTCGGCCACCCCAGATATATTGCCGGAATATGGGTTCGAACCGGAGCGGGTATAACGCGGTATCAGCAGTCATTGCGAAGGAAGTTTTCCTTGAGCACTAATTGCTGCGGCTCTCTAGGACCAATACGCATATTGTGCCAAGGATAGATTGGGGAAACGAGGGGCCGTTGTGACGCAGCGGCGCACGAATTATAATCCTGCTTGGCTATGGGCGGTGCGCTGCCCATGACCACTCACCTGGTGCGGCAGTTTCCTACCGTACGCTAATCCTTTTAGGGCTGGCCACGTTGCGTCGGTCAGCTAACGACCGCGCATGTGCCCTCGCCAGCAAGACCGGTACTCCGTAGGGTAGCCTATATGGCCAAAAGATACACCGAAGAAGACTATTTTGCTCACACGACGATGACGTTCGGCGAGCACCTTGAGGAGCTCCGCCGCTCGCTGCTCAAGGCTGTGTTGGGAATCGGGGTCGGATTCCTCATAGGGATGCTGCTGTCAAGCACCATCGTGCGCTACGTGCAGCAGCCGCTAGAACGGGCCATGGAACGCTATTACATCAACTTGGCCGTGGAAAAGGACCCGGCCCTAAAAAACTATCCACCAGGGGACCGGGAAAAAGTCGCCTTGAATATGATTCGCCGCAAGTTGACGTACAGTTATTACTACATCGAGCCGACGGAGGTGGAACGGCTTTACCAACGCATCTTCAAGCAGCAGGTAGGTCATGGGAACGCATCGCCCACGGCCAATCCGCCCACTGGCAATACGCAACAACCATCTGAGCCGTCGCTCGAACCGGGGCTGCCGGATCCGAATGCCCACATGGAGGCCGTGCGGGTTTGGACACCGGTGAAAGCTCAGGTCACGGCGTTAGGCGCGGAAGAACCGTTCATGATTTGGTTGAAGGCTGCGCTGGTGGCAGGCTTGGTCGTTTCAGCACCGTGGGCCTTTTATCATATCTGGACATTCGTCGCAGCGGGGCTCTACCCTCATGAACAACGATATGTTTATGTGTTTCTGCCGTTCAGCCTTGGACTGTTTCTGTTGGGGGTGTGCACGGCGTTCTTCATCGTGTTTGACCCAGTGCTCGATTTCTTACTACAGTTTAACCGCAGCATGAATATCGATCCCGATCCACGAATCTCAAACTGGATGACATTTGTATTGTTTCTGCCTTTGGGATTCGGAATCGCTTTCCAATTACCTCTGGTGATGTTGTTTTTAAGCCGCATCGGCATTGTGCCAGCAAAGGTTATGGCCGAGAAATGGCGTATAGCCATCTTAGTAATCACCGTGTTATCGGCCGTGCTTACGCCGGCGGACCCGATCAGTATGATCGCCATGGCACTTCCACTCACCGTACTGTATTTCCTAGGCATTGCGCTGTGCTATTGGATGCCATCCATCCGTCGGCCGGATGAAGTGTACGAGTGACGGTGTGGGCGTTCCGCAAGTGGCTTCTTGCTGCTGCCGTGCTGCATGCAGGAAACCGGTGAGCGTGCGTCGGCGGGCGGAGAGCAATCTTTTTAGGGCACCGACAGCATGACCTACTGGCGCCGAAACCACCATTCGTCATACAAATAGCGGTTGCGAACGGGTTCGGCGAGAGGTTTTTGGAATTCACGAGGTCGGCCACCGGCGACTTCCGGTCCCAGGTCCGCGTCAGGATAGGGATCGTGTAGAATCGCTCGATGCCGCTGCACCCACTCAGGTCCAGGAGGCCCCAAATTCGGCCAGGTGCAACCAATCGCCCCAATCATCGGTAGGGCTAGCCAGATCAGGACTCGCCGGAACTCCATCCGTGACGGCTCTCTGGTGTTTTTCCTCGGACTTTACGAAAACACAAAGGGCAGATTGTAGGACGCACTCAAGTTGGCGACAAGCCAAACCGGGCAAGCTCAGAAAGCTAGGCAATTGCCCGAAAGGAAATCTTCCCCCTGTGACGTGTTGCTTGGGAGCGATACGATGACAGGAAGGCAAGCCAATAGCACGCGATACGTACCCTACAGGAAGCGAAGCTGTGTCGAAATCTCGCAAGCGCGGTGACAAATCGGGTGTCCAACGAACCAGCCAGGCGAAAGAGCCGCCAGAAAAACAAACAGAACCCCTTGGCCGACCACAACGGCTACAGAAAGTTCTGGCTGCGGCGGGCTTGGGAAGCCGGAGAAAATGTGAGGAGTTGATTTTGGCGGGGCGAGTGGAAGTCGACGGACGGGTAGCCGAATTGGGAATGAAGGTGGACCCGGCCGTGCAAGAGATTCGTGTGGATGGGGTGAAACTGAAGACCGCACCAAAGCTTTACTATATGCTCAACAAACCACCGGGTGTCGTTTGCACGCACCGTGATCCGGCCCGCCGTCCTCGCGTTATTGATCTTGTTGATGCACCAACTCGACTGTTTCCCATTGGGCGGCTGGATCGTTCCAGTGAGGGATTGATCCTGCTCACGAATGACGGCGAGTTTGCTAACCTGTTGGCTCATCCTCGCTACGAAGTGGAGAAAACGTATCGGGCACTGGTGGCAGGCCAACCGTCACGTGAGACGCTGGCTAAGTTGCTGCGAGGGGTACATTTGGCGGAAGGTGTGGCGCGAGCGAAGTCGGTGCGTGTGCGAAAAACACATAAACAGAGCACCGAGCTGGAGATTGTTCTCAGCGAAGGGAAAAACCGTGAGATACGGCGCGTGCTGGCTAAGCTTGGCCACAAAGTGATGAAACTCAAACGCATCGCCATCGGGCCGGTACGGCTGGGAAAATTGCCTGTGGGCGCTTACCGGCCGTTGACCGCTGCAGAGCTGGCAGCATTGCGCGCGTCTGTCCGCATCCCTAAGCGAGTTCCACTTCAATCAGCCAAGGAAAAAAATAGCGTGCCAGCGGAGTCGCCGGCAGACATTCCCGTGTCGCCGTCCACCTCGCCCCGGCAATTTCATGAGCGGCAAGGTTCCGTTATTGATTTCGACGACCAAAAAACGGCACCGCCGACCGGCGAATAACTTTCGTCAGACAGGGCCCATTGGTGTCAAACTGTTCAACTATCTTGGCATATCGTAGCAGCACATGTATCACGAACCAGCGGAAAATTCAGCGCACCACGTGGCTCCACTTGTAAGCGATACTTCGTTGCACGACATGCGGAATCCCGTCTGTTACGCTGATGCGATGCAGTACGGGGTGGTCGTCATCGAGCGCAACGAGCGGCTGGCTCGCGATACATATCGACTGCGGTTCCAATTCCCGCAGATGGCACAACGGTTTCTCCCAGGTCAGTTCCTCATGTTGCGCATCCATGGACGAGATGATCCGTTGATCGGCCGCGCCTTTGCACTGTACGACATTGTCGACGATCCGGCCGGCAATGCTGTGGCAGTGGACATCGTCTACTTGGTCAAGGGAAAACTTACGGGGCAGCTTGCACAGCTTGCACCAGGCCAGAAAGTGGCTGTCTGGGGACCGTTAGGCAATGGCTTTCCTGCTTTGGAGGCCAAGCACGTGATGATGGTGGCCGGAGGCATTGGTTACACTCCGTTTCTGGCGTGGGCCAAAGAACTGTCAGGAATGCGCAAGTTCGGGCAGCCTCCGCGCACCGTCCCGAAAGTTCCCAGGCTGACGTTGTGTTATGGGGTGCGATCGGCAGACTTATTGGCTGGTGTGCATGATTTCGCACAGGCAGGCACCCAGGTGCGGATTGCCACCGACGATGGCTCCTGCGGCCATGCAGGATTGGTGACCGATCTGGTTCGCCAGGCGCTCGATCAGGGTGAGCGGCCTCATTTGGTAGCCTGTGGCCCGGAAAGGATGATGGCTGCCGTGGCTGCCCTGGCCAAGCAATACGATTTGCCGTGCCACGTCTCCCTGGAAACACCTATGGCATGCGGGATCGGCATCTGCTTTAGTTGCGTTGCGCGCGTACGAGTGGGACCATCGTGGGATTATCGCCGCACGTGCGTGGAAGGCCCTGTATTCGAAGCGCAAGACATTGTGTGGTAACGTAACGAAAGGTTGTAGGGCAAGTTGCTTTGTCACCCCGGGGAGCACGTAAGTCATGCCAGGCAATAGTCACCCAAAAAGTCTTCCAATTCGTCGCGTGCTGTTGTCGCCATCGACAGGTTATGGCCTGCGGCCGTCCTTAACGAACCTGGTAACGTGCGCACTGCTGTGGTCGGCCTGCTGGACAGGATCGGACCAAAGGCTTCCGGCACAAGATTCTCCGGCGGCAGTGGACGTCGTTCAGGCGTTGGAGTCTCGGTTGGTTGCAGCCATCGCGGCAGCCGAAAAATCGGTGGTAGCCATCGCCCGGGTGCGGAAGGAGGATCGCCGGCTGCTGTTAGATCAAGGCCTCCCCGGTGCCCCCCCCGCGCCGACGGACTCCCAGTTCGTTCCTCGCGAAGGCACGGGCGCTACAACCTCTACGGGGCCTTCCTGGAGAAGGGGGTGAGGCTCTTAGCCCCTTCGGGGATGCTGGTCTATGTGGTCCCCGCGGGGTGGATGGTCCTTTCGGAGTTCCGGAAGCTCAGGGCCTTCCTGGCCCGGGAGGGGGAGACGGAGGTCTACTACCTGGGCCGGGCCTTCCCCGGGGTCAAGGTGGTGGTCACGGTGGTCCGCTTCCGTAAGGGGGGAAGGGGACTAAGGCTTTACGACGCCGAGGGCCCATGGTTCCATAGCCCCGCCCTCCTTCTGGAAGACCCCGCCTGGCAGGGGGAGATGATCCGCTTCCCCGACCCCAAGGCCCTGGAGATGGAGAAGAGAGGGGTGCCCCTGGGGGCGCTTTTCCACCTCCACTTCGCCGCCCGGAGCCCGGAGATCCGATCCCACCCCCTCACCCGCACCGCCCCGGGCCCCGGCCTGGTGCCCATCCTCACGGGAAGGAACCTGAAGCCGGGGGAGATCGACTACGAAACCCCCCACTCCGGCCTCTACTTCCCCAAGGAGGCCGCGGGGCTCCTCAAGCCCTTCTACGCCACCCCTCACCTGGTGGTGGGGAACACCCGCCACTACCGGGTGGTGGCCGCCTGGGATAAGAGGGCTTATCCCTGGCGGGAGGAGTTCCATCTCCTGCCCAGGGTGGGGGTGAAGGTGGACCCGGAAGGGCTGGTGGCTTACCTGAACGGCCTCGAGGTCCAGGCCTACTACCGGGGGCTTTACCGGGAGGTGGTGCCCCACCTCACCCGGGAGATGCTCTTGCGGATTCCGGTGCCCAGGGATTTGGCCTTGAACCAGGCTCCCTTTGCCGCTAAGTGCCAACCCCTTATCATGTCAACATGGCAGCCCCTCTTCAGATCCAGCTGACCCCTGAGGAGGACCGGCTC
>LJSS01000086.1_pt1 | contig 15761 bp, 18 predicted proteins | sample 890271 | NCBI WGS metagenome assembly LJSS01 (sample SAMN03797534, study PRJNA294671) | hot springs metagenome | isolation source: water from Lobios Hot Spring | place: Spain: Lobios, Galicia | collected 2011-02-08
CTTAAATAGCCTCTAAGGTTTTAAGTTTTATAAGAAAAAAAAGAATATATAAGGCTTTTAAAGCTTTTAAGGTTTCACAATAGTTGAATGTGGCATGCTCAATCTTATCCAGCACGCCATCATCTTCCGCGCTTACTCGCCGCTTCTCTGCTTCACTGTTCATGTCTCCTTCTCCCCATCATTGCGGCGAGAGCATAATCGCCGGCAGGCAGATCTGAACCTCCGCCTATCCGGCGAGATTACATCCGTTGATTGTTTGCGGGCGGTCTTGCAGATGGCAATTCCGGTAGGGGCGCGCAGCGACCTGCGCCCCTACCGGAATTCACGCGCCAATCCGCCGGGCGGAATGCTTCCACCAGCTCGTTCAAATTTCTACATGCCCGGCTTTATGCCCAACGCTTCGCGAATCCAAGTCCTTACTATTTGCGCCTGCATTACTTTCTGGCCATGCCTCACATTATATCAATGGGCATGTGTGACCCGGAACGAAGGAGAGGACAAGCTGAGCCGTCCTCTCCTCAAGCTGATTATGATTACGGGAGGAAGATGAGTTCGAAGACTCCAAGGCTGGGATGAAAGTTACCGCTGCCGCCGTGGTGGTACCAACGAGGGGTGGTGCAGAAGTTGTTCTTTATCCTGCGCCGGCCCTCGTGGTAACCGCGGTCTTCCAGAATATATCCATCGGGACAATCGGCGGCAGTGGTCTTGAAGTCGTTATATTCGTTCCCGGCGCCATAGTAAGGGGTGCCGTCAGTTCGCGGGTCGTAAGGCCGGGCACTGGCAACCTGTGTGCCAATGAACCAAACGCCGATCCCAATCAGAAAAATGCGCTTCATTTGCATCATGATTTTCTTCCTTCAGTTGCTCTGTTGCAAGAAAACATCCTTACGGGACGGAAGGGGAACGCGCGTCCCCCTTCCGGAAATTATGCCGGAATCCCATGATGGTTCAGTAGATTTCATACGCACCACCGGCGGTGGCTTTCATTCTTGCCACCGCCGGTAAGGTCACCTGAAAATCATGCCGCCGCCGCCTTAGCCATATTCCTGGCAAGCGCGAACAGCGTGAGCACGCCCCAGCCGGTGCCACCAGCCGGATAAGCACCGTCTTCGGCGTCGCGATTGGCCACGCCGGCGATATCGACGTGAACCGCCGGCGTCTGTCCGGCCGCCTCAAGAACGAACAGGCCTGCCGTGATGGTGCCGGCCTTTCTGCCGCCCGTGTTCTTGAAGTCACCCACCGGGCTCTGGTTCTGCTTCTTGTATTTTTCCGAAACCGGGAACTGATGGCACAGCTCACCGGCGGAAGCAGCCGCCGCCAGATACTGGTCCGCGAAAGCCTGATTGTTGCTCACCACGCCGGCGTAGACATCGCCGAGCGCTATGACGCAGGCACCAGTAAGGGTGGCATAGTCAACGACGTGCGTGACACCGAAATCGCGGATAGCAACTGCTATCGCGTCGACGAGCGTGAGCCGTCCCTCGGCGTCCGTATTGTCCACCACCCTGGATTTGCCGTCCGCGCCGACATAAACATCGCCGGGGCGGTAGGCGCTGCCGCCGGTCATGTTCTCGGTGGCCGCAACGAATGCCTTGACACGGATCGGCAGCCCTGCGGCGGCAATGGCTTGCATGGCGGCGATCACGTCGGCCGCGCCGCACATGTCATATTCCATGCCACGCATGCCGTCGGCCGGCTTGATGTCGAGACCACCGGAATCGAAGGTCACGCCTTTGCCCACCAGACCGAGCACCGGACTTCCCATGCGCCAGTCAAGCGGGAAATATTCCATGACGATGAACTGCGGCTGCTCGTCAGAGCCTTTCGCAACGGCCAGGAAGCAGTTCATCTGCTTCGCCGCACACTGGTCGCGGCCGAACACCTGGGTGATGATAGTGCCACCCGATTGGTTGGCGATCTCCCGAGCCTTCTGGGACAGGAACGAAGGCGTGCAGATGTTCGCCGGCTCGTTGGCCCAGTCGCGAGCCAGTTTGACACTTACCGCAAGGGATCGGCCGAACGCCAAGCCCAACAGAAGATTGCTCTTCTGGATGACGGAAAGCCCGGCGCCACAAACCACCACATTCTTCATGCTCGGCAGTTCATTGAAGCCGGCCGCCGCAGTCTTGTAATGGTTTCGCGAATAGGCCGTCATGCCGATGACCTGCGCCGTCACCTCGCCGATCTCAAAAAGGCTCATCGAGCCGAACAGCGGCTTGGCGCCCAGGAGTCCATCCGGCAGAACAAGATGGACCTGCGAGGTTTTGAGCGACCTGACCGCCTTGAAGGCAGCGGCCAGCGCATCCCGCCAGGACTGGACATCGAATTTCTCGCGTGGTCCCAGTCCAAAGTGGAGCAAGCTGGCGTTCCCAGCGGGAGCGATAAAGGTTTCGCCGATCTCGCCCTTGAACCCGGACGCCTCCACCAGTGGTGCGAACCGAGCGAGCGGACGGCGCGTCTTGCCTTCAGAACTTGCGGAGAAGAAAGGCACCAGCGACACGCCACCGGGTGCAATGGTGGCAAGCGTGCGCTTTTCATAGCTGGCCACGGAAAACGAAATCTCTCCGCGGGACCCTGAAACGTCGGGGGTGCCGCGCTCAATCCCATCGGTGGGCCAGAGGGTGGGCAGGTTGGATATCTTCGCCATGTTATTCTCCTGATTCGTTTACATGATTGCAGTTGAATGGGTCTGCCGGAGCCGGCGGACCCAACCGTTCGGTAGGAAGCTTTGTGGATCAGCGGTGTACGCTCAGGAATGAGCACCATCGGCCTTTGCCGGGTGCGTAAGCCGCCAGATAAGTGCCAGCACCAGGGCCGACGCCAGACACATGCCGTGAATGATCATGCGCTGCACGACGCCATCCCAGGACACGTGCTCCAGATTCACGAAGTCTTTGAGAATCCGGATCATGGTGATGCCGGCGATCGACATCGCCATCTTCACCTTCAAGATCCCCGAGTCGATGTGATCGAGCCATTGCGGGCGAGCGCATTCATCAGCGACGCTGAAGCGGCGAATGAATATCTGGTGACTGCCCTGAATGATCATGACGATCAGGTTCGCCACCATCGCGATGTCCACCAGCTCCAGCACACCAACCAGCATTTCTTCGGTGCTGAACATATGGAACTCGGAAACGAGATCCTTCGCTTCCAGGAAGAACTTGCCCACGTAGAGGACCAGTGCTGCAATCAAGCCCAGGTTGACCAGATAGAGCAACCAGCGGCTGGAAAAAATCACCTGGTCGAGACGATCGACCAGGCGGTGATTGCAGGTTTCATCATGCCGGCAATGGTCTTTGCTATTCGACGTCCCGATCCTTGCCACTGCAGTGTCAGAAGAATGGGACTGGCAGCCGAATGCCGGAGGACTCTCAACCATGCTCTTCATTCCTTCCATGCCGAAGTTACTTGAGGAACTCGATGACCGCCAACCCGTGGCGGACCACGGACAGTGGCAGCGTATTTGAGTCCAGGGGCACCACCGCCGCTGGTGGCAGCTCCGCAGCCATGCGCATCGCATGCTGCTGCTCTCGCGAAGGATAGTCAGGCTTGCCCAGGTCGTTCCAGAGCTTCACGGCGTTGCCATGATCCTTGTCGACGGCATGCACAAGCGCGTACCTGAACCGGGAGTCACCATCCAGCCGGAGCTGAAACTCTTTCGTGTCATCCAGGTTCCACAGTGCCACCACCAGTGCACCATCATCACGCAGCGTCGCCAGAGCATTTTCCGACTCGATGCTAAGCCGCCTGTCTCCCAGCTTGTGGAGGACTTTGAAGGCATTGAAGACCGGCTTGGGAATGCCGCCGGTAGCGATCAGCCCGAAGCCCTTGCCGAACGGGCGGTTGAAAATTCCCAGCTCGTTGAACATGGTGTCAGTGAACGTCCACCACATCAGCGTGCTGTTCAATCCGTCGCAAAGCGCGATATTGCGAGCAAGCCAGGCACCGGCATAAGGAAGATCCACCTGCCAGAGACCGGGGGTGAAGCCGGCATTGTATTCCGACCAGAAGATGGGTAAATCCGGCTTTCCCGAAGCCTGCACATGCTCGTAGATCTTGCGGACGAAGTTTGCCACCACATCCTTCTCAGGCATACCGACAGCATCCGCGCCGAGCACATTGCGTGGATCCTCGCTGGGATACACGTGCGTTGACACGAAATCCAGCGGCACGTTTTTATCCACGCACCAGCGGATGAACTCCGGTATCCAGGCACCGGCAGCGGTGGCAGGACCACCGACAAGCAGTTGTGGACTCACGTCTTTGACAGCGCGCGCCGCCAGCTCGTAAATCAGCAGGTAGCGCTCCCACTTCTGCTCGGGCGTGCCGGCAAGGAAGTCGATGTTCGGTTCGTTCCACACCTCGAAGTACCACTGAGACACTTCAGCAATGCCGTAGCGCTCCACCAGATGGGAAACGAATTTGTGAATCAGCTCGTACCACTGCGCAGGATTGCGCGGCGGCGCCACATTGGGACTGTAATGAAACGGATGAATGGCATCCGCCACATGATCAGCCAGCAGCGGCGGCATGAACGAGAACTCTACAAACGGCTTGACTCCGTTCTCCAGCAGCCCGTCGTAAACCAGATCCACGCGAGTAAAATTGAGGATCAGATGTCCATCGTCGCCGACGCCGGATACCAGCCCGATCCGCTCATCGAAGATAGAGTGGAATCTGATGTATTTCACATCGACAATCTCTTTGAGCCGGCGCAAATCCTTCCGCCATGCCTCAGTAAGAGTCACCGGCGCAAAGTCCGATCCGAATCCCCACTCCCACGCGTGCGGGAATGGAGTGTTCACTCCTTGCGGATCGATCGCGACCAATTCATGGAGCACCGCTGGCGGTGCCCTCTCTTTCGTAGCATTTTGCGACATGTGTGTTTTCTCCTGCCGGTGCCGCTTTCGTTACCTGGGAGACTGGCAGACGTCTATAAACTGCAGTCTCTCGGCGGCCAGGCGGACGCTTTCAGCATCCACAGCCAGCTCCACGTCCAGTCTGGAGCGCGCCAGCTCCTTCAAGCGCAAATCAAAGGGAGCGGCGATCTCGTCGATCTGTTTCTGAACAGCCAGCAGCTGCGCGTCAATAGCTGCCTTGCCGGTTGCGTCGGTGGCCTTGAGTTTGAGCGCAGTGAGGTCGTTCAATTGCGTCGACGGCTCCTTGAGCTTCTCGCTCTTTTGCGCGTTGACCTGCGTTTCCTGGCTGACCAGTGCTTCCAGCACCAGGGCCTTAGCAGCGTCCAGCTTATTGATTTGCGCCGTAACGGCGGCAGCCTTGGCTGCGTCGCTTTGCGTTTTGGGCAGGGACGGGCAGACGGTCGCTGCTGCCGGTGCCGGCCGAACCTCGGTGCCCGCTACTGCCGGCAGCGCACCACCGGTGGTGGCAAGGCAGAGCGCGGCCAGTGCTAAGGCAATAGCGTAAAATGGCTGTCTCATGACTGTCCGTCCTTTTTCTCGGGTTGGTATTCGCTGCCGCGGCAGATCTTGTATTTGCCGTCACCCAGCAGCATCATCACCCAGGTGTGCAGCTGGGGCAGAATCGGCTTGAAGGTTCCCGGCAAGGGTGACAACAGCCGCTCGTCGGCGGCAGTAATCACCGTGGCGCCGGTAGCCATCAGAGCACCATAAATGAGTTTCTGCGTCTCATGGTCTAGCGTGGCGGAAACTTCATCGATAGCAACGCACTTGGGTCTGGCGATGAAAATGCGAGTCAGGCTCAGACGCTGCCCTTCGCTGGGCGACTTCAAGAAAGTGTCCCAGTGCTGGGGGCTGTCCAGCCCGCCGGCCCGCTGCTCCAGTCCTTCCATACTGACCATGCGCAGCGCCTTGCGAATTTCCTCATCGCCTTCGCCTTTACCGCACCGGCTCAGCAGCTGGCGTATGGAGGTACCGGCGGGCAGATACGGCTTTTCGGTCAGGAACATGATCTCCTCAAGCGGCTGCCTTTGCAGCTCGCCGTAACCGGCATTGGCTACGCCGGCCAGCACCATGAGTAGCTCAGTTTTGCCGGCGCCATCGGGACCGATGATGATCATGCTTTCGCCTTGCGGCAATGCAAAGGTCAGATCCCGCACGTAGACGGTCTCAAGATCGCCGCCCAAAACAGTAACCTTGTTGAACACCAGGTCTTTGCCGGAGCTTATCTTGATGCGCTTGTCGGCCGGCAGCTGCTCGACACCGCAATCGGCAATCGCTTTCTCCAGGGAGCCTATGCGGTTGGCAACCGTAATGAAGGCGGCGATGCCCGGAAACTGCGCCATCACAGTGCCGAAAGCAACCATCAGAAACCCGATGCAAATGCCGGCCTGGGTAATGGTGCCGAAGTCCGCCACCTGACCATTGGCATAGAGATTGCCGACGAACCAGGGCGCAATCAGCGGCACCATGCCGTTGAATGCCGTGGTGAATACCGTGATGTTGAGATTTTTCCTGGCGATGTCTACCAGGGTAGCAATAACAATGCGCAGCTTGCCTGTCAGCAGTTCTCTGGCGCAATGCTCCCCGCGGTAGATGGCAATCGACTGCGCGCCCTGCCCGACGGCAAGCAGCTCATGGCGCAGGTCGCCGTTATCGCTGCGAAGAAGCTGGTTGGTCAGGGCAATCAGCGGCTTGCCGATCACAAAGACAATCAGCGTGCCGGCAAACGCGTAGCCGATCACGTACCAGGTGAGCTCATGTGAGATGCTCCAGAGCACGCTGTACCACACGTAGATCGTTATCCCTGCGTCGGTAAACGAAATGAACAGCCCCACCAGCGAATTGGTGAAAGAGTCGACGTCGCTGGTCATGCGCTGATCGGGGTTGTCCAGCTGGTTTTTGCGGATCAAATCCAGGAGCTTCAAGAAAGCCTGGTTGGTGAAGTAGCCGCCAAACAGACGGGCAGTCCGCTTTTCTCGAATCCAGATGGCAAGGCGGGTGCGCCGATAGGCGTAGAATGCGGCCACTGGCGCCACGGCCAGGACCAACAGCGCGCAAACTTGCGCGTAGCCGTCGCGCACCGCTTGCGGATCTTTGCGGGCCACCGAGCTCATTAAGTCTCTGGTGGCATCTGAAATGGCCACATTCATTTTGGCATTGAGCCACATCAAAACCAGGATGAGGCCCAGGTATGACCAGGCTGCCAACCGGGTTTCCGGGCTGGTCCACTCCGGTTTCACTACATTATAGAAGTCGCGGCAGCCGGTTCGCAGGCTCTGCCAGCGGGCTGCCACCGGTTCCAGAATCGACGCCATGGCGATTCTCCTTATCGCTTCTGAGAAGGGCGGACCAGTCGCCAATCTCGCTTCAATTTCCGAGCTTGCCTGTTCACTGGCTCCTCCTCTAGTTCTTGCCCGCGATCGATGCAGCACCGCCGGCGGTGGCACCGCCCAAATTAGCGCTGCAGAATAGGAAACGCGAAGTCGTTGTAGAAAGCCAGCAAGGCGACAACCGCCAGAAAGCGCAGAGACACCCACTCGATACCCCGGCGCACCGGAAGCGGCATCTGGCGTCCGACCGCCTTCTCGTATGCGAGAAACACCAGGTGCCCGCCGTCCAGGTAGGCGATCGGTAGAAGGTTGAAGATGCACAGGCTGACATTCAAGAACGCCAGCAGCCACAGGAAGCTGAACAGGCTGTGCCGGAAAAGCTCCCCGCCCGCCTGAGTTATGCCGACCACGCTGCGCATGCGGACGTCGGTCCCCTCGGGAGCGGGAACCACTCCCGCCAACATCTTGAATCCTTCGAACACCTGAGCGTACATAGAGCCAACGTCGCTGACGCTGAGCTGAAGCGCCTCACCAGCGCTCGTAGCGACCGGCGGAAGAAGCTGATCGATAAGTGCAACGCCAATCCGTCCGTCGACGGGCACCACTCTGAATGTGCCCCGCTGGGTCGTGACCTCCACCGTCGTACCATCCGAGTGCCTTCGCACCAGCGGATTGACTTGCTTGGAGGAACTCACGGGAACACCGTCGACAGCGATGATGTGGTCGCCCTTGATGATGACGCCACTGGACGCTGCAGGTCCGTCACTTGCGATGGTAGCGATCTGCGCGATCGCCTCCGGCTTGCCAATGGCCGCATAGGCACCAAATATGATGGCAACGGCCATGACACCATTCATGGTGACGCCACCAAGCAGCACCGCGACACGCTTCCATGCCGCCGCTTGCCTGAAGACCTCGTCGTCGGGATTGATCTTGACGAACCCGCCCAAAAGATATGGCGTGATCTGGAACTCGGTCCCCCAGGGCTTGAACGGCAGTTTGAGCCGCAGTCCGGGCAGGGAGGTGATACCGTGCTCCGGTGGATCCATGCCGATCGAGAACAGCGGCACCGGAATTCCGGAGAGACGCGCGGCGATCCAATGACCGAACTCATGTCCGATCACAGCCAGGATCAGGCCACCGACAAAAGCCCAGTGACCCGCCTTCATGTGAAAGACTGTTACCGCCAGAACTCCGATGGCAAGCGCCTTCAGAATCACGTCCAGATAGGGAACCGGCCATAGTCCCAGTTTGGACAGCCGCGGCAAGATCCATGAACTGATTTCCGGTCCATAAACGACAGCAAGGCCCAACGCCCCCATCTTCACCGCGTCGACGGTCTGTGGATGGAACCAGATAGCCCAACCCCAGTACACCCAGAGAAGTAAAATCAACTTCTCCAGCTTCTTGTATTTACTGCTCATTGCGTTTCCTTTCGCATCAGACTTTGCGTCCCGATGCGGTTCGAGTGCAGTTTCTGTGGATGAAACGCGTGCCCACCCTTGGAACAAGGGGGCAGCTCCAGGCCACCCCCTTGTTCTTTCAGGAGGGACTACGCAGGCAGCGTGCCTGCCACCACCGTGACGGCATCGGCCAGACGCAGGTACTTGCGAATCGCCTCGTCCACCTGGTCCTTGCTGAGAGCTTGGACGCGGGAATCGAAGGTATCTAGCGTGGCGATGCCCTGACCCGTGGCTTCCACGACAGCGAGCTGCCGCGCCACGTTCACGGGAGTGTCCAGCGTCAGCGCGAACTGGTTGCGCAGCGCTTCGCGCTCGCTGTCCAGCTCGGACAGGCTGATGCCGTCCTTGGCGTAGGCGTTCACCACCTCGGTGATGAGGGGCAGAGCCTGCGCCACCTTGCCGGCGTTCGTGGTCATCTTCACCAGCCACAGACCGCCGGCGACCGTCGGGTCCGCGAACCTGGAGGTGATGCCGTAGGTGAGCCCGCGCTTTTCGCGAATCTCGTGTCCGAGCCGCGAGGTGAGCGTGTCGCCGCCGAGCGCCTTGTTCGCCAGCACCGCCGCCAGATAGTCCGGCGAGGTGACGGAGAGGTCGACCGGCGCGCCGACGAGGATTGACAGGTTGTCCTTCCCTTCGATGAAGATGCGCACATTGCGCTTGTCGGCTGCAGCGGATGTACTGGCCACCGCAGTCGGTGCCGGTACGTCCTCACCCGTCCACGAGCCGAATTTCGACTCGATGACCTTGGTGACAGCGTCCGCGTCGAACTTCCCGACCAGCGAAACCACAGTTCCCTTGGGGCTGTAGTAACGGCTGTGGAAAGTCCGCAGGTCCTCGGCGCTGAGCGCCGCGAGCTGCTTGCCACGCTCTTCCGCGCTGTCGACGTAGTGTGCCGACCCGGGCGCGTAGAACGACTGCATCAGCGCAACGCCGGCGCGTCCGTTCGGATCCTGACCCTCGGTCTCCAGCTCGGCCGCCGCCTTGGTCTTTAACAGATCCAGCTCCGCCTGAGCGAAGAGAGGATGCTGCACGACGTCGGAAAGCAGGTCGAGGAAGCGAGGCAGGTCGGACGGAACCACGTGCGTGGCCAGTGCCGTTTCGAACGTGGAAGCGTTGAAGTCCAGCTTTACCAGCATCTCGGAAACGAGTTCCGCGATGCGAGCCTTGCTGTACTTCTTGGAGCCCTCGGTCAGCATGTTCGCCACGACCGTCGCCGCCAGTCGCTTGTCGGCGGGCGCGTAAGCCCGACCGGCGCGCGTGGTCAGCGAGAAGCCGAGTGCGCCTTCAGCCGTCGTGGGCTGCAGCAGCACGGTGAGTCCGTTGGGCAGCATGACCTTCTTCACGGTGTCCGCGAAGCTGCCGCTGTTGCTGCCACTGCCGGTGGTGTCGCCGCCGTTGCTGTTACCCGATCCCGAATTGCTCGGAGCCGGGGCCGGCGCAGGCTGCGGAACCTTCGGTGCGGGCTGCTCGGCGGCTTCCTTCGGGATGAAGTAGCCGACGGTGCGGTTGGACTTGGTCAGGTAGCGCTGCGCCACGTCGAGGATCTGCTCGCGCGTCACCGCGTCGAACAGGTCGTCGTAGGCCTCGCCCCACTTCCAGTCCGCGTGCGCCTCGTGCTCGCTGAGGTTCGACGCGAACTTCAGCTTGTCGGCGCGCAGATGCACGGTGCCGGCGCGGTTGAGCACCTTGGCGCGCTTCAGCTCGCTGGCCGAAACGAGCTTGGTGCACATGCGCTCGACTTCGCGCAGCATGATGCGCTCCACCTTTTCCGGCTTGGTGCCGGGGGTGAGGCGGGCGTACAGCTGGAGCACGCCGGGGTCGTGCGTCGCCTGGCCGTTGGCGTAGGCGATCTGGGCCAGACCCGTGTTCACCAGCTTACGGAACAGCCGGCTGGTCTCCGTGCCGCCCAGAAGCAGGGCCAGCAGGTTGAGCGGCAGCGTGTCCGGATGGTCCGCCTCGGGCACGTGGTAACCGATAACCACGCGCGGCAGGTCACCCGGCTTGCTCACGACAAACCGCTGCTCGCCGAACTGCGGCGGCTCCACCGTGTAGGGAACGGGGATGGGGCGCGGCGAGGTGGGGATGGCACCGTAGTGCTTCACCACCAGCTTGAGCACTTCCACTGTCTCGAACCCGCCCACGATGATCAGCGTCGTGTTGTTCGGCCAGTAGTAAACGTCGTACAGGCGTTCCTTCAGCGACGCCGCCGTCACCTTCATGACGTCAGCGCGGTTGCCGATGGTGTCGACCTTGTACGGATGCTCGCTGAACATCGTGGCGTTGAGCCGCTTGTCCAGCACCTGGTCCGGCTCGTTCTCGCCGATGTCGAACTCGTCGACAACGACGGGCATCTCCGTGATCAGGTCAGCGTCGGTGAGGGTGGCATTGCGCAGCCGGTCCGCCTCGTAGCCCAGGTACGCGTCGAGCGCGAAGCTGGGAATCTTGGCGAAGTAGTTGGTGCGGTCCAGCCAGGTGGTGGCATTGTAGATGCCGCCATGACGCTTCATGAAGTCGTCATAGCTGTGGCCACTGCCGACCGGGTGGGTCGCAGTGCCCTTGAACAGCATGTGCTCCAGCAGGTGCGAGTAGCCGGTGTTGCCGGCGCCCTCGTGGCGCGAGCCGACGTTCACGTGCTGGACCACAGCGACAACGCGGGCGCTCGGGTCGGAGGACAGAACGATCTTCAGGCCGTTCGCGTTGAGGCGATACTCCTGAATACCGTTCCGCTCCGCCACGAAGCTCACCCCGAGTTGCCTCAGAATGCGATCGTTGGAAGTCATGTTACCCTCCTGGATGTTCTCACGGGAAGCACGGCGGAGAAGAGCGATCGCATGGTTTGGAGCTGCTTCGCCTTCTCCTTCGTGGTGCTACCGCAGAGGCTCTCCTTTTCGAAGTTTCTGCTTCACACGTTGGTTCAAAAGTGCGGGACCGATCCACTACCATCCCTGAGAATAGGGATAGTCAGACCGATTGACGTACAGCACTTGCTTAACCATGGTGGCGATTCGATAGATCGCCAGCACCACCGCAAGGATAAGAATTGCCGGTGCAATCACATCTCGTAAATTCATTTGGGTGTCTCCTGCTCGCGCTGCCGAGCGCGCAGGTCGGTGAAGTAATCCACCACCGTGCATTCCGGGCTTCGGGGCCGGCGCGGCCGAAGTTTCGCTTTGCGATAAGTTTCGAGGTCGACCACTTTGCCACTCCGGCTCTTGGGCTCCAGCCGCCTGCGCTCGCTCAGCAAGATGACATTGGACTGGTCATTCATTGCTCGTTCCTCCACATTCTCGCCTCGGGAATCCGGCACCACCGGTGGTGGCGCCGGATTTGTTGCTGAGGTTTGGTTTGGTGAGACATGCCAATCAGCGGGAAAGCTGATCTGCAACGATGCGCACGAAAATGCTCACAACAACGCCGGCTTGCGCCAGCCCGGCGCACCAGATAGCCGCTTTGACCACCATTTCTTCCGAGCATCGAATCGGCATAGTTTTCTCCCATGCTGTCCGGCCGCACCATAGAGTTGGGCATCTTGCTCAGGTTGACAGACGACCCGTAGGGTAATAATCAGCGACGACCTGCCTGTCATTGGACAGGTGATTATCGGGACAACCGAAGATGAGGACCAGTGGGTCCGATCCCGTGTTGTGCAACTGGTGCACGGTCCCAGGCCGAATCACGAAGCTGTCGCCGGCGATGGCGGTCCGTGGGAGGTCGTAATTGACCGCGCCATCATCATTCAAACTACCGGTGTAGAGCTTGCCGCATCCGCTTTGAATGATGTACAGCTCATTGCCCCGATGATGCACGTGTGCCTTGACCTTGGCGCCCGGCTTAAGTTCAGTGACATGGAGCCGGAAATCGCAGTCGCCCGCCAATTCGGCGTGCGCGATGCCTACCGCAGCGTCCACCTGCGCACCGTCTAGAGCATCATGCCAGTTTGTGATCGTTGGCATTGCGGGAGGAACCCGTAATTTGCCGTCAAGAGTGAAGATGTCCATATAAAGTCTCCTTGTGTGCAAGCGATTACACGCCGTCGAATGTGTCGTAGAGCCAGGGCAGGTTCAGGGCAGCGAAGTGCAGCTTCAGTGCAGCGTGGTGGCGACTTCAGATCCGTCGTCGCCGCTATCCAGCAGGCTTCGCTCTACTTTGTACGGGGCGAGTTCCACAACAGTCATGTGCCGGTGATAGACACCGGGAGGAACCCGGAAGATGCCGTCAGAAGTGGAGATCACTACATCCCCGCAGGGCTCCAGTTGAGCCATAAGCGCGAATTCTCCGCACGACTTGTCAAACTCCCTGCGCACCGGTTCGGATACCTCGTTGAACACCTGGGACAACTTTTCCAGCCACTGCAGCGGCGTAACAGAGCCATCCTTGCTGCCAATGTGCTGACTGCGCGTGCGAAACCATGCTGCCGCCCACTGGGCTTCCTTCGATACCCAGATCTCATTCAAGATCTCGCCCAGCCCAATGGTGCTCGAGCCGATAGACCATAGACCTTCGGCCTGCTCCGAGTCCAGGAAATCGATCAAAGCCACGACACCTGCGCAATCGAGCCACGCGAAAGCCTCACGAAGCTTTTCTACATCAGTGTATGCGTTCATGGTCAGACTTCTCCGATTTGTTCCAGAGTCGACTTTCTTGAGTAATGGCTACGGAGATACCTTTTCAGTCGGCTCTTCGATCGCATCCAGCAGCAGGTTGGCGGCATTGTGTATTGCAAAAGCCGGACGCATGGCATCCCCAGGGCTATATTTGAGGGACACATTCACCGCGCCATAACTGGTGTACGCGCAAAACGGGATAGCCGTGTTGTAAAACACCTGCTCGACACTTTTGATGGACGGATTGCTGGAAATGTGGCCTGCTTCCGCAAGCGGCTTACGGAACACAAACATCGCTGCCATGCTCCACTTACTCCCACGTTCCACTTCCGAGCTGGTAGCCGTAAAGTTCACCATCGGCAGTACCAGCCTTAGATTGCGTCCGCCTGCCAGCACGTCCAGCAAAATTTTATTGTCCGTATGGCTCTGCCGATTGTGACGATATAAAACCACCGCCGCATCCACGAGTCTGGCCAATCCGTCTGAAAATAGCCGCTCGGCTCCGGTCTGTATCGGGCATCGTCTGGTGACAATCACAAAATCGTTGCTCAGCCGCAGCTTCGAGATAACTTTGGACAGCCAGTCCAGGTCGCCGGTGTTCGTGCGTAGAAGGCGGAGATTGTTTTTCGGATACCGGGGGGACTGATCGCCCGTCCAGCATTCCTCCGGAGGACCAAAGCAGGTGTCGTCCTGAATGTCGTCGCCGAAATACCCGTAGAAGTTCTCTGCGACCAGAGCCACGGTGCCATGCCTGGTCAAACAGGTGGCCAGCCCGACAGCTGCCATGGTGCGCCCGCAGCCGCCCTGTGCGGCTGTAACCAGCATCACTTTTCCAGATTTATACATTGCTCGCTCCTCCAGAGTTGCGAGGACAAAACCTCGGCAGCGTCCGCAGTCGTTCAGAAGGGAAAGTCGTAGCTCAATCGCAGCTATGCAATGACTTCGGACAACCGGTTCAGGTCGACTCGCGTGAAGTGGTGCGGCATCGCTCCGTTCATGAGCATGACGACGCGAGGTGCCACCACATCCGGTGGCAGACAATGAACGCTATTGGAACAGCGGAGCTATGCGCGCCAGGACTTCATCAATGATTGCCGCGGGCACGCTTTCCAACTTATGCGCTGCCCGGGCATTGAGGTCGATGGCGCGCGGCTGATCGCAGCGTACTACGCCTGTCGTTCTGGTGCCGGATAGAACAACTGCAAAACCGGCGATTCTGGCAAAGTTGCCTCCGGTTGTGATTGGCACGACTATCGGCACTTTTGTTAATTGATTGAACGCATCTGGAGACACGATCAAAACCGGGCGACGCCCCTTCTGTTCATGCCCCTGTATGGGATCGAGCGATACCAGATAGATATCACCCCTTTTCATATCAGCTCGCCGCCAACTGCCCCGTCATCCAGCCAGCTGCGGTCCTCGACCGGCATTGGCTCTGAGTCGTCACACTGGGACAGAAGCTCATCGAGCGTGTAGCTGGCTCGCGCCTGCGTCTGCACGATCAGGCGATCGCCATCGACGGCAATTCCGACAGTGGCGCCCGCTTGCAGGTGCAGCATATCGAGAACTGCCCGCGGCAGTGCCAACATGATTGAGCCGCCCACCTTGCGCAAACGCGTCAAATGCATGATTGACCTCCCGAGCCTGTTATATAATTGTATAACAGATTCCAGAGCCAGCGAAGGCTGGCTGCGACTACACGCCGAATGTGTCGTAGAGCCAGCCAAACAACTTGATGCCCGCGAACTGCACCAGGACAGTCCCGACAACGCCGGCAATGGCCCCAAGCAACGCGGCTCCAACCATCCCGGTCCAGCCAGGGGATTGCGGTTTAGATTCATGCGGTGGAACAGCCGATTCAGCTCCGCGAGCGGCAGTTTCGGCTTGCCGCGCGTTGGACGCGGGCGACGACAAAACCTCGGCCGCGTCCGCAAGGCTCTCTTCTTTGCTGCGTCCTTCTTCGCCCTGGCGCGCGCTGCCAGCGGCATAGAGCCGATTATGCCCTTCATTCGCCCGCTGGGTTGCTGCTGAATCGAACTTTCCTTCGTCGTCCAAAAAGATGATTCCCATATTTGTTCGCTCCTCTTTTTCAGAACAGGTCAAGGCGGAGCCGCCGGCTTCGCCTTGACCGCTTTCGATGTGGATTGGTGCAAATTTTCGCTAGCACCACCAGCGGTGTCAGCGAAAAGAGACAGATGTGCGCCTGTTTTCTGTGAGTTGTGCTGCCACCATCTTTACCGGCGGAGGAAGCGCCGGAGCAAACTTGTCGTCAAGGCCAAAACGATGACCGCAAACAGAATCGCAATGGCGAGCAGGTCCACCTGAGCCGGGCTCAGATCGAAGAGTTTCTGCGCGCAGGACATCATGAGAGCGCCACCATCCAGGGGCGGCACGGGCAGCAGGTTCATCACCCTGTTCATCGGCTTCAACGCCGCTGTCTTC
>LJSS01000089.1_pt1 | contig 15507 bp, 13 predicted proteins | sample 890271 | NCBI WGS metagenome assembly LJSS01 (sample SAMN03797534, study PRJNA294671) | hot springs metagenome | isolation source: water from Lobios Hot Spring | place: Spain: Lobios, Galicia | collected 2011-02-08
CAAAGACACGTTGACGATCATCGACAATCGGACGGGGCGGAGCTATGAGGTGGAGGTGCGGGAGGGGGCGGTGCGGGCGGTGGCGTTTCGGGAGGTGAAGGTGGGGGAGGGGGATGTGGGGTTGCTGGTGTACGATCCGGGGTTTGTGAACACGGCGGCGTGTCGGAGTGGGATCACGTACATTGATGGGGAGCGTGGGGTGTTGTTGTATCGGGGGTATCCGGTGGAGCAGTTGGCGGAGCGGGGGAGTTTTCTGGAGGTGGCGTATTTGTTGATTCATGGGGAGTTGCCGACGGGGGAGGAGTTGCGGCGGTGGGAGTGGGAGATTCGGCATCACACGATTTTGCATGAGAGCATCAAGAAGTTCATGGATGGGTTTCATCATGATGCGCATCCGATGGGGATTTTCATCAGCACGGTGGCGGCGTTGTCGACGTTCTATCCGGAGGCGAAGCGGATTCACGATCCGGAGGTGAGGCGGAAGCAGGTGGTGCGGTTGTTGGCGAAGGTGCCGACGATTGCGGCCTTTGCGTATCGGCATTTGCGGGGGTTGCCCTATGCGTATCCGGACAATGAGCTGTCGTATGTGGGGAATTTTTTGAACATGATGTTTCGGGTGACGGAGCTGCGGTATCGGCCGGATCCGGTGTTGGAGCGGGCGTTGGAGGTGTTGTTCATTTTGCATGCGGATCATGAGCAGAATTGTTCGACGCATGCGGTGCGGAGTGTGGGGAGTTCGCAGGTGGATCCGTATTCGGCGATTGCGGCGGGGGCGGCGGCCTTGTATGGGCCGTTGCATGGGGGGGCGAACGAGCAGGTGGTGCGGATGTTGGCGGAGATTGGGTCGGTGGATCGGGTGTGGGCGTACCTGAAGCGGGTGAAGGCTGGGGAGGTGCGGCTGATGGGGTTTGGGCATCGGGTGTACAAGAGCTACGATCCGCGGGCGCGGATCATCAAGCAGATGGCGGAGCAGGTCTTTGCGGTGACCGGGCGCAATCCCCTGCTGGAGGTGGCCTTGGAGTTGGAGCGGATCGCGCTGGAGGATGAGTATTTCGTCTCGCGGCGGCTCTATCCGAATGTGGACTTCTATTCGGGGATCATCTATCAGGCCATGGGCTTTCCGGTGGAGATGTTCCCGGTGCTGTTTGCCATCCCTCGGACGGCGGGCTGGATCGCCCACTGGCTCGAGATGCTGCAGGACCCCGAGCAGAAGATCGCCCGACCCCGCCAAATCTACATCGGCCCCCCACGCCGCGACTACGTCCCCATCGAGGAGCGGATGGCTGCTGCCGCGTCCTGAGAGTGCACGGGTGAGCGAAGGGGGGAGGTCGTTTGAGGGACTCTCCTCAGCACGCGGAGAGGGCGCGTCAGGTTGGGTGTTCCGCTCAAGAGGCGATGACGTGGTGAAGGGAGAGGGGGATGGAGCTCATCTGGACGCCGTCCACGAGCCGACCGCACTGCGGGCATCGGTCGTAGGTGATCCGGTTCGCCAGCACAGTGAAACCAGCTCGCTCAATCAGCACGGTCCGACACTGTGGACAAAACGTGCTCGCGCAGGCCGAGCCGGGCGCGTCATGACAGTAGACGTAGTGTAAGCCTACGCTGCGACCGATCATATAAGCACGCTGCACAGCTTCAAATGCCGCAGGCAGGTGATCTTTCATCTCATACGCGGGGAGGAAGGCGGTCACGTGCCAGGGGATGCTATAGGAGAGGGAGGCGAGGAACTCCGCGATGGCGCGAAGCTCCTCGTCCGAATCATTATGACCAGGGATGATCGGGGTCGTCACCTCGACCCATACCTCCATGTCCTTGAGCTGGCGCAGACATTCAAAGACGGGGCGCCGGCGAGCTCCGCACATTCGGCGATGCCGACGGTCATCGTAGCCCTTCACGTCCACATGGGCCGCATCGAGATAGGGACGGAGCATCCGGAGGGCTGCTGGCGTCAGATAGCCGTTGGTGACAATGAGATTCCTGAGCCCATGAGCAGTTCCCAGACGCGCCGTTTCGTATACCAGCTCGAAGAAGACCGTCGGCTCCGTGTACGTGTAGATGAGGTTCTGGCAGCGATGCGTGAGCGCCGTCTTCACGATCTCTTCTGGAGAGAGGCGGCGACCGAGGAGGCGCCCGCGTGGTCCTTTGGGCATTTGCGAGAGCGCGTGGTTCGCACAATATCGGCAGCGCCAGTTGCATCCCACCGTCGCGAGCGCCAACGCATAGGTCCCAGGTCGAAAGTGAAAGAACGCGTGCCGCTCGATCGGATCAACGGTCAGGAGGGCGACGCGATCGAAGACGAGCGTATAGAGCGTCCCCTCCACGTTCGCGCGCACGCCGCAGCGCCCGCGGTGTCCGGGCCTGATGCGGCACCGGTGCCAGCAGAGATCACATCGCACGTCCTGCGGCGTGAGCTTGTGATAGAGCATGGCCTCGCGCATAACCCCTTCTGCGAGCGGAAGTCCTCCCGTCTCGGTCGCTCTCCTTGAGGCGCGTCCCATCCTCGACATCCCTCACGGCGAGCGCTTCGCCTGAATCGCCTCAAGGTACCGAGCGAGCGCGTAGATGTCCGAGCGCATCAGGGCTTCTCCGCGAGCTCGTCGGAAGATCGTCCCCCAAATCGGCATCTCACGGCTCCCGTGAGCCGGAACGACCTTCTCGCCCTCGATCACGTTCATCACATGGTAGATGGGGAACGCTTCACCTTCCCGCTGCAGGTGCGTGAGGTCCGGCGGCGGTGTCTTCAAGGAGGCGGCAGCCGGTCCGTTCCCCTTCCCGTCTCTTCCATGACACGCCGCGCAGTGCCGGACGTAAAGGCGACGTCCCTTCTCGATGAAGCCTCTCTCCTGAGAAGGGGCGAGTACGGTCATAAGCCCAAGTCCAAGGGCGCTCATCACGATCAGGGTCGCTGTCTGTCGTCGGCTCATCGTTCTTCTCCTTCGGCAGCTTGCTCAATAATCCCATCTCACGTTGAGGCAAATCTCATGCCGAAACTGACGCCGTGCTCCTCACACGCGCACTGCACTCGCGTTCGCAGCGAAGACAGATGGGGGCGGGGTGAAGATCTTCATGATCTTTCCCCGGAGGCTCAGCGCCTCATCCGTCTTTCGTCCCCTCGGCCACGTTCCCAGATGAAGGGGATTGACCGATGGGGGAATACGCACAGGAGTGAGCGATAAAACCCAACCCGGACGTTCGCCATCAAGTGAGGAAGGGCTAACTCGTTGATGCTTCAATCCTCTCGCCCACTCTCCCATCCGCTCGGTGATGGCACGCTATTTGCATCCCTCTCCCGTGGAGTGAAAAGGCATTGCGCGGAGGGAAGAGCGGGATATGGGGCACCAAAGCCTCATGGAGCCCCTGAGGTTTTGCCGGCTCTCCCTTCGGAACGGTTCACAGGCATACAAGAGCCAAGGAGGTGACCGGCTATGCGGAAGCGATCATACATAAAGCTCTTCGCCGTTTGTGGGGTCCTCCTCTTTTTCGCCGTTGCGCTGATGCTCGGGCGCTCGTCGGCGGCTGTGCCCCAAGGGAATCCCGCCAGCGAATGGGCGCGCAGCAAGCACGCCAATCGCGAGACGGCCATCGCGGAGGCGACCGTAGAGCGGCGGGGAACAACGGCTGCTCACTGTGGGCGCTGCCATAGCGAGCAGGGCTTCTTGGCCTGGCTGCCGCAGCTTCTGGCCGGGGATTCCGGCTACATCAAGAAGCCGGATGGATCGGCAGCCGATGTGGAGTATCTCCGCAGTCTGGGTCTGACCGTGGATCGCGTGCAGCCGATCACGTGCCGGACCTGCCACGGAGAGGACTTCGAGCCGCGCATTCGCGATAACACGCCGATGTTACCCGCGGGATTCGATGCCTGGGCCGTTGGAGAAGGTGCGCTCTGCATGACCTGCCACAATACGCGCAACGGTCGCATCCAGTGGGACACGACCGATCCCGGTCGCTACACGGCTCCGCATGAGTCCGCGCAGGCCGATGTCATCATGGGGAAGAACTCCTTCTTCCTGAACGACACGGTGGATCGCGCGTCCGCTCATGCGCTCTTCACGGGCGACAGTTGCGTGACGTGCCATCTGGTGCTCGGCAAGAATGGACATACGTTCGAGCCGTCCGAGACCGTGTGCGTGAATTGCCACGGCCCGTCCATGACGATTCAGTTCGTGCAGAAGCCGATTGAGGCGTTGTTGGATCAGGTCAAGGCCGCGATCGAGCGGCGGATTCTGGCCGTTCGCGGTCAGATCGGCGTCGTCCGGAAGTGGGATCCGGCGACCGATCAATATACGGACAACTTCCCGCTCGACGGGCGGCAGATCACCAAGGTCGCCGAGATCCTCAGCGTCCATGGGCAAATCGCTTTCCGCTTCACGCTGGCGGATGGGCAAGAGGTTTACGCTCGGGCGGGCGAGATCTGGGATAAGCCTGGTGGACAGCGCGTCTTCGCGACTTCGGATCCGATCATCCGTGCGTGCTGGAACTACTTGCTGATCGAGCACGATGGGAGCCTGGGCGTCCACAATCCGAGCTTCGCGCGGGATGTGCTCACGGCCACGCTGAACGCGCTGCGGTGACCGGTTGACCGTGGCGGAAACAGCGCGGGGGGGGACGGCCCCCCGCGCTGCTCTTCAGCCGACACGCGTGACCGAGGTCAGCGCATCTCCCATCGGAAACGGTGGACGGCCTGGCCCGTGTACATGCTCTTGAGCCGCCGGACCATCGCGATGCGCTCCTCGACAAGGCGATCGGCTGCCTGGAAGGTCGGGATGTTCTCCCGCTTGGAGATGTCGAAGACGCGACGCAAGTTGTAGTAGATGCCCCGCGTCATGCGCAGGGCGCGTTCGCGATCGTAGCCTTCGAGCTCCACGTAGACGTTGATCAGGCCGCCGGCGTTGATCACGTAATCGGGCGCGTAGAGAATGCCCCGACGGTGCAGCTCCACACCGTGCCGGTCTTCCTCCAGTTGATTGTTCGCCGCGCCGGCGATGATCTGGAATCTCATGCGCGGGATCGTCTGATCATTGAGCACGGCTCCCAGGGCACAGGGCGCGAAGATGTGGGCGTCCACGTCGTAAATCTCTTCGGGGTTGACGATCTCGATCTTCAGCTCGCTTCGCGCTCGTTCGACCTTCTCCGGATCAATATCCGTCCCGATGACATGCGCGCCCTCATCGAGGAGCCGCGCGGCCAGGTTGAAACCGACGTGTCCGAGTCCCTGAACGGCGACGCTCAGGCCTTTGAGCGAATCCCGGCCGAGCTTCTCCTGCACGCACGCCTGCATGCCCTGAAGCACGCCGAAGGCGGTGACCGGAGCCGGATCCCCTCCGCCCCCGTGCGCGGGCGAGAGTCCGGAGACATATCGCGTCTCCATGTACATGTACTCGATGTCGTTGACGTCTATGCCGACATCCTCTCCCGTGATGAACCGTCCCTTCAGGCTCTCGACGAAGCGTCCGAAGGCGCGGAAGAGCGCTTCGGACTTGTCCTTCTTCGGATCGCCAATGATGACGGCCTTCCCTCCGCCAAGATTGAGGCCAGCGGCGGCCGCTTTGTACGTCATCGCCCGCGAGAGTCGCAGCGCGTCCAAGAGGGCCTCCTCCTCCGTCTTATACGGCCACATGCGCGTGCCGCCCAGAGCCGGCCCGAGCGTCGTGTCGTGGATGGCGATGATCGCTCGCAACGCGACGTCTTTGTTCTGACAGAAGATGACCTCCTCGTGCCCGAACTCCTCCATCTTGGCCAATGGGGTCATAGGCTCTCCCTCCTGTGAAGTGAACTCCGGCCAGATTATACCCGATCGTCGGCCGATCGGCTCAGCCGTCCGCGCTCATATCCGGCTTCGAAGGCCATCAGGTTCAACTCGATCGCGCTCTTCGGGAGCGAGGAGCGCACGGCCTCTCGCATCCCCGATGGAGAGACGATCGGTGCGAGCGCGCAGAGGAAGCCGAGCATGACGATATTCGCCACGATGCGATGCCCCAGCGCCTCGGCGATCTTCGTCGCCGGGAGAGCGTAGAGTCGCACGGTGTTCTCCCTTGATTCCTCATCCCGAAGCCGTCCTGCATCCAGGGCGACCAGATCGCGCTCGATGATCACCAGGCCACCGGGTTTCACCTCCGGAGCGAACCGCGCATACGCCTCCTGAGACATGGCGATCAGCACATCAGGTTCGGTGAGGTAGGGGTAGTAGATCGGCTCATCGGCGATGATGATCTGACTGTTGCAGGCACTTCCGCGCGCTTCCGGCCCATAGGACTGCACCATCGTCGCGTGGCGGCGATCGTAGACGGCGGCCGCTTTGCCCAGGAGATACCCGGCCAAGATGATCCCCTGCCCACCGAATCCAGCGATCTTCACCTCCCATCGGCTCATGATTCGACCTCTTCGGCCTCCACCTCTTCGCTCACTTTCTCCGCATATGGTTCGATGAAGAACGCGGCCAGTTGTCTCCTCATGCGCTCGTGATACGTCGGCCGCTCCACGTCCACGAATTTCCCGAGGATGAGCTTCTTCCCCAGCTCGATCCCCACTTCGGCCGGAGGAGCGCCATGCCGAATCTCACTCTGCGTCTTGAAGAAGCGCATCATGTCCAGGGCATCGCCCAACTTATTGCGGCGCAAGTATCCAGTCGGGCAGGGGGAGAGGACCTCGACGAAGCTGAAGCCCTTTTTGGCGATCGCTTCTTGCAGCGCTGTGATCAGGCGTCGGACGTGAAAGACGGTCCAACGGGCGACGTAGACGGCGCCACTGGCCGCTACCAAGGCTGGGAGATTGAAGGGAGGCTCGAAGTTCCCGTAGGGCGTCGTCGTGCTGCGCGCCGCCAGTGGGGTCGTCGGACCGAATTGCCCCCCCGTCATGCCGTAGATGAAGTTGTTCACGCAGATGACGGTCAGGTCCACATTGCGTCGTGCCGCGTGAATGAGATGGTTCCCCCCGATGGCCGCCAGGTCCCCATCGCCACTGAAGACGATCACCGTCAGGTCGGGATTGGCGAGCTTCAGCCCCGTCGCGAAGGGGATCGCACGGCCGTGCGTCGTGTGGAATCCGTCGAGTCGCACATATCCGGCGACACGCGCCGAACATCCGATGCCCGAGACGACGACCGTGCGATCCAGGGGGACCCGCAATTCCTCCAGTGCGAGCACCAGGCAGCGCATGGCGATGCCGATGCCGCACCCCGGACACCAGATGTGCGGCAGCCGATCCGCCCGAAGGAGATGATCCAGGGGATGTCGTTCCTCAGGCATGGAACGCCTCCTCGATGGCCGCGAGAATCTCCCGCGGATTGTGAACGGCGCCTCCGGGACGCAGGACGGGAATCGTGAGCGCGCGTCCGGCAGCGCAGCGTTCGACCTCTCGGGCGATCTGCCCGAGGTTGAGCTCCGGGACAATGAAGGCTCGTACTCGGGCCGCCAGCTCTCGAAGGCGCTCCTCCGGGAACGGCCAGACGGTGATCAATCGCAGCCAACCGACCCGGCGTCCGGCCGCGCGCGCCAGCTCCATCGCTCGGTAGGCCACGCGCGCCGAAATCCCGTAGGCGACGAGCACGACTTCAGCGTCCTCCATCCCGCGCTCCTCCAGTCGAATGATGTCGCGCGCATTTCGCCGCACTTTCTCCGCAAGCCGGCGCACGAGCCGCTCTTGTACGTCCGGCGAGGTCGAAGGGTATCCTCGCTCGTCGTGCGTGAGGCCGGTGATGTACACTCGATACCCCTCACCCGCGGCGACCATCAGAGGCACCAGATCGTCCTCCGGGAGATACGGGAGATAGGTCTCACGCGGGCCGGTGAACTTCTTTCGATTCACGATCGGGATCTCTTCTTCCGGCGGGATGATGACCCGCTCCGTGATGTGGCCGACGACGGCATCGCTCATGATCAGAACGGGCAGACGATATCTCTCCGAGAGGTTGAAGGCGGCGATGGTCAGATCGAACATCTCCTGCGCGGAGCTGGGCGCCAGGGCGATCACCTCGTAGTCGCCGTGCGATCCCCAACGCGCTTGCATCATATCGCCTTGCCCCACCAGGGTCGGCAATCCGGTCGAAGGCCCCCCGCGCTGGACGTTCACGATGACGCACGGCGTCTCGGTCATATACCCGAAGCCCAGATTCTCCATCATGAGGCTGAATCCGGGACCGGAGGTCGCCGTCATGGCCTTCACGCCGGCCCAGGACGCCCCGAGCACCGCGCTGATGGAGGCGATCTCGTCCTCCATTTGGATGAACGTCCCTCCGACTTCCGGCAGGCGCTCGGCCATGCGTTCGGCGATCTCCGTCGCTGGCGTGATCGGGTATCCCGCGAAGAAGCGGCAACCGGCGGCCAAGGCGCCCTCGGCGCACGCGACGTCTCCGTTGATGAAATGAACGCCGGTGAGCACCGCAGGTCCGCGCTTCATCGCTCCTCCTCCTCGAGGCGAACGACGTAGATGGCGAATTCCGGACAGAGCAGCTCGCACATCTTGCAATCGGTGCACGACTCTTCGGCGATGACGACAGGGACGTGATACCCTCTGCCGTTGAAGCGATCGGACATCGCCAGGACGTGTCGAGGACAGAATTCCACGCAGAACCGGCAGCCTTTGCAGCGCTCGGTGAGCAGGAAGACGCGACCGCGCGGCCGGCGCGCCGCGCGCGATGAGGTGTGAACCGTCGGCTCAATGCTCATGTTCTTTCTGCTCCATGCGGTCTGACGCTTCAGCCCTTCTCGAAGAGTGCCCGCGCTGCCCCGGAGCGCGATCAGTCTCCCCCGCCCACATCGAGGCAGAAGACCTCCTGGATCAGGTGGTTCTCCTTCCGATCGTGCTCCCGTATGGCCGAGAGGAGGCGAAGGCACTCATCCGCCCATGTGCTCATCAGCTGGCCCTCGATCACGCGATCGCCCGTTTCCATGAGGCGCTCCGCTTCTCGAAGGAGCTGCGTGTGTTCGGCGCGAAGTGTCTCCACGTGTGGGGCGGCGTGCGGCCAGCGCTGCACGACGTCCTCCATGAATCCCCCTTCCTCCTCCAAGGCGAAATGACGCCGGAGATGATTCAGAAATGCGCGCAGGTCATCACGCGCGGATGCCCATGAGGACCGAAGGGCCGTCATGTCCTCGTGCAGCCGCTGCATGAGCGCAGCGAGCATCTCGTGCTCGTGGCGAATCTCGCGGGCCAATTCCTCTCCCGACATGATCCCCTCTCTCGCGAGGATTCACGTAGCAATCGCCGTGCCACGCGGAGGCTTCGAACAGGCTCCCCCGGTGAGGGCATTCGATTCCTCTGAAGGGAGTTGACGGGGAAGACCTCGGTCGGGGGAGGCCCTGCCGATCTGCCCCTTGGGAAAATACCCCCGCACTGGGGCAAAAGCCCCAACCCGCGTGCCGTCCTCCGATCGGCTCGCCCGCTCCGTGAGGCGCGGCAAGCGGTCTCCTTCGCGCAAAATAGAGCTGCTCTCGGAGCGGTGGCCGCGGGAGACGGCGTGAGTCGGCATGATGGTTGCTTGAGAGGGCGTGTTGCGAGGCAGGCTATGTCACCGGCACCGCGGCGTCGGAAAGTGGTCCTTGTCGGCAATCCGAATGTCGGGAAGTCGGCGCTCTTTCGCCACCTCACGGGGCGCTATGCGGTGGTCTCGAACTATCCGGGGACGACCGTCGAGATCTCCCGCGGTCGGCTGTCTCTGGAGGGGATCGAATACGAGGTCCTAGACACGCCGGGCGTCACCAGCCTCGTTCCGCAGTCCGAAGATGAGCGCGTGGCCTGCGAGCTGCTGCTGCGGGAGCAGCCGGACGTCATCGTGCAGGTCGCCGACGCGAAGAACCTTCGCCGCACGCTTCTGCTGGCGCTCCAACTGGTCGAGCTTCGGCGGCCGATGGTGCTCGTCCTCAACATGGTGGACGAGATGCGCGAGCGCGGCATCGAGATTCATGCCGAGGCGCTGGCCGAACTCTTTGGAATCCCCGTGGTCGAGACCATCGCCACCTATGGCTACGGGATCCGCCATCTGCTGCGCGCAATCCCGCGAGCGACCATTCCGCGAAATCCGCTTGAGGAGCGACAGCGTGAGGTCCTGGGAACGGCCGCGGGGTCCGATCTTCCCATGGGCTTGCTCGTCGAGTGGATGGAGGTGGGGGATGCGCGATTTCGACAGCAAGTGGAGCAGCTCTTGGGACGCTCGCGCCTGGTGCGCATGCCGCATCTGTGGGAGCGCCATCCCACGCCCGAGCGTGGGTCGTGTCGGGGATGTCCGACGTCGCGCTCGCTCTGTCGGGAGCTTGAACGCGCCCGCGCGCAGTTTCTGGAGAACGCCCTCCTCACCCTCCGAAAGAAGGGCGGGGAACGAGCGCGGCCCGAATTGACGCCTTCGGCATTTCGATTCTGGGTGGTGCTGTTGCTGGGTGGAGTGGGGCTCTTGGCCTGGGAGGAGGTGGGGGGATACTTTCAGTGGCCGACTCTGGCGACGATGCTCGACGTGCTCATCCGGCGATATGTGGCCGACCCCACCTGGGCATTCTCCCACGCATATCGGCTCGATCTCTGGCATCAGCTCCTTTTCGGTCCTCGGGGGGGAGAGGGATTCGGGGTGCTCACCGAGGCCGTTCGGATATTCGCGCTGCTCGCTCCACTGGTCGTTCCTATCCTCGTGCTCATGCGGCGGAGCGCGCGGTTCCTCCACGGCATGGGACGATGGACGCGTCAGCCGCTGACGGGTATCCCGATCCTCCTCGTGATCCTTGTCCTCGTCTATGAAGTGGTCGGCCGCACGGGCGCTCAAGCGCTCGTGGGCGTACTGGAGGAGATCCTCTTCGGGGCATATCTCGTGCCGTGGCTCCAGTCCCTGCTCCCGCCGGGATTCTTCCATGACCTGCTCGTTGGCCCCTACGGGCTCATCTCCATGGGGTTGACTTATGCCATCGCCATCATTCTCCCCATTGTCGGAACGTTCTTCCTCGCCTTTGGCGTCCTTGAGGACAGCGGGTATTTACCGCGGCTGGCGATCCTCTCGGACCGCCTCTTGCGCGTGATGGGGCTCAACGGGAAGGCCATCCTGCCGATGGTGCTCGGCCTCGGATGCGATACGATGGCGACGATGACGACCCGCATTCTCAATACTCCGCGCGAGCGGTTGATCGCGACATTGCTCCTGGCCCTCGGCGTGCCGTGCTCGGCGCAATTGGGCGTGATTCTGGGGATCGCCGCAGCCTATTCGCCAACCGTGATGCTCACGGTCTTTGGCGTCGTCGCTTCACAGCTTGTGCTCGTTGGCCATCTGGCCTCGCGCGTGCTCTCGGGCGAGCGCAGCGATTTCATCTTCGAGTTGCCCCCTCTGCGCGTCCCGCTCGTGCGGAATATCCTGCTGAAGACGTGGCTTCGCTTGCGGTGGTTCCTGGCCGAGGTCGTCCCCCTCTTTCTGGGCGCGACGCTGGTGCTCTTTCTCCTCGATCGCGTGCGGTTCGGCGCGCGAACGGGGATTGAGGCGATCGAAGAAGGGGTGCGCCCGCTCGTCGTCGGCTGGCTCCACTTGCCAGCCGCGGCTGCTCGCGTGTTCCTCATGGGATTCTTGCGTCGAGATTACGGAGCCGCCGGGCTCTTCGATCTGGCGCAGCAAGGAGCGCTGACGACGACTCAGATCATCGTCAGCCTGGTCGTGATCACGCTCTTCGTCCCCTGCCTGGCGAATTTCCTCGTCATCGTGAGGGAACAGGGGTGGAGGCGCGCCCTCGCCATCGTCGGTTTCATCCTCCCGTTCGCTTTCGCCGTGGGTGGAGCACTCGGGTGGATCCTGAGGACTCTTCGCGCGTTCTCATGATGGAGAGACAGGCATGGATGTGGATCGGGAACTCAGCGAGCTGCTCGAAGCCCTGTGGACGTTGGAGGAACAGGGAGAGGCGTTCCCTCAAGACGTCCGTCGCATCGCCCACGCGGAGGTGACGGATCAATTGCTGGAGCGAGCTCTTCGCGAAGAGCTTATTGTGCGACAGCCTTCGGGACATCTGCGCCTCACCTCGAAGGGACGCGCGGTGGCGACTCCCATCATTCGCCGCCATCGGTTGGCCGAGCGCTTGATGTGCGATGTCCTGGGGGTGGACGTAGAGGAGACTGAAGCGGCTGCCTGTGAATTCGAGCATTTCCTCGCGGAGGGGATCACGCGGGCGATTTGCACACTGCTCGGCCATCCGCGCGTGTGTCCGCATGGACGTCCTATCCCCGAGGGCGAATGTTGCCGGCAAGCGGAGGAGCAGGTGAGGGCCATCCTCGTGCCTTGCGATCGTCTGGCGCTTGGCGAGACGGCGCGCGTCGCCTATGTGAGCACGCGCTCACATGCCCGTCTGCTGCGGCTCTCTGCGTTGGGGATCATGCCCGGCGTTTCCGTTCAGCTTCTGCAGCGATGGCCGAGTATCGTCCTGCGGTGCGAGGAGACGGAAGTCGCCCTGGACGAAGAGATCGCGCGGCAGATCTACGTCTGGCGCGCCCGTCCGGAAGAGGGGTCTGAAGCGGACAAGACCCAAGACGGGCAATGGCATTCAACCTGAAGATGGAATCCACCCCGAATGGGGACCTTCTGGCAGGTGGGTGCACTCCACCATCGGCGTCTCTCCCCTTGGCCCGATAGCCCAGGGCTTGAAAAACCCGACGGCCCCCTGCAAAGGGACTTGACAGACAGTATAATTGGGGCTGCCTGAAAATCTCATAAAGGACTCATAAAGGAGGTGAATGCCATGGGCGAAAGGCTGAGACGGTTCGCTCCCTGGACCCTTTTGGCGATAACGCTGGCTCTTGTGGGGGTGTGGGTCTCCGCTCCCGCGTGGGCGCAAGACGACGAGGCAGCTCCAAAGTGTAACTGTTACTATCCCGCCACGGGCGAGTACGGGGTGATCAAGGGAGGAAATTGTCGGGTCGTCAACTGCTGGATCCCTACCCTCCTTGACTGAGCGACACCGCTGAATCAAACGGCGGGATCATCAGATGGAGAGCGTGGGGAGAACGCTCCCCTTCTTCGGGCCTTCCTGAGGAAACGAATGGGCGTCGCCGTGATCGGAGGGCCTGTATCGAGCCCATCCTGGGAGGAGCCGATGTTTCGGACGAAGTGGCGTGCTTGCTTCGTCCAAGGGAGACGATTGGCCGAACGGCCAGGGTCCCATGACGAGAGGAGGAGCGTATGTGCGGAAAGGGTGCGTATCGCCTCGCTCTGCTCGCTTTTCTCATGACCGGCGTGGCCTTGACTATCTGGAGCAAGGATCGGATGAGTCCACAGCGGGAAGAGCCATCGAATCCGCGAGAGGCAGCTCTTGAGACGCTCTCCTTGTTGCTCGATGAAATGCGTGACATCGAGCGGCAGGAACAACGCCTGGAACTCATCGTTCGGATCGCCGAGATTCTCGGAAGTGAGAGTCCGGAGAAGGCCCAGTGGCTTCTCACCCGTGCCTTTGAGGAGACGCTCAAAGATGAAGGCGGCGCGAAGGACGACCAATGGCGGGAAAAGCGGAGCGCCCTGCAGAGGCAGATCATCAGCCGCGTCGCGCAGCACGATGAGGAGTTGGCCAAGAGATTGCTCAATGAGCTTCATGAGAGGTCGGCTTCTGCCGAGACGACGTCGTCCGCCCAGGTCAGTTATGTACAGTTCGCGCGAGGGTTGATCGAGGCCCATCCGGATTTGGCCAGCTATATGGCGAGGAAAAGGATGAGGAGTCTCCTCAGTTGGGAGGGACTGTTGTTTCTCCTCGATCTGCGGGAGAGAGAGCGCGGGCAGGCCGATCTCCTTTTCCTCGATTTGACTTCCCGGATCGCGAGCCAAGGGACGGGGGATGTGAACGAGCTCCTTCTGCTCTACGCGTACGTCTTCTCGCCCGCGCTCCCCCTGCAGTTGACGGGGGAAGGGCCTCGGATGTTCTCTCTGCCGGGGTATCGGCGTGGCCCCGTTGATTCGGAGATGGCCGTGAAGTTCCTTCAGAGTGTGATCCCTCCGCTGTTGGCTCCAGAACGATATGCCGGCCGAGGGCCGCTGTGGGGTCCTCGCGGAGATTTCTTCTTCCTCAGCGTGATCTTGCCTCACTGTCATCGCTTTCTTCCGGCTCTCGCCGATGAACTCGAACGGCAACGAAATCTGCTCGCCGCTCTCTTCCCTCGAGGGGAACGGGCGTCGTTAGAGAGCGCTGCGTCACGGTCTCCTTCTTCGCTCGCGCCGCAGCCGGATGGTGGCGAGAACCTCGTGGAGAAAGCCGAAAAAGCGACGGACCCGAAGGTGCGGGATCGCCTCTTCTTCCTCGCCCTCGACCGCGCCATTCGGGAGGGGGATTTCGAGCAGGCCTTTGAGATCGCGCAGAAGATCTCACGCGAACAACGCGAGGAGGTTCTCTCTTTCGTTCACTACCTTGTGGCCGAGCGGGCGATCCGTGCGGGGAATCTCGCCGAGGCTCTGGAGCATGTGCGTCGGCCGATGAAGCCCCCATTGAAGGCGTATCTGCTGGCCGTGATCGCCCATCGTCAGTTCTCATCCGGCGATCCGTCCGAGGCGATGAGATCGCTCATCGAAGCGGAGCAGATCGCCCGGAAATTGGAGCCGGATCGCGTGAAGGCGTCTCTTCTCCTGGGCCTGGCAGCTCTCCATGGCCTCATGAACAGTCCTTCTGCTTTCCTGGCGCTGCAGGAGGCGGTGGAGGCGATCAATCGGGCGAAGGACTTCGATGGAGAGGTATCGCTGGGGAATCTCATCACGATCGGCGATTTCTCGTTCGCCTACGAAGTTGATGCGCGCGTGTTCTCTTTCGAACTCCCATTTTCACTCCTCGGCGCGCGAGATTTCTATGGCACGATGGCTTTCGCGCGATCGCTCACTCATCCGGTCCTGCGAACAAGGGCAGTGATCGCCACTTGCGAGGGAGCCTTAAAAGGTCGGCCGACATCCGGAAGGGCTGAGGCTTGTATCGGTGATGGGGATGAGGATTCGCTTCTCTCAAGGTCTCAACATGGCGATCGCATGCTCAGCGGCATTCCTGGCGCTCCTTTTCTCGGTCGTCTTGTTGCGAGAGAACCTGAGATTGCGGGCTGAGCTTGAGCAGGTCAGGGGTGGATTATCCGGACCCGCGAGGGCTCTGGTGGGGGATCGGGTCCCTTCGTTTCAGGCCGTGACGCTCGAAGGTCGGGAGGTTTTCGTTCCCGGTGGAAAGGGATGCGTGTTGTTGTTTTTCTCGCCGAAGTGCCGAGCCTGTGAGGAACAATTCCCCCTCTGGGAGCGATTGTCTGGCGAAATCAATCGGGAGTGTTGGGACATCCCCGGGGTCTCCTTAGATCCTCTCCAAGAGACGGCTGCATGGGCTCAAGGCCATGCTCGGGGCTTCGAGATCATCTCCCTTCCAGATCAAACCCTCTGGAGGGCCTATCGCATCACGGCGATTCCTCAGGCCGTTGTGGTCTCGCCTCGTGGAATCATCTTGTGGGTCCACTCCGGTGCTCTTCGAGAAGACGAGCCGACCTACTCCGCACTGCTTTCCATTGTGAGACAGTGTCGCGAGAGTGACCAAGGGTATGAAAGGG
>LJSS01000094.1_pt1 | contig 15403 bp, 14 predicted proteins | sample 890271 | NCBI WGS metagenome assembly LJSS01 (sample SAMN03797534, study PRJNA294671) | hot springs metagenome | isolation source: water from Lobios Hot Spring | place: Spain: Lobios, Galicia | collected 2011-02-08
CATGCTCCATCGAAAATACTAACATTGAAAAAATTATCAAAGCTTCTTTCGATGCAATCAAATACTTTCGCTTAAATACATCCGTAGCAAAGAATACTAAAAGTTTACTGGACATGTTCAGCCCCAATGAATCGTAAAGCATATCGAGGAAAAAAGCAGGTACTAATACATGTTTAAGGTTCATATGTTGAGATCTGAGTACTTTATAAAGTATGGCGACCGTAACGAAATCTGGCGTGTAAAGATAGCTAGAAAATACAGGTAAAAGTAAAAAAGTCTGAATAGAGGCAAAAATAAATGTGTATATGTAAAAACTCATGGCTCTGACTTTAATATGGAAACATACTCTAATTTTCTTACATCTACAACTGGTTTCACGTAAACCTTCTTAAAAAAATCTCCTCTTATACTTTCAACTCTCGATATCCTACCAATAAAAAAAGCCGGTAATTCTCTTTCTACACCTCTAATTACCACGTATGAACCTGTATTTATTTCATCTTCGTATGAAACATGAAGGAGCTGACCCTCTTTCCAACCACCTTTATATATGTAGTTCTTAGTATAGTCCAACGTAGTGGATGATAAACTGAACCTATCTGAATATACAGTTAACACGACTGATGACATAGGAAGAACTTTTTCCACAACACCCACTAAATTTTGATTAGAAAATACCAAAAAACCCTCCTTTAAATTTTCGTCTCTACCTTTGTTTATAAGTATGTATTCATCCTTACCCTTCAGATCATAACCTATTATTTTTGCGTTTATGACCTGATACTTTCCCGTAGGTGTATATCTTAAACCTAGATCGTTGGATAGCCTAATTAAAGAAGCTTCGCAAGATGTATACATAGCCTTATAGACGTTGAGCTCTTCTAACTTTTTGGATAGTTCCAAATTTTTCTTTTGTACATCCACCAAGAAGATATACGTTTGTATCTTTTCTTGTAAGTACTCTTGAAGATTTCCTTTTGCTTTGTACAGTGACAACAATAAAACAAAGAAAACCTGAGTTACAGGCTTAACATACCTACTAGATGATACGTCTGTAATGTACAAAAGCAGGGAAAGAAAAAAGAGTAAAAGTAAAATTAAGTTTTTCTTCATTCCATAGATATTTTCTTAAGTAGATCTATCTTATCAAGAATCTTACCTACACCCCTCGCAACAGCTGTTAGAGGATCATCGCAATAATAAGTTTTTATACCTGTTTCCATTTGTATTCTAACATCTAAACCTCTCAAAAGTGAACCACCACCTGCTAGAACGATTCCCCTTTCTGCAATATCCGATGCGAGTTCAGGTGGTGTCTTTTCTAGTGTGAACTTTATAGCGTTTACTATACTATTTACCACATCCTCAAGAGCCTCTCTTATGTTATGATTAGAAACTTCTATAACTTTGGGTAATCCAGTTACATCTCTACCTTTTACTTCCATAACTCTTTCTTCGTCTTCCACTATCGCACTTCCCAATGCTATCTTTATCTTCTCAGCGGTTTGTTCACCGATAAATACGTGAAACTTCTTCTTTATATATTGAGCTATTGCCTCAGTCATCTCATCCCCTGCTACACGCACAGAGTTAGATGTCACTATACCCGATAGAGATATAACAGCTATTTCCGATGTACCACCGCCTATATCCACTATCATGCTACCTATAGGTTCATCTATGGGTAAATCCGCTCCAATAGCTGCCGCCATGGGCTCCGCTATAAGATACACTTCTCTCGCACTTGCACCTTTGGCTGCATCTATAACCGCTCTCTTTTCTACTTGAGTTACCCCAGATGGAACACCTATCACTACTCTTGGACGAGCTCTAAACACTCCACCACCAATGGCTTTGCTAATAAAATGGGAAAGCATAACTTGTGTTGACTCAAAATCCGTTATAACTCCATCTCTCAATGGTCTTATAACACTTATACTTCCTGGAGCTTTACCTAACATTTCCTTAGCGTCCTTCCCCACTGCTATAACTTTTCTTGTCCGATTATCTATAGCCACAACAGAGGGTTCCGATAGCTCTATCCCCTTATTCTTTACAAACACTATAGTATTTGCAGTACCTAAGTCTATAGCTATATCGTTGGATATAATACCAAGAACGCTTGCAAGTTTATCTATAATTCCCATAATTAAAGCATTTTAACAAAAAAAACAACTAAATTTATTGGTATGAGCAACCTGACGCTCGAAAAGATACATAAAAAGCTCAGTAATATTTGGGATGATGATATACAAAAAGCCATAAACTTTATTACTTCCAAACATGCAAATCAGAAACGCCAATCAGGTGAACCATACATCGTTCATCCCATAGAGGTGGCAAGTATTTTAACCAATGTTTTAAAAGATAAGGAAACTATAATAGCTGGGATTTTGCATGACGTTCTCGAGGATACAGATACAACATATGAGGAGATAAAAGAGCTTTTTGGCAAGAGCGTGGCTGATATTGTGCAAGGTGTTACAAAGATAGGTAAATTCCAGTTTAAAGATGTACAGGAACAAAAGGCAGAGAATTACAGAAAACTTCTACTATCTATGTCCAAGGATCCTAGAGTGATCATAGTTAAACTGGCTGACAGGCTTCACAACATGAGAACGCTAGATTGCTTTAGAAGAGAAAAACAGGTACGTATTGCCAGAGAGACTTTAGAGATATTTGTACCCTTAGCCAATAGACTGGGAGTGTGGAAGATAAAAACAGAGCTGGAGGATCTGTGCTTTAAGTATCTATACCCCAACGAGTACGAAAGGGTAAAAGAATTCGTAGGAAATACACAAAAGGAACTGGAGGACTACCTAAGGAAAAACTTCATCCCCGTTCTTACAAGGATACTTAAGGAAAACGCTATAGATGCGTATATAACATATAGACCAAAGCATCTTTACGGAATATGGCAAAAAGCGTTAAGAAAAGGAATAAGTTTAGAGGAAGTTCATGACATTTTGGGTGTAAGAGTAATAGTCAATACCGTCCAAGAATGCTATTTGGTACTGGGTTTAGTTCATAGCAATTTCAAACCCATTCCTGGAAAGTTTGATGACTATATCTCTTTACCAAAGCCTAACTTGTACCAATCTTTGCACACAGCGGTAATAGGTCCAAAGGGTAGAGTGGTTGAAATACAAATACGCACATGGGAGATGCATGAAAGAGCGGAAAAAGGTATAGCTGCTCACTGGGCGTATAAAGAGGGAAAGAAGCCTACCAAGGAAAACAGCATATACTCCTGGTTAAAGGGGTTGGTAGAGAGTATAAAAAGTAGCAAGAATCCCTCTGAACTTTTAGAAAACGTTAAACTGGAGCTTTTTTCGGAAGAGGTGTTTGTGTTTACACCCAGAGGTGACATAAAGGTTTTGCCTGCAGGTGCCACTCCAGTGGACTTTGCATACCAAATACACACCGATATAGGTGATCACTGCGCGGGAGCAAAGGTGAACGGCAAGATCGTTCCTTTAGATTACAAACTCCAAAGTGGTGATATAGTAGAGATAATCACCCATCCCAATAAAAAACCCAATCCAGAATGGTTAAAGTTCGTCGTAACCAGTAAAGCCAAAAGTAGAATAAAGGCGTACATAAAGGAGTTAGAAAGAGAAAAAGCGCTATTGCTTGGTAGGGAACGATTGGAAATGCTTTCAAAAAGGTTAGAAATACCCAAGGAAGAAGTCCTAAGTAAGCTTATCCAGGAGTTAAACAGAAAGGAAGAGGATGTGCTAGTTTTGTTAGGTACAGGTAAGTTAACTAAGGAAAAGATACTTTCCATTCTTAAAGTTCAAGAGAAAAAAAATCTAAAGGATGAAAAAGCATGTGATGTACTCAAACTTGAAGATGTAGGAAAAGTCCAATACCAAATGGCAACGTGTTGTAATCCTTTACCTGGGGAAGAAGTTTACGGTGTAATTACTAAAGGCAAAGGTTTAGTTATTCACTCCAAAGAATGTCCCAACCTACAGTATATGCTGAGAAATGTTCCAGAAAAAGTGATAAAGGTACTTTGGCAATCATCCAGCGGCAAGCACAAAGTGAGAATAAGACTACTGGTAAAAGACCGCTTAGGTGTGCTTGCTGATATAAGCAGTGCCATAGCTAAATCGGGTGGTAACATAACGGAAGCAAGAACAAAAACTGTATCCACGGGCAGAGCTGTTATGGAGTTTACCATAGATCTTGACAATTACAGTTCCTTTCAGAGGGTTATCTCTACCTTAAAAACCATAGAAGATGTAGAGTCCTGTGAAAGGGTGTTCAACTAAGAGATTGGGTTAAAATACTAACATCATGGAAGAGAGACTTTTTACACCTGGTCCCGTAGAAATACCCCATAGGGTAAGGGAAATTCTAGCCCGTCCAATTATTCACCACAGGACAGAGGAGTTTAAACGTTCCTTTCTGGAAGTAAGGGAGCTGTTCAAGAGATTTGTAGACTCTCCATCGGATAACTTTGTATTTTTCGCTTCCTCAGGTACAGGTGCCATGGAAGCAGCCATTCTCAACTTTTTCAATGAAGGTGATAAGGTGCTAGTTATAAACGGTGGTAAGTTTGGAGAAAGATGGTTAAAGCTTGCCAAACATTGGAATTTAAATCCCATAGAGTACAAACTTCCATGGGGTAAGTCGGCGGACCTTTCCACGGTAAAGGATCTACTGGATAAGAACCCTGACTGTAAAGGTGTACTTTATCAAATATCGGAAACGTCTACAGGCGCTTACCATCCATACAAGGAGATATCTCATATATGCGCTGAAAATGGTGTTTTATCGGTAGCGGATGCCATAACCGCACTTGGTGTTTACAATATAAACCCAGATAAGGAAAAGATAGATGTCCTTATAGGTGGCTCTCAAAAGGCATTTTTATTACCACCAGGCTTGGCGGTTCTGTGGTTTTCAGAGAAGGCAAAGGAGAAACTAACGGAAAGGGCTTTTTACTTTAGTGTAAAAAAGGAACTACCTAAGCAACTTGAAGGTCAAACCGCATGGACACCTTCAATAGGTCTAATACTAGCTTTGAGAGAATCTCTCAGTATTCTTTTGGAAGAAGGCATGGACAGAGTTCATTACAGGCACGAAAGCATTGCAGAAGCTACGAGAAAGGCTGTAGAAAGCTTAGGTCTGAGTGTTTTTCCAGAAAACCCCGCCATATCCTTAACCGTATTTGAGCTACCTGAGGCGGAGAAGGTTAGAAGAGAGCTTATCAAGCTCGGTATTCGAACGGCAGGTGGTCAAGACCATCTGAAAGACAAGGTAATTCGTATATCCCATATGGGCGTCTCACCCATGGATGGCATGCTGGCAGTTGGTATGTTGGAGGTAGCACTGAAAAGGAAAGGATTTGATATAGAGCTAGGAAGTGCTGTAAAAGCTTACTCAGAAACTTTGATGGAAAGAGGAATATGGTAAAGCTTTACATAGTAAGACATGCGGAAAGTGAGTGGAACCCAATAGGTAGGTATCAAGGTCTTTTAGATCCTGAACTTTCAGAAAGGGGGAAGTTACAAGCAGATCTTTTAGCCAAAGAGCTTTCCCACATAGATGTGGATGCTGTATACTCTTCTCCCCTAAAAAGAACCTTAGATACCGCAAAAGCACTACTGAAATTTAAAGAGCTACAGATAAACAGCGACAGAAGAATCATAGAGATAGACCATGGTGTATGGTCAGGAATGCTGGTGGAAGAAGTTATGCAAAAGTATCCCAAAGATTTTGAGATATGGATAAAAGAGCCCCATAAGGTAAAGTTTCCTCAAGGTGAAAGCCTTGTGGATGTTTACCAAAGGGTGAAGGAGTTTTTGTCAGAGATCAAGCAAAAGCATTGGAATCAAACCGTTTTCTTGTTCTCTCATACGGTACCTATAAGAGCTATGTATTGTGCACTTTTGAATGTGGACCTATCCAGATTTTGGTCCTTTGGATGCGACAACGCCAGCTATTCAGTAGTACACATGGAAGAAGACAGAAATGTGCTTGTAAAATTAAATGTAGTATGCCATTTGGGAGATCAATATGTACAAGCTCATAAAGCTCTTTAGTTTATTCGTCGTTTTTTTGATCCTTTTGTCTGCGGAAATAAAGAAGGAATTCGATATAAAGGTGGAGCTAACGAGCACCATTACAGAAGAAAAGCCCAAACTCATGCCACCGGATAAATTACCTTACCAAGAAACCAAAGTATTGGACCTTAGCTCACTGATTTTTGAACCTCCAAAAAATTTAGAATTTGCAAATATAGAACCTATCAAATCTGAATCTACCATAAGTTGTGGGGAGCCAAGAGATGCTATAAGTTACAGGTTGGGAGTTGATTACTACATCAAAGGTGATTACGATAGAGCACAGAAGGAGTTGGAAAAAGTCGTAACCACAACATCATCATTTAAACCTATGGCTGAATACATTTTAGGTGTAATACATGTAAAGAAGGGGAAACTTGAACAAGCATTGCCTTTTTTTAAGGATTCATGCCAGTTTACACATGTATACTCAAAGCCAGCATGCGAAAGTTACTACGCTTTAAACTTTATGTTAAAAGGCAGCGTTCCAGAAAACAATGACTCTCTGTGGAGATCTGTAAGAGCCCTAACTCTTGGTGAGTATATAGAACCTCAATGCAAAGATGCAGTGTTTGTAAATTATTGTGGCTACGTTTTAGATTTTTACAACGGTAACATTAATGACGCATACCTTACAAGCACTAAATTGAAAAGGGGTATAAAGCTTTTTCAGGAAGGAAAACTTTCCGATGCAGAAAAAATATTTATAGAATACAGTAAGCCAGGAAACTTGCATAGAGAAATAGCCTTATATTATTTGGCTCTCATAGAATTACAAAGAGATAATGTAGACAGGGGCTTATATTATGTGGGTATCTTGGAAACCATAAACAGAGAGCTTGTGAAAAATCTATATAACGTACTGTCAAATAAAGGAGTCGCTTACGCAAGACTTGCCTACTCTGCTACGAACGATATAAGCTTTCTAAGGAATGCAGGTATAATAGCTTATAACTCGGGTCAATACACTTTGGCTCTTTCCAATTTTATAGAAGCAAAAAGTTATCTGTACGCAGTATATTCATCTGTAAAGTTAGGCAATTACAAAAAGGCCTACGAAATACTTCAAGCAAAAAGGGATAAAAGTAAAGAAGATTATGTATGGCTACTGGAATCGGCCTATTGGTTAGGTTATCCTTTAGAACCTATATTGTTAGAGATCAAATCTACCTATCCGGATCTATACATGGAATACCTTGGATGGGATCACTTTAGAAAAGGAGGATGGGAAGAAGCTGCAAAGTTTTTGGAAAATCCATACTATAAAGCTATAGCCCTTTTCAATGCTAAAAAGTATTCGGATGTATTACAAGTACTAAAAGACAAAGAAGATAGAGAATCGAGAGTAATAAAAGCAAGGTCCGCACTATTTTTGGGCAATCCAAGACTTGCCAGAACCTTCCTAAAAGATGAAACAGATGTTGAACTGTACTTAAAAGCACTTAGCTATTTTGTAGAAGGATCTTACGAAAAAGCAATAGAGAATTTTCAAAAAGTATCCTATAAAAGTCCTCTAAAACCGCGAGCTTTGCTAAAGACCGCAGATGCCTTTTATAACATGGGTAAATTGGAAAAATCCAAAGAAGTCTATTATGAAGTTTTAAAAATGTTTCCTGATACCGAGTATGCCCAGCAAGCAACGCAGTCACTTATAGAGCTAGGAGACAAAACACTTTCAGATGAAGAGATGGAAAAACTTCTATCTCAAGCCATAAGCAAGGAAAAAGACCCGTCTATGGTTAATGAGCTCAAGTACCAATTGGGTGTTTTATACATAAAAATGGGAAATAATGAAAAAGCCAGACAGACTTTAATAGAACTTTTGGATACGCCTTTGGAAAACAAAGCGATTTTAAGACTTGCCCAAATAGAACAGGATACGCGTAGAAAGACGGTTCTTTTATACAAAGTCTATAAAGAAGGTTCTGAAGAAGAAAGAAAGATCGCTAGACAAAAGCTTATTGAGGTATTTTCCAATGTGGGAGACGAAAGAAGTCTGGCAGAGCTTCTATATGAAGGAGATTTGGATGATAAGGCAAAGGCAATACCTTTATTTGTAAAACTGGGAGACAAAGACAAAGCTCGCCAAATAATCGGAGAACTTATGAACCTTGGATACAGAACAGATGAATTCGAAAAGGCACTACTTGATATTCTTAAGGAAGATAAAGATAGAAGCTATATAGATTACTTACTTAAAAGCTCAAGTGGCGAAATTAGAGCAAAAGCTCTATATGAATCTGTTATCTATTACGTGGAAAGGGGCGAAAAAAAGAAAGCAATGGAAGATATCTTAGACATCGTTTCTAACTACAAAGACACTAGCATTTACAACAGTGCTATAATAAAAGGTGTAGAAATATTACTATCCTTAAATGCAAAGAGGGATGCCAGCTGTTTCTTGGAAAGATACAATTTACAATTGCCTTCCCAGGAAGAATTAAGAAGGTTGCAAGAACTAAGGAAGGGCTTACCCAAATGTGGAGGAAGGTAATATGGATAACCTGCTCACTTTAATAGAAAAAGGTGGCTTTGCGATGTACCCGCTTTTGATACTATCCATAATCTCCTGGGCTATCATCGTGGAGAGAGCTTTAAACGTTAGAAGGTCTCCCTACAGGTTCAAGAGCTTAGATCAAGTTAAGTCTTTATTAATCAGCAAAGACATAGAAGGCGCCATTAAGATACTCAATTTAAGCAAATCGGAAGGTGAGCATATACTTTCAAAGGTTTTGGATTCCTACAGCAGAGGTAAAACAAAAGAACAGATAATGAGCGATGTGGACTTAGAGTTGTCTTTGGTAGCATCAAAGTTGGAAAAGAACCTACCTATCTTGTCTACCGTAGCCAGCGTGTCACCCCTTTTGGGTTTATTTGGCACCATCACGGGTTTGATAAAGGTATTTTCCGCATTCGCTACAGCACAGATGGAGGAGGGTATGCTTCTTTTGTCAAAAGGTATAAGTGAGGCGCTTATAGCGGCAGCTACCGGTTTGGCTGTAGCCATTCCAGCACTTCTTGCTTACTGGATATTTAAAGTTATAGCAATCAACATTCTGAACAAACTCGAAGAAGAAATAGTGGAAATAATGAGGTTGCTAGGGTGAGAAGAAGGAGAAGAATAAGCACTGACGAAAGGGCTTATATAGACGTGGTCCCCCTGGTGGATACGTTGCTGGCTGTCTTTCTGTTTTTGGCGATACTTGCCTTTCAATCACCTATGACCTTTCTTGCGGTAAAACTCCCTTTTGCTAAGGAAGGACAAAAAGAGGCTTTAGCAACGCTTAGAATTCAGGTTTTAGAGGATGGGCGCTATAAGCTAAATGGAAAAGACATTTCCATTGAAGATATAAAAAACTTAATCATGGAACAAAAACCCAAAGGCATAATCATAGAAGCGGATGAAAACACCAAACACAAATATGTGGTTTTTTTGATGGATGTTGCAAAGATGTACGGCGTAGAAAATTTAGTGATTGCCACTAGAAGTAGGCTTTGATGTTAAAGGTTTTAATACACTTTCTATTACCACCTGGAATTTTTGTCGTGGGATTTTTGATCTTAGGTGTCATAGTTCGCAAAAACAGGATTGCGTATTTTGTATCTGTGAGCTTCGGTATGGCGCTTTACCTGCTATCCATAGAACCGGTAAAGGATATACTTTACAAACCTTTGGAGGAGAGTTACGCCGTGCCCACCAACGTAGAGGCTGATGCCATCATCGTCCTAGGCGGAGGTTCCTACAACACGGGGGTTTTAAAAGAGGATTCTCTAAAAAGGTTACTGGCTGGGTTCGTTCTCCACAAGCAAACGGGCAAACCTATTATACTCTCGGGTGGCTCTAGCATAAACAGCTTACCGGATGCGGAGATAATGAAATCTACGCTGATTTCCTTGGGCGTTGATCTAAGGAGTATCTTGCTCGATACCCAAAGCACCACAACTCAGGAAAACGCCAAGTATGCCAAGCAGATAATGGAAAAGAAAAAGTATAAAGTAGCTTTACTGGTAACATCAGCTTACCATATGAAAAGAGCAGTTAAAGCTTTTCAAAAAGAGAACGTAAAGGTTATCCCCTATCCAACGGATTTTAAAAGGGACCTAAAGTATAACCTATACAGCTATATACCTAAAACATCGACGTTAAACGATTCTTATAAAGCAATCAGAGAATACATAGCTAATTTAGCATACGATCTAAATTTTTAAGCTTATTACCCTTTCTTTCACTCTATTTAGCTCCCTATATTCTTTGTATATACTTCTCTCGGCAGTTGTCAGGAATATTGCGTTCTATGGTAAAACATCGTTGTTTGGGCTTTTTTCTCAAGAAAGAGGTTAAGGTAGTACTGATTCAATTGCTTTGTTTTTGATCTTTTCAAATGTGTATTGATACATTTTAAATCCTCCTTTCCTTTCTAAACTAGACACAATATTGTTCTAACTACCCTTCTCTCTTATCTCTCACTTTTCTAACTTCACATAATCCTTAAAAGAGAGATCTTAGTGGAAAAAATACGTAAATAAGACTAAGGATACTATCCGCATCGCTTTTTGGAAGAGTGAATCTTCGAAGTTCGAATTTGTAGTGTTAGTCCTATGAAAGTGTAAACTCGAAAAAGACTATCATACCAGAAGTTTTTAGCTTAAATTTATATAGAATGTTTCTGATAGGCTTTGGTTTTGATTCCCATAAATTCCAAGATGGAAAAGAGCTATACTTAGGTGGTGTTAACATCCCACACAAGAGAGGTCTAAAGGGACACTCCGATGGTGATGCGCTGCTCCATGCCATTACCGATGCCATACTCTCGGCTTTGGGAGAACCCGATATAGGGGAACTTTTCCCAGATACTGACTCAAGGTGGAAGAATAAGCCATCTTTGATATTTCTAGAAGAGGCTATAAAAAGGATGAAAAATAAGCACTATGGCATACTTAACTTAGATTGCACTATCGTTGCCAACGAGCCCAAGATAAAGGATTACAAACATCAAATTAGACAAAGACTTTCCCAGATACTGGGGATAGATTATTCAAGGGTGAACATCAAAGGCAAAACGAGGGAAGGATTTTGCGAAGGTGATGGACTTGTTTGTTACTGCGTGGTGCTTTTAAAACATGAAGGTTAGATTGGTTTTATCTGGCGGTGCTGCTCGGGGAATAAGCCACATAGGTGTAATAAAAGCTTTGGAAGATTTAGGGTTTCAAATAACAGCTCTCAGCGGTGTGAGTGCGGGAGCATTGGTAGCTGTCTTCTACAGTAGCGGATACGATCCTCAGGATATGCTCAGCTTGGTAAATAGACTGGACTGGTTAACTTATATCAGACCAAGATTTCCAAAACTGGGTTTGTTTTCCCTATCTAAAGCGGTAAAGTTTCTTGAATCGCTCATACCTTACAAAAATTTAGAAGATCTTCCCATAAAAACGAGCGTATGTTGCTTGGATATACACTCCGGTGAAACACTTTACTTCCAGAAAGGTGAAATAGCTCCCATAACTTTGGGAAGTTGTGCCTTACCTGGAATATTTGAACCTGTGAGATACAAAAACTACCATCTGGTGGACGGAGGAATAACCAACAATCTACCCATAGAACCTATAGCGGATGGTGAAGGTGTTCTCATAGGAGTGGATGTAAACCCAAAGGAACGCACACAACGTGCCAGTAACATAATACAGATCTTAATTAAGAGCTTTTCGCTGGCTGTAAGCTCTAACGTTGAAAAGAGAAAATCTGTATGCGATATTGTTATAGAACCTCCCCTCCATGGGTTCAACCTAATAAGTGTAAGAAAAGCAAAGGAGTTATACCAGTTGGGTTACAAAGCCACTATGGATGTCATGAAAAACTATGTCAAGTAAACTCGTTTTGATAGGTCCAAAGGAAAGCAAAGTAGAGGTCGCAAGAAAAGTTATAAAACTCGCATTACCTATAATGGCAGGAAACATACTGTACTCTATAGAAAGCATAATATCCGTTATACTTGTTTCTCAGCTCTCACCATCCGCCATTGCGGCTGTCGGTTTTTCCTCAAGTATGCTTTGGTTTACTTACTCTCTTATGTCATTGGCTTACAACGGCACGGTAGTGCTTGTAGCACAGAGAGCGGGCGCCAAAAAAGATCCTTCGCCACCTTTTATATGGGGTATCATACTTGCCATAGCTATAGGACTTCCTTTAACTTTCTTTGGCGTTGATCTCGTAACCTTCCTTATGTCAAAACTTGGTGCTTCACACAGCGTTGTAAACCTTGCTGAGCAGTATTTAAAGCCAGTTTTCAGTGTCATCGTATTTTTATTTGTGTCTGAGGTGTTTTACGGAGCTTTCAACGGAAGCGGGGATACCAAGACACCCTTTAAGATATCTATCCTCTACACAACTATACACATAGGACTTGCTTATCTGTTAATATACGGGGCTTTTGGATTTCCGAGGTTGGAGGTCTTTGGTGCGGGACTTGGTCTGGCTATCGCGGAAGTGGTAGGTTTTTTCATTTATCTTTTACTCCTGGTTACCAAAAAGAAGCCTTTCCCAGTAAAGCTAGAGCTGGATCTGAGTTTGTTGGAAACTTTTTTGAGGATAGGATTGCCTACAGCTGTAGAGAGAGCTGTAACCAGTCTTTCCTTTAATGTATTCGTTGGTTTGCTGGCGAAGTTTGGAGACACCATCTTGGCTGCGCATCAGGTAGGGTTGCGCATAGAAAGCATCTCCTTTATGGTTGGTTTTAGCTTTATGATAGCCAGCACCACTATATCTGGGCAAAATTACGGAGCTAATAATTACTTAGGTTTGGATTACTCTATGAAAGTGACAGCCAACTTGAGCGCTTTTATAATGGGATTGGCTGGTGTACTCCTGCTTGTTTTTCCTGAGTTTTTTGCCGGCATATTCACAAAGGATGCCCAAGTGATAGAGTATGCCACTTACTACTTGGTGGTTGTAGCTCTCTCGCAACCTCAACTGGCATACGCCAGCGCTTACTCTGGAACGTTGAAAGGAATGGGTAAAACACATATTCCCTTATTGGTAAATAGCCTATCTTTCTGGGTATTTAGGATAATCCCCTCTTATGTGCTTTTAGAGTTTTTCTACACTCCCTTGGTACCCTGGGTTATGATGAGTGTGGAAACCACCATTAGAGCTGCCATATTTTACGTATCTTACAAAAGAGAGATAAAAAAGGTTATAAAAAGTTAGTTTATTGTGTGTCTTGTAGATGTTAAAGCAAACGTTACCATACTTTCTATGGATTCCTTAGGTAGTTCAGAAACTGTAAACAATTCTTGTCTCATTGCTTCGTATCGGCTATATCATAAAATAAGAAAAAGTCAAAGAAGGAGGGAAAAATGAAAAGATGCTTGACTTTGATAGTATTGGCATCCATTGGATTTTCCTCTGCTCAAGAAGTCCTTTTAAAGAGACCACCTAAATCCCTAGATAAGTACTATCCACCACAGTCAAGAAAGATGGAGTTTTTATCCAACATGCACTCCATGAGCACAGCTATCCACGGCGTGCAGGTTAACGTAAACAAAGGTAACTGGGACAGAGCACTCTTTTGGGCAAAGAACCTTGAAAAGGTATACAAAGAAAGTGCCAACATGGTCCCAGAGTGGAAAAACTACTTTAAACCCAAAAGTGTTGAAGACTTGGTAAAGGCTGTGAGTTTGAAAAACACCAACAGTGTGGTGCAATCCCTTAAATCGGTAGGAGAATCCTGCAGTAAATGCCACGCAGAGAACCAAAGCGCTGTAGCGGTTTACTATCACTTTCCAAGATATGACAACATAAAGGTAGAAGATCCTGTGGAGCTCCAGGAGCTAAAAACCGCTGAGTTTATGAAAAAGCTTTCTGAATCCATGAAGTCTCTGATAGTTTTCCTCAACGACTCCGATATGAGCGGTGCACAAGAAGAAGGAAGGAACTTCGTAGAAAGGGCAAAGGCTGTCAACACCATGTGTAGTAAATGTCACACTTCCAAGGCGTCCATTGAATCACTGGCAGGAAAGGAGTATTTGGCACTGCTTGATAACTTAGATAAAGCGCTATCCAACCCAAAGCAAAACAGGGAAGCTATACTACGTTACGTTTCCGAAATCGGACAGTACTGTTACCGATGCCACAATGTCCACCTTATACCTAGCAAAATACAGAGAGGATTGGACGCTATGCAGAAACAATAGTTTATAAACGCTATATCTTTCTGTGGTATCTGTTACCAACCTTCTGGATAAGACCTTGAATTTCGTAGTTAGTCAGGACAATGAGAGCTTCCTCAAAAGGCATACCTGTAATACTTACGATCTCATCAAAGGTTTTAGGAGTCATAAGTAAATTAAGGATAGGGTCTTCTATGTTGTTTACATTACTGTATTCGCTCTTTAGGTCTTCAGGTTTCATTATAAACTTCGCTTTACCCTTGTTTAAGATAAAAACACATCCACGCCATCTGTCACTTTTCCCATAACCTACGTGCACTTTTACAGGAATGCCCTGTCTGTAGGCATATTCAGCTGTAATCAATGCACCGCTCTTTTCTCCAGCTTCCACCACAAACAGAGAGTAAGACAAAGCACTTATTATCCTATTTCTCAGATGGAAGGTGAACTTCTCGGGAGGTTCATAAGGCAAAAATTCAGAAATAAAGGCACCGGATCTAAGGACAGTATCCTTTAACATGTTTGGAATGAACTTTATCCCCATACCAAGAACGCACACAGTGTATCCGCCGTATGAAACACAAGAGGAATGAGCTGTAAAATCTATACCTCTCGCTCCACCAGAAATTATACCGTATCCCATATCCACGATGTTCTTTACGAGGTCTTTGGTGTATTCTAAACTGTATTGGTGAGGCTTTCTTGTCCCCACCACACCCATAAGGGGCACGTTTCTCAACGAACCCAATGTGAAGATACCCAGCGGAGGATCATCTATTTCAAGTAGTTTTTGTGGATAATCTCTATCTTCTGGTGTCAGTGCCCTTATACCCTCTCTTTCAACTATCTTTATAACTTCCTCTGGATCAAAGGTCAAGATTCTCAACTTTATGTTTTTAGCTCTCTTCTTTCCAACAACTGCTTCAAGACTGGAGATGTCAGCATTGAGGATATTTTCCGCACTCTTAAAATTGATGTAGAGCTTTTTTATACTTGTAACCAAGATCCTTTATAGACCTAAGTAAAAGCCAATTATACAGAGACATAGATTAGTTAATTATAAAAAAACTGAGTCTGTTCTTGAACTGGTGGACACGGTGTATCAGAATATGAACAAAAACGCAACAATCCCCTTCTCTGGGTTTAAGATTTTTTTACAATTG
>LJSS01000096.1_pt1 | contig 15357 bp, 11 predicted proteins | sample 890271 | NCBI WGS metagenome assembly LJSS01 (sample SAMN03797534, study PRJNA294671) | hot springs metagenome | isolation source: water from Lobios Hot Spring | place: Spain: Lobios, Galicia | collected 2011-02-08
CCCGCATTCCACCCATGAACGAAATGGAGCTGGAGAAATTCGAGGGCATAGTGTCCGCGCTTCTCACACCCTCAACAGCTTACAGAGAGAAGATGGCTGAGCTGATAGAGTTCCATCTTAAACATGGCGTAAACGGGTTCTTTGTTCTGGGCACTACAGGAGAAGGTGTCAAACTCGGGCCCTCGGCTAGGCAGGAAGTGGCTGAGGCAGCTGTCGAATACGCGGGTTCACGGGGCCTCGTAATAATCCATGTAGGAGCCTCGGACATGGATACGGTTAAACAGCTTACACGCCACGCCTCGAGAATAGGTGCTCACGCCGTCTCAGCGGTAGCCCCATTCTACTACAGATACGACCCCGACTCACTCACATCATTCTACCAATCCATCGCAGACATCTCCTCAGTACCTGTGCTGGTATACAACAACCCCGGCCGCCAAGGATACAGCATCCCAATAGAAGGTCTTCAGAAGATTCTTGAAACAGTCAAGCCGACGGTTGGGCTAAAGGAAAGCAGTGGAGACCCAGACACGCTTCTTCAAGTGTGGAAAAGATTCAAGGGAAGCAGGTTTCTGGGAGCCGGCGGAGACCATCTCATGGTCTACAGCTTCATCATCGGATATCGCGTTCACGTAAGCTCCCTCTCCTCCATCTACCCGGAAATAGCCAAACACATATTCGACTATGTGAAAAACGGCGACCTTGATGAAGCGCTTAGGCTTCAGACTATGCTCAACAACATCAGAGCTGCTCTCAAGAAAATCGGGCCAGATATGGCGTCCAACCGCTACGCCCTCAAGCTCAGAGGCATAGACATCGGCGGCCCCATACCGCCCACACGCGACCTAACGCCCGAGGAGAAGAGAACTCTGGAAAAACTTCTACCCTCTGAGCAGGAGCTAAGGGCGTAGAGATGTCGCCGACAGTTGTGACTCTCGGCGAATCCCTAATTCAACTCAACGCTGTAACAAGAGGCCCACTAAGACACGTCACATTATTTGAGAGACATGTTGCAGGAGCGGAGACAACTGTTGCCGTTTGTGTGAGAAGGCAGGGCCTCGACTCGGGGCTCATCACAAGAGTCGGAGATGACGAATTCGGAAAATGCATCATCAACTGGGTTAGAGGAGAAGGCGTAGACATCTCGCACGTGAAGATCGACCCAGAAGCCCCTACAGGAATTTACTTTGTTCAGCGAGGCTTTCCGATACCGTCGAAGAGCAAGATGTTCTACTATCGAACAGGCTCAGCGGGAAGCAGACTATCACCCGAGGACATCGACCCAGATTACATCGGCTCAGCCAAAGTCTTCCACGTGACAGGCATAACGCCCGCATTAAGCGAGACAGCGAAAAACGCCACATACAAGGCCTTGGAAGCGGCTGTCTCGAACAACGTCACCGTCTCATTTGACACAAACATAAGGCCCGTGCTGTGGAAAACAAACGAAAGAGCCGTCAAAACCCTGATGCCGATAATAGAGAAGACCAACATACTTTTCACAGACCCCACCGACGCATCTATACTGCTGGGAACCACTGACCAAGACACCATCATCAAAAGTTTCCTTGACATGGGTGTGGATATTGTGGTGCTCAAAATGGGTGAACGCGGGGCCTTGGCCGCGGACAGAAACAACAGAGCGTTCGCCGCCCCTATCCCTGTGTATGTTGAGGACCCGATAGGCGCAGGCGACGCCTTCGCAGGCACATTCATAACATCTATCGTGAAAGGCAGAAGCCTCAACGAATCCCTCCAACGAGCAACCATAGCAGGCACTCTCGTGGTAACCGTAAGAGGAGACGAAGAAGCCCTCCCCACCGAAGAAGACATAGACACCAACATCAAGCACATAAGCATCCATCCAAAAGAATAAGAATTCCATAACATTCCACATCAACCCCTCCAACATCAAAAACTGACACAAGCTCTCAGACTTTGCTGAAAAACCGGCTACGACACGGCTTAGATGTGCCTTTCAAGCTGCAGGGCGTCCATATAAGAAACCCATTATCTCCCACGCGAGCCAACACACGCCGAAAAAACAAAATACCTAAACACATACAACTGGACCTTGTAAACTGAGCCAGCCTGCATCGGATACGTGTGTTAAATGTCTCGCGGATCTATTCTCTTTATGCCCGCTACTTTGTCATATTCCTCGTCTGTTGTTATTATTGTCTTGTCTTCCACCATTTTTAGGCATGTGGCAGCATAGTATGCATCAAATATTGAGCTGAGTTTGTATTGTTGCATTAGAGCTAGGGCTAACAAGTCTATTTCATACACTGTGGGTAGCAGTGAGAGGTTTGGTATCGCTGTTATTGTTGCCGCTCTTCTTAAGAATTCCTCAAGAGACACCCCCTCTTCCAGTGAGACATAATATAGTTCGTGTAGAATCTCTCTACTTGAATACACTGTCCCAAACTCTCCCCGCGTTATTTTAGTCATTAGCTTGTTTGCCGCTGGTTTTAGCCAGTCACTCGACTTAACATAGGCATAGATAACATCACTCTCTATCATCATAGCTGTCTTCTCCTTCTAGCTCTCGCAATAGCGTCGGCTTTTGCTCTCTTCTCCGCAACCAACCCAAGTTCCTTCCTTCCTCTCTTGGACTTAAGCCACCCTTCCGCCACACTCGCAGGCTCCTTAGCAATAGGGATGACAACCGCAAAACTCCCAGCAGAGATGACAACAGCCCTATCACCCATCTCCCTAATCCCTTTGGGAAGAATAATCCTCCCACGTTTATCGATACTGACCACACTCATGGAATTCTTCCCACAAAATAATAAATTACCCACGATATAAGAATTCCAGCGAAGTTATGCAGCGACAGTCGTCTCCGCTCCAACCACATACCGCTCGAGCAGCGTGATTTCTTCGACGGCTCTCAGTCCATGTTGACCTAGGGGCAAGACCTTGACCCGAGAGGCTTATCACACAGGTAAGTGGTCACGAATTAGGAAAAATACACGCCTCTACCAGAAGCTAGAAGAACCTCATCACTCATCAGCCAATTTTTGGACACAAGGGAAAAACGATTATGTCTAAAAACCATTATAACGGGTTGGCTGGCTGGCAGGAGTCTAAGTATTCCTCGAGCCGTTGCTTCTTTCGCTCAACGTGAACCCGGCCTCAAGATATGAAACAAAGCCATAGCTAACTTACGGGCTAGCGTCCGGATAAGCTGCTATATTCGTAGACCTGCATGTAGTGGTTGGCTCTGGAGGGCGTGAGATGGTTGGTGACGGTGCGTGGAGGTGTTTGAGCTTAGGCCGGTGAAGCAAGAGAGGATAAGCCCGCAAGGAAAACGCGAGAAACTCGCGCCGCGTCCTACCTATGGGGCCTCCTTGTTTCACGGGAGAAATTTGGATTAAAATATTCTAAGTCTTTACTTTGTTAGAATTTTAGAATGACTAAATGTTTAAATTAGATTTTTGTCGGCTTACGGCGATGGAGAGAAAAGGCTGGACGGTGTTTAGGCTGGCTGGTTTGGTGGCGGCGAGTACGGCTCTGATTTCTGCTGTGTTGTTTCTCTCCGTGTTTGCAGCCTCTCCGATGCAGCAGCCTCCGCCCGGCGGCTTTCCAGTCGACAGTATATTGGATAAGCTGAGCGGTGACGCCCTCTTCACGATACAGATGATGAGGGGTGTTTCACAGTTCAGCCTCGGAGGAAAAACCATTACTTTGCCGTCTGCGCAGCAGCTGGACTTCAGCCTACTGTCCAACCAGCCCGTCGGTGTAAGCGACGACTATCATGAGAATGAGCCGAGCATAGCAGTCAGGCCCAACAACCCATCATTCGTCGTGGCAGCGATGCATTATTTGGGGACGCCATATTGTGCATCGTTCAGAAGCACTGACGGAGGCCTGACTTGGCAGGGCCCCATATTGCTTCCTCTGCCCAGCCCCCCACCCGGCTACGTGGTTTCGTGCGGTGACCCAGTTGTCAGATACTCCCCCGACGGCTCAAAAGTATACGCCGCATACATGGCAATATTCTGCGACCCGAATGATTGCGGTAACACGACTTATTCGCATATAGTTGTTTCGAGGAGCACCAACAACGGTCAGAGCTGGGGCGCCCCTGTCATCGCTATACCCGGCGACTCTACCAGGTTTCCGGACAAGCCTTGGCTCGATGTGCACAGGTTCTTCCCAGGCGGGCTCACCAACAACCGCGTATACGTTACTGCGACGGTTTTCACAGACACTGGATGCCAGATAGAGTTTACCTCCAGCACCAACGGAGGAACAAGCTTTGCGGCGCCACAGGTGGTTTCAACGAGTCCGGGATGCACGGTTGTAGTTCAGGGTTCAAGGCCTATAGGGGGTAGAGCTGTCAGCTCTTCGACTGGATATGTGCTCGTCTGCTGGTACAACTCGGAGGACGACGGCTGGCTCATGGGCAAGTTCGACATAAGATGTAGGACATCTCAGGACTACGGCTCAACTTGGGGACCTGAGGTCGCCGCAGTCGACGACATGTATTCCGAGCTGACCTATTGGCTTGGGCCGAGCTGCCAATTCCACAGATGGTCGGGCGGGATGTTCCCCTCTATAATGATAGGGCCGGATGGAGTGGCCCACATAGTGTTTGCGGCGGACCTCACGAGACCCCACCAATTTGATGATCCTTCGGGATGCGACGAACCTCCGGACCAAGATTTTGATAATGATACTGTTGCTGGGGAGCCTGGGGCTGACGAGGAGGCTGGCGACATCTTCTACGTCAGAGGCGCGGGCCCACCCTACACAACATGGTCTATGCCCCACATGGTTAGCGACGACTACCCAGGTTTCGCGCAGGGATACCCAACCGTGAACGTACGGGTGGTGTCCGGCGTCCCCATAGTCTTTGTGGCATGGATGGGCCACAGAGTCTCCTCATGGACAAGCTGGCCCAACATACTCTACAGCATCTTCGCATCATGGACCTATCCCGGCAAATGGGGATGGTGGGAGCCCAACGTGGAGATAAGCAACGTGGAGAGCATGAGTGACTGGATTTTCATTGGCGACTACATAGACAGCTCAACAGCCAACACGGGAACACCGTTCGTCCACGTCATATGGACAGACCGTAGCGACAAAACAGATATACCCAATGATATCTCCGACGAAGAAGACGATGTCTGGACAACCCGTGTAATACTCCCATAAACCCTCCCCCTTTTATTTCCAGACCCTAGAACATCAAAAATGATAAATCAAAGGCCGAACCATCACCATACATGCGAACCGCCCACGCAGCCCTATACATCATAGGGGCCGTGATAGTATTCACGGCCGTAGCTTGGGCGGCGGCCCTCCAAATCCAAACCACATACCCCATCACACAAATCCAACAAAGCATCCCCACACATGAGAAAAACACAGAAGCTCCAGCAAACCCTAGCCAGCCACCGATAACGCTTACACTTCAGATATCGCCCCAGACAGCCGGCCCCGGAGCATCGATAAACGCAGTCCTCACGCTAACCAACACCGGCACCACAGCCATCAACATAGAATACTTCATCGGCCAACTCTTCGAAATCATAATCAAGAACACGGAAGGCGTCACGGTTTACCGCCTCTCCGCCACAACCCCATACCGCTACATGATGTCCAGACCTCTGCAGCTCACCCTAAACCCCGGAGAGACACACCAGCAAACCATCAGCCTAAAACTCGTAGACACCAACGGACAGCCGCTACCCCCCGGAACATACACAGCCACAGCATACCTCACCGCCGGCGTAGAACATCATCCACCAGCGGAAGACAAGGCAGCAGCCAAATCCAACACCGTTCAAATCACCATCACCCAATAAAATTTATCTACGACATTTCCCATTCCTAACAAAATGATGCGTCTCATAGTTTCCATAACTGTAGCAGCCCTCCTCCTAACCCTCACCCCCACAGCATATTCCCCACCCCAAAACACCATACAAACACTAGATGACCTCTTCCAAACACTATCCAGCAGAATACCCGGCTTCGCCGGATTCCACTACCAGAACGAAACTCTCGTCATATCCATGGCCAGGCCACCCGACGGACTGACGGCTGTCGAGGTATCACAGATGGCCAGCGTGCTAGCCAGCGTCGAAGCCTTCGAAGTTTTAAAGAACATCTTGGAGGGGCGCTATGTCATCGACCATGTCCAATACTCATTCAACCAACTGGCCCAGTGGCGGAACCAGATAATTAACAGGCCAGAGCTACATGGCCTCGTGACGGCGCTTGACGTAGATGAAGTAGGTAACAGGCTCTTCATAGGTGTGGCGTCGCCTGAACAGATACAGGTTGTCAGAGATGTTCTCGAAGCCATCGGCATACCTGCAGACGCATACCATATTGAGCAGCTTGTAATCGAGCCTCTTGTAGGTCTCAGGGACTACGTCAGACCTGTCAAGGGAGGCCTACAGATAGCTTTCAGCTTCTATCTCTGCACGCTCGGTTTCAACGCCATAAGAAACGGCGTACAAGGATACGTAACAAACGACCACTGCACCGACAACATGGGCCAAGTAGATGGAACAAACCACTATCAGCCAAGCGTGTTACCGGGCTACCTTATCGGAGTCGAAACGATTGACCCACCGTTCTTCACGGGAGGCATATGCCCAGCAGGTCGTCGATGCCGCTACAGCGACTCAGCCTTCGGACAATACGCATCCAGCGTCCCCTTCGCGCTTGGAAAGATAGCGAGAACCGCTGGACTAGGTTCACTTGATATCGTTGGCGAATGGACGATAGTATCCGAGGCCGCTTCAACCGTGGCAGGACAGACACTGAACAAGGTGGGGCGGACCACTGGCTGGACACAGGGACAGGTAACCAACACCTGTGTCTCCACATTTGTAGCTAACACAGATGTGGTGAGGATTTGTCAACACTTCGTCCAGGCAGGTTCTGGACCAGGTGACAGCGGGTCACCGGTCTTCAAAATACTAGATCCCACAGCCTATACGGTTGAGCTGCATGGCATTCTCTGGGGCGGCTCCGGTGGAACCGTGTTTGTTTTCAGCCCGATATCACAAATTGAAAGTGAACTCGGCCCCCTCGAAACAACCTTTCAGAGCCCATCCATAACGGTCATCAGCCCAAACGGCGGAGAAAACTGGCAAATAGGCGAGACACATCAAATAATGTGGACATCCCAGAACCTCGCCGGAAACGTTGACATACTATTGTCGAGAGACGGCGGAACATCATGGGAAACACTCTTCACAAACACCTCCAACACCGGTGAAGTGGATTGGACGGTCACCGGCCCATCGACCAGCAGCGCAAAAATCAGGGTCAGAAGCTCGAGCAACCCATCCATCTACGACGACAGCGACAGCTTCTTCAACATAAGCTTCACCCTAACAGTACTTTCGCCGAACGGCGGCGAAACATGGCAAGTGGGAACATCCCAAACAATAACATGGTCATCCCCACCAGAGGGAACAGTGAGAATCCTCATCTCAAGAGACGGAGGAACAAGCTGGCAGACAATAACCTCCACAACAGCCAACGACGGCTCATACACCTGGCTAGTCACCAGCCCACCAACCAACACAGCACTAATCAAAATCCAGAGCAACGAAAATCCAACCGTCTACGACCAAAGCGACTCCATCTTCACCATAATCGACACCATATCTCCAACCGTGAGGGTGGTAGCCCCCAACGGAGGCGAATCATTGAAAGCCGGAAGAATCCACACCATAAGATGGGTAGCCAGCGACGCCGGCGGCATCCAAAGAGTCATAATTCAATTTTCGGGAGACGGCGGAGCTAGCTGGCAAACAATCGCCGACCTAAACGGCAACTCCGGCTACTACCGATGGAGAGTACCCCGGCAAATCACCAGCCAGGGACTGATAAAAATAATTGTCTACGACTACTCGGGAAACATGGGCCAAGACACCAGCGACGGTTACTTCAGAATAAGAAGATAACAGGAGGGAGGTAAACGCTTATCAACACAGTCTAAAACTATTAAACGTGGCCAAGCCGAGAACAGCTGCGGCGACCATAATAATCATAGTCCTGATAACAGGCTTCATCACAAACCCAAGCCAAGCTCTCGACGGGCCAGCACTCTACGTATATCCAGAGAACGCAGTCTATCCGCCAAACGCAACAGCCACCTTCAGAGTGCTCGCTATAGACGCAGAGGGAAACCACGCAGCCGGCATCATAGTTCTAGCCTCGCTATTCGACCCGGGAAACAATCTGTTCTCAAGCTACGAGGGGGAGACTGGCCCAGATGGGTGGCTGATCTTTCAGATAGAACTGGGCGGAGAAGGGGTCTATAAAATCGTGGTCGAAGACACTAGCGGCTCACTAACCAGAGCAGAAGCGTCTGTACTTGTCTGCTCATCTTGTCCACTGGATGGACGAGGAACAACCGTAACAACAACCCAAACCACGACAATCCACACATCCATCATACACACCACCACAACAACAAGTATCACCACAATCACTACAACCCATGTAGTAACCACGACACAGAACACCGCCGAATCAACAAACCCCCCAACAACAATCCTCTACACAGTTCATCTAACCAACACAATCATCATAAAAGAAACAACCACCGTCACAACAACCCAGCAAACAGAAAATACAACTACGGTGACCAAGGAGATGACAAAAACAATCCCAATTACCGTTGAAACTAGCTATCCCTTATTCTACCTAGGACTAGGCATGGTTATAATCCTAGCCATAACATCCGCTCTTATCACTAGACAGATAAGGGCCATGCATTAGCAACCGCATCCAATGATATTTCGCACTAAACCTGTGTATCCGGTTCTGGACGGCTGGCCCCGAGTGGACCAATAGAAGACTCATCGCTATCTACGGTTTTGCTATGGGTTAACTGCCACAGTTATTTGTTTTTGCCATTAAATTTATTTTTAAAAAATTTAGCCCGGGCCGGATTCGAACCGGCGTCCTCGGGGTTCTCCTCACATGAGGTGATCCAGAGCCCGAGATCCTTGGCCCTTTTTTCTGACCAGGTTTGGCCGCTAGACGACCGGGCTGCGTATGGTTGTTTGTTTTGGTTGTTTATAGATGTTATTGTCGTGTTTTTTTGAATATGGGGAGGACTCCGAGGTAGATGACGTCTTTGTGGTGTTCGCCTTCGACGAGGACTGTTGCTTTTTTTGTGACTATGCCGCCGGCGAGGTTCACGATTTTCTCCATGGCTTCCATGGTGTTTTTTGTGCTGACGATGTCGTCGACTATTCCGACTTTTTTGCCCCTGATGTAGGGCACGTATCTACCGTCTATCACCAGCTCCAAGTCTTTCGCAGAGGTTATGGGCCTGTAGCTGACGACTATCGGGTCTTTCATGAAGGCTTTCCTCTCTTTTCTGCAGACTATGTAGCGTGGGTGGCCGAGTATGGATGCTATCTCATGAACCAGCGGTATCCCCTTGCTCTCAGAGGTGACTAGAATCTCGCAGTCCCGCAGCTGGTCGGCGAGGATTTTAGCACAATAAGCTATGAATTCCCTGTCTCCAAGGCTGTCGAAATACGCAATCCAAGTATCGGGTGAAACCTGGATGAGAGGCAGCTGTCTGCGGAACTCTTTCACAACAAGCTCGTAAAAAGCCCGACCATCATACTCGAGGACCGTGGATGACAAACACCCCGCACCGGCTTAGAAAACTTCTCTGAGGATGTATTTTACTCTGAGGATGCGAAGGTTTCCTCATCCCGCCGCATCTTCCACATGTTTCCCCATGTTTCTGGCGGGGGATATTGTCCCGCGATTACCTTGGTATTTGGCGGGGAAGTAACCGGGGAATTGGCCATCGGGGTGTCCGGTGAATGATTATAGCGTGGAACGGGTTGGTCCAAGTTTTTTGATGACGGAAATAGCTTACATTTCCAGCGCCGAGGTTTCTGATTCATGGAAAGGTTTTGGCAGGAGCTGGGGTCACTCGCTTCACCGCATCATGTCGAGGACAGGTTCGTTTCCGCCGGCGTTGGCTCGATGGGTTGTGACGAGGTTTTCGGAGCGGGGCGACCTTGTGCTTGACCCATTTTCCGGCAAGGGGACAGCTCCGCTTGAGGCATGTTTGACCGGCCGCGTCGGCTTGGGCAACGACCTTGCTCCAGAGGCCTATGTGGTGACCCGTGCGAAGGTGAAGCCGGCTATGTTCAGGGATGTTAGGAGCTGGGTTGAGAAGGCTTCGAGGGTCATGAGGCCTGACGCTGTCTCGGTCTACGACGTCGACGAAAATGTCAGAGCTTTCTACCACCCCCAAACCCTCAAACAGATACTCGCCGTAAGAGAGCTGCTTCTGGACTCGGAGGATGATGTGGCAAACTTTGTTAAGGCCTGTATGCTCGGTATATTGCATGGTTCTTCCGAGATTAGTTTGAGCGTTCCATGCAGCCACTCTTTCTCGATGGCTCCAGGCTACATGAGAAGATATGTTGCGGAGCATGGGTTGAAGAAGCCTGTTAGAAATGTTTTGGCTTGTTTGCTGAGGAAGGCTGAGTCTGTTTTGGCTGATGGCTTGCCTGAGGTGAGGGGAGCCGCCTTCAACATGGATGCATCAGCGTTGCCCATAGCGGATGAGTCGGTTGACCTCATAGTAACCTCGCCGCCTTATCTCAATCTGCAGACTTATGCGTGGGACAATTGGCTGAGGCTCTGGTTTCTCGGACATGATTACCGTGATGTCGGTAAACGGCTTTTCGGAACCCAGTCTGTCAAACGTTATGTCGAGTTTATGGGGAGGGTTTTGGATGAGTTTTTCAGGGTGCTGAAGCCTGGGGGATACTGTGTGCTGGTTGTGGGTGATGTGAAGTCCGGCGGTCGTCGGGTGGATTTGGCGGAGCTGCTGGTTGAGCCTGCTGAGAGAAGCGGGTTCACAGCGCGTGCCATCATAAGCGACGGCATAAGACGGGGACACAAGTATCTCATGTATCTCAAGCCTTGGCAGGGCGTTGACAGGGAGAAGGTTCTGGTTTTGTCGAAGGGTGAGCCTCGGAGGATGGTGAAGATAGCGTGATAGCGGAGGTTCACGGCGACGTCTGCAGGCTCGGTTACCTGAAGCTTATCGCCTGCATTCTTGAGGATGGTTCGCCGCGTTCACCTGACTACTTGGCCTCGGTGTTGCTGGAGACATGCAGGAGCTTGGTTGACGATGTTGGAGAGATGCTTGGCATGCTTAGGACCGAGGTTAACGCACGCAACTATGTCAAGCTGGCTGCGCAGCTGGGGTTCTATGACAGGTCTTCGGGAAGGCCAGGCATCTATGGCGCGGCGTATATCTGTCTCAATTCTTCGGAGGCTCTGCGGCGGCATGTCTCAGGTGAGGGGACGGCCAATCTCTCAGAGGTTTTGACGTTGACAGATGTCGAGAAGACGCTCTTTCTCCACGCCTTGTTGAGTAGGGACTATATTTTCTCAGGCATGCTTAGGTGGTTGGCTGAGGTGCGGGAGTTCAGCCGCCTAGAGGCCATGTATGCGGTGATGGAGGAGGTGTATCCCGCTGTTCTCGAAAAGATGTTGAGGAGGCTGCCGGAGAAAAGGCGTGCATCGGTTCAGAGAGAGCTTGAGCAGGCTAGGGGTTTTCGGGAGGAGAGGCTGAAGTATGCTTCGCAGGCTGAGTGGATTAAGAGCCGTCTCTACGCCAAGTATAGGCACTTTGTTCCACCGAGGCTTGAGTGGCTGGTGGACATCGGTTTTCTCGAGAGGGTGAAGCGGGCTCGGTACAGGGTTTCGCAGAGGTTTCTGAAGAATGCTCAGGAGCTGTCGGATGTGTTTGAGAAGCCTGTGGAGAGGATTGACCAGATTTTCTTCACATCGTTTGTTCCGCTGTTTCATGGTCTCAGGATTGGTGGGCAGCGGGCTGAGTCGCAGGCTCTGCTGGATGCCTACCGTGTTCTCCATAGAGCGCTTGGGAAAGTTAAGCTCAACGTTCTATGTCTCGCCGCCGCATATCGTCTCCTCGAGGAGGGATACAGGTCAACACCGGCCTCTGTTTCACGAACCTTCAGCTACCTCTCGCTCATACACAGCGACAGGGTTTTCACAAGCATCTCCGACGACGGCTCACCGGAGGTTACGCTTCTCGACATACCGGCTGTTGAGTAGAAGGTGGTCAGACTGCCCATCGGCCATCATCGGCTCAAGATGGACGTTCGTCATCATCCCAATTCATTGCTTTGTAATGCTGTTATAAAACCATGCAAGTTGGGAAAATGTTATGAAATTTCGACGACTTTTAGGGGTGTGAGGCTTCCGCTCCATTTCAGGACCCAGACATCTTTTTCCTCGGCGTATCTAAGGGCCTCGGGTGTGGCGTAGTCGGCGTAAACCACTTTCACCAGCCTTGGCCGCAGAGCCTCGGGCTTCTTCTGCTTTAGAAGCTCAACCTTCTCCAACACCTCGTCAACCAACCCTCTCCCCATCCTTACAGTCGCCTCCCCGACAACCGCCAAGTCACCAGCCACACCGTAGATGTCAATCTCCTTCGAATCCACAAAAAGCCTGTCAAGCTCCACCTCAACCCCCAGCATCTCCCTAAGCCGATGCCTAACATGGCTGAGCGCCTCCTCCTCAACGCTTATCGTCAACCTATCCAGCGTAACAGCCACTCTGTCAAGAGTCACACGCATATCACGAACCTCAGCCCATAGCCTCTCCTGCCCCTCCCATAGCTTCTCTTGCCCCTCCCGCAGGCTCTTAACCTCTGCCCAGAGCTTTTCCACATTCTCCCACAGCTTCTCCTGTCCTTCTCGCAGGCTTCTAACTTCAATCCATAGCTTCTCCTGTCCCTCTCGCAGGCTTTTTACTTCGGCCCAGAGCTTCTCACTGTTCTCCCATAGTTTCTCCTGCCCCTCTCGCAAACTCTTGACCTCCTCCCATAGCTTGTTCTGACTCTCTCGCAGACTTCTAACCTCCTCCCATAGCTTCTCCTGCCCCTGCCAGAGCTTCTCCTGTCCCTCTCTAAGGCTCTTCAGCTCTTCCCAGATTTTCCTCATCTCGGCCTCCATGGCGTCCATCCGTTTCAGGGTCTCGGATAATCCGAGGTAGCCGGCGACGGTGTAGCGGAACTCTTTGTCTTCGTCGAGGAGTTTTATGAATTCTTTTCGGAGCTTGGAGGCCATTTTTCCCCGGGATGTGTTTTTCGCCGTCGGGTTCTTAAGGTTTTAGACTTGTGTGTGGCCGATTGTTTTGGTGGGTTGTTTTTGGGTTTGTGGCCGTTTTTGGTGGTGTGGTGGGTTTGTTTGGGTTGTGTTTTGGTGTGTTCTAGTTTTGTAGAATGTGTTGTTTTTGGCTTTTTTATGGTCTGGTGTGGCTTTTTTTCTGTTTTTGGGTTTTGTTTTTAAGGGTGGGGTATTACGGGGGTGTTGTTGTTTGTATTTTTTGGATGTTGTTGTCCAGAGTTTTGGAGGGGTTCTAGACTGTTACGGGTTATATAGCGGTTGTTGGGGTGGGTTGGGTGATGATTGGAAAAAGTCAAGCAGTTTTGCTAGCTTTGCTGCTAGCGCTTCCGACGGCTTTCCTTGGAGCAGCGATTGTTTCGCCGGCGTTTGCGCAGCCCAACTACAGCGCATGGCTCAAAATAGTGACCGACTCGTGGGATGGAACTTTTACAAGTCCAGACGGTAGCTATACATCTATAACACCGGTTTTCCCTGCTGGTGTTGATTTTCCTGGCAGGTATAATGCGACGAATGTCTGTGTTGAGCTGTATAAGTTCAAGAACCCGACCAGTGATGGTTCTGCGCCTTTGAATAGTTGGGAGGGTCCGATTAAAGCTGGCAGTCCCAACGGCACGGGCTTCATCCGGGTTTCTTGGCCAAGTAGCTGGGAGAATGTCACCATTATTGTGAAGGCGAAGAGCTACCAGGGTGACTGTATCGGCGAAGGCAACCCGTTCACAGGCATCATAGTATATTGGCTAACAGTCAACCCGACGGCAAGCTTCCTAACCAAGTTCGGTGTTCCCACGGGCTTTTCTAATGCTTCTCTCGGTGACGACGGTATATGGCAGAATGCATCCACAGGAGGCTATTTTGATTGGACAGTAGATGCACCGTTCAACGCTGGTCCGATAGACGTAGTCGCCCCAGCGAACCCTGCTACTTGGGGTGCTGACTTTCAGGCTGATCACAACGACCCGTATGGAAGGAATGCTTGGGTGGCTCACGCGGCCTACATCTTCAAGCTCTTCCACGAGCACACATGGTACGCCACCGATGATGTGTTGACTTATGCGACGATATTCATCTACGACACCGACCACACAACCGCCAGCTCAACCCAGTCGCTTATACAGGCGGCGATAACCGGCCCCGATGGACAGAGCAGATACACCCGCGAAATCTATCCAAGGTCTGCGGGCGTGGGAACAGGCAAGTTCGCCCAGAACAGGCTTGTCCCCATACCGCTGCAAACCATCAACCTCGCAGCTAGGGCCCCGTTCCAGGGCGGTATCCCTGACCCAGAAGATCCCGACGGCGATATTGGGGCTCCGCATCTCAACGCCACCAAGCGTGTCTGGTGGGAGACCGTTCTCGTCAACCAGACCTTCTACGTAGGAAACGAATACAACGGCATAACGGGTGATGAGTATGCCTTTGACCCCGCTACCGATAAGTGGAGGCCGCTGTTCGGAGCCTATCCATCGGTCCAAGACCCGGCTGACCCACTCTTCGCACCAACCATCACGCAGGGAGGTATCACAGGTGTTCCGGCTGGGCCGTTCAGCCTCGCCCTCAACAACACCGTAGATCTTAGCATCGCCGGTTTCCAAGTGCCTGGGCTTGAATGGGATACGACTCCGCCAGTGGAGAATGTTGCTAACTTTAACAACAACACGGTCTTCTACGCGAGGTTCTGTGTCCAGGACGCTGACCTCAAGATACAGCATCCAGAGGTCGGTGACAAGCTCGTAGGCGCCGGTATAACGCTTAACTTCAAGACGTCTGCTGACGTGTCCTACTACCTGTCGCATAGCATTCACGAGACCGATGAGAGCGGCTGTGTAGGAAACCCGCACAAGTGGCCCGGATACCTTAGCCAGTTCAGTAAATTCGCCCGCTTCCCCAACGGAACCAACTGGGGCCTTAGAGGAAGCCTCAACGCCAGCATCTTCTTCAACCCGGTGGACGACGCATCACCCGCATGGAGACCAGGCGGATACTTTGAACAGGCATGGGGCGGAGACTGGAGAGGACCTTGGATAAACGCGGGCAGAAACTGGAGCGCCCTCATCCCCGAAATCACCTACATGAAGACACGAACCCTCAGCGACGACCCGACGCCCGCCGAACCCGGCCCGCGTTTGCGGCTCCCAACCGCGCACGTAGGCCACATAGCGTTTGAGCTCCGCGT
>LJSS01000099.1_pt1 | contig 15158 bp, 14 predicted proteins | sample 890271 | NCBI WGS metagenome assembly LJSS01 (sample SAMN03797534, study PRJNA294671) | hot springs metagenome | isolation source: water from Lobios Hot Spring | place: Spain: Lobios, Galicia | collected 2011-02-08
CCCGGCGTGCCCGAGGAAGCCCTGGCCGAGCTGGGCAAGCCCTTCTACCGGCTTGATCGGCGCAAGCAGGGCCTGGGCCTGGGATTGGCCCTGGTGCAGCACGTGGCCCGTTCGCTCTCGGGGAGGGTGGAGTTCTGCAACCTCAAGCCAGGGCTCGAGGCCACCCTGACCCTGCCCGCCGCTTCCCCCCAAAGCGAGGTGGACCATGTCCCGGCGTGAGTTGCTGCGGCTGCTGGCACTCCTGGGCCTGAGCCTGGGCTCGCCGGGCTTGGCCGAGGGGAAGGGTAGCGATAGGGACAAGGATAAGGGCAAGGACAAAGACAAGGACGACAAGTCCCCTGGACGTCCCGACAACCGCGACAACCGGCGCAACTACTATGCACGGGTGACCCTCAACGACGGGGCACAAGTCTACTGCGGCGGCACCAGGGTGGTCGGCGATTCCCCCTGGCTCAAGCTGGTCGCACCGGGGATGTGGCTCGAGGCGGAGGGCTCCTGGAAGGACAAGGATTTCGTGGCGGCTCAGGTCAAGATCGTCTCGCCCAAAGTCTGGGCCTACTACCAGGGTCCGGCGGCACCCCTGGGCCTGGGGCAGGCCCAGCGGCTGGAGGTCTGGTTGCAGGAAGGCGAGTCGCGGGTGTTGTTCCAGCGCAGCCTCAACGCCCCGCCAAACCCGGTACGGGTGGTGGCCCACTACGACGGCAACCGCTTCTTGGCTTTGCCACCCAACCTGATCGCACCGCAGAACCTCAGGGCTGGCTGGTACGAGCTGAGCGGCAGCTGGAACGGGCAAAGCCTCACCTGGAACAGCTTCAAGCCCTTCCCCGACAACGAGGGGTAGTGGAGGGCGAAAGGGAGGCTGAATTCGGTCGCAGTTTTGGGCGATTGGCGCAATTTGGCTACCGACTATCAGCCCTCATGTACATAAACAACACGGCCCCCAGGGCAGGGATGCTAGGGTAGAAGCATGACCGGATTGTTGATCGTGCTGGGGCTGGCGGTGCTGTTGGTCCTGGTCTACGTTGCGCTCTACAACGGGCTGATCGCCCGCAAGAACCAGGTTGAAAACGCCTTTGGCTCGATCGAGGCCATGCTCAAGAAGCGCTACGATCTCATCCCCAATCTCGTTGCAGCCGTCAGGCAGTACATGATCCATGAGGCCGGCCTGCTCGAGCGCGTCGTGGCACTGCGCTCGCAGGCCATGGAAGCCACCAGCCCACAGGCCCGCTTCAAAGCCGAGGGCGAGCTCAGCGCTGCTCTGCGCGGCCTGATGGTGCAGCTCGAGAACTACCCCGACCTCAAGGCCAGCCAGAACGTGCTGCAACTGCAGGCCGCCCTCAACGAGGCCGAGGAGCAGATCTCGGCGGCCAGGCGCTTTTACAACTCCGCCGTCACCGACTACAACAACGCCATCGAGATGTTCCCCTCCAACCTCATCGCCCAGAGCATGCGCTTAGAGCGCAAGCCGGTGTTCACCATCCCCGAAGGAGAACGCCTCGCCCCCAACGTAGGCCAACTCTTTGGCAATTGACTACCTCCTACCTCTGGCTGAACTCCCGCGAGCGCGCCTGCCATGGTCCGTCCAGTTGCCTACGTCCCCCTTCTGACCCAGGCCATCTCCACCCTGTCCAGGTCGTGCCGGAGGAGAGCGTGAGCTCGAGCTTCAGCGAGCTCTACCGACAGCTCGAGCCGGTGCTGGGGGAGCTGGAACGCGAACGCCGCCAGGTCCTCTCCTGCCTGTCGCTGGCCGTCCTGCTCACCCTGCTGGCCGCCGGGTTGCTGATCGCTCTGGTGCCCAGCGTGCAGGAGCCCCACCTGCTGGGCCTCGTGGCCTTTGCCGGGATTGCCCTCGTGAGCATCGTCCACAGCCTGCTGACCCAGCGCTACCGCCAGCGCTTCAAGAATGAGGTGGTGCGGCGGCTGATCCAGCACCTCAGCCCCAGCCTCGACTACCAGCCTGAGCAGGGCGTGGGCTACAGCAGTTACCGCTCGAGCCAGCTCTTCCCCCGCGAACCCGACCGCTACAAGGAAGAAGACCTCATCACCGGCCGCATCGGCCAGACCCGCCTCAAAGTCAGCGAGGTCCACAGCGAGTACAAGAGGGAGTCCACCGACTCCAAAGGCCGCCGCACCACCCACTGGTACACCATCTTCCGGGGGCTTTTCTTTGTGCTCGACTTCCCCAAGCCCTTTCACGGCATCACGCTGGTGCTGCCCGACTCCGGCGACGGAACCTTCCTCGACCTCTTCGAGCGCTTCAGTAGCCGCGGCCAACTGGTCAAGCTCGAAGACCCCGAGTTCGAGCGTTACTTCGTGACTTACGCCTCCGACCAGGTCGAAGCCCGCTACTTGCTCTCCACCAGCCTGATGCAGCGCGTGGTCAACTTCCGCAAGGCCTTCAAGCGCCCACTCTACATGGCCTTCAGCGGGGGCAACTTCTACCTTGCCCTCTCCACCCCCAAGAACTTCTTCGAACCCCAGATCTTCCGCCCCATCCGTATGGAAGACCTCGCCGACTACCTCACCGACCTGCGCTTCGTGCTCTCCATCGTGGATGAGTTCAACCTCAACACGCGCATCTGGGGTGTCTAGAGCAGCTCGAGATGGACTTCACTCGCCTCTACTATCAGGTTTTGCTCCCGGCCCAGGGCCTGCTGGAGCGTGAGCGCCGCCATAGCTTGCTGCTGGTAGGACTGCTGGCTCTGTTTACGGTACCGCTGCTGGCGCTGGGCCTCGCGGTGGTGTTGGCAGGAGTATTCCCGATCGGACTGCTGCTCTTCGGCCTGGCGGTGGGGACATGGCTCACCGCCTATCCCGCGCTGCAGTACAACTACCGCCGCCACTTCAAGCAGAAACTCATCCAGCCCATCCTGGCCGAGGTCGCGCCGACTCTGGTCTACCAGAGTCTGGGCACGCTCAACGAGCTCGAGTTGTGGGCTAGCGGGCTGCTCGAGCGTGCCAGCGAGGTCGAGGGTAGCGATCTGGTGCGAGGCCACCTCGAGGGAGTGGAGTGCAAGTTCGCCTACGTGGAGGCTTTCGCCGTTGAGGAAAACCGCGAGAAAAATCCCTCCCTGAAGCGGCGCTCCCGCCTCTTCCGGGGCCTGCTGTTCGTGGCCAATTTTCCCAAGCCCTTCAGCGGCCAGGTCCTGATCACGCCTGACCACCTCGAGCCAACGCTGGGCCCGCTGGCCCACAGCCTGCAGAGCCTCAATCGCTCGAAGGGCCAGCTGGTCAAGCTCGAAGACCCCGACTTCGAAGACCTCTTCGCCGTCTACACCGCACCCGGCTCCGACCAGCAGGTCAAGGCCCGCTACCTGCTCTCCACCAGCTTCATGCGCCGCCTGGCCCAGTTCCGTCGCCAGCTTGGCCGACCCCTGCTGGCCTCGCTCAATTACGGCAAGCTCTACCTGGCCATCCCCACGCCTGCCAACCCCCTCGATCCTCCCCTGCTGCGCAACCCGGTCGAGATCGGCAAGGTGCGCGAGTACGTGGAGGCGCTCGAGCTGATGCTGGGCCTGGTCGAAGAGCTACGGCTCAACGTGCGGATCTGGTCCTCGGATTGAGCCCGGCTTCCTCCAGACCGCTCGGCCTGTGCTCGTGGCTTTAACAGAACTGCCCCAATAATCCTTTACTACACGATATCAGAGGGAGACGTTCTCAGCTTTTCCTGGCTCCATCGTGGTTGTAGATGGCTGCAATCAGGTTGACCCTCAGACCCAACCACTTCCTGTGATTACGGTAAGGCCCGCCAGGATACGAAAGACCTTCAACCGACAAATGACCTGCTCGGCCACCATCCGCAATCGGGTGATCTCTTTGTTCCTGGCCTTATCAGTCCTGCGGGGCGATGACGAAGGCCGAAGCCACCTCGTCGTCGGAGAGGTTCATGACCTTGACCCCGCTCGTCGCCCGCCCGTACTGCGAGATGCTGGCGACGGGAGTGCGGATGGCGATGCCGCGCTTGCTGAGCACCAGCAGGTCCTCGTTGCCCTGCACCCGTAGCAGGGCACCCAGGTCTCCCACCTTCTCGTTGCAGTTGAAGGTGATCACCCCCATCCCGCCGCGGCCCTGCACGGGATACTCGGAGATGCGGGTGCGCTTACCGTAACCCCGCGTTCCTACCGCCAGCACTTCCCCGTCCCAGTCCTTGGGCAGGACCACCAGCGAGACCACCCGGTCCTCACGGCCCTCCTTGAAGCGGATGCCGGTGACGCCCTGGCTGGCCCGCCCGGTAGCGCGTACCTCGGAGAGGTCGAAACGGATGGACTGGCCGCTCTGGGTGGCTAGCATGACCTGGTCGCCCTCCTGAGCCACCGCCACGCCGATCAAAGCGTCGTTCTCGAGCAGGTTGATGGCGATAAGGCCCGCCGAGGAGAGGTTCTGGTACTCGCGGATCTCGGTCTTCTTGATCAGGCCGTTGCGGGTGGCGAAGACGAAGTAGCCGTCCTCGGTGAGGCTGCGCACGTTGAGCAGTGCGGCCACCTCTTCACCCTCGATCAGGGGCAGCAGCGCAGCTATGTGGGTGCCCCGCGCCTGGCGGCTGGCCTCGGGCAGTTCGTGCACCTTCTCGGCGTAGACCCGGCCCCGGTTGGTGAAGATCAGCAGGGTATCGTGCATGGAGGCCACGAACACCGAGATGGCCTCGTCCTCCTCCTTGGTCTTGCCCGCCTGGGCGCCCACTCCGCCACGCCCCTGGGCCCGGTAGGCCTCCAGGGGGGTGCGCTTCATGAAGCCCTGGGAAGTGAGGGTGATGACCATGGGCTCATCCTCAATGAGGTCTTCGAGACTGAAGCCCTCTTCGAACTCAGTGATCTGAGTGCGACGGGAGTCGCCGAACTTCTGCTTGATCTCCAGCAGTTCCTCCTTGACCACCTGCCACAGCCGCTTCTCGTCCTCCAAGATCGAGCTCAGGTAGCCAATCTCTTCCATCAGCCCGCGGTATTCCTCCTGCAGCTTCTCGCGCTCGAGCCCCACCAACCGCTGCAAGCGCATGTCCAGGATGGCCTGGGCCTGCGCCTCGGAGAGGCTGAAACGGCTGATCAGGCCAGCTTTGGCCTCGGCGGCATCCTGCGAGCCGCGGATGAGGGTAATCACCTCGTCGATGTGATCGAGGGCGATGAGGAGTCCCTCGAGGATGTGGGCACGCTCGCGGGCCTTCCTGAGGTCGTACTGGGTGCGCTTGTAGACCACCTGGCGGCGGTGGTCGAGGTAGTGGCGCAAGAGCTCGAGCAGGTTGAGCACCTTGGGCTCACCGTTCACCACCGCCAGCAGGTTGACCGTGAAAGTCGTCTGCAGACGGGAGTGCTTGTAGAGCTTGTTGAGCACCACCTGGGGGTTGGCCCCGCGCTTGAGTTCGACGGCGATGCGCATACCCTGGCGGTCGGACTCATCGCGCAGGGCGGCGATCTCCTCGATGACCTTGTTGCGCACCAGCGAGGCGATCTGGGTGATGAGGTCGGCCTTGTTGACCTGGTAGGGGATCTCGGTGAAAACCAGCATCGCCCGCCCGTTCTTATCCTCGTTGCGGTGGCGGGCCCGCACCTTGAGACTGCCGCGTCCGCTGGCGTAAGCCTCGCGGATGCCCCGGCGCGAGAGCTTGGCCCCGGTGGGGAAGTCGGGCCCTGGCATGACCTTGAGCACCTCGTCGAGGGTGATGGCGGGGTTGTCGATCATCTGCACCAGCGCATCGACGGTCTCGGAGAGGTTGTGCGGGGGCAGGGAGGTGGCCATGCCCACCGCGATCCCCGTCGAGCCGTTGACCAGCAGGTTGGGGAAGGCGGCAGGAAGCACCTCGGGTTGCTCGGTGGTGTTGTCGTAGTTGGGGTAGAAGGGGACGGTCTCCTTGTCGATGTCGCGCAGTAGCTCGAAGCCCACGCTCGAGAGCCTGGCTTCGGTGTAGCGCTGCGCGGCGGGTGGGTCGCCGTCGATGGAGCCGAAGTTACCCTGCCCGTCGATGAGCGGGTAGCGCAGGTTCCAGGGCTGGGCCATGCGGGCTAAAGTGTCGTAGATGGCCGCGTCGCCGTGGGGATGGTACTTACCCATCACCTCACCCACGATCTTGGCGCTCTTGACATGCTTGCGGGTGGGCAGCACCCCCTCCATCATGGCCCCATAGAGGATGCGGCGCTGGACGGGCTTGAGGCCGTCGCGCACGTCGGGCAGGGCACGGTCCACGATGGTGGACATGGCATAGTTGATGAAACTCTGCTTGACTTCCTCGGTAATCTCGATCGGCAGAACTTGCGACATTGCTTCTCCTGTTGGTTACGACCCATGGCTCGAGGGTCCAGCGAGCGCGAGGGTATGGGCACAAAAAAAGCGCTGGACGCGCTCGGTTGACTTCTTATAGTATACCCGATTCGGGGCGTTATGTCAAAAACATAACACCCGTCCGTGGCCGGTGGGAAGCGGGAGGCTTCCGGCGTTTGGCGCACGACATATGGCGCAGTGCAACGTACGACACACAACTTTCGGGCACGTTATACTCAGGCCATGCGTCGAGTCGTCGTCACCGGCATGGGGCCGGTAACTCCCATTGGCATTGGGGTTGAGGCTTTTCACAAGGCCCAGCTCGAGGGCAAGAGTGGCATTCGTCGGATCACTCGCTTCGATGCCTCCCAACTACCCGCCCAGATCGCGGGCGAGGTGGACATCAACGTGGAAGCCTACATCGACAAGCGGGAGTTGCGCCGCCTGGACCGCTTCGTGCAGCTGGCCCTCATCGCCGGGGAGCTGGCTATCAAAGACGCGGGGCTGGACCTCGACCGCGAGGACCACACCCGCATCGGAACCCTCATCGGCAGCGGTATCGGGGGCATGGAAAGCTTCGAGTCGCAAGCACGGGTCTTCGTCGAGCGGGGGGCCCACCGCATCTCCCCTTTCTTCATCCCCATGATGATCGCCAACATGGCCTCGGGCCAGCTGGCCATGAAATACGGGCTGATGGGACCGAGCTCCACCTCGGTCACAGCCTGCACCACCGGGGCCGATGCCATCGGCAACGCCTACTACGTCATCCAGCGCGGTGATGCCGAGATCATGCTGGCCGGGGGCACCGAAGCTGCCGTGACCCCCATGGCGATGGGTGGCTTCGGGGTGATGAAGGCGCTGTCTACCCGCAACGACGAGCCTGAGAAGGCCAGCCGTCCCTTCACCGCCAGCCGCGACGGTTTTGTGCTCTCCGAAGGGGCTGCGGTGCTGGTGCTGGAGGACTACGAGCACGCCAGGGCGCGCGGGGCCCGCATCTACGCTGAGCTGGTGGGTTTTGGCCGTAGTGCCGACGCCCACCACATCACCGAGCCGCACCCCGAGGGATTGGGGGCCAAGCTGGCCATGGAGGCCGCCCTGCGCGACGCCAGGGTGGGACCGGAAGTCGTCGGGCACATCAACGCCCACGCTACCTCGACCCCGGTAGGCGATCGGGCGGAAACGCTGGCGATCAAGAAGGTCTTCGGCGAGCGGGCCTACCAGATCCCCATCACCGCCACCAAGAGCATGACCGGGCACCTGCTGGGGGCCGCCGGAGCGGCTGAAGCCGTAGCCAGCATCCAGGCCATCACCTCCTGCATCCTGCCCCCCACAATCAACCTCGAGGACCCCGACCCCGAACTCGACCTCGACTACATCCCCAATACCCCGCGCGAAAAGAGGGTGGATTACGTGCTCTCCAACTCCTTCGCCTTCGGGGGGATGAACGCTTCCTTGCTGTTCAAGCGGGTGTAAACCCCGTGAAATTCCCGTGCCCACCACTGCACTCTAAGCAAGCGTCCTTACACCGTCTTACACGGTGATGCTGGGCATGCGAGCCTACTCCTCAAGCCTCCCGTGTGCCCCACGGTACAGAGTTCGGTCGAGAGTGCGGCTTGGTTTTCGCCGCAACGGGCCTTAAAACCGAATGCTACCCGCACTCTCGCCGTAGCGGGCCAGCACCTGGCCGATGATCCAGCCCGTAGCGGCCACGTAGAGCCAGATCGGAACCGTCCAGCGGGCCCAGGCCCGGTGGATGTTGAAGCGTCCTTTGAGGGCGTTGTAGATCAGCCAGATCACCAGCGGGCCGTTGAGCGCAGCCAAGAGGGTATGGCTGATCAGCAAGGCATAGTAGGCTCCACGCCACTCTTCAGGCCCAACGTAGCGGGTAGTGCCGTAGAGACCCCACTTGAGCAGGTAAAACACCAAAAACAACGCGGCCAGCACGGTAGCAGTGAGCATAACCCTGGGATGCCACACCCGGTTACCGCGCTTGATGAGAATCACCCCGATGATGACCGCGATGCCCGAAAGACCGATCAGGATCGCGGCGATGTCGCCCAGTAGCTGGCTCATGATTCGTTCTCCATGCCCTTACCCTCGAGCTCTTCCCGCAGTTTCTCAGCAAAGCGCCGCACCCGTTCCTCGCGCGAGGTGCGGGCGTAGCTGTAGCCCAGCATGAACACCCGCTCGACTTCGGAGTGGTTTCCCAGGCGCTTGTGTAGCTGCGCCAGCCGCAAATAGGCCAGCGCCATCAAGCCATCGCGTTCGCTGCCGGGGCGGGCGGCCTCGAGCAGCGACACGGCTTCCTTGAATTTACCCACCGCCTCCGCCGGAGCCATGTCACGGGCATCCTGCAAGATCTCGGCGGCCTGATCCAGAAGGCGTTGCACGCAGAAAGTATACGTCGAGGACAAAGCGCCGAACGCCTATCCTCTCGGCCATGACGTATGACGGAAGGCGCTCGACAATCGTATGATCTTCAGCGGCATGACTCCGCTGGAAGCCTTTGAACTCCTGGATCTGCGCGTGGGGCGGATAATCCGGGCCGAGCCCAACACCGAGGCTCGCAAACCGGCTTACAAGCTGTGGATCGATTTTGGGCCTCTGGGTCAGAAAGCCAGCTCGGCCCAGCTCACCGCGCTGTACACACCCGAGGAATTGGTGGGCCGCCTGGTGATCGCCGCCGTCAACCTGGGGAGTCGCAAAATCGCGGGCTTCACCTCAGAGGTGCTGGTGCTGGGCCTGCCCGACGCGAAAGGACAGGTGGTGCTGCTCGAGCCCGAGCGCGAGGTTCCCCTGGGCGGGCGGGTCTACTAGGCCTCGCGCCGCACAAGGCTCTCGAGCAGCTCCAGCGCGGCCTCCGCCGCTTTAGAGTTGGGCAAGCGGGCCAGCACGGGCCTCAGGGCCTCCAGACCCTCGCCCAGCATCCCCTCGGCCACCCCTTGGGCGTAGGCCACGGCACCGGACTCCAGGAGGCGCCGGTGCAGCCATTCCACCTCCGAAGCGGGCTTTTCCTCGCGGGGAAGGCGCAGTAAGGCTTCGGCCCTGTCGCGCTCTGGGGGTTCGGCCTGGCGCAGGAAGTGCAGCAGGATCAGGGTGCGCTTGCCCTCCCAGAGGTCTCCGGCGATCTCCTTGCCGTACTTCTCACGCTCGCCCGCCAAGTTGAGCACGTCGTCGATGATCTGAAAGCCCAGTCCCAGCTTTGTCCCGGCCAGCTCGAAGACGGCTGGCGGCTGCGCCCCAGCCGCCAGCGCCCCCAGCCGCAGGGGAGCCACGGCTGTGTAGTAGGCAGCTTTCTGGCTGCACATCTCGAGGTAGTCGGCTTCCGTCAAATCAAAGCGCTGGCGCTCGACCCAGGTCATCTCGAGGTGCTGCCCCTGGGCGGTGAGTTCGACCAGGCGCGCGAACTCGCGCAGCACCTCCCTGGGTGCTTCGGCCTCGATGAGCATGGCCCACATCCTCGCGTGCAAGGCATCTCCGGCGTTGAGCGCGAGGGGCAGGCTATAGAGCTTGTGCAGCGCGGGCTTTCCCCGGCGCTCGTCGGAGGCGTCTTCGATGTCGTCGTGGATCAGCGCCCAGTTCTGGAACAGCTCGAGGGCTGCCGCCACGGGCAGCAGGCGCTCGAGCCCCACCCCATAGGCCAGGCCGGTGTAGCACAGCAACGCGCCTCGCAGCATCTTGCCCCCGCGCTCGGGGTAATCGCGCAGCAGGCGGGCGTATTCGGCGATCTCGAGACGGTAGGCCGCCTCGGGACGGGGCAGCGCTCCCAACACGTGCCGCCGGATGGCCTCACGCAGACCGCTGAGGGTGAGCATAGCTGCAACAATACCGCCTTCGCGGGCGAGAGGGTAGGCCGGGCAAAGGCTCGCCTCCCCCGGCATCGAGGCTCTTCGCGCCGAAATTGAAACAGAAATATTTACATTATCTTAGCTTATTTGTATCATATTTTCTGCAATGGCATTTGGGCCGGCGCTAAGGGTGAGCACAGCCACCGAGCTTCTTCGAGCTTCACGCTGGTTGTAGCGTCTTCAGCGTGTGCGCTAGACTGACGCGCAAGGAGGCAATGCGATGAGTATTCTTGATCGCCTGAGCCGGCTGATCCGGGCCAACATCAACGACCTGCTCAAACGAGCCGAGGACCCCCAGAAGATCATCGAGCAGGCCCTCGAGGACATGCGCGCGGCCCTGCGCGATGCCCGCGAGGAAGTGGCTGGCGCCATGGCCGAGCAGAAAAAGCTCGAGCGCGAGCAACAGAGCTACGCTGAGCAGGTGCGAGCCTGGGAACTCAAGGCTGCCGAGGCCCTCAAGGGCGGGCGCGAGGATCTAGCCCGCGAAGCCCTCAAGCGCAAACAGCAGGCCCAGACCCTCTCCGAGGGCTTTGCCCAGCAAGCAGCCCAACAGAGCAGCCTGGTGCAGCAGCTCATGACCCAGCTCAAGGCTCTCGAGGCCAAGATCCAGGAAGCCGAGGCCAAGAAGGCCCTGCTCCTGGCCCGAAAGAAGGGTGTGGAGGCCGCCGAAACCGTGCGGCGCTTCGAATCCAAAGTGGACGCTCACAGCGCCGTGGAGGCCTTCGAAGACATGGAACGCCGCATCGAGGCTATGGAGGACCGCCACCAGGCCATGGCTGAGATGGACAAAAGCGACATCGAGAAGGAGCTGGCCGAACTGGGCACCGACAAGGCCGTCGAAGACGACCTCATCCGCCTCAAACGCGAGCTGGGCATGAGCTGAACATGCCAACGTGATCCCTCACCGGATGAATGACCCGCCGGTCGGGTGCACAATTGAGTCATGCTAGCTCTGGGAGAGATCCTGCTCCTGCTGGGGGTGCTGGGGGTGGTGTTGTGGGTCCTGTCCGCACCCAGCAGGCCGCCCCAGGATGAGCGTCTGGAGCGTGCCCTAGCCGAATTGCGCCGCCAGCAGTCTCGGCTGGGCAAGCCTTTGCGGGGGCTGGTGTCCCAGGCAATTCGCTACGGCCAGGAGTTGCGTAGCCTGCGCCGGAGCATGGCTGAACTCGAGCGCCGCCTCGCCGAGCGCCAGACCGCTGGCAGCGCCAGCATCTCCACCACCCGCGAGCGGTTGCAAGCCCGCTATGAGCAGCTAGCCCAGGCCTATGAGGGCGGGGTGGAGTTGCTGGAGAATCTTGGGACCGAGCTCCTGCTGTGGCAGGGGCCGGAATCCCCCAGGGGGTTCGAGGAACTCGAGGCTTTCCGCTCGAGCCTGCGCGAGTTGCTGAGCCGTCCCAAAGACTAAGGGGGCGGGTCGGTCTTAATCGTTCGATTAGGCAGCCATAAGGCCTCCCGCCCCGACGAAAACCCCGCGCCGTGCCTGACAAGCCGCTTTCGCAGGAAGCTCCCCACGCTCTCACGCCAAGCTGAACTCTCAGGCCGGAGCAGGAAAGTAAACTGATGGGCATGAAGTTAGCGTCAGTGCCCTGGACCATGCTCACCCTTTTACTGGCCGTGCTGACCGCCTGCGTGCCCCAAGCCGGCCAGGGCAACCAGAACAACCTCGAGCTTTCCCCCAACCAAGCCTACCTGCCCTTCCAGACCGGGGTACAGTGGACCTACCTACCCCAGGATTCCGCCCCCAACGACCCGCCTTACCGCCTCACCGTGCTGGGGCCCGCCCCCTTCGGCGACCAGCTCGCGGTGAAGTACCGCTTCGCCGGGCGCGGCGTACAGAAGGACTACTACCGCCAGATCGGCCCAGCGGGGGTCAGACTGCTGGGTTACGAGGACGCGGTGAGCACCGCCGTGACCCGTTTCAACCCACCCATGCTCGAGTACCCCCCGGAGAGCCAGATCACCACGGGCAGCCGCTGGGGCGGCACCACTACGGTGGAGACCACCCTGTACCCCCCTAATGCCAAGCCCCAGGTAATCTACAAGGAGAGCATCGAGTACAGCTACCGCATCGTAGGCAAGGAGAAGGTCCGGGTCAGGGGTGGGGAGTTTGAGGTCTTCCGGGTGCAGTTCGAGGCCAAGGGCAGCACCGGGGCGGTGGACAGCCGCGAGATCTGGTTCGTGCCAGGGGTGGGCGAGATCCGTACCAAGGAAGGCTTTGTGTTGGTCGCACGCAATTTCGGTTAGGCGCAGGCCCTAAAGTCTTAGGAGGGGGCTCCCTTGATACTCGACAAAGTCAATAGCCCATCTGACCTCAAAGCTCTTTCCGAAGCTGAGCTCCTGGCCTTGGTCGAGGAGTTGCGCAGCGAGATCATCCGGGTGTGTGCCCAAAACGGCGGGCACCTGGCCTCTTCGCTCGGTGCCGTCGAGCTGATCGTGGCGCTGCACAAAGTCTTCGACTCACCCCGTGACCGCATCCTCTTCGACGTGGGACACCAGGCTTACGCCCACAAGATCCTCACCGGACGCAAGGAGGTCTTCCACACCATCCGCCAGGAAGGGGGCATCTCCGGCTTCACCAAAGTCAGCGAGTCGGAGCACGACGCCATCACCGTGGGCCACGCCAGCACCTCGCTGGCCAACGCCATCGGCATGGCCATCGCTCGCGACACCCTGGGCGAGGACTACCAGATCGTCAGCGTCATCGGCGACGGCGCGCTCACCGGGGGCATGGCCCTGGCCGCGCTCAACGTCATCGGGGAGCAGCAGCGCAAGATGCTGATCGTGCTCAACGACAACGAGATGAGCATCAGCGAGAATGTGGGCGCGCTCAACCGCTTCTTCAAGGAGTTGCAGATCAAGAAGTGGGTTCAGGACACCGAGAAGTGGGGTCGGGGGGTGCTCGAGACCATCTCCCCCAGGCTGTTCAACCTCGTCGATCGGGCCAAGGAAGCCGCCAAGCTGGTGCTGCACCAGGAGAACCCCTTCTACGCCTGGGGCCTGCGCTACGTGGGGCCGGTAGACGGGCACAACCTGAAGGGTCTGATCCATCTCTTCCAGGAACTCAAGGAACTCGACGGTCCCACCATCCTGCACATCGTCACCCAGAAGGGCAAGGGCTACAAGGTGGCCGAGGCCGATCCCATCTACTGGCACGGCCCGCCCGGCTTCAACCCCGAAAAGCCCGAGAAGGTCTCCAAGGGCTACTCCTGGTCGGCGGCCTTCGGGGATGCGGTGACCGAGCTGGCTCATCTCGAGCCCCGCCTCTTCGTCATCACCCCGGCCATGCGCGAGGGATCGGGGCTGGTGAGATACTCGCAGACCCACCCCAGCCGCTACCTCGACACCGGCATCTGCGAGGACGTGGCCGCCACCGCCGCCGCAGGGATGGCTCTGCGGGGGCTCAAGCCGGTGCTGGCGATCTACTCCACCTTCATGCAGCGAGCCTACGACCAGATCATCCACGACATCGCCATCGAAAACCTCGATGTGGTGTTCGCCGTGGACCGCGCGGGCATCGTGGGCGGAGACGGTGCGACCCACAACGGCGTGTTTGACATCGCCTACCTCCGCACCGTGCCAGGCGTGCAGATTGCGGCGCCGAAGGACGCGCTCGAGCTGCGGGCTATGCTCAAGGGAGCCCTGCGGCGCGGCGGCCCCGTCGCCATCCGCTATGCCCGCGACAATGTGGAAAAAGCCCCCGAGGGAGCCTGGCCTGACATCGAGTGGGGCCGGTGGGAGGTGCTGAAGAAGGGCGGCAAAGCCTACATCCTCAGCTTCGGCAAGACCCTCAAGTACGCCCTCGAGGCCGCGGGTGACAACCCTGAAATCGGGGTGATCAACGCTCGCTTCCTCAAGCCGCTCGACCGCGAGATGCTGGAAAAGCTGGCCCTGGAGGGCTACAAGCTGGTCACGGTAGAGGACCATCAGAAGATGGGTGGCTTCGGCTCAGCCGTGCTCGAGGCCTTGAACGAGATGGGCCTCAAGCCCGACATTCGGGTGCTGGGCCTGCCCGATGTGTTCTTCGACCACGGCTCCATCCCTCGCATGCACCGCGAGGCGGGCATCGACGCGGCGGCCATCCTCGGAGCCCTGGTGCAGATGGGTGTCCGGGTGGGTGAAGTGGGGACCGCGGATTGAGCTCGGATATCCACAAGCCCCCGTCGCCTGGAACCCTGGGTCCTGAGCCCAGATTTCACCCCAGCCTCGAGCCCACGCCGATCCGCGCTCCCCGAGCCCAATCAGCAGCAGACATGGGTTTCTTGCCCTCCGGCTGGACCTGCTGGAGCAAGATAGCCCCCTCTCCAGCGGCCACCGTGACGCCGCTCGAGCCCACCCCGAGCACCACCCCCGCCTCTCCCTTGCCCTCCACAGGGCGCATGGACAGCACCCTGACCCGCTTTCTCGGTAGCTCGAGCCGCGAAGCGCTACCCCCCGTATCGAGCCGCGAAGCGCTACCCCCCGGAAGTTCGAACCAACTCCCCGGCCAGGGCTGCACTCCCCGGTGGCGGTTGTAGATCGCGCTGGCTGGGCGCTCCCACACGATGCGCCCATCTTCTTTCTCGAGCATGGGGGCGTGGGTGCCCTGGGCGGGCTGGGGGGTGAGGGTGAGGTGCTCGAGCTTGCCCAGCGCTTCTAGCAGCAACTCGATGCCCTTGTCCCGCAGGCGCTCGGAGAGCTCGAGGGCCGTCTCATCCGGGCCTACGGAGGTGTAGAACTTGCTCACAATCGGCCCGGTGTCCATGCCTGCGTCGGTTCGCATGATGCTCACCGCCGTCTGGGTGTCGCCATTGATGAGGGTCCACTGCACCGGAGCGGGGCCGCGGTACTTCGGCAGGTCGGAGGGGTGCAGGTTGAGAAAGCCATAGCGGGGCAGCTCGAGCAACTCGGGGGGCAGGATTTTGCCGTAAGCCGCCGTCACCGCCACGTCCAACTCCAACTCGCGCACCTGCTCGAGAAACTCGGTGTTTTTCTTCAGCCTGGCGGGTTTCTCCAGCCGTAACCCCAGCTCGGCGGCCCGCCGGGCGACTGGGCAGTTGATTCCGACGCTGAAGCTTATCGCTA
>LJSS01000100.1_pt1 | contig 14968 bp, 11 predicted proteins | sample 890271 | NCBI WGS metagenome assembly LJSS01 (sample SAMN03797534, study PRJNA294671) | hot springs metagenome | isolation source: water from Lobios Hot Spring | place: Spain: Lobios, Galicia | collected 2011-02-08
TGAGCACCTGATCCATGGTCTCAGCGAAGATAATCTTGATCCCGCGCAGCAGATGCTTTGGGACCTCTTCCAGGTCCTTCTCATTTCGCTTCGGCAGGATCACCGTAGACAGTTTTGCCCGTTTCGCGGCGAGGATTTTTTCCTTGAGACCGCCGATCGGGAGGACCCGACCACGGAGAGTGACTTCCCCGGTCATCGCGACATCGCGGCGAACAGGAACGTTGGCGAGACTAGATGCGAGAGCAGTCGCCATCGTGATGCCGGCTGAAGGCCCATCTTTAGGAATCGCGCCAGCCGGCACGTGAATATGGAGGTCAATTTTTGAAAATACTTCCGGCTTGATGCCAAGCAGCCTGGCTCGGGCGCGCACGTAACTCAGAGCAGCATGCGCCGATTCTTTCATGACGTCGCCAAGATGGCCGGTCAGGGTCAGTTGTCCCTTTCCTTTCATCACGGTTGCTTCGACATACAGGACATCCCCGCCGGTCTCGGTCCAGGCCAAGCCCGTGGCCACCCCGATCTCATCCTTTTCCTGTTCAGCCTCAGGAAGAAATTTTGGGACACCGAGGTAGCGGTGAAGGTTCGCTGGCGTGATCGTATAGCATTGCACCTTGCCTTCCGCCACCTTCTTCGCCACCTTCCGCATCACGTTGGCGATTTCGCGCTCCAGATTCCGAACCCCCGCTTCCCGGGTGTAGTGGGAGATGATCTGGCGCAAAGCGGGTTCTGAGATACGAACATGCGCCTCCGTGATCCCATGCTCTTTGAGCTGGCGCGGAATCAGGTAGCGCTGAGCAATGCCCAGTTTCTCTTCCTCGGTGTATCCGGGAATCTCGATGATCTCCATACGATCGCGAAGAGCGGAGAGAATCGGGTCGATAAGGTTGGCGGTGGTGATGAACATCACCTCGGACAGGTCAAAAGGAACCCCGAGGTAGTGGTCGCTGAACGCGTGGTTCTGCTCAGGATCCAGCACTTCGAGCAATGCGGCTGAAGGGTCGCCCCGGAAGTCGGTGCCAACCTTGTCAATCTCGTCCATCATGAAGACGGGGTTGCTGGTTCCCGCTTGCTTAATGCCCTGGATGATGCGCCCTGGGAGCGCGCCGACGTACGTCCGCCTGTGACCGCGGATCTCGGCCTCATCGCGAACACCCCCTAAGCTAATCCGCACGAATTCGCGGCCCAGCGCCCGGGCGATTGATTTCCCCAGGGAGGTTTTGCCGACACCAGGCGGGCCGACAAAGCAGAGGATCGGGCCTTTCATTTTTTCCTTGAGCTTCCGCACCGCTAGATATTCGAGGATGCGCTCCTTTACCTTCTGGAGGTCATAGTGGTCCTCATCGAGCACCTTGGCAGCCGCTTTAATATCGAGATTATCCTTCGACTTTTTGTTCCACGGTAGCTCGACCATCCACTCCAGATAGGTCCTGACCGTAGCGGACTCGGCGGTGTCGGGATGCATCTTCTCAAGGCGCTTCAGCTGTTTCTCGCACTCCTTGAGCACCTTTTCCGGCATCTTGGCTTCCTTAATGCGCTTCCGGAATTCGGCCACTTCCTCGGCTCGTTCATCCAGCTCGCCAAGCTCTTTCTGGATCGCCTTGAGCTGCTCACGTAGAAAGTACTCGCGCTGCGTCTTGTCCATCTCGCCCTTGGCCTGGGCCTGGATCTTCTGCTGCATGGACAGGACTTCCACTTCTTTCGCGAGAATTTCACTGACCTGCTTGAGGCGCTCGATGGGATCGTCCACTTCCAGCACTTTCTGGGTGACGTCAACCTTCAGACCGAGGTTGGAGACTACCATGTCCGCGAGCCGGCCGGGGTCATCCAGATTCTCGATGACAACCATCACATCTGGCATGAGCACTTTGCCCAGACTGATGATGCGTTCGAGTTGCTCCTTGACCGTCCGCATGACCGCTTCTGCTTCCAGTGAAGCAGCCGGCAGTTTGACCTCCGGGATCTTAGTGATTCGGACCGAGTAGTACGGCTCGGTCTGGACGAACTCATCGATCCTCCCCTTGGAGATGCCCTGAACCAGGATCTTGATCCGCTCGTCCGGCAACTTAAGCATACGCATGATGATGCCGATAGTCCCAACCCGGTGAATATCGTCGGGAGTCGGGTTCTCGACGTCGAGCGCTTTCTGCGTCGCCAGGAAGATCATGCGGTTTCCGGCTAGCGCGGCTTCGATCGCCTTGATGGACATCTCGCGACCCACGAACAAGGGCAGCACCATATACGGGAACACGACAATGTCCCGGACAGGGAGTAACGGGAGCTGATCTGGGGTCTGCAGGTTATGCAGGTCTCGTTCGGTCGGTTCAGAAGGCATGGGTAGATGTTCCTAGTGAATCGTTGTATGTGAACTGAGCTGTCAGCAATCAGCCATCAGCTTTCAGCAAGAAGAACCTAGCTGAGAGCTGAGTGCTGACGGCTGATAGCTAGGGCTGTGTTTAATGAAAAACGATTCACGTTTAACGGCCTTTGAGGATCACACGCGGAGCCTGCCGCTCCGACGGCTCAATTGCCTGAGATACTGAGAGAAGGGCCGCCCCAGGGTGGGGTTTTTTAGCGCGAATTCCACGGTTGCCTTGAGGAACCCCAATTTCTCCCCGGCGTCATGTCGCTGCCCCTCGATCTCAAAAGCATACATTGGAGCCTTCTTCGCCAGGACCCGCAGGGCATCCGTCAACTGAATCTCGCCGTTTTTGCCAGGAGGGAGCCGCCGAAGGACCGGAAAAATATCCGGGGACAGGACATACCGTCCGATCACCGCAAAAAGGGATGGCGCAGTCGATGGAGAGGGCTTTTCCACCAGATCGCGTACGAGGTGCAACCCATTGCCAAGCCGCTTGTTATCGATAATCCCGTACCGGCTCACCTCGTTGCGCCGCACTCTTTTCACGCCCAGGACCGGCCCGTTGTGCTCTTGGTATACGCGGATCAATTGGGCTAGACCAGGCACCTGTGCATCGATCACCTCATCGCCCAGGATGACCGCGAACGGCTCATCCGCGATCAGATGCCTGGCGCAGAGGACGGCATGTCCCAATCCCAGGGCGACCGGCTGGCGCACATAGCAGAAGTTCGCCAATTCTGCGATCCGGCGGATATCTTTCAAGAGCCCTTCTTTGCCGTTTCCCTTAAGATTCGCCTCAAGTTCGAAGGACCGGTCGAAATGGTCTTCAATAGCCCGTTTCCCGCGGCCCGTAATGATAATAATATCCTCAATGCCGGAGGCCACCGCCTCCTCCACCGCATACTGGATTAGCGGCTTGTCCACCAACGGCAGCATTTCCTTGGGGGAGGCCTTGGTGACGGGAAGAAAGCGGGTACCGAGGCCTGCGGCTGGAATAATCGCTTTTCGAAGCGGAGACGACGACATGCAGCGATACTATGTGATGGCTACGCGGAAAGTCAAGGAACGGCAGGCCAGCCCCGTGCTTGATGGGCCCAAAACCAAGAAATTTTCTTTACATTGAGTGGGTCGGTCCCTATAATTCCCACGCCTTTTCAAAACCTTCGTGCATGATCTCGGATGACCGAACGGCGCTAAGGAAAAGGATTGCGCCAGGAGGCGAAGGCTGCGGCGTCGGTCATCAGCCAGGGAACATGGGATCACGCCACGATCCAGGTAGGAACACGCGCGCTCCTCTCACCGGAATTCAAGCCCTGAGGTCGGTTTCCACCAGCACGGGTCAGCGGGTCCTGACGGAAGAGCCCCGGTGACAAGACCCCTGGCGAGTCACATTAAACTCGTTGTCGCCGCGTTCTCCGTTGCGACTATTTTCCTCATGAGCGGCCTTCTGAACGCGCAGGAAGGGACGCAAAAGGTGACGTCGATCGAGTTGCGCGGCAACAAGCGAATTGAAGATCCGGCCATTCGCGGCCGGCTTACGTTGAAGGTCGGCGATCCCTACACGCCAGAGGCGATCCGTGATCAAATCCGAGCTATCTATGAAATGGGGTTTTTTGAAGATGTTCGGATTGAGACAGAGCCGTCTGCAGGAGGGATCGCGGTGGTGTTCGTGGTGCGAGAGAAGCCCTTCATCACTGAGATTGTGTTTGACGGCAACGAGAACCTGAGCGATGACAAGCTCAAGGAGAAAATCACCATTCGCAGCCAGTCCTTTTTGGACCAACAGCAGGCCAAAGAGAGCGCCGAGCGAATTCGTCTAGCCTATCAGGAGGACGGGTATTACAACGCTCAGGTCATCCCGATTATCCAGACGCTTGAGGAAGACCGCAAGCGGTTGACCTTTTTTATTAAGGAAGGCGACCGGGCGAGGATCAAGACAGTGATCTTTGATGGAGCCACGGCCGTTACGAAAAAGGAACTGTTCAAAGTCCTGGCTACGCGCGAATGGGTCTCTCTGCTTGGCACCCTTGCGGGCAAAGGCCTCCCATCGCTGATCACTGACGCCGGCATTCTTAAGCGCGAAGAACTGGCCAACGATGTGGAGCGGATCAAGGAGGTCTACCTCAACAAGGGGTATCTCAACGTGCAGGTGAGCAGCCCGACCGTCGAACTGACTGAGGACAAGAAGTGGTTCATTGTCACATTCACGATCATCGAAGGGGAGCCCTACACGGTCGGAGAGGTCGGGTTCCGTGGCAATACCGTGTTCGAGGAGCCGGAATTGCGCGCAGGGATGAAAATCAAGCCCGGCGAGGTGTTCCAGCGCGCTAAAATCCGGGACGAGATCACCCGGCTAACTGAGCTGTATGGAGCCAAAGGGTACGCCTTTACCGATGTCGCCCCTTCCGTTGTGCCCGACCCGCAGACGAAGACCGCTAGCATTACCTTCCACATCAAGGAAGGTGAATTGATTCGGGTCCGTGAAATCCGGATTACTGGTAACGACAAAACCCGCGACAACGTCATCCGGCGGGAGCTCCGTGTGAACGAGCAGGATGTCATCGACACCGTTGCATTGAAGCGGAGCTTTCAGCGGTTGAACAATCTGAACTTCTTCGAGACGGTGGAGATCCTGCCCAAGCAGGTCGAGCCGGACAAGGTGGATCTGGAAGTCAAAGTAAAGGAGAAATCTACCGGATATTTCAGCATCGGTGGCGGGTTCAGCACGCTCGACCGGTTCGTCGCGATTGCGGATGTCACGGAAGGGAACCTCTTTGGAAAAGGCTATCTGATGCGGGTCCGGGGCCAGTTGGGCCAGCGGCGCTCTCTCGGGCTCATTTCGTTCCGGAATCCTTATCTGAATGACTCGCTCACCTCGATGCAGATCGACGTCTTCCGGACCCTGACGAACTACATCACGTACTTCGAGGACAAAAGCGGAGCGAGTCTTTCATTCGGCCGGTGGTTCTCGGAGTATATTGCGGGAAACATCAGTTTGGTGGCGGAGAGCCTAGAGATCAGCAATCCCCAACCCGATGCGCCCCAGTTCATTCGGGACCAGGTCGGGTTCCAGTCTACCACCGGATTTCGGGGGTTGCTCTCCCGGGATACCCGCGACTATTACCTCGACCCGCGAACCGGGACGCGCCACGCCATCGGCTTCGACTTCGGTACACCGGTCTTGGGCGGCACGAACAATTTCTATAAGATCACGCTGGATTCCATCAAATACACCCCGCTGTTCTGGGACACGCGCCATTCCATTCGGGCTAGATTTGGGATCGTGGAGGGGCTGGGAGGCAGGCCCATTCCGCTCACTGAGCGATACTTCGTCGGCGGTATCAACACCATGCGCGGCTTTGTGTTCGGCCGCGCCGGTCCGGTCACGCCAAGCGGGTCGCTCCTTGGCGCCGACCGGGAACTCATTATCAACAATGATTTCATCTTTCCAATCTCGGCCGAGGCCAAGCTGAATGGCGTGCTGTTCTTCGACTATGGCAAGGGCTTTGGGGAAGATGAAAAACTGAGCTTCAACTTGCGCCCTGCGGCTGGTATCGAGGCTCGGTGGATTTCCCCGTTTGGCCCGCTCCGGGTGGCCTATGGTATTAATTTGGATCCGAGACCAGGGGAACGGATCGGGGTCTTTGAGTTCTCAGTCGGATCGCTGTTCTAAATGAGCTGCTAGCTTCCAGCGATCAGCATTCGGCCGTCCGTTCCCAGGAGCTGCAAGCTGATTGCGAATGGTTGAAGGCGTTACGCAAGGAGTTTTCATGAGGGTAAGGGTGAGGAAGAGCTGGGAGCGCGAAAAGAGCAGCGTCAGGCTTGTTGTGGCTGGGCTCCTGCTGTTGCCGGTCTGGTCAGCCTGCGCGACGCCGTCCTCCTCGCCGCCTCCGCCGATCCGGGTCGGTGTTGTGGACCTGCAGAAAGTCCTCGTCGAGACAGAAGCCGGCAAGAAGGCGCGGGAGACGCTGACCACGTTTATGAAGAATCGCCAGGCGGTGATGGAGTTGGAGGCGAAGGATCTCAAACGGATGGAGGAAGACCTAATCAAGCAGGCCAGCGTGTTGAGCGCCAATGCAAGAAAAGACCGGGAAGAGCAGTTGCGCCGGCGCTTCATGGAGTTCCAGCAGAAAGAGAGCGATATGAACCGAGAGATTCAGGAAAAGCAAAAAGAAGTGTTGGAGAGCTTCCGGGATAAGGCTGAGAAAGTCGTGGCGAAGGTGGCGCAGCAACTGGGCCTGCTGGTGGTCGTGGAAAAGGGCAGGGGAGGGGCAGCCGTGTACAATGATGCCTCGCTCGATATCTCAAATCAGGTGATCGAAGAGCTGAATAAATCCAGTCCATGAGCAGGATGGGGCAAGCAATCAGCTTTCAGCCGTCAGCGCATGAGCGCTTGGAGCTGAATGCTCGCAGCTAGCCGGTTAGAGGGAGCACGAGATGGGAAGAGTCCAGAAGCTGGTTATGGTGCTGGTGGCCACATTCGCGGCGTCTGCGGCAAGCCATGCAGCCGAGTCGTTCAAGATTGCGGTGGTCGATCAGCAGGCGGTGCTAGAGCGGAGCAAGGCCGGGAAACGGGCTTTAGAGGGATTACGGGAGTTCTCGGCAGCTCGCCAGCGCATTGTCTCGTCTGATGACGAGGAACTTAAGCGGCTTGAGCAGGAGCTCAAGAATCAAGAGAGCGGGCTCAGCGAGGCTGCAAGACGGGAGAAGCAGGAACAGTTCCGGACGAAGTTTGAGAATTACCAGCGTCGCCTCCAGGACTTTAATCGGGAGATCCAGACAAAGCAGAAGGAACTCGCCGAGGAGTACCAAAAAAAGATCAGTGCGGCGACTGCCGCCGTCGCAGAGAGAGGTGGCTATTCGATCGTGATTGATAAGGGCCATGAGAACACGCTTCGAATCGTCATCTATGCGAACAATGCGATCGACCTGACCGACCAGGTGGTGAAGGAATTCGATCGCCAGAATAAATAACCTATGGCCATCCCCGGAGAGGAGGCGGGCCTCATGTCCACAATGGATATGCGCGAGATTCGCGCAACGCTTCCCCATCGGTATCCCTTCCTGCTGGTCGATCGGATTCGAGAGTTCGAGGCCGGCCGGCGCATCGTGGGGATCAAAAACGTCACGATTAATGAGCCCTTCTTCCAAGGCCATTTCCCGGACCGACCCATTATGCCGGGGGTGCTGATTCTTGAAGCCTTGGCTCAGGTGGGAGGAGTCCTCGCCTTTAAATCGCTCCCGCCAGCCGGCCGCCCCGCGGTGTACCTGACAGGCGTCGACAAGGCCAAGTTCAGGAAGCCCGTCGTGCCAGGGGATCAGCTCCGCTTCGAGGTGGAGGTGCTGAAGCAGCGGCCACCGTTCTGGAAGATGCTGGGCAAGGCGTATGTCGACTCTGATCTGGTCTGCGAAGCCGAGATCACCGCCATGGTAACGGAGGAAAAAGAGGAGAAAGAAGAGAGAGAGGAGAAAGAGGAAAAAGAGGAAAAACGTTAACCGTTCAAGGTGTCGAATAGCTCTTAGCCGTCAGCACTGAGCTATCAGCTTAAAACATGTCTCTTGCTGAAAGCTGATTGCGGATAGCTAATGGCTCCTTAGAGGAGGGCATGTGCAGATTCATCCGACGGCAATCGTACATCCCCGCGCTGAATTGGGCCCTGATGTGGTGATTGGGCCTTACTCAATTATTGGCGAGCATGTAAAGATCGGGCGAGGCACCCACCTCATTTCTCACGTCTGTATAGAAGGGTGGACCGAGATCGGGGAACGATGCCAGGTATACCCTTTCACTTCCATCGGAACGCCGCCTCAGCACGTGCAATACAAAGGGGAACCGACCCGCGTGGTGATCGGGAACGACAATATCCTGCGCGAATATGTCACTATCAATCGCGGCACAGTGTTTGGCGGGGGCGTGACTACGATCGGCCATCACAACTTTCTCATGGCCTACGTGCATATTGCCCATGACTGCCATCTGGGGAATCATCTCATCATGGCGAATGCGGCGACGCTCGCCGGCCATATTACGATCGGGGATTATGCGATCATCGGGGGGCTGGTGGGCATCCACCAGTTTGTGCGTATCGGTTCCCACGTCATGATTGGCGGGTGCTCTGCAGTCGGCCGGGATGTGCCCCCGTTCATGCGAGCCGCTGGAGGATACCGAGCGCAGCTCTACGGGTTGAACTCCATCGGGCTTAAGCGCCACGGGTTCTCCAACGAGCGCATCTCGGCCCTGAAGAAGGCCTATGAGTTGCTATTCCGCTCGGGATACCGGATGGCGGAGGCCATCAAGCGTGCGCGTGACGAGTTCAAGGACAACGCGGACGTGCAGGAGATCATCCGCTTCATGGAAGGCACCAAGCGAGGGATCTGCCGTTCTGTTGGCAAGGATATGGAGAATGAAGAATAAGGAGGCTCCGCTCGGACAGTCCGGGGATGGTTGGCGGCCGGAGGAGCGCATCGGTCTCATCGCCGGGAGCGGCCGGTTCCCGATCATCTTTGCTGAGAATGCGCGACGGCTCGGCTTGAAAGTCTCGGCGGTCGCGCACATTGGAGAGACCGCGCCAGAGCTGGCGCAGCACGTGGAGCGGATTCACTGGGTGAAGATCGGGCAGTTCAACAAGCTGATCAACGCGCTCAAGGCGGATGGTGTGTCCCAGGCGGTGATGCTGGGTGGGATCAGAAAGACCCACGTCTTCACGACCGCTCGCCCGGACCTGAGGGCGCTCGCGGTTGCCAGTCGGCTGAGAGCCTTGAACGATGATGCGATCCTTCGGGAGGTGGCGGCTGAATTAGAACGGGAAGGCATTCGGATTTGTGAGTCCACCTTCGGCCTGCAGGGGATCTTGGCCGAGCGCGGCGCTATGACCAGGCGGAGCCCGAGCAAGAAAGAGTGGGAGGACATTCGGTTCGGTTGGGAACTGGCTGCGGAGATTGGCCGGCTGGACATCGGACAGTGTGTGGTCGTCAAGGACCGGGCAGTCGTGGCGGTGGAGGCGGCCGAGGGGACTGATGCCGCGATCCGGCGGGGAGGGACTCTCGCGCGCGAAGGGGCGGTGGTAGTCAAGCGCAGCAAGCCGCAACAGGATCTCCGCTTTGATCTTCCGGCTGTGGGGCCGGCCACGATTGAGGTGATGCGGGCGGTGAACGCCTCTGTGCTAGCGGTGGAGGCCGGCCGCACCATCCTCCTGGATCGCGATCAGATGCTGATGAAGGCGGAGGAGGCCAGGATCGCCGTCGTCGGCCTTGCGGTTGAGCGCTAAACGTTAGCGCGTTGATCGTGAATCGTTAAACGCAGGGAGTAGCTTTCACCTATCAGCCGTCAGCTTCGAAGTGTCCTAACTGAAGGCTGATGGCTGAGAGCTGTCTTCGTCTTCAACGATTCACGTCTTACGGTTCACGGGATTATGCGGAAGCTCAGGGTCGGCGTCATCGGCGTGGGACATCTCGGACAACACCATGCCAGGCTTTATGCGAACCTCCCCGGAGCCGTTCTGGTCGGAGTGGCGGACATCGATCATGCTCGGGCCCAAGCGATCGCTGAACGATTTGGCGCGAAAGCCTATCCCGACTGCTCGTCCCTGTTGACCCAGGTTGAGGCGGTCAGCGTCGCTGTGCCGACCTCGGCCCACCACGCAATCGTCAAGGCCTGTCTGGAGGCGGACACGCATGTCCTGGTGGAAAAGCCGATCGCGGTGACACGCGAGGAGGCGCAGGAGCTCATCGAACTAGCCAAACGGCGCAAGCGGGTGTTGCAGGTCGGGCACATCGAGCGGTTCAATCCTGCCATCCGAGCAATCAGGCCCCATATCGGGAAGCCGGGCTTTATCGAGTGCCACCGACTAAGCCCGTTTGGCGAGCGTGGCACCGATGTCGATGTGGTCCTTGATCTGATGATCCATGACCTGGACATGATCCTCTCATTCAACCCGGGGCCGGTGGAGGAAGTCCGCGCCGCTGGAGTGCCGGTTCTGTCCTCGACGATCGATATCGCCAATGCCCGGATCGCCTTTCGCGAGGGGTGCGTAGCAAACTTGACCGCAAGCCGTGTCTCGGCAACCCGTATGCGCAAGCTGCGGCTCTTCCAGCGGGATGCCTATATTTCTGTGGACTATCAGGCGCGCCAGGGCGTGATCTTCCGGCGCCGGGCTGGTCGATCTGGCCGACCCGAGATTCATAGCGAGGCGGTCCAGACTGTCGATGAAGAGCCGCTGAAGCTTCAATTGGAGTCGTTCCTGCAAGCCGCAGCAACCGGGGCGGCTCCGCTGGTCTCGGGAGAGGATGGCGCTGCGGCGCTGGATCTTGCTCACCAAGTACTTGAGGCGATCCAGACGTTCATGCAACGCCATGAAGAAGCCCGTTGAGTGAGATTCATCAAACGCGTCTGAGCAACTCCTGGCTATCAGAAGCGATCGGCTTGGGACCCCTCATCGCCGCATGCTGATTGCCAAGGGCTGACTACTCTTTACATTGAACGAATAACGTTTCACGCTTGACGTTTTGTAGAAGGTCATGCGTCGCATTCTGATTGTCAGCGGAGAGGCCTCAGGAGACCTGCATGGCGCAAACCTGGCTCAGGCGTTGCGGTCGCTGCAGCCGGATCTGGAGCTACTCGGGGTCGGGGGTGCGAAGATGAAAGCGGCGGGAGTGAGGCTCATCCACGGCATCGAGCGGCTCGATGTGGTGGGACTGCTAGGGCTGGGGCAGCTTCGAGCGGTGCTTCGGACCTATGTCATCCTGGCCCGCTTCCTTCGGACGGTTCCCCTTGATGCGGTCGTCTTCATTGATAACCCCGGTCTCAACTTGCGTCTCGCAAAGGTCGCCGCGCGGGCTGGCCATCGCGTGATCTATTACATTTCCCCTCAGATCTGGGCCTGGCGGGCTGGACGCATCCGGCTGATCTCACGTGTGGTCGATCGCATGATCGTGATCCTGCCGTTCGAGGAGCCCTTGTACCGCCGAGCGGGTGTGCCATGCGACTTTGTCGGGCATCCGCTGCTCGATGCGATTGCGCCTTCCTATGATCGGGACGAGCTGCGCAAACGCTTTGGCCTTGATATGGGCGCGACGGTGCTCGGTCTGCTGCCTGGCAGCCGCGAGCGCGAGGTCCGGGTCCTGTTGCCGATCATGCTGCGCGCAGCGGCTCAGCTTTCCCCTCGATATCCTAGGCTTGCGCTGGTTGCTGCGCAGGCGAGTTCGATTCGCGATGGCCTGATCGAAGAGCTGGCAGCTGCGAGCGGGCTGGCTCTCAGGGTGATCAAGGATCAGCCGAATGAGGTGATGGCCGCGTCCGATCTGCTGCTGGTCGCGTCCGGAACCGCGACGCTGCAGGCGGCCGTCATCGGCACCCCTATGATCATTACCTATCGCGTCTCCTGGCCAACCTATTGGATCGGGCGCCTACTGGTCACGGTCAACTGGATCGGACTGGTCAATATCGTCGCAGGACGTTCGATCGTGCCGGAACTGATCCAGCAGGATGCGACCCCTGAACGGCTGCGCGAGGAGGCCGAGCGCCTACTTCAGGATCCTGAAGCTTACCGCCGGATGCGCGAGGCCTTGCACGCGGTCCGGGAATCGCTTGGCGAACCCGGCGCGTCACAGCGCGCGGCGAGGGTGGTGCTGAGCGCATGCGCAGCATGAAACTGTTTGTTCGGCTGCTTGGCTATCTCTGGGACTATCGGCTCCGCCTGGCGGCTGCCTTTGCGTGTTCCGCGCTCGTGGCCGCGCTGACGGCCGCTTACGCCTGGCTGGTTCGTCCGGTCCTGGACGGGATTTTCATCAGCAAGGATGAATTCCTGCTGCTCGTGCTACCGGTCGCGATCCTCGCCGTGGCCGCAGTGAAAGGGCTTGCGAATTACGGCCAGAATTACTTGATGAATTACGTGGGGAACCAGTTGATCGCCAGGATCCGGGAAGAGCTGTTTCTGCAGCTCATGCGGCTGCCGGTGGGCTTCCATGATGCGAACACGTCCGGGCGGCTGCTCTCCAGAGTCATCAACGATGTGAACCAGATGGCCAATGCCGTGGGGGGCGTACTCAAGGATCTCTTCCAGCAGGGTTTGACTTTCGTGGCCATGGTCGGCGTGGTGTTCTACCAAAGTTGGAAGCTTGCGCTGGTTTCGGCGGTCGTGGTTCCACTCTCGCTCTCCACGATGATCCGGATGGGGCAGCGGCTGCGCCGCCTGGCGACACACGGGCAGGAGAAGATCGGCGATATGGCATCAGTGCTGCAGGAGGCGCTCACGGGGATCCGGGTCGTGAAGGCGTTCGGACACGAGGAGGCAGAAGGACGGCGCTTTCAGCGGAGCAACAAGGCGTTCTTCGGGGCAACGATGAAAGCGGTCCAGGTCAGCTCCCTCACCGCGTCCCACATGGAGGTGATCGGCGTGCTCAGTGTGGCCTTCATTATTTGGTACGGGGGGTACCTGGTCATTAACGATGTCATGACACCAGGCGCCTTCTTCTCGTTCCTGGCTGCGATGGTGATGGCCTATACGCCGATCCGGCGCCTGGCTGGAGCAAACAATACGATTCAGCAGGCGCTGGCCGCGGCCGAGCGAGTCTTTGCGGTGCTGGACCTGGAGAACGAGCAGGACCGTGATCGAGGCAAGAAAGAGCTGGCGCCGCTGTCACGTTCGCTCGAGTTCAGGAATGTAACATTCCGGTACGAAGGAAGCGAGACTCCTGCGCTCGTCTGCATCAACCTCACGATCCGCGCAGGGGAGATGGTGGCGCTGGTGGGGAGCAGCGGAAGCGGAAAGACGACGCTCGTCAGCCTGGTGCCTCGCTTCTATGATCCGACCGAAGGTGCTATTCTGATCGACGGTGTTGATATTCGTGACTGTACGCTCCGGTCCCTCCGCAAGCAGATCGGGATCGTCTCCCAGGACATCGTGTTGTTCGACGACACCGTCCGCAATAACATCGCTTACGGCAGCTTGGAAGTGACCGATCGTGCCATCATCGAGGCGGCCAAGGCGGCTTACGCGCATGAGTTCATCGAACGCCTCCCAGAGGGATACGATACAGTCATTGGCGAGAACGGGGTCAAGCTATCGGGAGGGGAGCGCCAGAGACTGGCCATAGCGCGGGCGATTCTCCGTGACCCGCCCCTCCTGATTCTGGATGAAGCCACCTCATCTCTGGATTCGGAATCCGAGCGAGTCGTGCAGCTCGCCCTAGCCAATGTGATGAAGGGACGAACGACACTGGTGATCGCACACCGCCTCTCGACGGTGCAGAACGCGAATCGGATCGTGGTTCTACAGCACGGGCAGATTGTGGAGATCGGATCGCACGAGGAACTGCTGAAACGCGGCGGAGTCTACCAGCGCTTACACGCCATGCAGTTCGCGGAAGCCACAATGAACGACGAAGGATGAACGGTGAACAGGGGCTTCCCTGCCCTTCGTTCGTTGTTCGGCATCCAATGTTCGTTTTATGTTGAATTGGCTGAAGCTGAGCGTCTTGCCCCCGATCGGCGCCTGGGTGATCCGGAGCCTTGGCCGAAGCATGCATCTTCGGACGGAGGGTGCCGAGATCGTGGATGAGCTCTATCGGAAAGGCGCCCGTCTCATTATTACGTTCTGGCATGGACAGCAGCTCATGATGCCGCTCGCCTACCGGGGCAAGGAAGCTCATGTCCTCATCAGCCAGCATCGAGATGGTGAGCTCATCCATCGGACTGTGGCCCGCTTCGGGCTGCGTTCCGTCAGAGGTTCCTCCACCAGGGGCGGGGCACCGGCCCTCCGGCGGCTCATCGCTTTGGGACGGTCCGGCGTGGACCTCGTCGTCACCCCCGATGGACCGAAGGGTCCTCGGCACGTCGTCCAGCCTGGCGTCATTCACCTGGCTAAGGCTACCGGCCTACCGATCGTGCCGCTGGCGTTTGGCTGCTCAAAAAAAAAGTCTTCGCAAGCTGGGACCGGTTTCAGGTGCCGTATCCGTTCAGCCGGGGCGTCTTTGTCTGGGGGGACCCGATCTGGGTTCCGCGCGAGGCGACCGAGTCGGACCTGGAAAGCAAACGGCGTGAACTTGAGGTGACACTGAATCGGATCACACAACACGCCGACGAAGCGTGCAATCGTTAGCGACCAGCTATGAGCTTTCAGCCGTCATCTTTATTTCAATATGAGCGGACAAGAACGTAAGCTGACAAGTATGTATGAAGCGGGGCGCTTGACATACCAGCCTCTCAGCTCGCTCGCGTGCCAGCTCATCTTTGCTGGCCGCTGAGGGCTGATATCTGAATGCTGTCATGTGGTATTTCCTCTACAACCTTCTCCTGCTTCTGGCCTCGCCATTCATTGTCGTGACGTTGATGGCGAAGAAGCGGTGCCGGCGAGGCCTTCTTCAGCGCCTAGGCCTGCGATGGGGGCTATTCCACCTTGATGGGCGACCATTGCTATGGATTCACGCGGTGTCCCTTGGAGAGGTGGTTGCGGCGGTGCCGCTGGTACGCGGGCTCCGTACCCGGTTCCCCGGGCATCGGATCGTTGTGACGACCGTCACTGAGACGGGGCGCGAAGCGGTCGAGCAACGGCTCGCCGGAGAGGCCGAGCATGCCTATGCTCCGTTGGACTTCCCGTGGGCTGTCTCCCG
>LJSS01000103.1_pt1 | contig 14948 bp, 18 predicted proteins | sample 890271 | NCBI WGS metagenome assembly LJSS01 (sample SAMN03797534, study PRJNA294671) | hot springs metagenome | isolation source: water from Lobios Hot Spring | place: Spain: Lobios, Galicia | collected 2011-02-08
CCGACGCGGCAGGTGATCCTGCGCGTGGAGGCCGTGACCGAGAGCGGGCACCGCGCCCAGCAGGAGCGCGTCTATCAGCGCCTCTTGCTGGACGAGCGCGGGCGGGAGATTCGTCGGGATAGTCTCCTCTTCACCGAAGCGCGCGCCGTCGCCCGCGATACCCGCTTGGCTCCTGCCGAGCAGCGCGTGGAGGAGTTCGTGCTGCCGGTGCCAACCGATGAGAACCTCACGGTCACGGCGACGCTCGTTTATCGCTATTCGCCGCATGAGCGTCCGGAGACGGAGACGCGCATCGAGTTCCTCTCCGAGAGAAAGGAGTTGCTCTCGCGATGGATTCGGTGAACCCATCGCTGGAGGGGCTTCGCCCGGCGCGCGTCGGCTTGGCGCGCGCCTCTTCAAAGTTCAAAGGAGGAAAGGAGGGACTATGGGCTTCGATCTTTTGAAAAGGACAGGGTGGTTCGCTCTTCTCCTCGGGCTCTCGGGCCTGATGACGCCGCGCGCTGTCTGGGCGCAGGGGATGATGGGGCGCCCCGTGATGGGCGAGGAGACCACTGCCATAGGGTCCGATGGGACGCTCTATGTCGTAGCCTCTCCGGCCCAGCGGCAGATGGGCCCTGAGTTCGGACGTGTGGCGCTTTTCGCTCTGGACCCAGTGACCTTTCGCGTGCGATGGCGATACGTGCTGGAGGATGAGGACTTCATCGCCTCTCGACCAGTCGTGGGCGCGGACGGCACGGTCTATCTCACCGTATCCGAGATGATGGAGTTCGGTTCGCCATTCGACCCCTCCACGAGAGTGCGGAACGCGCGCCTTTTAGCCGTTCGAGAAGGGGCTTTGAAATGGGGTTACGACTTCGACGCGCCCTTCGCCTCTCATCCCGCACTTGGTCCGGATGGAACGGTCTTCGTGACCACGAGCACCGTTGGTCTGATGGGGCCATCCGGGCCGTGGACGTTCTCGCGCTCCTCTTTCTTCGCTCTTGAGGATCGCGGGACGTCGGCCACCGTGCGCGCGCGTCTTGATCTGGGCCCATACGCCGTGTCCGCTCCCGTTGTCGGCCCGCATCCGACGTCGCCGTGGGTGGTTTATGTGACGGGAGAAGGGGGCGGCATGGGGCCGGGAATGGGCATGGGCTCTGGGACGGTGCTCTTCGTCATCAGTTCGGACTTTCGCCTCGCGCGCGTGTCCTTACGGTGAGGAGGGGGGAAGAGCGGGGGAGGACGCCATATGTCACTGTGGAATGAGCAACGTCGGAAGCTGTTGAATATCCTCCTGGGGACGAGCGTGGGGGCGACGCTCGTGGCCCTTCTCTATCCGATTCTCAAGTTCATGATCCCGCCAGAGGTCATCGAGGCCACGCAGACGAGCGTCGTGGCCGGACGGGTCAACGAATTGCCGCCCAATTCCGGGAAGATCTTCAAGTTCGGGAACAAGCCCGCCCTTCTCGTGCGCACGCCGACGGGCGAATACAAGGCCTTCTCGGCCGTGTGCACGCACCTGGATTGCATCGTGCAATATCGGCCGGATCTGCGGCTGATCTGGTGCGCCTGCCATAACGGCCAGTACAACCTGAGCGGGAAGAACATCGCCGGTCCCCCTCCGCGTCCCCTGGAGGAGTATGCCGTCAACATTCGCGGGGAGGAGATCGTCGTGTCCAGGATGTGAGGGCGCGACCTCGCTGTGCGCAGAACGCCTATGCGCGTTGAGACGTGGCGAAGCTGGCTCGATGAACGCCTGGGGACGGAGGCCGTGCGCGAATTCCTCCGTCGGAAGGAAGTCCCGATCCATCGGCATACGATCTGGTACTATTTCGGCGGCATGACGTTGTTCCTCTTCGTCGTGCAGGTCGTCACGGGAGCCCTCCTTCTGCTCTATTATCGGCCGAGCGCGGAAGCGGCCTTCGAGAGCGTGCAGTTCATCATGACGGAAGTCGAGTTCGGGTGGTTGATCCGCTCGATCCACAGTTGGTCGGCGAACCTGATGATCGCGACGCTCTTCATCCACATGTTCAGCGCTTACTTCATGAAGGCATATCGTCCGCCGCGCGAGCTGACCTGGGTGAGCGGCACACTGTTGCTGTTTCTCGCGCTCGCCTTCGGCTTCAGCGGCTATCTGCTCCCGTGGAATAAGCTCGCGTTCTTCGCGACGAAGGTGGGGACGGACATCGCCGGGGATGTGCCGGTGATCGGGCCGTTTCTGCTCCGCTTCCTGCGCGGGGGGGAGGAAGTGACCGGGGCGACGCTCACGCGCTTCTTCGGCTTCCACGTGGCCATTCTGCCCGGAGTGACGACGATCGTCCTGACGCTTCATCTCGTCCTCGTGCAGAAGCATGGGATGAGCATCCCGCCGAGCTTGGAGGGGACACGCGTGCGGACGATGAAGTTCTTCCCCAATTTCCTCCTTCGGGACCTCATCGGGTGGGTCTTGGCCATCGGGGCGCTGGCAGCTCTGGCGGCGCTCTTCCCCTGGGGATTGGGGGAGAAGGCCGATCCCTTCGCGCCGGCGCCAGCCGGGATCAAGCCCGAGTGGTACTTCCTCTTCCTGTTCCAGACGCTGCGGCTCCTGCCGGCGCGCGTCGGGATCTTCGAAGGGGAAGTCGTGGGCGTCACGCTCTTCCTGCTGGGGGGGCTCTTCTGGGTGCTCGTCCCCTTTCTGGATCGGCCGGCGTCGCGCGGGTGGCGGAGTCGCTTCTTCACCGGCCTGGGCGTGTTCATCGTCCTCTATATCGCCGTCATGACCATCTGGGGATATCTCGCATGAGGGGAGAGAGGCGGGAGCGTCATCGGATTCCGCGATCGCGGCTGTGGGGAAGCTTCGCTCTGGTGAGCCTTGTGCTCGGGGGGCTCGGCGCCACCGCCGCGCGCGCTCAGCAGAAGAAGGATTCCTGCATCGAGTGTCACGCGGCGTTGGAGGGCTCGCTCGCCGATCCCGTCGCCTTGATGCGGGAGGACATCCATCGAGCGCGTGGATTCTCCTGCGCCGATTGTCACGGCGGAGATCCGGCGAGCGATGATCCGCTGGCTGCGATGGATCCGAAGAAGGGGTTCGTCGCGCGACCGTCGCATCGTGCGATCCCGGCCCTCTGTGGTCGCTGCCACAGCGATGCGGAGTTCATGAAGCGCTATAATCCCGCCCTGCGGGTGGATCAGGAGCGGGAGTACTTCACCAGCGTCCATGGGAAGCGACTGCGCGCTGGCGACACGCGCGTGGCCACGTGCACGAGCTGTCACGGCGCTCATGGAATTCGGTCCGTTCAGCATCCCCTCTCGCCCGTGTATCCGCTCAACGTGGCCGAGACTTGCGCGCGCTGTCATGCCGACGCCGAATACATGAAGGGGTATCGTCTCCCTCACGATCAGTACGACCGATACCGACGGAGCGCGCACGCGCGCGCACTCTACGACCGGCAGGACCTCTCGGCGCCGACGTGCAATGATTGTCATGGGAATCACGGCGCCGTGCCGCCCGGAATCACGTCGGTCGCGCACGTCTGCGGGCAATGTCATGTGCGCCAATCCGCGCTCTTCCGCGCGAGTCCGCACAAGGCCGCTTTCGATGCCATGGGGCTGGCCGAATGCGTGTATTGTCACGGGAATCATGACGTCCTCTCTCCGACGGATGAGATGATCGGGACGGGAGAGAAATCCGTGTGCGTCTCCTGCCATCCGCCGGGGGACGCCGGGTATCAGGCGGCCGAGCACATGCGCGCTCTCCTGGACGACCTCTCCCGCGAGCTGGAGCGCGCGCGGGCCATCTTGGATCGCGCCGAGCGCGCGGGCATGGAGGTGAGTCGGGCGAAGTTCGAGCTGAGCGAGGCTCGCGATGCCCTCACGCATGCCCGGGTGCTCATCCATGCCTTCTCGGTGAAGGAGGTGGAGAATGTCATTCGGCCGGGACTCGAGGTCGCGCGACGCGGGTATCACGCTGGCGAGCGGGCACTGGCCGAATTGAACTATCGGCGCAAGGGGCTCGCCGTCTCGCTCCTGTTCATCCTCTTCCTCGCCGCCCTGCTCTATCTGAAGCTTCGGGAGATCGAAGGGCCGAAGTGAGCCCCGGGCCTCACTTCGCTCGCAGCGGCGCCGAGCCCACGCGAAACAGCTCCTCTTCAGAAGCGGCGAGCACGCCCTCTGCCGACAGAGCCGTCCAGCTCGCCCAGCGGCGTCCGGGCTCGAGCAACACGTAGGTGTACGCGCGATCGCCGCGGATGAATCGGACAAACGGCGCGCCGTGGAAGCCCAAGGTCCCTCGTCCGGGCGTCGCCCCGACGAGCGTCATCACAGCATCAATCATGCAGCCGGCGTCTTCCGGGACGATGACCTGCGTGCCCCAGGCCTCGGCGAAATCGAGGAATGTCGAGCGGAAGTGCTCGACGAGGCGCGCGCCGAAGACCACTCCCCCGCAGCGCTCGCCGTGGAAGTGCTCCGCCTGAATGAGCAGCGATTCGAGAAGCGCCTGACGACTGGCCGGGCGTCCGATCTGCTCGTTGCGCGCCGCGTAGATGGCGTCGCGGCTGCGAAAGTACGGCTTCACATCCACGACGGGTGTGCCATCCACGAAGTCCAACCGATCCAGATACAGCGTGGTCCCCTCGATCCGCTCAATTCGCGCGGCCGTCATGGCGATGGGATTCGGCCGCGTGGGGGAGCGCACGGCGAAGACCCCATGGAGGCCGGCTTCACTCGTGTCGCTCACGCCGCGCGGGGTCACCAGCAGCCGCGTGCGATCGGCCTCATGCAGCCACGCCAGGATCCACACGTGCGTGTGTTTCTGCACATGCCGCAGTCCGTCGGCGAATTCGGGGAAGATCTCCACGCGGGCGGGGACGCCGAACGTCGGCATCGCCTGCCGATCGGAGACAGAGCTGCGCACCACGCCGATGGGGGTGAGCACCATGGACGTGAACGGTGGGCGTTCAGACGCGACATTCTTCGGGATCGCATCGGGAGGCGTGGTCATAATGATGCGCTTCCTCGTCCAGACCAAGCTCCAGCACCTGCGCCGATTTGCTGCCGTACCGATAGATCGTGATGCCCTTCAGCCCCAATTCCCAAGCGCGCCAGTATGCGTGCGCCACGTCCTGGACCGTGGCTTCCTCGGGCAGGTTGATCGTCTTCGAGACCGAATTGTCCACGGCGCGTTGAAAGGCCGCCTGGATCTGCAGATGCCGATCGGGCGGAATCTCCAGGGCGGTCACGAAGAGCCGCTTCAGCTCCTCGGGGACGTGAGGGACCTCGCGCAATCGCCCCCGCGCGAGAACGGCCTCCAGAATCTCCTCGGCGTTGAGGCCGTAGCGATCCAGGTATTCGAGGAAGAGGGGATTCACCTCATAGAGCGTCTGTCCGCCGAGCACGTGCGTGCGCCGATAGGCCAGGGCGAACAGCGGCTCGATGCTCGCGCTCGTATCGGCGATGATGCTGATCGTCCCCGTGGGCGCGATGGCCGTCAGCGTGGCATTGCGCAGGGGCCGATTCCGCGCTTCGTGCACGCTTCCCTTCCAGTTCGGGAAGACGCCTCGCTCCTCGGCCAATTCGGCCGACATGGCGAGGGCCTCTTCGGCGATGGCGCGCATCAGGCGCTCGGCCAGATGCACGGCCTCCTCTGAATCGTAGGAGATGCCGAGTCGGATCAGCATCTCGGCGAAGCCCATCACGCCGAGGCCGATTTTTCGGTTCCCGCGCGTCATGCGCTCGATCTCCGGAATCGGATACCGGTTCACCTCGATGACGTCGTCGAGGAAACGCACGGCCTTTCGGACGGTCTCGCGCAACTTCTCCCAATCCACGTCCACGCGCCCGCCCTGCTCGCGCAGCATGTGCGTCACGTTGATCGAACCCAGGTTGCACGACTCGTAGGGGAGCAGAGGGATCTCCCCGCAGGGATTCGTCGCCTCGATCGCTCCCACGTGCGGCGTCGGGTTCGCGCGGTTGATGGCGTCGAGGAAGAGCAGGCCGGGATCGCCCGTCTGCCAGGCGGCGCGCACGATCTCTTCGAAGACGTACCTCGCGTTCAGCCGCCTGACGGCGCGCCCGGTGCGCGGGTTGATCAGCTCATACTCGTCGCCCCGACGAACCGCCTCCATGAACGCATCGGTCACGGCCACGGAGATGTTGAAATTCTGGAGCGCTCGCTCATCGCGCTTGGCCGTGATGAAGTCCAGAATGTCCGGATGGTCCACGCGCAAGACGCCCATGTTCGCCCCGCGTCGTTTCCCCCCCTGTTTGATGTGCTCGGTGGCGCTGTCGAAGATCTTCATGAAGGAGACCGGACCCGATGCCTCTCCCCCCGTGGAGGCGACGACGTCTCCCTTTGGACGCAATCGGGAGAAAGAGAAGCCCGTGCCACCGCCCGTGCGCTGCACGAGCGCCATCTGCTTCACGGCCTCGAAGATCTCCTCCATCGTATCGCCGACCGGCAGCACGAAGCACGCGCTCAATTGTCCCAGGGGGGTTCCCGCGTTCATCAGCGTGGGGCTATTGGGCAGGAAGTCGCGCGAGGTGAGCAGGTCGTGAAAGACCTCCTCCCACCGGCGCGCCTTCTCGGCCGTCCCCAGCAGCAGCTCCGCCTCGGCGATCGCCCGCGCCACGCGCGCGAAGAGTTCCTCCGGAGTCTCGATGAGACGGCGTTCGGCATCTCGCCGCAGGTAGCGCGCCTCCAGGACGCGACGGGCATTCGGCGAGAGGTTCAGCTCCGCCATGACCCGTTTATCTTACCGCTTCCGCGGCTGGCCGGCAATAGGCTCCTCGCGGAGCCACTCGTTCAATTCGCGGACGAGTCGCTCGATGCCCGCCTCATCATACCCGCGCTCTCGCGCCGCATCCGCCAGCGTCCCCCAGATCGGTTCGCCGCACTCCAGACAGCGGATCCCCTTCCGCAGGAGGAATCGAACGGACGCCGGATACCGGGCGATCAGCTCTTCAATGGTGATGTCTCCCGTGATCCTCATAGCGCGTCGAGCCGCTCACGGATTCGTGAGGGGGATTTTGACGCTCACCGCTCCCCGTACGTCGCCCGAACGATACCCGGTCGCCCGATCATCGGGATATCGCTCGGCCAAGATCGCGCGCACGGATGAGGGGATCGCTTCCTTCGGCCCATGACAGGTGATGCACATGGGGCCGACGAGGATCGGCCGCATGTAGCGAAGATAGGCACGACCGTCCTCGCGCACGACCTCGACGGATTCGTCCACGAGCGCCCGCGCGCGATGTTGTTGCTCGAATTCTTCGAGCTTGCGACGCTCGTACTCATCGGGGATGTCCTTCGGATTACGGTATCGCAGGCTCACGCGTCGAATCGAAGCCCCCGTCCGCGCCTCGATCTCGCGCGGGATCTCCTGCGCGATCTCCGAGCAGACGCGCACGGCGCCCTCATATCCGCCCTTCTCCAACTCCGTCATCAGAAGCTGTCGGACTCGCTCCAGCAACTCATCCGCGAGCCGCCGCGCCTGGCGCAGGGCGGATTCCACAGATCCCCCTTGCCCCGCGCCTCCCTTCAGCGCATCGGAAGAGACGACGTTCATCCCAGCCAGAAGCCCTATCAGCATGAGTGGAATGAACCGTTTCATCGCCCTCTCCGCGAGAAGACCTCACACCCCTCCACGGGGCGCGCCCGTGGAGGAAGCGTGAGGAGAATCCTCGAGCGGTCTGACGCGGGGGGAGAGAATCCCCCCGCGCTACGCTCACTTCACCTTCAGCTTGATCTCACGGCGCTTGGCTTCCTCAGCCTTGGGCAGTCGGATCTCCAGGATCCCGTCCTTGTACGTGGCTTCCGCCTTTTCGATATTGACCTTCACGGGCAGATCAATCGTGCGCGAGAATCTCCCGTAGGTCCGCTCGGCGCAGTAGTAGTCGGCTTCCTTCACCTCCTCTTCGCGCTTGATCTCTCCGGAGAGCGTGATCGCATCCTCGGTCAGCTCGATGTTGATGTCGTCTCGGTTCATCCCCGGCAGCTCGGCTTTGAGCACGATCTCGTCATCCTTCTCGTACATGTCCACCGCCGGAGCGAAGATGCGCGTGATCTCCCGCGCTCGACGCGGGGTCGGGAATTCCCGTTCGAAGATCTCATCGAAGAGACGATCAATCTCTCGTCGGAACATCTCCAGTTCGCGAAAAGGTCGCCAGCGAACGAGCGCCATAGCCGTCACCCTCCTTTCGTGAGGATTTCTGACCCCCGCTCCATTCGGAGCGGGATCGGGGGCCGAAGCCCTCGCGCTTCGGCTCGTCGTCTACACCGTTATGATCCAGGAGAGCGGCGACGGTTTCACCCGTCGAGCGCAAATTGCGCTACTCCCACGGGGCCACATCACGGGTTGCGCGAGGTGCGAATTCGCCGCACGTCGGCCGGATCGTCGCTCGTCACGCGGATGCGCGCGCCCTTCGCCGTGTTCGTGATCTCGCGTTTGGCCGTCCACATCATCATCGGGCGGGCTTGGGCTCCCCGTCGCCCGCGCCCCGGCGATTGCTCTCCCTGCGAGGAGAGGGAGGAGGCCGTTCCCACGAGAGGGAGCAATCCGATCGCGCAGGTCACCAGCAGACCCCTCACTCGCATACCCACATCCTCCGGGCCGAAAAGATATACCGCTTGTGAATCCACCGTCAAGCCGATCGGGAGTTCGCGCCATTGTCCTTCCTCTTCGCGTGGCTTACAATGGATGCAGTGTTCTCAAGCTGTGCGGGAGGATTGGGAATGGCTATCGTTCGCATTCATCCCTGGTCGTCACCCCTTCGCGAGGAGGCCGATCGAATTCGGGCCCGGATCGCGGAACGAGCTTATGAGTTGTCGGCTCGACGTGGATATGCGCCAGGACGGGAGTTGGACGATTGGTTGACAGCGGAGGACCAACTGGTGTGGAAGCCGGAGATGCGTCTGGAGGAGCATCCACGGGAGCTTGTCCTGAAGCTCCGGCTCCCCGGAGTTCGAGCCGAAGACGTGCACCTCTTCGTCGCCGCCGAGCGCATTCTGCTCCTTGGGGAGGCGCAGGGTGAGCGCGTGACTGAAGGCATGCGCGTCCACAGTGATGAATTCCGCTATGGGCCGATCTTTCGCGAGGTGTGGCTCCCGCGAGCAATTGATCCAGGCCGCGCGAAAGCTCGGCTGAGCGAGGGGGTGCTCACCCTCGTGCTTCCCAAGCCCAAGATGGAGCGGTCAACTCCCCACCCGAGACGAACGTCTCGGGCAACCCCCGCCTAGGAGGGACAGCATGGCGCTTGTCGAGGTCAGCATCGTTCCTGTCGGAACCGCAACGCCGAGCCTCGGCGATCATATCGCCGGAGCCATTCGCGTCTTGGAGAAAGCGGGTGTCTCCTACGAGATCTCCCCCATGGGGACATTGTTCGAGGGGGATCTCAAGGACGTCCTCTCCCTAGCCCGGAAGATGCACGAGGCGGCCTTTCGCCAGGGCGTCCAGCGCGTCATCACGACCATCACCATTGACGATCGTCGGGATAAGGCCGTGACGATGCGGAGCAAGGTCGCGTCGGTCAAGCGGCGGCTCGCGCGAAAGTGAGGAGCCGTTCGCGCCCGTGCGGAGGGAGACGGACATCCCCCTCCGCCACATTCATTGCGCGTCCTCACTGCCGCACGATCCGAAACTTCCCGACGAGGATCTCGCGACGGTCCGTCGGAGTGTCGGGACGAAGGCCGAGCTGTCCGATCCCGTAGAAGAAACCGTCGGCTCCCCGCACCATCGGCGCGAGACGGCCCGTCGTGTCCACCTCGCAGCGTCCTCCTCGATCGTTCAGGAAGATGAGGGACGTGCGTCGCGTCTCCGGATCCACGCGATTCACGATGATCGTCCCATCGCCGGCAAATGCAGCATGGATATGCCCGAAGCCTCCGGGAATGCTCGCCCATGTCTTGCGTGGGTGGAAGACTTCGACTTTGCCGCTCGGCTCGACGGCCAACACTCGCCCGGCTCCATCCGAGAGCGGATGAGCCTTTGGTTCAAGCGGTTCGGTCGTGTGCTCGGACACTCTCTCCCCATCCGCGGAGAACGTTTGAAGGACGCCCACCTCTTGGCCCTTCTCCGTCCAGACCGTTCCGAGGACACCGATCTTGGATCCGAGCGGCACGATCCGGGGATTCCCCAGCCCTTCGAGCATCACCGTCCGTCGAAGGTCTCCGGACGTCTCGAAGATGAGCAGGGCGCTGCGCCAATCCCCCTCCTGCCATTGCGCGGCGACGTAGATCCGACCCGATGCATACGCCAGTGAGGTGATGCGCCCCCATCGCGCCGTCTCCGGAATGACGGACGGTCGCTCGAAGACCCGAAGGAGTTTCCCGCTCGGGTCATAGCTCACAACGTACGGGAGAATCGTCGCGCGAGGCCCCGCGCCCTCGGTGGGCCAGGACGCGAAGCTCACATACAGGATGCCGCGCTCATCCACCGCCAGCGCCAGATCTTTGAGGCCCGCCGATCCGGGCACGGGCAGGGAGAGGCGATGCACGGAGACCAATTCTACGCGGCATCCCTGGGGCGGGGCCGCGAGACTCATGGACCCAAGAAGGCCACCGACGAAGATCGCAAGAAAGATCCTTCTCATGGTTCACCTCCCGGGTGGTGGTGATTCGATCAAACATTCGAGGGCCAGGCAAATACTCATTTGAATCGGGCAAATGCCGAAGGAGCCTTGAGAATCCGGCGGGAATTCGCATACATCGGGGATCACGTCCGTGATGAGTTCCTTTCTCCCCGACACGACGGCGAAGTCGAAGCATACCGTACACTCCCCTTCCGAATTGCAGCACTGGAAGGAGTTGTCTCGACAGTCAGAGTTGCAGAGGGATTGTGCCATATTCGGCAGAAGAAGGGAAGAAGCGAGGACGCCTGCTGGCGGTGGGACATCACCTCGGCCGAACCGACTCCGCCCTTGGGGAAGAGCCGTGAGGGCCATCAGGATCGCGAGGCCCATCGCCAGGCGCATCGTCCCGCTCCTGAAGGAGTGGGCCGCATTCCATGCCGCTCGAGTCATGGCCTGACCTCCTGGCTAGGGTTTCGCGGCCAAGATGATACTAGCCACCGATTGTCGTTTGTCAAGTTTCGCGGCCAAGATGATACTGGCCGTCCGTCTGTAGCCCGTTGGGGATCGTCGGAGGGAAGGCGAGGGACTCCTCACGGGAAGAGACGATGAGGTCCCGGAGGCCTTCGGACACCCTTGCTACACACGGCGCCGCATTGCCGATGCCTGCGATCGTGTGGTAAGCTCAAATTTTCATCCGACGCTCATATTCTCAATGAAGGAGGAAGTCTGGTGATGACGTACACGGCGAAGAACTACGAGCATTTGTTGGGCATGGATGGATTCAGCGAGCAGCTCTTGAGGAATCATTTCACCTTGTATCAGGGATACGTGGCCAACACGAACACGTTGGCCGAAGCGCTCGCCGAGTTGGCGAAGGCCGGAAAGGCCGGGACGCCCGAATACGCGGAGTTGAAGCGGCGCTTCGGTTGGGAGTTCAACGGCATGCGGCTTCATGAGCTCTATTTCGAGAATTTGACGCGGACGCCGAAACCGCTCACTTCCGACTCTCGCCTCGCGCGACTTCTTCGCGAGCACTATGGATCGGTCGAAGCGTGGCGAGAGGATTTCAAAGCCAGTGGACTCATGCGCGGGATCGGATGGGTCGTACTCTACCGCGATCCGATCACGGATCGGCTCTGGAATACCTGGATCAATGAACATGACCTCGGGCACCTGGCCGGGTGCACGCCGCTGCTCATCATGGATGTCTTCGAACACGCCTATATGCTCGATTATGGGTTGAAGAAAGCCGACTACATCGAGGCTTTCTTCCGCAATCTCGATTGGGAGGTCGTCGCGGCTCGGCTGGGATGAGCGCGCCGAGGACGTTCGCCGAAAGCCACCGTCATCGGGGAGAGAGAAGAGCAGGGAGCGCCGCGGCGACCTCTCGGCCGCGCGCTGGGGAGGTGGCGGGATCGGGAAGCCAGCGGCGCTCGAGCTGTGTGGCGTTCACGAGAGGGCGGCGCGGGCCATCTCCTCGGCCGGAATGTCGAAGTTCGCCGAGACGCGTTGCACGTCGTCGTGATCTTCGAGCGCGTCCATGAGCTTGAGCATCAGCGCGGCGTCCTTCCCCTCCAGGCGGACATACGATTGGGGGATCATCGTGAGCTGGGCCGTGAGGGGGTGAATCCCCGCTTGCTTGACTTTCTCCAGGACGAGATCGAAGTCCTCCGGGGCGGTGATGATCTCGTAGTTCCCCTCTTCATCTACGCGCACATCCTCGGCCCCCGCTTCGAGCGCGAGATCGAAGATCGCCTCCTCCGAGAGCGCGCCCTTCTCCACCGCGATGTATCCCTTCTTCTGGAACATCCAGGCGACACACCCGCTCTCGCCCAGGTTCCCTCCATATCGGGAGAAGATATGCCGCAGCTCGGACACTGTCCGATTCCGATTGCTCGTGAGCGCTTCGACGAGGACGGCGACGCCTCCCGGACCGTAGCCCTCGTAGATCACTTCCTCGTATTGCTCTCCGGCGATCTTCCCCGTACCGCGGTCAATAGCCCGCTGGATGGTCTCCTGAGGCATGTTATTGGCCTTGGCCTCGGCGATCGCCTTCCGCAAGCGCGGATTCGCCTCCGGGTCCCCTCCACCCAGTCGAGCCGCCACGCTGATCTCGCGGATCAGCTTGCTGAAGAGCTTCCCCCGCTTGGCGTCCGCAGCGAGCTTCTTATGTTTGATCTGGTGCCATTTCGAATGTCCTGACATCAGTCCATCCCCTGGTTTGTGGTTCGCTTTGGACGAGCGATTCTCGTCGGGAAGCTAATATATCATGGCTCGTCGCGCGGGTGCAAATGCTCCGTCTCGCTCGCCCGGGGCTCCTTCGGCGCGAACTTCCGATACAGCCCGTAAGCGACCAAAAACGAGATGAGGAAGATCAGCGAGGGCACGACGAGTCCCCACAAGAGGCTCACCGGACGTGTCGCTCCCTGAAGCAGCGCCCATTCACGCATGGTCATCTTTCTTCTCCACCGATGACTGCTCCCGCCGCCGACGACGATAGGCGAGGTAGGCGAAGAGCATGCCGAGGAATGAGGCCACGTAAGCGATGGAGAGGCCGATGAGCACGGAGAGTCCTTCGTTCATCGCACGTCCTCCCAACGGATGATCCGATCCAACTGCTCTAGATACGCCTTCTGTTTCTTCTCGTATTCGGCCGAGACGGCCTTCAACTTCGGATCAATGATCCAGTGCATCACGGCCGTCAGGATGATGCCCGCAATGAGGATCAGCACGCCGCTCCACATCCGCAGGAGCGCGAGAGCGACGCCGAGCATCAGGGCCATATAGGCGAGCGGGGAGATGAGGATCGTGAGCCAATCCTCGCGCGTCCATTCGTCGGCCTCTTCGGCCGACCACTGGCGCTTGCAGAGACTGTGGCGCGTCACCGTGCGCGGGGCGATCAGTCCCAGCCGTTCGGCTTCCGCGCGCACGGGGCCCCACCATCCGATGGGGCGCGCCATGACGTAGTAGCGCACCAGCTGCCGCATATCTTCTGGCGGGGTCAGATAGGTCACCGGGACGTAGATCGCAGCGCCCAGCCCCATGAGAATCCAGAACTGCAAATAATCGGGCAGACTGGGCAGTAGACCGAAGGCTGGCAGGACCCAGACAATGAGCCAACTGAGCCCCAGGTTCGCGATCCACGCGATCAGATACCCCCAGGCGTTGAACCGCCACCACACGACCTGCAGGATGTTGGGCAGCCAGACGCCGGCCGCCATGATCCAGAGGGCGAAGATGAGCCACTTCGTGATCTCTTCCATCATCAGCCCATAGAAGAACGAGCCGATGAGCACCAGTAGCGTCGAGATTCGCCCCGCCCAGACCAACTCCCGCTCGGAGGCGTGTGGCTTGATGTAGTGGTGATAGAGATCGCGCGTCGCATACACGGCACCCAGGTTCAGGTGTGAGGCGACCGTGGAGAGATGAATGGCGACGATCGCCGCCAGGAAGAAGCCCAGCAGGCCGGCGGGCAGCAGTTCCAGGCCGAGCCGATACCATCCCAGCTCATACTGCGCGCGATCGGGGATGTTCGGATAGAGGACGTAGAAGCCCAGGATGGCGACGGCCCACACGGCATTTCGGGTGAGCACGAGCATCGTCCCCCACCAGATCGAGTAGGCGGCATCGCGGACCGTTCGGGCCGATTGAATGCGCTGCGCCTCGACGTACCAATCAATGGCGGTGCCCATCCCGAATCCGCCGATGATCGCGATGACGAGCATCGTCACGAACCACGCGATGGGAAAATCGCCCGAGAACAGACCGGTGAAGGCGAACGGATTCGTCCGCCATCCTTCTCCCATGCTCTGAAGCTTCGAGATAATCCCCTGTGGCCCTCCGGCCTCAGCGATCCCCCACAGGGAGACGATCAGAATCGCGATAAAGGCGATCACTCCCTGTTGGAAGTCGGCCATGACGACCCCCCAGTATCCGGCAGCCAGGACGTAGACGGCGCAAACGGTCGAGAAGAGCACGAGTCCCACCCAGTCGGGCCATCCGAAGACCAGATGGCAGAGTTTCCCCATGGCGATGCCGACCCACCCGAGGATGAACATGTTCATGAAGACCATCCAACCGGCCATCCATCCGCGCAGCAGCTCGCTCCCCAATCCGCTGAACCGCAAGCTCTGCCATTCGGCCTGGCTGTAGGCGAGCGAGCGACGGAAGATGCGCGCGCTGACAAAAGCGCTGATCGCGCACCAGGCGGAGAAGAACGTGTACCACAACCCGCGCAGTCCGTGCTGGTAAACGACGCCGGTGACCCACATGGGCGTATCCGTCGCCGTGTGCGTCGCATAGACGGAGGTCGCGGGCAACCACCAGGGAAGGCCACGCCCGGCCAGGAAGAAATCCGCCTCCGAGCGCTTGCCCAATCGGTAGAACAAGAGACCACAGCCCACCATCAAGAGCAGGTAGAGGACGAT
>LJSS01000108.1_pt1 | contig 14759 bp, 18 predicted proteins | sample 890271 | NCBI WGS metagenome assembly LJSS01 (sample SAMN03797534, study PRJNA294671) | hot springs metagenome | isolation source: water from Lobios Hot Spring | place: Spain: Lobios, Galicia | collected 2011-02-08
GGGACATAACCCTTTCCAAACCTATCCACTCCACTCCTAAATAAATCTTCGGTACCATACTTTTAAATTATATGTCATAAATGTCATAATATGTGTTAAGGATATTAGTCCTATGCGAATTTATACTGTTTTCCATTGTTCTCTAGGGATTGCTCAAGGCGAACTTGAAGAGTTAAAGATGCAAAAAGTTTATTCTTAATGATTATGAATTATAATTTTCCAATATGAAACACATTAAGGAAGTAGACAGAGAGATTTATGAGGCGATAGTTAAAGAATACTTAAGGCAGTTTTACCACCTAGAACTCATAGCTTCCGAGAACTTTACATCCCTTGCGGTTATGGAAGCCCAAGGATCGGTTTTAACTAACAAATACGCTGAAGGGCTTCCTCACAAAAGGTATTACGGTGGATGCGAGTTTGTGGACATAGCGGAAGATTTAGCAATTCAAAGGGTAAAGGCTTTATATGGTGCGGAGCATGCCAATGTGCAACCACACTCGGGAAGCCAAGCCAACATGGCAGTTTACATGGCGGTCTTAAAGCCCGGTGATACCATACTAGGTATGGATTTAGCTCACGGTGGACACCTAACACATGGTGCAAAGGTAAACTTTTCTGGAAAAATCTACAACGCTGTCTATTACGGTTTAGACAAGGAGACAGAGAGAATCGATTATGACCAAATGTATAAATTGGCAAAGGAATACAGACCTAAGCTTATAGTGGGGGGAGCGTCCGCTTACCCAAGATTTATAGACTGGGCAAAAATGAGAGAGATAGCAGATGAAGTAGGTGCACTTTTTATGGTAGATATGGCGCACTATGCGGGACTCATTGCAGGTGGTGTATATCCGAACCCTGTTCCATATGCTCATTTTGTAACTTCTACAACGCATAAAACCTTGAGAGGTCCCAGAAGTGGATTTATCCTCTGCAAAGCTGAGTTTGCAAAGGACATAGACAAGGCTGTTTTCCCAGGAATTCAAGGTGGACCACTTATGCATGTTATAGCAGCAAAAGCTGTTGCTTTCAAGGAAGCCATGACCGACTCATTTAAGGAGTATGCAAGACAGGTAGTACTCAACGCACAGGCAATGGCGGATGAATTGGCAAAGGAAGGTTTTAAGATAGTAACAGGTGGAACGGACAGTCACATAGTTTTGGTAGATCTCAGAGACAAAGGACTTACAGGCAAACAAGTAGAGGAAGCTCTCGGGAGAGCTAACATAACAGTTAACAAAAACGCGGTACCCTTTGATCCTCTCCCACCTACTAAAACCAGCGGTATTAGGATAGGAACTCCAGCAATTACTACAAGAGGTATGAAAGAAGATGAAAGTAAAACTATAGCCAAGCTTATCGCAAAGGTTATAAAAAATATAGATAACGAAAAGGTAATAGAAGATGTAAGGGAAGAAGTCAAACAGCTATGCGAGCAGTTTCCACTTTATCCAGAAATAAAAGAGGAAATAATGGATGAAATGGTAAAGCTGGACAGATGGGAATAAAGAATCATGAGTTTTATGATTACCAAACAGCCCGTTTTTGATAGAAAAAACAACATAGTTGCTTATGAAGTTTACCTAAGGAAAAAGAGTAATATGAAAGAGTACCCCAAGGAGGTACCATACAATAGAGCTACTTTTATTATACTCGAGATCATCTCAGAGTACGGTTTAGAGAGAATAGGAGAAGGCAAAAAAAAATAATATTGAACGTATCTGTAGATTCCCTCATGAACAAGGCCCTCACTTTGTTAGAGCCTAGCAAACTAATCATAGATATTATTCCGCCTCAGATTAACGTAGGGCAAATAGTTTACCAAAATGTCCTGAAAGCTATGGACAGTATGATAAAGGAGGGAGTCAAGTTTTCTATATCTGAGGAGCTTCTACAGAATACTTTTTATCATGAAATGTATAGAAAGTCGCATTTTATTACAGCAAGTATACATAAACTAAATAAGGAAATAGAAACAGTATTAAAAAAAGACAATAAAGGTTTGATAATAACCCAAATAGAGACAAAAAATGAATACCAGAGGGCCTTTGAGATAGGTACATTCTTTGAAGGAAATTTTTTAGGTCCTCCAATAATACAGAAAGAAATACATATAACGCAGTATTTAAAGAGTACACTTCTCAGACTTTTAGCCATAATTCATACAGCGGAAAGTCCTAGAGAGATAGCAAAGATAATAGCCACCGATGTAGGAATGAGTGCTAAAATCCTACGATTGGTAAATTCCGCATACTTCTCCTCTGTTAGAGAAATAACAGACATAGAGCAAGCCTGCGCTATGCTCGGCTTAAAAAATTTAAGGAATTTTTTAATAGTCTTTTCTATAAACGACTATGTAAGCATAGAGAATCCTAACCTATGGAAAAAGTCTTTAATAAGAGCTATAATAGCGGAAGGTATTGCCAATATTCGCTTGCCAAGTATTGCACATAAAGCCTACATGATGGGGCTGTTTTCTTTAATAGATCAAATAGTAGGTGAAGATAAAATAACCTTTTTAAAGGAAGTAAACGTATCGCAGGATATAATAGATGGGTTTACAGGTAAGAACAAGGAATTAAATTCCATACTCAACTTAGCAATTCTTTTGGAAGAATCAACCGAAAAAATTTTAAGTTCTGAAGATCCTTACTTACATCCCTTGCTTGATGAGTTGGAAAAGCAAACGCAGATAGAAAGAACACACATATTGAACATCATAAAGGATGCAGTGGATAAGGCTGATCATTTACTTAAAATTTAATTAAGCTATATGTCCTAGGTCCATCTTTGATGAGTACCTTCTGAGAATGATTTTTTTAAGATCGTCCAAACCTTTAAGTTTAGGATTGTTTTCCAGTACAGTGTGCGCATCCTCTTTGGCAAGTTGGAGCATTTCTGTGTCCCACTTTCTATTTAAGTTCGCTATATTGAAACCAAAGTATCCCGATTGAGTAGCTCCCAACAGTTCCCCCGGTCCCCTTATCTTTAAGTCTTCTTCCGCTATCTTGAAGCCGTCGTTGGTTCTAACCAAGATTCCAATCCTTCTTAAGGTATCACTGTCACTATCCTTTAAACTGTCAGGAATGACCAAAAAGCAAAAGCCTTGTCTGTCAGATCTTCCCACACGACCTCTGAGCTGATGAAGCTGGGACAAGCCAAACTTGTGAGCGGATTCTACCACCATAACCGTCGCTTCAGGCACATCTATCCCTACCTCTATCACGGTGGTTGAAATCAGAATATGTCCTCTATCCTTAAATTCCCTTAATACTTCCTGTTTTTGTTCATCCTTCATCTTTCCGTGAAGAAGGGTAACATTTTTATCGGGAAAGAGCGCTTTCCACTTTTCGTATTCAACGGTGGCAGCTTTTAAGTCCGCTTTCTGGGACTCTTCTATTAGGGGATAGACCACATAAACCTTATTGCCTTTTTCTATCTCTTTTCTTACAAGCTCCAACATTCTACCGAACTCACTCTCAAAGAAAACCCGTGTTATGACAGGCTTTCTTCCTTGAGGTAACTGATCTATAACGGAAACGTCCAAATCACCGTATAAAGAGAGTGCTAGGGTTCTGGGTATGGGTGTGGCGCTCATAACTAAGCAGTGAGGGTATACACCTTTGGCTTTTTCCATCAGTATCTTTCTTTGGAGAACTCCAAACCTGTGCTGTTCATCTATAACCACAAAGCCAAGTTTCTTAAACTCCACACCTTCTTGAATTAGAGCATGAGTGCCTATAACCACATCTATATTTCCTTCTCTTATATGCTTATATAGAGATTTTCTCTCACTTCCTTTTATGGAACCCACCAATAGTCCAACTTTTACTCCCATAGATGAAAGTAATCCTTCGAAGTTCTTATAGTGTTGAAAGGCTAATATTTCTGTAGGAACCATCACGGCACTTTGGTAGCCTTCCTTAGCCAAAATATAAGACAAAGCCATAGCTACCACCGTTTTACCACTGCCTACATCACCTTGGAGTAACCTATTCATAGGTTTTCCGGACTTCATATCCTGTAAAGCTTCCTGTATAACCTTCTCCTGAGATGGAGTCAATCTAAAGGGTAACCTTGATTTGAAATCCTCTATGTAACCCTCAACATTGGAGCCTAAAACTACCGTAGGTAAACTTTCTACTTTGGATCTCCTGAGCTTTAAAGCCAACTGGAATATAAAAAGTTCCTCGTATATCAGGCGTTTTTGGTAGATACTTTGGAAACTGTTTAGTTCGTCCACGTTATCTATGGGAGGCGGCTTGTGCAAAAAGTAAAGTGATTCACCGATATTTGGAAAACTGTATTTCTTAAGTAACTCCTGAGGTAGATACTCTTTCATGTTTTTGGCATATTGGGCCAATTTGGACATTATCTCTCTCAGCTTTCTGTGTTTGGTACTTGCGGACTTTATTCCCACATCTCCTCGTATATCGTAAAAAGGTAGTATACTTCCCATTTCGTAGTCTTTGAGTATCTTGGGATGCACCATGTACTTTTGTTTGTTGAATTCCTTTAACGTACCGTATACTACAACTGTTATTCCTTTTTTGAAAAGTGTCAAAGCCTTAGGGTTTTTAAACCTAAACCGCAGATACATAACATCAGTGCCATCGGAAACTTTTACAGATGCAGGGTACTTTTCTTTGGGATCGTAGTCGCTCTCCAGTACATTTACCTTCAAAGCCAGCTTCTTACCTGGACGGGCGGTTATTATGCTGGTGTTTAACCTTCTGTCTTCGTACCTGACGGGTAAAAACCACAAAGCAGAGTACAGATCCGATATACCAAAGGCTTTCAAAAGGTTTTTCTCTTTAGTATTTAAACTGTCCAATCGGTCAACGTCCACGAAAAAACTCTCTATGGGTTTCTTGGGCACATCATTAAAGTTGTAATAGGAAGGCGTTCCTCCAATATTGTCCACAACCTTTTCTATCTGTTCGAGAATGGCGATCCTCTTCTGTATAGACAACTTATCAAATTCCTTTAAAAGATCTAAATAGGCATTACTCAGGTAGTCCCTCAAGAGGTTGAAAAGGTACATACCTATTCCTATGCTTCTTTTGAGTTTCAGGTAATCTTTTTCCTTTAAAGATTTTATAAGTGCTCTCGCTTTATCCAGTTTTTCTTGGTTCATGTTTGATTGTTTTCATGGTTAGACCTATGAAATTATTTTACTATTATAAATATGGACCAAAGTAAAGCTTTGGGAGTGTCGCTGATAATAACGTTAACCTTTGGTTTCGTTGAAATTCTAACAGGCGTATACGCAAACAGTTTAGCACTGATATCGGACGCCGGACACATGTTTACAGATGCTGCTGCACTGTTTATAGCTTTCGTAGGCAGTTATCTGTCCTCTAAAAGCGGTAACCATAGGATGACATATGGGCTCAAGAGGGCTGAAGCCCTATCCAGCTTTGCAAACGCCATATTTCTTATATTTCTGCTGGGTTATGTATTCTATGAATCCATATCCAGGCTGTTCAATCCTGTGGACATTTTACCCATTCCTATGCTAAGTGTAGCTTTCATTGGTTTGGTAATTAACTTGGTTATGGCTTTTATCTTTCATGGACATGCTCACGAGAGTATGAACCTCAAAGTTGCCTTCTTGCATGTAATATTTGACACCATAGGATCCATCTCCACCATAATAGCTGGTATCTTGGTGTTGTTTACAAAGACTTACATAGCTGATGTTCTTGTGAGTTTGGCTCTTAGTCTCCTCATAGTACCTCAGATCTACAACATACTAAAAATGACCGTTGAGATACTGCTGCAAGCTGCTCCGTCCCATATCCCTATCCAAGACTTAAAAACAAGAATAAGCAACCTGCCATACGTAAAGGAAGTACATGCTTTACATCTGTGGTCTTTGACACCTAAAGATTGTGTATTTACCACCCACGTGGTAATTGACAATATAAAGCATTACGAAGAGGCTATAAATGAAATAAATTCTATATTAAACGAGTATGGTATTAAACACGTAACCATTCAGGTGGAAGAAGAAGCGTCACTAGCATGTCCTATAAGAAATCTCCAATAAATAGAAAACAGCCTAAGATAAGAAAGGGAGATATTTATTCTACTTCTTCACCTATTTCCATTTTCTTAAAGTGATACTTGCAGAAGGGGCAAACCTTGGCTCTCCAGTGAACCTCTTGAAAGCATTGAGGGCATCTTTTCTTACCTTTTAAAAACAAAAAAATGTTAAAATGAAAGATAGTTTTAGTAAGCAGATATACAGAAAGTACCGAAAGTATCAGGAACCAAGCTTTTAGGGGCACCAATGCACCTTTTTGCTTTATCCATAGATAAGTTGCTGACAAAGAAGCAATCCAGAAGGCAACCCTTCTGTCTACAAATACCTGCGCTAGTATCTGAAGTAACGCCAAAAGAATAAAGAACTGAACGATTTCATCCTTAAAAATTGGTTCTAGAAAGTTTAGATAATCCATCGAGTATCCAGCCCCTTACAAATAAGTTTAACGTGAAACCAATCACAAACCCACCAAGCAACCAAAAATAATCAAAAACTTTCCCGGCAAGTATCGCCAGAGTAAATGCAAATAGCGTGATCCTTATAGGTATACTGATATATACCGCTGCTTTACCCAGCTTTACCATCCTGTATAGGATTTCTACGTAAAGAACTCCCAGGAAAAAACCCAACAATGCGTATATCACTTGATACCTCTTTTATTTATGCTTATCTTAATTAAATTGTAACACATCAGGGAATTGTACAGTGGATGAGAAAGGTTTTACTGACAAGGGAATACGAAGACATATTGAAAGCGGCTGAGCTTTTTGAAGCCAAAGGGTTTGAGGTTTTAAAGTTACCGCTCATTAGGACGCAAGCGTTACCCTTTGAACCTCCAAGAGGGGAGTTTGATTTCGTAGTTTTTCAGAGCAAAAAGGCTGTTAAGTACTTTCTTGACAGAGCTAACATACCTGAGGGTGCTAAGATCGTAGCGGTTGGAGGGGAAACTAAGAAAGCTTTAAAAAACTTAGGTCAAGATGTCCTCACCCCGGACGAAGAATCCGCAAGAGGTCTAATGGAACTCTTCAAAAATATAGCACCTTGCAAAATCCTGTTACCAAGGGCAAAAGAAGGTAGAACGGAGCTTTTGGATTTTTTGAGAAGTAACAACTTTCACGTAACAGATTTAAAGATATATGAGACCGTCACGGTAGAGTATTCGAGAGATGAGTTGCTAAAAGTGCTGTCCCAGGAACCTATACTGGTATTGGCTAGTCCCTCCGCTGTAAAGAGCTTATTTGCAAATTTGCAAAAGAATATGCTACTTTACCAAACTAACTTTAGATACGTCATATGTATAGGAGAGACCACCAAAAGCGCATACCAAGAGTATTTTAAGGACTTCTGTTACGTTCCCAAAAAACCATCTATGGAAGAGGTTGTAAACTTAGCCTTGCGTTTGAAATAATACTATCCATGAACCAAAGGACTATAAAACAAGAGGTATCTTTTGAAGGGATAGGTCTACACTCGGGAACCCAATCCTTTATAGTTCTTCATCCCGAAAAGGAAAACACAGGTATAAGATTTCTTATAGATGGGGTATACATACCAGCTTATTACGAATATGTGATAAACACAAACCATTCGACAGATCTGGGAAAGGACTCAAAAGTTGTAAAGACGGTGGAACATTTAATGGCTGTTTTAAGTCTTTTGGGCATAGATAACCTAACTGTTGAATTTTTGAAAGGACATGAAGTTCCTATAATGGATGGTAGTGGATACAGGTTCTACAAAGCCTTAAAGGACAAGATAGAAGACCTTCCAGAGGAAAAGAGGACACTAAGGTTGACAAAATCACTTGAAATACAGAGAAAGGGCTCCAACATCCAAGCGTTACCCAGTGATACCTTTAGGGCTGTTTATATTGGTGATATAGAGAACTTTTCCAACGATGTGGTTGTGGAGTACGATGGAAACGTAAAGGACTTGGTTTTTGCAAGGACGTTCTGTTACGACTACCAAGTGGAACATCTCAAAAAAATGGGTCTTGCCAAAGGCGGCAGTTTGGAAAACGCCCTAGTGTTGGGCAAAGGTTTCGTTTACAATCACACAGGGATGAGATCCAAGGATGAACCCATCAGACATAAACTTTTTGACCTGATAGGGGATTTAGCTCTCTTAGGAAGGCAGGTAATTGCCGACATAAGATCTTATAGAGGTGGGCATACGTTAAACCATATGTTGGTAAAAGCCTTAGCCAACTTCACTAAAACAGAGAGAGTATACCTTACTAAGGTTACTTGAAGTATTTCCCTTTCAGCAAGTTTTTAACTTCTTTTGGCATTTATAGAAATTCCCAAGAACTGACACAAAGGGTTAAAATTTTATTATAATGGCAGAAGCAAAAGATAAGCTAGGTAAGGCACAAAAAGCTGCAATACTACTCATGGCTTTACCTCCTGATGCGTCTGTTGAGATAATGAAGTACCTTTCTGATGATGAAATACAGCAAGTCCTTATGTATGCATCATCCTTTGAAGGCATTACATTGAAGGATGTAGAGGATATAGCCAAAGAGTTCGCAGAGGAATATAAAGCGTCTTCTTATATAAGTCCAGACATAGAAGCTCTCCTAGAGGCGGCTAGGAAGGCACTACCTCCAGAAAAGTTTGCCAAAATATATGAGTTCTTGAGTAGTTCCACATTAGTGAAAAGTTTTCAAGAGTTAGAACGTGTAGATACAAAGGTCCTTGCCAATATACTAAAGAACGAGCATCCACAAACTATAGCTGTGGTCCTTTCTCAGTTATCCCCTGCTAAATCTGCGGAAGTGCTCAAGTATATTCCTGAGCCTCTCAAAGTGGAAGTTACAAAACGATTGGCTACTTTAGAAAACATATCACCTGAGTTTTTAGGGGAACTCATAGAAGTTATCGCGGATGAAATAAAAGCTATGGGCATTAGCGGTATAACACAGAAAATGGAAGGAATAACTTTGGCAGCTGAACTGTTAAACCTTTTGGATAAAAACACAAGCGATATGATTTTAAATAACTTAGAAGCTGAAGATCCTTACCTTGCTGAAAAGGTGAGGGAAAAGATGTTTACCTTTGAGGATATAAGGAAACTGGATAACAGAGCTATAGTGGAGATACTAAAAGCTGCGGATAAAAATACTCTAATAATAGCTCTTAAAGGAGCGCCCGCGGATATAACCGAAAAGTTCCTTTCCAATATGTCAAAAAAAGCTGCAGAAATAATGAAGGAGGATATGGAAGCTCTTGGACCAGTGAGAGCTTCAGAGGTGGAAAAAGCGCAGAAAGATATAATAAAGGTCATAAAGAAGCTGGCAGACCAGGGCTTGATAGATATAAGAGGCGGAGAGGCTTATGTATGACGGCTTTAAGCCTATACAACCTATAGAGGAACAGGTTTATTATAACCAAGAAACAGAGGATGATCAAAAAGTTCTACTGAGCATTTTACAGTCTGAAAAAGATATGCTTTTAGAAAAGGTCAGATCCTTAGAAAAGGATATTACACAACTAAGATCTTTAAATGATAACTTATCAAAAGAAAAGGAATCCCTCCTTAGAGAGATCGATATATTGAAGGCAGAGAATAAAAAACTGGCAGATCAATTAAAGCACACCATCGAGGAGAGAGATAAATCCCTCAATATGATAAAGGAGCTGGAAAACACCTTTTTAAGTAACGTTAGAAATTTAAAGCTCAACGCTGTTTTTGAAATGCTGGATCTTATAAGAAAAGTCCTAAGGGGAATCCTTGACAGCTCTTACTTTCCACACGAAGAGACCATTATTAAAGCTATATCCAAGGTGTTTGAAAGGAGCATAGACATCAAGGGAAACATTACACTCAGGGTAAGCCCTATGGACTTTGAACTGTTTAGTAGACTCATTTCTAACTTATCCGATACATTTAAAGGGGAGATCAGTATAGATATTCTGGAGGACAAGGGTCTAAGCGTGGGAGAGTTCATAATAGAAACCCCAAAGTTTTGGGTAGAAAGAAAGAAGGATGAAATTATAGAGGATGCACTGCACAGAGCTTTAAGAGATGTTCAGGATATACAGTAAGGTCGTAAAGGCAAGTGGTATATACATAGAAGCTTACAACATAAACAGCGCTGTAGGGGATCATATCGTTATCAAACGAAATGGAGATTACCTGGATGGTGAGAAGTTATAGGATTTCACGAAGACAGATGCATAATCATGCCCTTTGGGCACATATCGGGACTGAAAGTAGGTGGCAAAGTTTGGATGAAAGGTGAGAAGGTATCCACTTACGTAGGTGAAAATCTCTTAGGATACATAGTAGACCCTTTGGGTAAGGATATAAAGGAAGGTAAAATTTTAGCAAAGGAAAAAGCACCTATCACTCTGGAAAGTATAAACCCATTGGAAAGGGAGAGAATCGTAGATCCTTTCGACATAGGTGTAAGATCCATTAACGCATTACTAACCTTAGGTGTGGGACAGAAGGTAGGTATATTCGCAGGTGCAGGGGTAGGCAAGAGTACTTTGCTTGGCATGATCGCCAAGTATAGCTCTGCAGATGTGGTAGTTTTGGCTCTAATAGGAGAGCGTGGAAGGGAAGTAAGAGAATTCGTTGAAGATATTCTGGGAGAAGGTATAAAAAGGAGCGTGGTTGTAGTAACTACTTCTGAAGAACCTCCTATACTTAAGGTAAAAGGTGCCATAAGTGCCTTGGTGCATGCAAGGTACTTTGCAAACAAAGGTTACAATGTGCTTTTGTTGATGGATTCTATAACACGTTTTGCTATGGCACAAAGAGAAGTAGGACTTTCAGCGGGTGAACCACCCACGTTGAAAGGATACACTCCATCGGTGTTTTACAACATGGCTAGGATAGTAGAGAGTTGCGGAAAGTTTAAAAAAGGAAGCATCACCGGTATATTTTCGGTATTAGTTGAAGGTGACGATATAAGCTTGGATCCTGTTGCAGACTCTCTGATGGGTATGCTCGATGGACACATAATCCTTTCTAGAAAGAGAGCTAATGCTGGATTATTCCCAGCTATAGATCCTGTTAAAAGCCTAAGTAGATTGATGCCCCAAATAGTGGATCCACAGCATATGAAGATGGCTATGTATATTAAAGAACTACTTTCCGCGTATGAATCAATGGAAGATTTGGTCAACCTAGGTCTCTATAAGATAGGAAGCAATCCTATAGTTGATAAGGTGATAGCTCATAAGGGAGAAATTGATGCTTTTTTTAGACAAAGTTTTAAAGAACGAGCAGACTTGAGCAGCAGCCTACAACACTTGAAGTCCCTATACGATAAACTATCCTGATTCACAAGCCAAATTTACGATCATCTCATTTTTAGTAGCAATTTGGGAAACTCCTCTATCCTTTTGCCCTTCTCTATACATTCTATATGATCTTTTACGTGATTCATTAAACTACATAGATCTATACCTCTAAAGTTTTCACCACAGTTTGATATCTGCTGATAAGCCATTTTGAGAACTCTTAGACTGCTTTGTAATCTCTCGTTTTTGTAGTGGTTATAAGCTATAGCCAACCTAATAAGTCCTTGATAACAGTTTCTGTTAAATAGATCGTCCTTTGGAAATAGCCGCCATATGTCCTCTATCACCTCATGAGCTTCATAAAACATATCTTTATTCCATAACTCCTGTGCTTTTAAAATCAATAGCTCCTCCATATAATTAAACTTATGGACGTGTTTAAGTTATGGAAAGCCAACTTGAACAAAGTAAAAAGCGATAGAACATTAGTTACGTATACGCATGCTTTAGAATCCTTCATTAAACATGTAGGAATAAAAGAGCAAGATATTACACAAGTAGATCCAAAAACCATATACACCTATGTAGATCGGTCCAATCTAAGTGTATCTTCTACATTGACGCACCTTTCAGCTATAAAGCACTTTTACAAGTTTGCCTTAAAGAGAGGTTTTATAAGCAAAGAAAAGTATACAGAAGTGGAAAACATAGTGGATGACATAAGAGAAGAGCTGTCCCATACTGTCGGATATAGAGTGCCCAAAGCTTTAACAAAGGAAGGTGCACAAAGGATATTGAATCACGTTAAAGGTAGCAGATACGAAAAAGTATATACGTTACTGCTTTCTACTGGTCTTAGACTATCAGAATATGCCGCTATAGATAAGAACAACTTTTATATGGATAAGAGTTCTATACTTTGGATAAGGTTACCTGCAGAAATAACAAAAAGGAAAAAAGAACGCATAGCACCTGTGATTTCATACGATAAGGAGAGTACTTACTTAGTAACGGAGCGTTTACTTAAGTGGATAGAAGATTACGAAAGTAATTTTCATGTAAACAGAGGTACTTTGCAGGTGTTTACGTATAGGTTATCACAGAAGTTAGGTATACCCTTTTCTGTGCACAGTTTTAGACACACTTACATCACTAACCTAGTAAACAATGGATTCTCCGCGGAAGTTGTTAAGGAGTTCGCTGGACATTCGAGTATAAGAACAACAATAGATATATACTATAAATACTCTTTTGAGAGAGCTAGGAAAATGGTTGAATCGTTTCTGAGATGATAATTAGCGTCATTTCTATATTTCCGCAGATAGTAAAATCCTATTGTCAGTATGGTATCGTTAAGCAAGCTATAAATAAGGGAAGTATAAACTTAGAAGTGATAGACTTGAGGGCTTTTGCATTGAAGGGACAGGTGGATGATACCGCTTATGGTGGTTTGCCGGGAATGGTTATAAAACCTGAACCTGTTTTCAAGGCTTACGATTATGTAGTGCAACAGTATGGAAAGCCTTATGTGATATGTCCAGAACCATGGGGAAAACAGTTAACTCAAAATGACTTGGTAAGACTAAAGGAAAAAGAAAACCTCCTGATACTTTGCGGTAGGTATGAAGGATTTGACGAAAGGATTAAGACAATCGTGGATGAAGAGATATCTTTGGGAGATTTTATACTATCAGGTGGAGAACTTTTAGCTTTAGCTATAATAGATGGGATATCCAGGCTTCTACCAGGTGTTCTGAGTGAGCCGGAAAGCCTAAAAGCTGACTCTTTTAACAGATGGCTTGGATATCCTGTTTACACAAAACCAAGAGAGTTTAGAGGTATGAAAGTACCCGATACCTTACTTTCAGGAGACCACAAAAAAATAAAACTTTGGGCACTTTGGCATTCTATAGAGAGAACGCTAAAAAGAAGACCAGATTTAATACCAAAAGACCTTACAGACTTAGAAAGAAAAATACTTGAAGAAATAAAAAAAGGTTCTAAGTTTGAATATTGGATAAAAAATGTAAACCTAAAGGAGGTGGAGCTATGAGATTCTTAAAAGTGCTTTTGATATTTTTCACTTTAGCTTTTGCTATGGCACCGGAGATGAAACTAAGGAAGGTTTCCGAGGGTGTGTATATGGTAAGGGGAATAGATGCTCTTCCTTCTCTGGAAAATAGAGGATTTATGTCCAACGCTTCCGCAGTACTTACAAAACAAGGTTGGGTTGTTATAGATGGATTGAGCACACCAGAGCTTTCGAAGGAATTTGTAGACAATCTTATGAGAGTGAAAAAGCGCCCATAGTTTATGCCATACTCACTCACTACCATGCTGATCATTACTATGGAATGAGTACCTACAAAGAAATGGGAGCAAAAATTGTAGCCCATGAGTACGTAAAAGAGTATTACCAATCAGGGCGAGCTTTTCAAGATCTATCAGATAGGAAGGGACGTGTAAAGGGTCTGTATGATAACGTCAAACTTTACCCACCAGACATTACGGTAAAGGATAAACTCACTTTAAAGGTAGGTGAAAGGGTCTTTGAAATAATCAGTGTGGCACCAGCTCATACCAACAACGATCTAATAGTCTACATGCCAAAGGAAAAGATCATTTTTGTAGGTGATCTTGTAATGTTCACTCGCATTCCATCTCTCAACGATTCTAGCTCAAACTCAAAAGGATGGGTAAAGACATTGGAGGATATGAAAAACTGGACATAGAAACAATAATTTCTGGTCACAACGAACCACTTAAAAAGGAAGCTATCGATTACACCTTGGGTTACCTACGCTACTTAAGAGATAACATCAAAAAACTCAAAGATGAAGATAAGTTTATAGATGAGATCAAAACCGCTCTTGCAAACAATTCTTACAAAAGCTGGGTTATGTACGACTTGCTTCACGGTATAAACATGGAAAAAGTTTTTATGGAGCTTGATATAGAAGAATGATAAAGGTAGGCGTTATTAGCTTAGGATGTGCCAAGAACTTGGTGGATACGGAAAAGCTTTTATATAAACTGAAGGAAGGCGGAGCCAGCCTGGTTTCCGATCCCAATGAAGCGGATGTTATAGTGATAAACACCTGCGGTTTTATAGAACCTGCGAAAAGAGAGAGTATAGAGACCATTTTGGAATTTTCCGACAATAAAAAAGTTATAGTTATGGGATGCATGGTCCAAAGATACAAAGAGGAACTAAGCAAGGAAATTCCCGAGGTGGAAGCTTACTTTGGGACAGAAAGCTGGGATCAGGTTGTGGAGTTTTTGAACCTAAAGTTAACTACACAAGAAAAAAGAGTTTTAACAACACCTAAATCTTACGCTTATCTGAAGATAGCTGAAGGTTGCAACAGACTGTGTTCCTTTTGTGCCATCCCTTCCATAAGAGGAAGGCACAGATCTTTTCCTATAGAGAGCGTTCTTTTAGAAGCTAAGGATCT
>LJSS01000106.1_pt1 | contig 14747 bp, 14 predicted proteins | sample 890271 | NCBI WGS metagenome assembly LJSS01 (sample SAMN03797534, study PRJNA294671) | hot springs metagenome | isolation source: water from Lobios Hot Spring | place: Spain: Lobios, Galicia | collected 2011-02-08
AGTTCAGTATAGGGGAGGAGGGCCAAAAGGTCAAAGGGTGTTGACGGCCAAGCCCCAAACCCCTACACTGACCCTTAACCGCGCCGGGGCGCGGCGAAAACCAGCCCGTTCTCTTATCCAGAGCGGTGGAGGGTACGGCCCTGTGAAACCGCGGCAACCTCCCATCCCTTCCGTTTCATGGCCGGATGCGGGTGGGGCTGGTGCCAAGGCCGGCCCGGGTGGGGGAAACGCCCGGGGACGATAAGAGAGGGGGGTAAGCGCCACGCCCAACCCCTTCTAGGCGAGAGAACGGTGCCCTTGCACTTCCCGCCAGAAGGGGCCTTCTTATTGGCCCCTTCCCAAGCGCCCCAGGCGGGTTCTTGGAAAGGAGGCCAAGGATGCGCTTTGAAACCTTGCAGCTCCATGCCGGCTACGAGCCCGAGCCCACCACCTTAAGCCGCCAGGTGCCCATCTACCCCACCACCAGCTACCTTTTCCAGAGTCCCGAGCACGCCGCCAACCTCTTCGCCTTGAAGGAGTTCGGGAACATCTATAGCCGCATCATGAACCCCACGGTGGAGGTGCTGGAACGGCGTCTGGCGGCCCTCGAGGGGGGCAAGGCTGCGCTGGCCACCTCTTCGGGCCACGCCGCCCAGTTCCTGGCCCTCACCACCCTGGCCCAGGCGGGGGACAACATCGTTTCCACTCCGAACCTGTACGGGGGCACCTTCAACCAGTTCAAGGTAACCCTGAAGCGGCTTGGAATAGAGGTGCGCTTCACCTCCAGGGAAGAGCGCCCCGAGGAGTTCTTAGCCCTCACCGACGGGAAAACCCGGGCCTGGTGGGTGGAGTCCATCGGCAACCCCGCCCTGAACATCCCGGACCTCGAGGCCCTCGCCCAGGCCGCCCGGGAAGTGGGGGTAGCCCTTTTCGTGGACAACACCTTCGGCATGGGGGGCTACCTCCTTAGGCCCCTGGAATGGGGAGCGGCGGTGGTAACCCATTCCCTCACCAAGTGGGTGGGAGGGCACGGGGCGGTGATCGCCGGGGGCATAGTGGACGGGGGGAACTTCCCCTGGGACAACGGCCGCTACCCCCTCCTCACCGAGCCTCAGCCCGGGTACCACGGCCTCAGGTTGGTGGAGGCCTTTGGGGACCTGGCCTTCATCGTGAAGGCCCGGGTGGATGGGCTTCGGGACCAGGGACAGGCCCTGGGGCCCTTTGAGGCCTGGGTGGTGCTTCTCGGCATGGAAACCCTTTCCCTACGGGCGGAGCGCCACGTGGAAAACACCCTCCACCTGGCCCACTGGCTTGCGGAGCAACCCCAGGTGGCCTGGGTGAACTACCCGGGCCTCCCCCAGCATCCCCACCACGCCCGCGCCCAGAAGTACTTCCGGGGGAAACCGGGAGCTGTCCTCACCTTTGGCCTGAAGGGAGGGTACGAGGCCGCCAAGCGCTTCATCTCCCGCCTTAAGCTCATCTCCCACCTGGCCAACGTGGGGGATACCCGTACCCTGGCCATCCACCCCGCCTCCACCACCCACTCCCAGCTCTCCCCGGAGGAGCAGGCCCTGGCGGGGGTTTTGCCGGAGATGGTGCGCTTGAGCGTGGGCCTCGAGCATGTGGACGACTTGAAAGCGGAGCTTAGGGAAGCCCTGGCATGAGCGAGATCGCCCTGGAAACCTGGGGGGAGCACGAGGCCCTCCTCCTCAAGCCTCCCCGCTCCCCCCTTTCCATCCCCCCTCCCAGGCCCCGCACCGCCGTGCTCTTCCCCAGGCGGGAAGGGTTTTACACCGAGCTTGGGGGCTTCCTGCCCGAGGTGCGCCTCCGGTTTGAAACCTACGGCCGGCTTTCCCGGCTTAGGGACAACGCGGTCTTGGTCTTCCACGCCCTCACGGGAAGCGCCCACCTGGCAGGCACCTACGACGAGGCCACCTTCCAAAGCCTCTCCCCCCTGGAGAAGGCCTTCGGCCCCCAAGGGTGGTGGGATTCCCTGGTGGGCCCCGGGCGGATCCTGGACCCTGCTCTCTACTACGTGATCTCCGCCAACCACCTGGGAAGCTGCTATGGCTCCACCGGACCTCTCACCCTAGACCCCCGCACGGGAAGGCCCTACGCCAAGGAGTTTCCTCCCCTTACCATCCGCGACCTGGCCCGGGCCCAGGCAAGGCTTTTGGACCACCTGGGGGTGGAGAAGGCCATCGTGATCGGGGGAAGCTTGGGCGGCATGGTGGCCCTGGAGTTCGCCCTCATGTACCCGGAAAGGGTGAAGAAACTGGTGGTCCTGGCCGCTCCCGCAAGGCATGGCCCCTGGGCCCGGGCCTTCAACCATCTAAGCCGCCAGGCCATCCTCCTAGACCCTGAGTACCATGCCGGTCATCCTGCCCCCAAGGGCATGGCCCTGGCCCGGGGCATCGCCATGATGAGCTACCGGGCACCCAAGGGCTTTGAAACCCGCTGGGGCCAGGAGCCCGAAAAGGGGGAAACCTACCTGGACTACCAGGGGGAGAAGTTCCTTAAGCGCTTCCATGCGGAAAGCTACCTGGTTCTCTCCCGGGCTATGGATACCCACGATGTGGGCCGGGGAAGGGGTGGGGTGGAGGAAGCCCTGAAGCGGCTAAAAAACCTGCCCTCCCTCTTCGTGGGCATAGACACCGACCTCCTCTACCCCGCCGAGGAGGTGCGGCAGGTGGCCCGCTTAAGCGGAGGAAGGTACCGGGAGATCCGTAGCCCCCACGGCCACGACGCCTTCCTGATCGAAACCGACCAGGTGGAGGCCATCCTGGATTCCTTCCTGCCCTGAGGGGCCCGGCTACTTCCCCACGCAGAAATTCTGGAAAACCCGGGCCACCACCTCCTCGGAAACCTCCTTCCTGCCCCTCAAGGAAGCCAGGGCCTTGAGGGCCTCCTCGAGGGCCAATCCCATAAGGTCCTCCGGGAGGTTTTTCGCCTCCAAAAGCCTCTCCCTGGCCTGATGAAGGGCCTCGATCTGCCGCTCGCTCAGGAGGTACTCCCCTCCCCCCCTGCCCAAAAACGCCTCCCGGATGGCCTCCTTAAGCTGGCCTAATCCCTCCCCCGTCACGCTGGACACCGGGATAAACTCCGCATCCTCCCAAAGGGGAGGTAGGTCCGCCTTGGTGGCCACCTTCAAGGTCCTTGGGGGTAAGGGAGGAAGGGAAGGCCTGGGAGCCGAGCGGTCGGCCACGTAGAGCACGAGATCGGCTTCCTCAGCAATTCTTAAAGCTCTTTCCACCCCTGCCCGCTCCAGGGGATCCAAGGTGTCCCGAATGCCCGCTGTGTCCACCGCCACCAGGGGGATGCCGAAGAGCTCCAAAGGCGCTTCCAGGTAGTCCCGGGTGGTGCCGGGGATGGGGGAAACCAAGGCCCGCTCGTAGCCCAGAAGGGCGTTTAGAAGCGAGCTTTTGCCCGCATTGGGAGCTCCGATCAAGGCCAGGCGGGCCCCCCGTTGGGCCAGGCGGGAGGACCTTGCCTGGGCAAGGAGGGCCTCCACCTCCTCCAGCACCTCCCCAATCACTCGTCTAGCCTCGAGGGGCTCCACCCCCTCCTCGGGATAGTCCAGAAGGGCCTGGATGTGGGCAAGAAGGGAAAGAAGCCTATCCTCCAAGGCGGCGATTTTCCGGGAGAAGCTCCCCTCGAGGCTCCTCAAAGCCTGGCGGCGGGCCAGGTCCCCTTCCGCCTCCACCAGGGCCAAGACCGCCTCCGCCTGCGCCAGGTCCAGCTTCCCGTTCATGTAGGCCCGGAAGGTGAACTCCCCAGGACCAGCCAGCCGGGCTCCCGCCTTCACCAGGGCCTCCAGGACCCTCCTCAGCACCGCCATCGAACCATGGGTGTGGAACTCGCAGGCATCCTCCCCCGTGTAGGACCTGGGGGCTCGGAAGACCAAAAGCAGGGCTTGGTCCAACACCTCCCCGGTTTCCGGGTCCACCACCTCCCCCAGGGTAAAGCGCCCCCCTTTCAGCTTCCTGGGGTCCTTTCCCCGCCACACCCGGCTTGCCACCTCCAGGGCTCCCTCCCCGGAAAGCCGCACCACCCCGATGGCCCCCTTGCCCAAGGGAGTGGCGATGGCGCAGATGGGGTCCTTCAGGGTCATGGGCTAGAGGGCTTTCTCCAGGGCCTCGAGGGTAAGGGCCACATCCTCCTCCTTATGCGCCACGGACAGAAAGGCCGCCTCAAAGTTGGAGGGCGGCCAGTACACCCCCCGGTCCAACAGGCCGTGGAAGAAGCGCTTGAAGAGCTCCGTATCCGTGCGCCTGGCCTCCTGGAAGGTGGCCACGGGCCCTTCGGTGAAGAAAACCGTGATCATGGAGCCCAGGCGGTTTACCGTGTGGGGAAGACCCTTTTGGGAAAGCACCTCCTTGAGCCCTGCCTCCAGCCTGGCCCCCAGGGTTTCCAGGTACCCGTAGTAGCCGGGATTCCTCTCCAGGATCTCCAGGGTAGCCAGGCCCGCGGCCATGGCCAGGGGATTCCCCGAAAGGGTTCCCGCCTGGTAGACGGGTCCCAAGGGGGCCACCTCTTCCATGATCTCCCGCCTGCCCCCGTAGGCGGCGGCGGGAAGGCCGCCTCCCAGGATTTTGCCCAGGGTGATGAGATCGGGCTTAAGCCCAAGCCGCTCCGTGGCCCCACCGAAGGCCAGGCGAAAGCCCGTCATCACCTCGTCGGCGATGAGGAGGATTCCGTACTCCCGGGCCTGGTGCAAGGCCTTGAGGAACTCCTCCGTGGGGATAAGGACCCCGGCGTTGCCCACCACCGGCTCAAAGATGATGGCGGCGATCTCCTCACCCCGTGCCCTAAGAAGCTCCCTAAGCCCCTCGGGATCGTTGTACTCCAGGACCAGGGTAAGGCTGGCGTACTCCTCGGGCACCCCGGCGCTGCTGGGCACGCCCAAGGTGAGGGCTCCACTTCCCGCCTCCACCAAAAGGCCATCCGCATGCCCGTGGTAGTTGCCCCGGAACTTGACGACATACTTTCTCCCTGTATATCCCCTGGCCAGGCGCAAGGCGCTCATGGTGGCCTCGGTCCCCGAGTTCACGAAACGCACCAGCTCCACCTGGGGGTAGGCCCGCTTCACCGCCTTGGCCAGCTCGGCCTCGAGGGGATGGGGAGCCCCGAAGGTCAGGCCCTGCTCCGCCACCTCCTTCACCCTCCTGACCACCTCCGGGTGGGCGTGGCCCAGAATCAAGGGCCCCCAGCTCAGCACGTAGTCCACGTACCGGTTCCCATCGGCGTCCCACACGTAGGCTCCCTCCCCCCGCACCAGGAAGGGAGGGGTACCCCCCACCGCCTTGAAGGCCCTAACGGGGCTGGAAACCCCGCCCGGGATGTGGGCTTGCGCCTCGGAAAAAAGCCGCTCGGAAATGGGCCTCTCCATACCCTTCACTTTACGCCAGTGGAAAGCCGTGGCCAAACCCCCGGCCATGTAACCAAAGGATGCCCAGCCCCTGAACCTACGTGGTAAGGTTCCTTATGAGCATGCGGGGCAAAGATGGCCTTTTCGGGGTCGAAAAGGCCCATACTCCTAGGCTCCTCGTCTACATAGACGGCAGCTGCCCTCTCTGCACCAGAGCAGGGCACTTAATCCTGCGCCTGGACCTTCTTGGCCTCTGCCAGGTTACCTCGTACCGCAAAGACTCAGGCTTCGAAGGCTTCGGCCTCACATCCCAAGCCCTAGATCGAGAAATCCACGTGGTATGGCAAGCAGGGGAGAAACATGAGGTTGCCCGAGGCTTCGACGCCCTCGTCTTGCTGGCCAAATTCCTTCCTCCCCTCTGGCCTTTCCTGCCTGCGCTTGCCCTCCTCAAGTTAACCGGCCTCGGGCCTAAGGTGTACCGCTGGCTTGCGGAAAACCGAACACTTATCCCAGACATAGGATGTAAGGGTGGAGCGTGCACCCCAAAGGACACGCGGTTTCCCCTCGAATAAGGGCACTACCCCCCTGGCTCGTCGACTCCCCAGCCGCGCCCAAGCCTCTTGAACTGGACCGCCCTAGTAGGTGAGCACCCGCCTTAAGGCCGCCAGCACCCGGCGAGCGTTGGGGCGATAGTGGTGCTCGATGGCGCTGAAGGGAGGATAGGGGGCATCGTAACCCGCCACCCGCACCACAGGAGCCTGGAGGTGGTCGATAGCCCCCTCGGCGATCCGGGCGGCGATCTCGGCCCCAAATCCTCCGGTGCGCATGGCCTCGTAGACCACCACCGCCCGGCCGGTTTCCCGAACGGCTTCCAGAAGGGTGTCCTCGTCCAAAGGGACCAGGGTTTCCAGGTCCACCACCATGACCTCCACACCCTCCCGAGCCGCTACTTCCGCCGCCTCCAGCATCACCTCCACCATGCCCCCGTAGCCGATCAGGGTGGCATGCTTCCCTTCCCGCACCACCCGGGCCCTGCCCAAGGGGAGGGTATAGTAGCCCTCAGGCACCGCGGCCCGGGCTCCCCGGTAAAGCTTGATGGCCTCCAGGAAGAAGACGGGGTCCTCGTCCTCTATGGCGGCGAGGAGGAGGCCTTTGGCCCTTTCAGGGCTCGAGGGAATCACCACCTTAACCCCAGGGGCATGCGCCAGAAGGGCTTCAGGGGAGTCCGCATGCTGTTCGGGAGTGTGCACCCCTCCCCCATAAGGAGCCCGCACCACCACAGGGAGACCCACCCGCCCCCGGGAACGATGGCGCCAGCGGCCCAGGTGGGAAAGGATCTGGTCCAGGGCTGGGTAGAGAAAACCAGCGAACTGGATCTCCGCCACAGGTCGCATCCCTCCCATGGCGAGGCCAATGGCCAGGCCCAGGATGCCGCTTTCCGCCAGGGGGGTATCGAACACCCGGCCCTCGCCGTATTTGGCCTGGAGGCCCTCCGTAACCCGGAACACCCCCCCAAGCCGTCCCACGTCCTCCCCGAAGACCAAAACCCGCTCGTCCCGAGCCAAGGCCAGGTCCAGGGCCTCGTTGATGGCCTGGACCAGGTTCAGCACCCTGGCCTTTTCCGCTACCATAGCTCCTCCACGTGCTTCCCTTGCCTCAAGGCCTCCCAGGCCCGCTTCTGGTCAGGACCCATTTCCTTGTAGACGTGCTCCACAATCATCTCAGGGCTGGGCTCGGGAGCCTGGTCGGCCAAGGCCAGCTCCCGAGCAAACTCCTCCTCCAGCTCCCTCAAAAGAACCTCCTCCGCATCCCCATCCCAAAGCCCCGCCGCCTCCAGGGCCTTGCGGAGGCGCAGGATGGGATCCTTGGAGCGCCAGGCTTCCTCCTCCTCCCGGGTGCGGTAGCGGCTCGGGTCGTCGGAGGTGGTGTGGGGGGCCAGGCGGTAGGTGAGGGCCTCGAGGAGGGTGGGGCCCTCCCCCTTCCGTGCCCGTTCCACCGCCTTCCTGGCCTCCAGGTAAACGGCCACGGCGTCGTTGCCGTCCACCACCACCCCGGGAATCCCATACCCCTCCGCCCTCCTGGCGATGAAGTCCACCCGCATCTGCCGGCTCCGGGGCACGCTGATGGCGTAGCCGTTGTTCTGCACCAGGAAGAGGACCGGGGCATCAAAAACCGCGGCAAAGTTAAGCCCCTCGTGGAAATCCCCTTCGCTGGTCCCGCCATCCCCGATGGAGGTGGCCACTACCCAGTCCTCCCCCCGGTACCGGCCCGCCAGGGCCAGACCCACCGCCTGGGGAATCTGGGTGGCGATGGGGATATAGGGATTCACCGCCCGTACCTCCTCGGGAAAGCGCCAGCCTGCGGGGTGGGCCCGCCAGTAAAGGATCAGGACGTGGATGGGAAGCCCCCGGGCCAGGAGCAGGGCGGACTCCCGGTAGCTGGGCACCACCCAGTCCCTCTCCCCCAAGGCCAGGGCCACCCCCACCTGGGCCGCCTCCTGGCCCATAAAGGGGGCATAGACCCCAAGCCGCCCCTGGCGCTGAAGGGTCAAGGCCTTCTCGTCGAAAAACCGGGCCCGGCGCATGGCCCGGTAGAGGGCAAGGGCTTCCCCCTCCTTAAGGGGAAGCTCTCCTCTATCCAGGTACTGGACCACCTTGGGTTTCACGCAGGGGAGTTTACCACGGCGGCCAGGCGGTCCAGGGCCAGGGAGATCTCCTCCTCGCTCTTGCAGAAGGCAAAGCGGAAAAGCCCAGGAGGAGGGTCTTCCCGGTAGAAGGCGCTGGCGGGAATCAAGGCCACCCTGGCTGCTTCCACCAGCTGGAAGGCATCAAAGCCGGGAAGCTCGGCCATGAGGAAGTAGGTACCCTCAGGCTCGTAAGCCTTGAGGCCCATGGACCTGAGCCCGGAAAGGAGCAGGTCCCGCCTCTTCCGGTAGCCTTCCCGCAGGGCCTCGTAAAACCCCTCTTTCCGGGCCAGCCTCAAGGCCTCCGCCACCCCCGCCTGCAGGGGGCTTGGAGCGGAGAAGCTGGTCCACTGGCGCATCCCCGCCAGGGCGGGCATGAACTCCTTGGGCCCCACGATCCAGCCCACCCGGTAACCCGTGGCCTCGAGGCGCTTCCCCGCACTCCCCACGGTAAAGGTGCGCTCGGGAGCGAACTCCCTCAGGCGTCTTGGCCTCTGCCCAAAGTAAAGCTCGTCGTACACCTCGTCGGAAACCAGGAAGAGGTCGTGCCTTTGGGCCAAGGTTGCCAGGGCCCTTAGCTCCTCCTCGCGGAAGACCAAGCCCGTGGGGTTCATGGGGGCGTTGACCAGAAGTAGGCGGGTGCGGGGGGTGATGGCTTTTTCCAAGGCAAAGAGGTCCAGACGGAAGCCCTTTTCCCCAAGTTCAAGCCGCACCAGCCTGGCCTCGGCCCCGGCCAGGAAGGCATCGGGCAGGTACACGTCGAAGAAGGGCTCCAGGACCACCACCTCGTCCCCGGGACCCACCAGGCTCTGCAGGAGAACATGGATGGCCTCCGTGGCCCCGGAGGTGACCACCACGTGCTCGGGCTCCACCCCGAACTCTTCCGCCAGGGCCTCCCTGAGCAGGGGAAGCCCCGCCGGGGGAGCGTACTGGTCGTAGCGCCCTAAGGCCTTGCGCACCGCCTCGAGGAGGAAGGCAGGCGGTGGGTTGGAGGGAAAACCCTGGCCCAGGTTCACCGCCTGGAGCCTTGCCGCCAGCTGGCTCATCTTGGGAAAGATGCTCTCCCGGGCAGCCTGGGTGCGGGGGTGCAGGCGCATAGGTAAAGGGTAGCCCAAAGCCTCCCTCGGCTCAACCGGCGATCCTGAGGAGGCTTAAGAAGCTTTCCAGCTCCAGGCTGGCCCCGCCCACCAGTCCCCCGTCCACGTTGGGCATGGAAAGGAGATCGGCGAAGTTCTTGGGGTTCACGCTCCCCCCATAAAGGATCCGCACCCTCCTGGCGAACTCCTCGCCGTAAAGCTCGGCCAGGGCCTGCCGGATGGCCTGGTGCATGGCCTCGGCGTCCTGTGGGGTGGCGTTCCGCCCGGTGCCGATGGCCCAGACCGGCTCGTAGGCAATCACCAAGGCCTCAGGACCCGGGGGGTTCAGGCCCTCGAGGCTTCCCCTTAGCTGGGCCAGGGTATAGGGCACCGCCTCTCCCCTTTCCCTCACCTCCAAGGGTTCCCCCACGCAAAGGATGGGGGTAACCCCCTCCTCCAAAAGCCTTTTCGCCTTCTCCGCCACCAGGGTATCCGTCTCGTGGTGGTAGCGCCGCCTCTCCGAGTGCCCCACGATGGTGTAGCGGCACCCGAGATCGGAAAGCATCCGGGCGGAAACCTCCCCCGTATAGGCGCCTTCCCGGTGGGGGGAGACATCCTGGGCCCCGTAGGCCACCTGGGCACCGGAAAGCACCTCCCTGGCCACGGGAAGCATGGGAAAGGCAGGCAGCACCGCCACCTCGGACTCTAAAGGAGGCAGAAGCCTCCTGAGCTCGGCAAGCCAGACCCTAGCCTCCGAGGGCACCTTGTGCATCTTCCAGTTTCCTGCCACCAAAACCCTGCGCATGCCGCTATCCTACAGGAAAACCCCGCCCCAGGGGGCGGGGCCGGATTAGGTCTTCCTACTCCAGGACCTCAATCCCCGGGAGGGTGCCTTTCTCCAGGTACTCGAGGCTCGCCCCACCCCCGGTGGACACGTGGCTAAACCGGTCCTTAAGGCCCAGGCGGTTCACCGCCGCCACGGAGTCGCCCCCTCCCACCACGGTGAAGGCTCCTTCCAAGGCCGCCACCGCCCGGCCCACCGCCAGGGTACCCTCGTCGAAGGGCGGCACCTCAAAGACCCCCATGGGCCCGTTCCAGAAGACTGTTCTCGCCCCCTTCAAGGCCTCGGCGAAGGCCACCTGGGTCTTGGGCCCGATGTCCAAGCCCATATAGGGCACGGGAATGGCGTCCGCAGGGAAGGTGCGGGTTTCCACCCCAGCCTCGATCCGCTCGGCCGCCACCACATCCACGGGCAGGTGCACCCTTACTCCCAAGGATTCCGCCCGCCGAAGCAGGTCCTTGGCCAGATCCAGCCGGTCCTCCTCCACCAGGCTCTTTCCCACCTCGCCCCCAAGGGCCTTGATGAAGGTGAAGGCCATGGCCCCGCCGATGAGAAGGCGGTCTATGCGGGGAAGGAGGTTTTCTATGACCCCGATCTTGTCGGAAACCTTGGCCCCCCCGATGACCACCGCATAGGGCTTCTCCGGATCCCGGAGGAGCCGGGAAAGAGCCTTCACCTCCTTTTCCATGAGGAGCCCGGCAAAGGAAGGGAGAAGCCTCGCCACCCCCACCACGCTGGCGTGGGCCCGGTGGGCGCTGCCAAAGGCATCCAGAACAAAGGCCTCCCCCAGCCGGGCGTAGCGGGCGGCAAGATCGGGATCGTTCTTCTCCTCCCCTGGCTCGAAGCGCACGTTTTCCAGGAGAGCCACCTCCCCCGGGGCCAGGGCCTCAACCGCCTGGTGCGCCTGGTCGGAACCGGGGCTATGGGGCACGAAGCGGACGCCGGAAAGGTAGCGGCCCAAAGCCTCCGCCACCGGGGCCAGGGAGTACTTGGGGTCCACCCCCTTGGGCCGGCCCAGGTGGGAGAGGAGGACCAGGGAAGCCCCGGCCTCGAGGAGGTGGCGCAGGGTGGGAAGGCTTTCCTGGATGCGGGTATCGTCCTGCACCACGCCCTCCTTGATGGGGACGTTATAGTCCACCCGCACCAGGATGCGCTTGCCCCGGGGGTCCAGGTCCTTCAGGGTCCGCATTCACGCCCCCCTCTTCAGCACCAGTTCCACCAGGTCCGCCACCCGGTTGGAGTAGCCCCACTCGTTGTCGTACCAGGCAAAGACCTTCACCAGGTTGCCCAGGGCCTTGGTGAGCTTCCCGTCCACGATGGAGGAGTGGGGATCCATCACGATGTCCTGAAGGACGATCTCATCCTCGGTGTAGGCCAGGATGCCCTTCAAAGGCCCCTCGGCCGCCGCCTTGAGGGCGGCGTTCACCTCTTCTGCGGTCACCTCCCGCTTGAGAAGGGCGGTGATGTCGGAGATGCTCCCCGTGGCCGTGGGCACCCTCAAAGCACTTCCGTCGAAACGGCCCTTCAGGGAAGGAAGCACCAAGGCCGTGGCCTTGGCGGCCCCGGTGGTGGTGGGGATGATGTTGATGGCCGCCGCCCGCGCCCGGCGCAGATCCTTGTGGGGCAGATCCAGGACCCGCTGGTCGTTGGTGTAGGAGTGAACGGTGGTCATGAGGGCCTTTTCCACGCCAAAGGCCTCCTCCAAAACCTTCATCACCGGGGCCAGGGAGTTGGTGGTGCAGGAAGCGTTGGAGATGATGTGGTGCCGGGCCGGGTCGTACTGCTCGTGGTTCACCCCCATGACGATGGTGATGTCCTCCCCCTTGGCCGGGGCGGTGATGATGACCTTCTTGGCTCCCGCCTCGAGGTGGGCCTTGGCCTTGTCGGCATCGGTGAACACCCCCGTGGACTCGATGACCACATCCACACCCAGGCTTCCCCAAGGAAGCTCCCTGGGATCCTTGATAGCGGTGGCCCGGATGGCCTTGCCGTCCACGTAAATGTTCTCGTCATCGTAACCCACCTCGCCGGGGAAGCGGTGGTAGATGGAATCGTACTTGAGCAGGTGGGCCAGGGTCCGGTTGTCGGTAAGGTCGTTGATGAGGGCTACCTCCACCCCTCGCCCGTGGAGGATGCGAAACACCTGACGGCCGATTCTGCCGAATCCGTTGATGCCTACCTTCATAGCTTACCTCCCCACGTGGCTCCTCGCCCCCTTACCGTAGGGGTCAAGAGCTATGCCTTCAGTATATCGGCTTTCTCATAAGTGATTGTACGGCACTTGCCCTAAGCAAACCCTCCCCCTTGACCCGTCAACCCGAAAAGCGTATTTTCGTTGACGACCACCCCGCGTGGTCCGGGAGGTACGAACGATGAAAACCGAGGTTCTCCCCTATCCACCCCTGGTTAAAACCCTCTGGCCCCACCGCACCCTGGCCCGGGACCTGGCCCTGATCCTGGCGGGTAGCCTCCTGGTGGCCCTGGCCGCCCGGATCAGCATTCCTTTGCCCTTCACCCCCGTGCCCATCACCGGCCAGACCCTGGCGATCCTTTTGGTGGGAGCAGCGTTGGGAAGCCGCCTTGGCTTCCTGTCCCTCTTGGCCTACCTGGCGGAAGGAGCCATGGGCCTACCCGTCTTTGCTGGGGGTACAGGGGGCTTGGCCAAGATTCTCGGCCCCACCGGGGGCTTCCTCCTGGCCTTCCCCCTGGCCGCAGGCTTGGTGGGGCTACTGGTGGAGCGGTTCGGCCTGGACCGGAGCTTCCTGGGAACCCTTTTGGCCATGCTGGCGGGCAACGCCCTGCTCTACCTGGTGGGGCTTCCCTGGCTTGCCGCCTGGCTCATGGGGGCCGGCAAGTTTGCGGGCACCGGCGCCCTTTTGGCCATGGGGCTTTTCCCCTTCATCCCTGGGGACTTACTGAAGGCCGTCCTGGCAGCCCTCCTCTTACCCTCGGCCTGGAAGCTCTTGGGTAGGCGCTAGCGTGCGGGTAGCCCTGGTCCATCTGGGCAAGAAGGAGAACCTAAGGGAACTCCTTAGGGCCCTCTCCCCCTGGGTAGAGGAGGCCAGGGAGGAGGGGGCCAGGCTTCTCCTTTTGCCCGAGCTCATTCTGGGGAAACGCCTCGAGGAAGGCCTGGAGGAAAGCCTAGGGGAACTGGCGGAGGCCAGCCAGCTTTTCCTCCTGGCAGGCCTCCTGGCCCAAGGCCCGAGAAACCGGCTCCGGGTATTCCCCAAGGGTCCCCATTACGACAAAATCCATCCCTACCTGGCCTTGGGGGAAGAGGGGGACGAGGGCGTTGAGCCCGGGGAAGGCCCCGTGGTGTGGGAGTTCCAGGGACGCAGGTTTGGGCTTGCCCTTTGCTATGACCTGGATTTCCCCGAACTTTTTCGCAGCTACGCCCTGATGGGCGCCGAGGTTTTTCTGGTGGGCTCGGCCTGGCCCGGGGAGTACCAGGAGCTTCTTGCGGTCCTGGCCCGGGCGAGGGCGGCGGAGAACCAGGCTTACCTCCTCCTCGCCAACCGGGCGGACACGGGAAGCCCCTCCTTCGCCGTGGCCCCGGACGGGCACCTTTTGGGGCTTAAGGATGAGGAGGGGCTTCTGCTTTTTGACCTGGACTTTGCCTTCCTGGAGGCGTACCGCACCCGGTATCCCATCCTCCGCCACCGGCGGCCAGAAGCCTACCGCCTCTGATAGCCGGGGCCCCCACCCTGGCGAAAGCCAGGGTGGGGTGGTATAAGATGGCCTCCGTGCTGGAGAACCGCCGGGCACGGCACGACTACGAGATCCTGGAAACCTACGAGGCGGGGATCGTCCTGAAGGGAACCGAGGTCAAGTCCCTCCGCGCCGGTAAGGTGGATTTCACGGGCAGCTTTGCCAAGTTTGAAAACGGCGAGCTTTACCTGGAAAACCTTTACATCGCCCCCTATGAAAAGGGATCCTACACCAACGTGGACCCCAGGAGAAAGCGCAAGCTTCTCCTTCACCGCCACGAGCTCAACCGGTTAAGGGGCAGGGTGGAACAGAAGGGCCTCACCCTGGTACCCCTTAAGATCTACTTCAACGAAAGGGGCTACGCCAAGGTGCTCCTGGGCCTAGCCCGGGGCAAAAAGGCCTATCAGAGAAAAGAAGACGACAAGAAGCGGGCCGTGCGCCGCGCCCTGGAGGAGCTATGAGGTTTTTTGCCCTAGCCCTGGTTTTCCTTCCCGCCTTGGCCCAGGCTCCAAGACTCCTTCTGGTGGGGGGTGAGGTGGGCCAGGCCCTTTACCCAGGGGGGCGGGGCGTGGCCTACGGGGAGGTGCGCTTGATAGCCCGGGGCCTGGGGCTCGCCCTGTGGCAAGGGGAAGGCCAGGTGGCCCTGGGCCTGGGAAGCCGCTACAAGGTTTTCCCCCTGGTGGAAAACGAGGCCCAGGCCGCCGCCCGGGGGGCCGGCTGGAAACGGGGGCAGGAGGTCTTCGTACCCTTGCGGCCGTTAAGCGAGGCCTTGGGCCTGGAATACCGGGCCCAGGAGGGCATCCTTCTCCAACTGCCCTGGGCCAGGCTTTTGGGGGTGGAGCGGAGGCCGCTCCAGATCCTCCTTCGCTTCTCCCGGGAGGTGAACGCCCTGGTGGAGGGCAATAGCGTCCTCTTCCTCCTGGCCCAGGGAGAAGGAGCGGGCCTCAGCCAGGAAGCCCGGGGACTTCGCCTCACCCTGGAAACCCCACCCACTAGGCTTTACTACCCCGGAGGAGGCCAGGTGATCCTGGAGTGGAGCCCCCCAGCCAGACCCAGGCCCACGGTCCTCCTGGACCCCGGCCACGGGGGGAA
>LJSS01000067.1_pt1 | contig 14524 bp, 10 predicted proteins | sample 890271 | NCBI WGS metagenome assembly LJSS01 (sample SAMN03797534, study PRJNA294671) | hot springs metagenome | isolation source: water from Lobios Hot Spring | place: Spain: Lobios, Galicia | collected 2011-02-08
CCTCCCGGATGTGCGGCGGCAGCACCGCCAGCAGGGCTAAGGTGGTGAGGCTGAGCACCAGTCGGCTACGCAATCCCATCCTAGACCCCCAGACGGTAGCCTCCTGGAACGGTCAGAATGGCTTCGGGAGCCAGCTTCTCCCGCAAGCGGTGGACGTAGACCCGCAGGATGCGGTGCCCTGAGTCAGCCTCGGGGAAGAAGCGCTCGAGCAACTCCTCGACGGCAAAGGTCTTCTCGGGGTGCAGCGCCAGCAGCTCGAGCAGGGCGAATTCCTTCTCCGAGAGCTCGCGCAGTTGCTCCCGCCAGAAGACCCGCCGCCCGCTCTGGTCCACCCGCAGCGGCCCTCGGGCGATGTAAGCCTGCTTGCTGTGGGCGTTGCGGCGCAGCAGGGCCCGCACCCGCGCCAGCAGCTCGGTGAGCGAGAAGGGTTTGACCAGGTAATCGTCGCCGCCCAGGTCGAGCCCCTGCACCCGGTCCTCGATGGTGTCGCGGGCGGTGAGGAAGAGGATGCTGCCCTGATAGCCACCCTGACGCAGGCTCTGGGCCAGCTCGAACCCCGCGTCCTCGCCCTCAGGGAGCATCACGTCCAGGATCAGCAGGTCGGGCTCGGCCTGGCTCAGGGCGGAATAAGCCCCCTCCACGCTGGCGACCCAGCTCGTCGCGTAGCGCTCCCGCCGCAACAGGGCGAGGAGGGGCTGAGCCAGCCCCTCTTCGTCTTCGACCAGCAGGATGCGCATGGCGATTTTCAGTTTAATCCAGTCCCGGCCCTCTAGCGGTTCACTCGAGTTCGATCTCGCGGGCCAGGAGGCTGGAACTGCCGCTGGCGAGGCCCTTGACCTCGACCTGCTGCCCGTCGCGGTTGGTGCCCCAGAACTCCTCGGCGCTTATCTGGTCCCCGTCGCCCTCACCGCCGCTGCTGCGGATATCGTCGTTGCTGTGGTCCTCGTAGCGGGTCAGGTCGTTCACGTGCACCGTGATCCCGCCCACCACGAAGGTGCGGCTGGCAGGATCGAAGTTGCTGATGAGCCCCTCGAGTTCGGCCTCGCCCTTGCCCTCCTCCTGCTGCACCCTGACCCGGCTGGCCCGCACGAGGCTGCCCTCGAGGGTGCCCCTGACGTGGACCCGAGCCCCGTTGACCAGGTTGCCCCGCACCTCGGCCTGGCTGTAATCGATGGTTAGGTTCTCGATCTTGAAGGTCCGGGCCACAGTGTCGAGGTCGGAGACGATGCCCTCGAGCTCGATGCGGGTGCCCCCAGGCTTTTCATCCTCGGCGCGGACCCTGCCGGCGAGGATGGTGTTGCCCGACTTGGTACCCTTGACCCGCACGAAGACCCCCTCGCTCAGGGTGCCCTTCAGCTCGGCGCCGGAGTAGTCCACGACGTAGGTGCGCAAGCCGTAGGTGAAGGTTTTGGTGGTGGTGTCAAGCTCGCGCACCCTCACCCGTAGCTCGACCCGGTTGGGGTCGTCCTCCGCCTCGCGCTCGATCCGGCTGGCCACGATGGAGTCGTCGGCCTGAGCCAGCCCCGCGACTTTGAGGAAGTCGCCCGCCTGTAGATCGGCCAGGGTCAGAGGGGTTTCCGTACCGTCGGGGTTCTCCTGCACGATGCGGGTTTCGGCGGTAACCAGGGCCTTGAGCCCTACCACCGTCACGAAGCTCTCGGCTATGTTGACCTCGTCGGCCATGCCCTTGGCCCGGTAGCGCAGCTCGAGGGAGCGCACCGCGATGCGGCTACCTTGCTCGCTGCCCTGACCGACGATCTCGCTGCCGTCGTGGATTCTCGAGGCCGAGATGTTCTGCCCGTCTTCGGTGATGCTGGCCCGGCTCAGGTCGAGCACCTTGCCGCCCAGCGTGACGATGTCACCGCTCTTGCGGACCACTCCCGCCAGGGTCGTGCTGGGGGTTTGAGCACCTTGGTTGCTGAGACTCGCCACGCGTTGCTCCATCCCCAGTGGCAACAGAGCAGCTTCTGGCTGCAGTACGGAGCCGACCATCGCATTGTGCTCTTCCGCCGTGTTGCTTTTGACAGCTTGACAGCGTCTCGGCAAACCATGCTTCCCCACCGGCAGATTCCAGAGCTTGTGCAATCGCCGGTAGATATCGGCAACCTCCGCTCCGACACGGAAGAGCTGCTCTGGAACGCGCGCGATACGCTCTTCACGATCACCACACCCCGCTACATTGCCGCCACCGGACGGCTCAAGGGAATCCTGGCGTTCGGTGATACCCGACTGGAGCGCCTGGACAGCGGCGCCATCGGCACTGTGAGTTGGCTTTCGCTGGATACGACAGCGCTGGAAACTTCCCGCTTGAGCCTGCTGACAGTGGCAAGCCGCGCTTGCAATGACAGCGCTGTGTGGGAAGGCTCCATCTCCATCTGGCAGGGCTGGGGAACGGCTCCGGTGATGATGGAGGCTATGCGCGTACGCTTGTCGTGGCTCAGCACTGCTGACACCATCCGGGTCTACGGGTTGGACTCTACCGGACGCCTGGACTATGGACCATTCGAGCCGGTGCGCCTCCCGGGTGGACGCGTGAGCCTTACCATTGACCAGACCCACCCACTCCAGCGGACACCGTGGTTTGTCATCGAGCAAGTATGGCGTGCCCCATCAGACACGACCAGCGTTGGGGAGCCAGCAGCGGATATGCAGCCCGTACTGCGCCTGCTCTCACCGCAGCCGGCAACCGCCATTGCCTCCGTCGAGCTATGGCTCCCGCCAACAGGTAGCCCAGCACGGTTGGAACTCGTCTCTGCCCTCGGTCAGACGCTTCCGCTCTGGTACGGATACGCCGCTGGACAATGGTACACCCTCACACTTCCCCGGACTGCCGCCGGAGCGTATTACCTGCGGCTCTCTGTGGGACAAACCGTGCGGATACTGCCCCTTGTGATTGCGCCGTGAGCTGCTCATGCTCGCAGGTCCACTTGGCAATGGCTCTGTCCGTGACGATTCAGCCTCCGAACAGCCACAGCGCCATCCTGTCCGAACACTCCGCCGTCCTTGTTCCCCAAGGAGTATCGACACGGACGTGGTGCAGCAGACTGTTTCAACAGCTTGCCACAGACCATGAAGCAACGCATTGGACTCTTTGCAAATCTGGAGAATCCGGAAGCCGTGCGCTGGGCTGAGTACAGCGCTCGGCGCCTGCTGGAGTTAGGTGCCGAAGTGTGTGTCTCGCCTGAGTTAGCCGCCCGCTTTGCGCAGGACACCACTGTCCAGCTCCTTGTCCATCCACTTGAGCAACTGGGTGAGCTAGCCGACACCGTTGTCACCTTCGGCGGCGATGGTACCATGCTGGCGGCAGCTCAGCGCTTCCTCAGTAGCGGTGTGCCGCTCATGGGCATCAACGTGGGCAAACTGGGCTTCTTGGCAGAATTCGGCGTCCACGAGCTGGATACAGCACTGGAGGCTCTCCTGCACGGACACTACCGGATTGTGGACCGCACGGTTGTAGCTGCCGAAGTCCATGGCAAGCACTGGTATGCGCTCAACGACATCGTGGTGGAAAAGCACGCGTCCCCCCGCATGGTGCGCCTGCGCGCTTACATCAACGAGCACCACATTGCCGATTACCGCGCCGATGGACTCATCGTCACCACCCCAACGGGCTCCACTGCATACTCGCTCTCCTGCGGCGGACCGATTATCGCCCCCAACGCCCGCGTCTTGTGCCTAACGCCTATCTGCCCCCACACGCTGACACTCCGGGCTCTGGTCATCCCCGACGATTGCACCATCCGCATTGAGGTGCTTTCCGACGGTGCTGTCCTCGTCCCCGATGGACAGTGTCAAGTCCCCTTAGCGCCAGGGGAGGTGGTAACGGTACGGTTGGCACCGTACGTCCTCAAGCTGGTCAAGCATGCCGAAAGCTCCTACTTTGACCTCCTGCGCCGTAAGCTCCTGTGGGCAGCCGATGCGATCGGGACACCATCCACTCCGTAGGCACCATGTCCAGCCATGCCTTGTGGGATGCCCGCTACGTGGTTGTAGACGTTGAAACCAGTGGGCACGACCCAGCACAGCACCGCATCATTGAGATTGCCTGCCTCGTCGTGGAGGACGGACAGGTTGTCGAACGGTTCGTGTCGCTGGTCAACGCCCGCCAACCCGTTCCGCCCAGCATTACAGCACTGACGGGCATCACCAACGGTATGCTCGCACAAGCGCCGTGCGAGGAGGAGGTCTTCGCGCGTGTTGTCCCCCTGCTGGCGCATCCGGGAAGCATCTTCGTTGCTCACAACGCCGCGTTTGACTGGAAATTCCTCACCGCCACCCTGGAGCGGCTCGGCTACGGTGAGCTATCGGCTCTGCCGCGGCTGTGCACCTACCGGCTGGCCCGCCGTCTACTTCCTCCGACCCTCCGCCGCAAGGGCTTGGACGGACTCATTGCGTACTTTGGCATTCGCATCAGGGAGCGGCACCGCGCCGAGCCCGACGCTGAAGCTACTGTGGACGTCCTGCGCCACCTCATTGAGCTGGCTGCTCAGCGGGAGATTCTGGACGTAGCGGACTTGCTCCGCCTGCAGTATGCCCCGCTCCGGTATCCATCCAGAGCTCTGCCACGCCGCATTGCACACCGCCTGCAGCAGCTCCCGGAAACACCGGGTGTGTACAGCTTCATCGACCGGCACGGACGCATACTCTACATCGGCAAAGCCCGGAATCTGCAACAGAGGGTACGAGCTCACTTCACTGGAGACGCAGCCCTGCGCTACGCACTCAACGGCTACCGGATTTGGGACATCCGCTGGGAAGAAACACCTACGGAGCTTTCAGCACTGCTCCGGGAAACGGTGCAAATCTGGCACGCACAGCCTCCCGCCAACGTCGTGGGCAAAGAGATAGACACCTACGCCTTCATCCGAGTCACCCTCTCAGAGCCTCTGCCGAGGCTGGAAGTTGTCCGCCAGCTCCCTACAGGCGAGGATGCCTGGCTGGGTCCATTCCCCAGCATGGTGCTGGCACTACGGATGTCCGAGCTGCTGCGAGCATGGTATGGGGTGCGCACATGCGGTTCTGCGCTCTCCCACGCTCCCCATGAGAGTCTGCTTAGCCCCATGCAATGGTACGACTCCCGCCCCTGCATACCGGCAGCGGGCTGAACAGCTCGTGCAGGATGCCCACACCCGTGTTGCTCAGTGGGAACGCGCAGTCTTCGCAACGATTGAGCACTTAGCGCAGCGGTGGGATTTTGAACGCGCTGCGGCTCTCCGCCCACTCTGGCGTTTTCTCCGACGGTGGCGGCAGAGCAGCTTGCCGCTGTGGCTACAGGGGTGCTGCGTTGCCGTCTGCGCACCCATAACGGCCGAGCAAGCTGAGCTGGTGTACGTCCACCGCGGCATCGTCTGTGGTTCCTCCATCGTGCCGCTGCCACTGCGGGAGGAGACGGACCGCACTATTAGCCAGGAATGCTGCCGCAGCGGAGTGGAGCCAACGTGGCTGGATATCGCCCAATTGGATGTCCTCTCCCGCTGGCTTGCTCAGAATGCAGACCATGCCATGGTCATCCCACTGTGCACGCCACGGAATGGCTGCAGAGCGGAACAGCCCTGTCCGCCCATCCTGCCATAGCGGCACGAGCGCAGCCATGGCTTGCTTGTACCAACTGCGCACAACGGCAGCGGCTGGTTTGTTGCGCGGTGTGAAATCCGTGGCTTCGTACACAGAGGGCACGCTCTCCCACACCCACCAGAAGACGCCTACGCACCACGGTTCTCCGGCAAAGAGAGCGCGCACGGTTTGATAGTACAGCTCCTGCGCCGCATAGTCCGGCACCGCTCCTGGCTGTTGTCCGCGGGTGTAATCCCACGGCGCCGCCAAAGCCCCGCGCACAGATTGGCACCCCACCTCCGTGAGGATGAGCGGTCGCCCGGTCCGCTCCACCAGCGCCGAAAGGCGCTGCCGATGAGGCTGCCACCGCCGCACGGCATCAACAAGCGAGGGCGGAGCTTCGGTCGGCGAACTGGTCAGCGGCGGGTAGAAGTTGACTCCGATGTAATCCAGCCGATGCCAGAAGCCGATGCGCTCGTATTCCGGTCCGGGCAAGTCGGGTGTGCCTTCCCAATTGGCAGCGTAGAGGAGCTTGCCGCTGTAGATGCGCCGTACGGTATCGATGAGCTGTTCCCAGAACGGCGTATACAGCGGCTGCGTTGCCGTAACCAATTCGGTGCCAACACAGAGCAGCTCAATGCGGAGCTCTTCTGCCAGGCGGGCGTAGCGTAGGAGCATTGCCGTGTATGCCTGGAACCATGCAGGGCTGGGGCGGATGAGTCCGCGCCATTCGCCGGAATACACGTCCACGTGTGGCTTGAGCATGAGGCGCAGCCCAAGCGAGCGGGCATCGGCAGCGGCGGTGCGGATATCCTCCTCTGTTGCCGTTGTGGGATTAGGCAGCCCCGTTATCGGGTTGCGTCCATCGGTGTTAGGGGCAATATCGGCGCTGGTCGGTGTGCTTTGGTACTCAAAGACACAGAGTGCAACCCATCGAGCTGCTGTCTGCTGCTGCAGCTCTCCGAGCGCCCCGCGCTGCATTCCTTGCCGGAAGCCATCGGCGCGGAAGGAGGCATAGCAAAAACCCGGGAACTCTAAGCGTGCCGGTGCTCCTGGCTCAACAGGGCTCTCCGCACAGCCCCAGAGCAACCCCACCCAGAGCACAACAACAGCGTACACCCACCTCATTGCCCCAAGAGGAAGAGGCGCTGAGCTACTTCCGCGAAGCCTTCCTCCCAGCCCATCACCGTCTGCCGGTCCCAGACAGCACTCCAGCCCCACTCCTCATCTGCCGCATCTGGGCGGGCAGCTTCCACGAAGAGCAGCCGTACGCGAATGCGGTGCTGCTCTGGAAAGCGGCGCAGCACGAGGTAGGCGTAAACCTGCATCTGCGGCTCATAGCGGCGAGCAAGCATGAGGCAGTCTTCCGGAGCGCGTACAGCCCCGAGCTTCCAATCCCAGATTTCCCAGCCCTCCTCGTGTGGCAGCAAGACATCCATTGTGCCCGTCAGGAAGTTCTCTCCCAGCGGAATGGTCAGCGAGTACTCTCGCAGAGCGTCGCTGTGCAACCTGGGCCAGTACCGCTGCACCAACGGGGTTGAGACCACAGCGGCTGCGCACTCTCGGAGCCACTCCACCGCTGTGCTGGCACTGGCATATGGGCTCTGCTCAACGAGCGTTCGGGCGAGTTCAGCAAGGTGGTCTGGCAGCACAGCACCGCCGGGGGTTGTCCATCGCGGCAGCAGGGCAAGGAGCTGGTGCAGCAGGTAGCCAAGCACCAAGGGCTCCGGCAGTTCGCGCTCAGAATCTGACGGCACCACCGCACCGGACAGCAGTTCTTCAGGGGTGGCGGGGAATCCCAGTACTGCCCGACGGACGAAGCTTTCGGGGTCATGGCGGAAGAGGGCGTAGTGGGTTGCCGAAAGCCGTTCCTGGCTCCAGTGGACAGGGATGGGCTCTGGCAACACAATCGGGGCAAGCCACTGCCGCCGGCGGGGCTCCGGTGGTGCTCCGGGCGGCACGTCCCGAACGACAGGAATCTGCAACGACAGCGCAGTGCAGACGCGCTGTCCATCGGCGTACAGCTCCACAGGCTCAGAGAAGGACACCGCTGAGCTCCGCAACAGCTCATCGGGCGTCATCCCCAGCCCTTCCAGGATAAATCCCAGCAGTCCTCGTGGCGTGCTCGCGGTTCCATCCTGCCTGAGTGCAAGAGTCCCAGCAACGACTAAGTGGTCCCGAGCACGGGTCAGCCCAACGTAGAGGACGCGCTGTTCTTCGGCTTCCCGGCGGGCGTCTTCCTCGGCACGAGCTACTACGTACGCTGGCGTGCTCACCGGCTGCCAGATACCAGAGTCCGGCTCCCAACGCCGCGGCTGCGTTACGATGCCCAGGGTCTCATCCAGAAACAGGGCTTGCGTGCCGGTGCGTGTCTCCGCAGTGCGGTAGAGGATAACCACGGGAAACTCCAACCCCTTGGCGGCATGAACGGTGAGGAGGGAGACGACATCCATACCGACCGGCAACACTGCTTCAGCTTCAGGCAGCTCCGTTTCAATGAGTGCCCCTAACTCTTGCACGAAATCAGCCAGCGTGCGAAGTCCTCGGGCATGGAAGGCACGGGCGAACTCTAACAGCTTGCCAACGTTGGCTTCAATCTGCGGAAACCGCGGCAGTCTGCGGAGGCGGAGCAGCCAAAGCGTCCGCTCGGTAATCGTCCGTATGAGCTCCGCTGGGGTCAATCGGGCTGCCAGCAAGCGCAATACCTCCAGCACATCGGCAGCCCGGCGGAGAGCATCTCGTGCCGTGTCCTGCCGGGCACAGCGCTGCAGCTTCTGCCAGAATGATTCCCCTTCGGCGCTGCTGATGTGCAGTAACTCCTCGTCTGTGAGGGCAAACAACGGCGAACGGAGAGCCACTGCCAGCGCAAAGTCATCCCGTTCGTTGACCAAGAAGCGCAGCAGGAAGTAAAGGTCTTGCACCTCCGGAGCCTGGAAGAAGCCAGCGCCGGCATGCACAATGTACGGAATGCCGTAGCGCTGCAGGACTGCTGTCAGTCTCGGCACGCTCAAGCGGTAGCGAGCAATGATGGCGATATCGCCGTAACGGACCGGACGCTGGATTTCTCTGCCGGACGCAGCATCCCATTGGCTCACAGTGAGCGGCTCCTCACCGCTGACCCAGCGCCGGATAGAACGAGCAATGAGCTCCTCTTCGCTCAGCCCCAATGGCTCACGCGTCTGAGCAGACTCCGTCGCTACAAGGAAGCGTACACTTCCCTGCGCCTGCGGACGCCCGCAGACCAGTGGTTCGTACGCAACCTGCTCAGGGAGTTGGGAGAATACACAACCAGCTACGCGGTTGACAAACGCCACAATCTGTGGTGCCAGCCGGAACGAAACCGGCAAGTGAATATCGCCTGTTGTGGCTTCTGCGGATGCTTTCACCGGGAGGATGCCGTTCTCAACTGCCCACTGGTTCCGCTGGAGTAGTTGGTTTCGGGCTCGTTCAAACACGTGCACGTCCGCATCCCGAAAACCGTAGATGCTCTGCTTAGGGTCGCCCACCAGAAAGACCCGCGGTCCCACCCAGCTCTGGGTCTCCTCCAGCGCCAGCAGCCGCCGGATGAGCTCGTACTGCACGGGGTTGGTATCTTGAAACTCATCTACCAGCACGCAGTGGATTTCCCGGCGGAGCCGCTCCACGACGGTTGGATGCTCAAGCAAGCGCAATGCGAGAAGCTGCAGGTCATTGAAATCCAGCGCATTCCGGGCTGCCTTCTCGGCGGCAAGCTGTTCCCGTACGATTCCAACGAGCCGAGCCAGCACCTCCATACGGTGCAGCATGCGCTCATCCTCGGCTCGGTTCTGCCATGCCTCTGCGATGGCGTCCAGCATCTCAACAGCCCGGGAAAGCCGCGGCGCGGGGGAGGACACTGCCACCAGCCATGCTCGCGGGTGCGCAGTGCGTCGGAAGGCACGCTCGCGGAGCCGGTGCCATAGGTGGAGCAGCTCCTCGCCCTCAGCGTCGGATGTTACCGGCATCTTCGCGGCAATACGGCGGCACAGCAGGCTCACCTCGGACACTTCATCCTCGGAGCCGTGCTCATTTGCTGCCGCATCGAGCAGGCGCTGGAGCTCAGCCAGCACGAACCGTAATGCCGTCTCCGCCAAGCCCCACAGGCGCCGGTGTGCCTGCCGGAGGCGCTCCTCCGGCGGTGCCAGCACTGGCTGGAGAATCACCCAGCGCTCCACTTGCTGGAGCACCTGCAGCACGAACTCCACGGTCTCCCGTCGCCCGTACTCGCGCAGCAGCTCCCGCAGCTCGGGCATCCTCCCGTCCAAGAGCAGCTCTTCTACCACGCGCAGCGTCGTCTCGCGGGCAAGGCGCTGTGCTTCAGCCTCGGTCAGCTCCGTAAAGGTTGGCAGCACTCCTGCCTCGATCGGGAAGCGACGCAGGAGCTGAGCACAGAAGCTGTGGATGGTGGAAATCGGAGCTCCTGTCAGGCGCTCGCGCAGGGGCTTCAGGAACGCCAGCTCACGCGGTTCCGTTGCAGCGGCAATCCGACGGTCAATTTCGGCGGCAATGCGGGCGTACATCTCAGCGGCAGCTTTCCGGGTAAAGGTGATGGTAACGATGCTCTGCGGGTCAACGCCAGAAAGGACCAGGCGCACGTAGTATCCCACCAGCACTGCGGTCTTCCCCGAACCCGCACTGGCAGTCACAACGGCGTGACGGTCGGCATCCAAGGCCCACTCTTGCTCGGGGGTCCACTGCATCAGAGTATGCGCGGGATCAGCAGCTCCAACGAGATATCCAACGCCGGGGCTGAGTGAGTCAGCGCTCCGATGGAGAGAAACTGTACACCGGTTTCGGCATACTGCCGAACTGTCTCCAGCGTGATCGAGCCAGAGGCTTCCGTTTCCAACCGCCCGGCAACCAGCTCGACAGCCTGCCGCACGGCTTCGGGCGTGAAATTGTCAAACATCACCCGATGCACTCCCGGACAGGAGAGCACCTCGCGGACTTCGGACAGGGAGCGAGTTTCCACTTCAATCCGAATGGGCATATCGCCGAGCTCTCGGCGGCACTGTTCGACGGCAGCCCGAATTCCGCCAGCGGCAGCGATGTGGTTGTCTTTGATGAGCACCATGTCGTAAAGCCCCATACGGTGGTTCTGTGCACCGCCGACCGCTGTGGCGTACTTGTCCAAGCGACGCCAACCGGGAATGGTCTTGCGCGTGTCACAAATCGTTGCCCCCGTTCCCTGGACAGCTTCCACGAACCGCCGTGTCAACGTTGCCACGCCACTCATCCGCTGGAGGAAGTTCAGCGCCGTGCGCTCCGCTGTCAGCAACGCCGGAGCTGGTCCGACAACTTCGGCAACGACCGTACCGGCTTCTACCCACGTGCCTTCCTCCACCAGAGGCTGCAACACCGCCTCCGGATGGACATTCCGGAACACCAGCGCCGCAATCGGCAAGCCACAGATAACCCCTGCTTCCTTGACCAGGATGCGTCCACGACCAAGCGGCGGCGTTCGCTCTGCAAAGAGGCATTCCGTGGTGATGTCACCGCTGCCGATATCTTCCTGGAGTGCAATCTGCACCAGGCGGAGAATGCTGGCGTCGTGCAACAGCTCTTCTGCTCGCGCTGCCATGTGTCTTGCTCTGCACCAAGCCGACCGCGCCTACAGACGAAGCAGCGGAAGGCACACCACAGCCGGGCCCATCTGCACCCGCAACCACCACAGTCCCCGAGCAGCCGGGTAAGCGAGCACCACACGCACCCAGCCCGCCGAGCCCCACTCCTCAAATGCCGGCAGGCGCTGACCCAGCACCGTTACCCATTCGCCCACAACCCACCCTGCTTCCGGCAGGAAGAGCTCCACCTCTAACCGCTCGTGGCTCTCCAGCGCAACCCGTACACGCAGCCCTTGTACTGGCGTGGTCTCAACTGCCTGCGGTTCCTGCCAGAGGAAGAGGAAATCCCCCTGGTCGGGGTCCCAGTTGCTCACGGCAATGTCCCGACGGTGCGAGATCCATGCCACAACCTCCACCGTGTCACCAAACGCTACCGGAACACTTAGCCAGCCAGCAGAAAGCTGCGCTACGAATTCGCTGGGGAGAAGGCGTCGTCCCGCCGCCCATACCTCCACAATCCGCTCCACAGGCTGGGCAGGCAAGCGGATAAGGGGACCGTTGGCACCCCGCCCCAAGCGCCAGCGCACCGTATCTAATCCGTCGGCATTGACATCGGCAACGGCAAAGGCTTCGACAACGCTGCGAGTCTGCGAGCGCCACGAAGGCTCTGGGGCAATGCTGCCTCCGTGGTTGAGGTATATCCGTACGGTGTCCCACCACGCCCCGGTGAGCAGGTCCGCTGCTCCGTCCCCATTCACATCCAGCAGCGCAATGCCAGAACCGTAGCCAGAAAACTGCGAACGCCACGAAGGCACCATCTCCAACTGCCCACCCCGATTCCGAAAGAGCACGAACTGGCCACTGCCGCCCAGCTGCCGATTGTACGAGATAGCAACATCTACCCAGCCATCCCCATCCACATCGCCGACAGCGAGGGAATTGGCAAACTCTGTCTCTGCAGCGATCCACCCAGGGCGCTGCTCCAAGGTGCCCCCGCGGTTGTAGTAGATACGGCTTGCCCCACGGGCGCACGCCACCACCAAATCCAGCCATCCATCGCCATTGAAGTCTTCCCACGTAAGGTCGTAGGCGTAGAGCGTATCGGCACTCTGCCAGGAGGCTGTATCCTCCAGCATCCCGTTACGGTTCCGGTAGAGCCGCACAGGCTCAGGAACGCGGCTATAGGCTTCTCCGCCAGCAACGGCAAGGTCGGGACGTCCATCGCCATCCACATCCCCCCAGGCACAGCGGAAGCTGCTGAAGCGCTCCCGCGCCCGCCACGAAGGCAGTCGCTCCAGCTCTCCCTGCCGGTTCCGATAGAGCTTGACCCCGCCCGGCACTCCCCAGCCGCCTGCACCGAGGTACTCAGTTACTGCCACATCAGCCCACCCATCGCCGTCAACATCAGCAACGGCTACATGCCCATGGTAGCCGCTATCGGCAGAACTCCATGAAGGGGTTCGTTCAGGCAGCCCGTTGCGGTTCACGTAGACATACACCGGCTGCCGTGCCATATCGTTCCCGCAGGCAACCACCAGCTCGGGAAGCCCATCGCCGGTAAGGTCCACTGCCGCCAATCCCGTTGCGTAGAGCCCGCGCGGGGCTGATTCCCACTGAGGAAGCACAGCGTACGGAACCTGCGCCCATCCCCACACCACACCGCTGCAGACCACCAGCACCCTCCGCACCATCACAGCCACTCTGGTAGTGCACTGCCGACCAAAAATACGCACCAATTTCCGCCTGCTGCTACCGTCTATCGCACCCGGCGTGTCTCAACGCTGTGCACAAACCAATGCCGGGGATTGACTTCGGACTCACAGCAGAGCAGGAAGCCATCCGCCGTATGGTGCGGGAGTTTGCCGAAGCAGAAATTCGTCCCGTGGTAGCATACTACGACGAAACGCAGGAATTCCCGCACGCCCTCTTTGCCAAGATGGGAGAGCTGGGCTTGCTGGGCATTCTGGTCCCGACAGACTACGGCGGAGCTGGGCTGGGGTATTTGGAGTTCGTGCTCATCGTCGAAGAGCTGGCGCGAGTATGCCCTGCCATTGCCCTGAGCGTGGCTGCCCACAACGGGTTGTGCGTCAACCACATTCTCACGTACGGCTCCGAGGAGCTCAAACGGCGCTACCTACCCGATTTAGCCACTGGGAAGGCTTTGGGAGCATGGGCATTGACCGAACCCGGCTCCGGTTCAGATGCCAGCAGCCTCCGCACCACAGCACGCCGAGACGGCGACGTCTACATCCTCAACGGCTCGAAAAGCTTCACCACCCACGGCGGGGTTGGCTCTGTAGCTGTCGTCATGGCTGTGACGAATCCCGAGCGCGGTAAGCACGGCATTTCCGCTTTCGTGCTGGAGAAAGGCATGGAGGGCTTCACAGCGGGCAAACGGGAAAACAAACTGGGCATGCGTGCCAGTGACACCACGACGCTCCTCCTGGACAACGTCCGTGTGCCCGCTACAAACCTGATTGGCGCTGAAGGCGATGGATACCGCCAAGCACTGGCAATTCTGGACGGCGGACGCATTAGCATCGCCGCCTTGGGGGTCGGCTTGGCGCAAGGTGCCTTTGAGGCTGCCCTCCGCTACGCTACCGAACGCCAGCAGTTCGGGAAGCCCTTGGTGGAATTCCAAGCCATCCAGATGAAGCTAGCGCGGCTCTCCATGGAAATTGAAGCTGCTCGGCTCTTGACCTACCGGGCAGCGTGGCGCCGGCAGCAAGGGCTCTCCGTCCGTCTGGAAGCTGCTCAGGCGAAACTGTACGCCAGTGAGCTGGCAGTGCGTGCTGCTGAGGAAGCTGTGCAAATCTTCGGCGGCTACGGCTACATCAAGGACTATCCCGTGGAGAAGTACTACCGTGACGCAAAGCTGCTCACCATTGGCGAAGGTACCAGCGAAATCCAGCGTATCGTCATCGCTCGCCAGCTCATCCACTTGGCAGCAACCGATGGCATCATGTAACCTGGACATGCAGGAACACTGCCATGAAGCTTGACCCGCGCTTGGAGGAGCTGGTCACGCGCGTAGACCATCTGCAGATGCTCACCATCCTGCTGCGCTTCTACAAGCAGATTGAAACCGCGCACCGCTCTGCCGAACGTGTCCCGCTGGAGCTCCTGCCGAAAGCGCCGCACCGGATCCTCATCCTCGGCATGGGTGGCTCTGCCATTGTAGGCGACCTCTTGCGGACATACTGTGCCTTCACCCCTGGCGCCGATCACCTGGACATCCGCGTCCATCGCGGCTACCATCTGCCGCCAGCCCTTGTTGACCGCCGCACATTGGTCATTGCCAGCAGCTACTCCGGAAACACCGAAGAGACGCTCACCACCTTTGAGCTGGCTCGACAGCGCACCCCCTACGTTGCCTGCCTCACCAGCGG
>LJSS01000109.1_pt1 | contig 14364 bp, 13 predicted proteins | sample 890271 | NCBI WGS metagenome assembly LJSS01 (sample SAMN03797534, study PRJNA294671) | hot springs metagenome | isolation source: water from Lobios Hot Spring | place: Spain: Lobios, Galicia | collected 2011-02-08
AAAAGCGTGATCGAATTCACGCTGGCGGGCAATCGGCGGCAAATTTTCCTTTTGCATCCGCATTCGGAAGCCGGAGCCTGCCTGGCGCAAGCTGGTGATGAGGTGGCGCTGCAATACGAAAAGAGGGAGTGGGAAAACGAATGTGGTCGATTCGAGGCCTACAACTTTCGCAACCTCACGTTGAACCGCAAAGATCGCCATCGCGTCGGACCGCTCTCGAAGGCGCCAATCCCCGGGTGATAAAAAGGAGAGGGCAAAGCGCCATCCACGAAGACCTGGTGCCGATCGTCGGATCGGCACCAGGAGGACGGAAAGCCGCCCGCCACGCCCGGGAGGTGTGAAGGGCAGAGTGCCGATAATCGGATCGGCACCAGTGGGGCGGCAAAGCATTCTTTTCCTGCACCTTGGCGGTGGCACCGTATACGGTGCAAACCTCCTCGCTCCCTTTGAAAAACCAAAAAATGCCGGTAACACTATATGCCATAAGAGAAGGCGGGGCTAAAGAGAGAGCAGGCAGGAAGCCGTTTAAGCTCGCCGCCTGCTCTCAGTGCCTTACGCCTGGCGCTGCTGCGGTCTGAGCGTCGGGAAAGCGATGACGTCACGGATGGACGCGGAGTTGGTGATCAGCATGACCAGCCGATCGATACCCACGCCTACTCCCATCGTTGGCGGCATCCCGCATTCCAGCGCTTCGACGAAATCCAGATCGAGAGCATGCGCCTCGTCGTTTCCACCCTCGCGCTGACGTGATTGTTCCTCGAGCCTGGCGCGCTGATCGATGGGATCGATTAGCTCGCTGTAGCCGTTGGCCAATTCGCGCCCATACACGAAAAGCTCGAAGCGCTCCACCAATCCAGCCTCGGCACGGTGCGCCCTGGCCAGCGGCGAGACTTCGACCGGGTAGTCGACCACGAATGTGGGCTGCATCAAAGTTGGCTCGACCAGCGTCTCGAAGATGGCAGTGACCGCCTGTCCTCGAGTTGCTGTTTCGCTCACCTCAACGCCCAGGCGCCTGGCTGTTGCCCTCGCCTCCTCGTGAGACGTCAGCGTGCCGACATCGACACCGCTCACTGCGAGGATGCTTTGAGCCATGCTCAGGCGCCGGAAAGGCTGCCCGAAATCAAGCTCCACTCCCTGATAGCTCACCAGCGTGTTTCCGTAAACGCGATTGACGACGGCCCTCAGCATGTCTTCCGTGAGCGCCATCAAATCGTTGTAGTCGCCGTAAGCCTGGTAGAGTTCCAGGCTGGTGAACTCCGGATTGTGGCGGCTGCTCAGGCCCTCGTTGCGGAAGATTCTGCCTATCTCGTAGACGCGCTCGAATCCGCCGATGATGAGCCTCTTCAGATGCAGCTCCGTGGCAATGCGCAGAAACATGGGCAAGTCCAGCGCATTGTGATGCGTGACGAAAGGTCGGGCATGAGCCCCGCCGGGCTGATTCTGCAAGACCGGCGTTTCGCACTCGAGGAAGCCTCTCGCGTCGAGATATTCCCTCAGGGCCCGAATCGTCATGCTGCGGCGCCGCAGCGTCTCCATCACCTCGCGATTGGCGATCATGTCGAGATGACGCTGGCGCAGCCGCGCCTCGATGTCCGTGAAACCGTCGCGCAGGCTCGGCAACGTGGCGAGCGCAACGGAAAGCACCGTCATGCTGGTCACGCGCACCGTCAGCTCTCCGGCGCGAGTGCGGCGGATGGTGCCCTCGCAGCCGATGAAATCGCCGCGGTGGAGACACCTGAGCTGCTGCAGTTGCTCTTGAGCGAGGCTGTCGCGATGGCAGAAGAGCTGGATGCGTCCCGATTCGTCGAACAAGTCGACGAACATCCAGGTGTTTCGCTCGTTGATGATGCGCCCGCAGACCCTCACCACGTCGGTGGTTTCGGTATTGGCAGGCAAGGTGGCGTACAGCTCTTGAAGTTGCGACGCCGTGTGCGTTCTTTCGTAGCGCGAGGCATAGGGCTCTATGCCCGCCTGACGCAGTTGTTCCAGCCTGGCCAGCCTCTCGGCGCGCAGGCTGCTTGCTTCATTGGAAGCCATGGCAATTCTCCTTTGCGAGCCGGTTTTGTTGAAGAGGCCGGGCGGCCGGCTCAAGGACCTTTCTGGCGGCAGCAAACTGCCGCCAGCCCACGCCTCTGAGTGCGAGAGTGCTGGCGACCTGGAGCAACCAGATCGCCGAGCGCTTGGACGGCGCCGCGTTTCTTGTCGGGGTCGCCGTCAGAAGTCTTCTTGCGTTTCATAATTGCTCCTCTGTCCTTGTCAGGGACCTCCGCGTGACGCTGCCTGTGGTGCAGTCACGCATTTCAGACTGAGAAAATCAGCAGCCGGCGCGCGACAGATTACTTCAACTCTTCGATGAAGAGCGTGCCTTGCGTGATGATGGAGTGATCGCAGTCGGGCGGATAGATCTCCACCAGACCGTCGAAGCTCTCGAAATCAGCGGCGAACCAGGAGCGCACTTCCTTGCCGGCATCGAAGAGCGTGATCTTGTATCTGGTGGCATCGCCGTTGCGGGCGATGGTCTCCAGGGAAGCGGGGGCCATCGCCAGCGGCTCGATGACATAAGTGCCGGTGAGCACGTGGGTGAGGTTGTCGTCGTCGTCGTAGAAAGACGCCTCACCGTCCCCGTAGGTGAAATTGTCGCCCGTTTCGAACGAGCGGACCATGTCGCCGCCGCTGTACAACTTGACGCGATAACGCTTGGCCGGCTCGGGCGCTGCCTCCGGTTGCGATTCGCGGGAAAAGAGAGCGCGCCAGAAAGCGCCAACGAAGACGACGATGACTGCGGCGATGATCCAAACAAGCGGGTTGTCGAACATAGGCTCTTTCCTTAATGGGCTTCCGGACGCGGTTACGCCGGGGCCGGGGTTGATGACCTTGCCGGTGGTGAGCAGCCGGCCGGCGGCTTGGCCGGCCGGGCTGATCTTGTGAAGCTAGGCGCTGACCAGGCCCTCGTCCATCGCCTGGCGCGAGAGCCCGAGCACCTGAGGCAGATAGGATGGCGCCTGGCGCAGCTCGATATGGGCGGCGCTCAATGCGGCGGCGTGTGCCGTCTGGATGCCGAACTGATAGATCATGTTGACGCGCTTGTGGACAAGCAGAGCAATCGGATCGGCAGTCGGCTCCTCTTCGGTTGCGCGTTTGATGGCGCCGAACTCCAGGTCGCAGACCATGATCGAGGTGGCGCTTTCGATGGACGGCGCCACCGCAACAGCGTCTCCGCTGCGCACGATGGCAATCGCCTGGCGATGGCGCCTCGGCTCCGGTGCCTGGAAGTTGATATGCGCTTCGCAGCGCATGAAGTCCTGCTTGAGCACGTACTGCTCCACGGCGCGCTTGACAGCGTATTTGATGTGGACGACAGTCTGTGCTGTTCTTAGAGTGGTCACCGCCAGGTGGTAGACGGCGATGCGCCCGACCTGGAAGGACTTGACCTCCGTTGCCCTGTGGATGCCGCGGGTCTTCTCGAGGATCTCCCGCACTTTCGCATCGTGCTCCACGCCGATGGTGTGCTGCAACAGCACATGGTAAGCCTGAACGAGCAGCTCCCGACCGGTGCGCGCAATGAGCACCGCAATCAAGACGCCAAGCGGATACTCAATCCACGGCGCGTGGAAGAGATACTCGGCAAGCACGCCGACGAGAGTGACGAATTCGATGCGACCGTCGCTCTTCGTTTCTTCGCCGTCTGCAACCAGGCTGTCATGCCCGGTTCTACTGCCGACGTTGATCTGATAGCGGGAGACCGCCAGCGAGAGGACCACACTGCCCGCGGTGGCAACGAGCACGAACGGGAAGTGCGCGGCACTCATGATCAGCGGCTCGTGAGACGGCAGGAAAGGCAAAAACGGTCTCAGCATCCCGTCGGCTGCCGGGAAATAGGACAGAATGCCGGATGCCGACTTCATGAGGAAGAAAACGGACATGCCGATAAGGCCGATGCCGATTGCTCCCTGGTAGAAGTATTCGATGTTCTTTCGCCCGTACGCATAGCGCTCATTGGGCGGCCTTTGAGCCAGCTTGATGAGCACGATGACCATTCCTGCCTCGAGCAAGTCGGAAAGATTGTGCAAGCCGTCGCCCGTCAGCACCGGCGAGTTGATGAGCAAGCCGAGCGAAAATTTGACGGCGAATTTGAGGATGTACATGGCCATCACGACTTGCATGACGAAGATGGGATTGCCGATTCGCTGCTGCATCCCTTGCGGCAGGCGTGCGACGAGGGAATCCATGAAGCGTTCCCCCTGGTCGACCGCCCAATCCACGCGGCTGGTCAGCCACTGGAGTGCGCGGCGAAAGCCGCCGGGACGCTCTCCCTCCTCTTTCAGTGCTGTCGGACCCGCTGCGGGCAGCCGTTTGCCACCGACAGGAGGAGTCAGCAACGACGCGCTGTGACGGCTGACGATCAGCAGCGGAAAAGGCGATTCGTTGAGGAGCTGATCGACGTAGCTGCCGATCTTCGTCTTGCGACCGCGAGAAGTGACGATGAGGCTCGCCGACAGATCGCCTGCTGGTTCCACCGCTGCGTCCACTGCCGCATCGACTGCGGCATGGAGAATGCCTTCCGTCACATCGGGAGCCATCTCGATGCGCGTCTGGAATGCCACGCCGGCATTTCGCGCCCAACTCTCGAGCTGTGCCCGCACCTCTCGAGCCTCAGCGCAGAGATGGTCGGCGGGGTCCTCGGAGTCGACATTGGCGCGCCAGGTGGTGTGGTAAAAGACGACTTCGCGCTTGAGCTTGATCGCCAGCCGCAGACCGAGAAGGGCTGCTACCTTGCCCGATTCGCCGTCGCCGAAGGGAATGAGAATCGGACCCGTTCCGCGGCTGTCGAGCGCCTTTTCGTCGAAAGGAACGAGCACGTTGATGTCGTGCCGCTCATGTTGACGGCCGTTGTCCACGACTATGGCGCCTGTGGGAAACGGGATAGGGCTGCCGTCTTGGGGAAAGGATACGAGATTGATGCTCTCTTGAGGCAATTTCGTCACTGCTGAGACATCTTTGATCACTCGCTCTTTCTGGATGGCGTCCGCGCAGTCAGTGCCGGACACGGCAAGTGAAGCAGCTTTGGCGTCGGTTCCCAAATAGAGTTGCAATTGACCTTCACCGACGAGCCGGTAAAGGCTTACCGCGAAGGCAAGGGCGTTCAGACCTTCGGGTGTCGTTGAGTACACAACACAGATTCTAGTACCGTTCATGCAGTGCCTCCGGGAAAGTCGAGAAAGAATGCCGGTGGAGCTACTGTCGGCACTCCTTTCTCGACTGCGGGTCCATTTCAACGGCCGAAGCTAACCGGCAAGCCCGGAGAAGCTTTTACAGCGGAGAAATGGGAGACTGTGTCTAGATCGAATGCGTTTTGAAGTCGACCTGTTTGACCAAACCAAGAAATACACATCGACCCTATGGCCGGATATGAGCCGATCTCAATCGATGTCAAGCGATGTAACCGCCCGCCGAATTCAGCATGTTTCAGGGTTGAATATGAAAAAAACCAATGCTCGCGTAGCTAGCAACAGAACAGAGATTTCTCGAAAAATCGTCTTTTCCGCAACCGACCTCCTGAACTGCCTGGAGTAAAAAGGCAGTGGCGGTAATGCAATTTTGCTTGATTGTTTAAACCTATCATGAGCACGCTAAGGAAAATTTTCCTCAGATTTGCTCATTGAGAGAAATGTCATTGAACGGCTTGTCAGGCAAGATGACTGGAAAGCCTCGTTTGATCCGGATTTGCGGTTTATCGGCGTGATTATGGGAGAGAGCCGGCAATAGATACATGGTGACAGTCTGTAGCGACCGGTCTTGCCTTGACGGTGGCAAGTTTCTACAGTCCAGCTGCGTTTATGTTCTTTCTTCCCTCTTGAGATCGGCGTCCATATTGCCCACGCACACAGCATAAAGCCTCAAAAGAAAAGCGAATTGAACGCCGTTCCGGGCGAAAGAATGATTCTCGGGACCGCGATGAAGGTCCGGTCTCTCGTCGATGACACCGCATGCGGTGCCGAGGCTGCCGCATGCACTTCACAGACAGGAAAATAACAGTGCAAACAGCAACAGCTGCTAAGAGTGGCCTCTTCTCCAAGGTTTCCCTGCTGCTCACTGCCAGCATGGGACTGAGCGCTCTCGGCGCCTACCTTGGGGCGGGCATTACTTCGTTTGGCGCCATTATCGCGCTCATGATCGCCTTCTTGCTTGGCGCGTTTTTTGTGCCTTTTGCGGCCAAGAAGAGCAAGCAAGCGGGCATTCTCGCTCTCTCGGTCTGGACGTTCATCTCCGGGCTGTTTCTCGGACCGGCGCTGAATATGTACGTTCATGCCCTGGGCGCCCAGGTAGTGATGTTGGCGTTTCTGGGCACGGGCGGCGTTATGGCCGCTTGCGGCGCCATCGGTGCCCTGTCCGGCCGTGACTTTTCCAACATGGGCCGTTGGCTGCTTTTCGCCCTTCTGGGGCTGATCGTGGTTGGCATCGTCAACCTCTTCGTCAGCTTCAGCGCCGGGGTGGAGATCGTCTACTGCCTGATTGGAATTGCTATCTTCGCCGGTTTCTTCATCTTCGATTTCTTCCGCCTGTCCAAGGCCGAAGACAATTGGTTCAACGCCGTGACGTTGACGATGGACATCTATCTGGACTTCATCAACGTTCTCTTGTTCGTCCTGCGGCTTCTGCTCGCGCTGATGGGCAAGAAGGACGACTAATCGAGCGAGACGGGCACCACATCTGGTGTAAAGCATAACAACCGGCTTGAGGAGCGCAAACTCCAGCCGGGGCGCGACGGCCGGCAGACCGCGAGGCTTGCCGGCCGTTAGCGTAAGGAGGTTCGCCATGCGTCTGGTTATTTTGAGTGACACGCACGGTCATGCTCTGAATAAGTGGTACATCCCCGATGGGGACGTGCTAATTCATTGCGGCGACTTTTGTATGAATCGCAAGAAAGAGCTCAGCCAGGTCAAGCGTCTCAATGACCAGCTCGCTGAGCGCCCGCATAAGCACAAAATTCTCGTCGGCGGCAATCATGATTGGCCCTTGATGCTTGAGACGGAAGCGTGCCGCGAGTTGCTGACCGCCGTGACGTACCTCCAGGATGAAGAGCTTGTCATCGACGGTGTGAAGTTTTACGGATGTCCCTGGCAGCCTGAGTATCGCCATTGGGCGTTCAATCTGCCCCGGCTTTCGCCGGAGCTGAAAGCGAAGTGGCAGCAAGTGCCCTCCGACGTGGACGTTCTCATCACGCACACGCCGCCCTACGGCATACTGGACCGAGTGTGGCCGGAAAGGACTCATGTGGGCTGCGAGCATCTCAGGCGCCGCCTCGAGTACGAGCTCAAGCCTGTGGTGCATGCCTTCGGTCATGTTCATGAGGCTCGGGGGATCGAGCAGGGCGAAAACACTCTCTTCATCAATGCCTCGAATGTGAACATCGATTATCGCGCCGTCAACGGGCCGGTGATAATCGACCTCGACATTCAGGCACGTAAGGCGGAGCGGGTGCTTGTCTGAGCGCAAGAACGAGCGCCGACATGCCCCATCGCGGGCCAAAACATTCAGCCAAATAGAGGAGAACACGCATGGCTGGTTGCGTTCATCTGATCTGTGACTATGCGCCGGGCGATCTCGCCTGGTCGGAAATCGTGGCTGCTCTTTGCGACGAGCTGCCACCTGACGTTCGGCTCCAACAGACTGCGGTGGCTTCGTTCGATACGATTGCCACCGGCTTCGCAGTCGCTCAGCTGGGCGGGCGCAAGAGCAAGAAGGCGAAGAACAATCTCGTCTTCGCCAATTGCGCTCCACGCAAAGACAAGACTGCGGCCCGCAAGGATAACGAAGGCGAAGGGCTTGTCTACGCCCTTTTGAAGAACGGCACTCAGGTCCTTGTGGTCAACAGCGGATATTCGATGTCCTTCGTCAAGCCGCTGGTGATGAAGCTTTATGCTACCAAGGCTTCGCCGAAAGGCAGCCAGTTCCGCTCGCGCGATAACTTCCCCAAGGTCGTCGCCCAGTGCTTGCAAGGTGACATGTCCTTCCTTGCTCAGGAGCTCGATGTGGCAAGCATCCCCGCGATGCCGGAAGCGGTTGTCGCCTATGTCGACTCTTTCGGCAACATGAAGACTTCCATTCGCAGCGGCGACTCTGTGCTCAAGGGGCTGAAGAGGGGCATGCGTGTGCGCGTGCTCGTCGGCGACAAGCGGCGCTATGCCACCGTAACCAGTGGCAGTTTCAGTGTGCCCGAGGGCGAGATCGCCCTCGCGCCCGGCAGCTCGGGACACGACAGCCGCTTCTGGGAGCTTTTCAAGCGGGGAGGATCAACCCATCACGAGTTCGGCAACCCGCCCACCGGCTCCAAGATCGAGATCAGCCCGGCGTGATGATGCCGGCACTATAAGCGGCTTGGTGAGGAGCGGGCGGGTCATTGATCCGCTCGCTCCTTCGCCTCTTTTTCGCTTCCGTCATTTTTGTTTGCCGGTTCTCTACTGCGCGCTATAGTTATCTGCGAGAGTATTTTTAAGAGCGACGCTTTTGCGCTTCCCGCCACGGCGATTTTCGTTGGCCCTGACCGTAGTCCAGGACCATTTGATGAGGGTAGAATGTCGCAGTTGTGTGCACTCACGGAGTAATTCTCATGACGTACTCGGGCAATAAGCGTCGATGTTTGGGGTGGTCCCTGGTACTCTCTGTTTTTGGGGCATCAATTGTTTGGGGAATGCTTACGGCTCCTGTGTGGGCCGATGAAGCGGTGCGCGAATGGCAAAAGCCTGCTTCGACGACGGCCGGCTCATCTTCGTCGGCGCCGTCCAGGGAAGCGGCTGCGAGCCCTGGCGATGCGGCGCCCGCCTCTTCTCAAAATCAGACAGCAGAAGAACAAGCCGCGGCCGGCAAATCAAAGCCCGAAGGATCAGCTGAGGAGGCGAAGACAACTGCTGAGACAGAAAAGCCACCGCAGGCTCAGGAGCCGGCAGACCGTCCCAAACCGGAGGGCTTTGACGAGGCCTTGAAACAGTTCAGCCAAAAGAAATGGGCTGCCGCGCAGAAAATGTTTGAAAAGTTCATCAAAGATGGTGTCGCCGACGTGCCCACTCATTTCTACCTGGCTTATTGTTTGTATAATCAGCAGCAATACAGCCGGGCCCAGAAGGAATTCGAGTGGGTGAGCAAGTACGGCACGAAGACGGTTTCTCTTAGACGCAGCGCAGACGCGGCAGTGCATAACATTCAAAGCCGTCGAGCGGGCGTGTGCCCGGCCACATGCATCAAGCCGCATTGGTACGTGAAGGCGGATGGAACAAGAGCGGTCAGATACACGGTTGAGGGCGTCAAAGGCGAGTGGAGTGACGCCCATTGAGGGCAGTTGATTCAATTCGAGGGTGGTCGTCCGGTCAACAAGGGACCCTGCCCCACCTGCGGTGGCACGGGAAGAGTGCCGGTGCTCAAAGACGGTAAGGCGCTTTGAGTCAGCCGAGATGTTTGCTCATCTCAAAGCAAAGCAAAGATAAACCGGCCGTCAGCAACGGAGCGAAAGCCTCCTGGACGCCATTAAGCGCGGAAAGTAGCGAAGGCAAAGGGAAGCATCCGGCACCGTATTAGATGCCGGATGCTTCCTGATAGAGGACTTTTGCAGAGCTGGCCAGGCGCGCGAAGCCTGGCTATGCCGCCGTGTGCTGCGCCGGGCGCGGACGCTGGCTTGCCACCAAGCGCACGAGGCGGTGCCTTTCGCTGATCTCGTAGGAGTTGACGAGGACGTAGATAGCCGCATCCACGAACTCCTCGTCGCTCAACCGACGACCGCGAGGGCTGATCGCCATCAGGACGGCCGGCACTCCCCTCAGGCGGCGGTTCTGAAGATTGGGCATGATGTAGCGCCCCTGCCAGGACTGAGCTCCATGCCGGCGCTCGTACCAGTCCTTGCGCCGCTGCCGAATCGCCCGCTCCTCTTCGCCGATCCTCTCTTCGTTCGGATCTTCCACTTCCAGGAAGATGGTGGTGTCCGGGCTTGACTCCAGGATCTTCGCGCGAAGCGCGTCAAGGTGCTTGCTGCCGATCCCCTGGTTGCGGTATTGCTCATCCGTCCAGAGGTAGGCCAACAGCGCCCCCTTCTTGCCGAGGTCCTCGACGATGGACACGGTCACCACCCGCTCGCCCACCTTCGTCACATCGAGGCGAACGCAGCCTTCCTCAATGTACTTCGCGTAGTCAGCCAGGTTGTAGCGCTCCGCCGGGTTCGGAAACGCTTGCACGTAAGTCGTCTCGACGATCTCGTCATTCAGGTCGCCGGGGACGCAGATGGTCAGTTGCGTAGACATAACGATCGATGGTCCTTTCTGTCGACTTTGTCGACACGCATATGCGACGTTGCTTCCACACCCAGAGCGCCGACCTGACAGCACCACACTGCTTACGGGAATTTGATGGTGGTCGAATCAGCTGAATGGCGCTCGTTTTTCGCTTCGCTCCTGGGTCGCGTGCTGTGGGGAAGTTGATTGCAATCTAGAGCTTGCGCAGCCTGCCCCGCAATTCATCTGCCGCCGGATTTAATGCGGTTTGCACGCATGGTTTGCGATAGCGCCACCTCGTTCGCAACGCAATCGTCCAGTTGCTGAGCGGCTGAATATCAAGGCACCACTGGCATTTAGGGGTGTATTGCCTCTTATGCGACGGGCTGCTGTCTCGCTTGAAAGCCGATAATTGCTAAGTTTCTGGCAAATTGTTGGCAGTTTGCGTTGGCTGCGAAAATGTTTGCGCATTTTGAGCGCTGAGCGCGGCTATGCAAGCGGCATCTAGACAATGGAACGCCAGGGGCAAAATCTCTAGGCAGAAAAAAAAAGGGGTGCCGCAAGCATGCCTCTCAAAGAGCTTGATTGCTGCACGAATTACTTTCTCGCGCTCTTTACCGGCTTGCCCTGTGCATACCGTGAGCTTCCGTAAGCAACTATCTCTTTGAATGTCGGGCGTTTAACCTCGATGCACAAGCGAGCCGGATCGTCTTTGCAGTCGGCTCCTTCATAAAACCCCCAGTAGCATGGTCCCACTTTCTTTCCGTTGGGAAGCAAATACCAGAACGATTGGCTGTAGCGAATAATTGGCATAGCGCCCAGCAAGATGAAAGCCATGATTAGAACACTCATTTCACACGCTAATACAAAATCCATATTGTTCATCCTCACCATATTTGATGGCAGACGATGCCGCCAATCTGTTCAGATCGGCTTACCGTTGCGCTTGGGATATCTTGATTGCGACATTAGCAGTCGTTCTTGGCAAAAACTTGGCGCCTTCGTACTGCTACCACAGGAAGCGAGAGTTTGGACCTAGATGCGGATCCGAATGAGAGCCTACCTGACTTTCGACAACCGGCGCAAAAAGAAGTTGCCTCCCCAGTTTGCAGCAGTTCGGGTGTGGTTATGGCTGGCATATCCGTTACGCGCTTACCTTTCAGAAGCGACAGAAGCATAACTTCGTGACCTGGCAAGGATTGTTTGCTAAAGGTAGAATTTCAGCCTCATGTTGGGAGGAGTGAAATTCGAATGGAAGTGAAACATAAAAAACGTCGGCTTCTGCGGCTGGACTTTCGTGCCTTGGCGGCGGTCCTAGCCTTGCCTTTTTTCGCATCTCCACTTTTCGCCGCAGAGAGTCAGGATACGGAGAAAAAATCAACGGCGGCGAGCGCAGAGCCGCCTTCTGTAACAACACCTTCCGGTGCCAATGCCGACTCATCAGACAGCACTCCTTCCCGGTCGGAAACACAGGAAGCGGGTGGTCAGACAACAGAAGGAGGACCTGCATCAACCACGGCTCCGCAATCGCCTGGGCAGCCGGCAAAGCCGCTCGAGCCGGCAGATCGTCCCAAGCCGGCAGGTTTTGACGACGCATTGAAACTCTTTGCCGAGAAGAAGTGGCCTTTTGCCCAGAAGGCTTTCGAAAAGTTCGTCAAAGACGGCGTCGCCGATGTGCAAACGCATTTTTATCTGGCCTACTGTCTTTTCAACCGGAAACAATACATTCGCGCCCAGAAGGAATTTGAATGGGTCGCCAAATACGGAACGAAGAGTCTTTCACTTCAGCGCAGTGCGGAGCAGGCGGCAAATATGATTCAAAGCCGGCGGGCCGGTGTTTGTCCCGCGACCTGCCTGAAGGCAAACGATCCGCGCTGGTACAAAAAGCCAAATGGCGAACGATGGATCCGCTTCAACTATCCGGGCGGCTGGCACGAATGGAGCGCAGCCCACACCGGCCAACTTGTCGTGTTCGAGAGGGGGAAGCCGGTGAATAAGGGCACCTGCCCCACATGTGGCGGCACGGGGAGGGTTCCCGTTCTTAAGGACGGCTCGCCGCTTTGATTAGTCGGCAGAACGCTCTGAGAACCGCCCTGGTCGTGGGTCCTGGTCCGTGGATGGTGTTCTATGATAGGATATAGAAGAACAACAAAAAGTAAAAACAAGGAAGCGACCCGCAACTCCTCGAGAGTTAACGGGTCGCATTCCTTTTGAGGAACGGAGACATGCTCCGCGGGGTGTTCACGGCGCTGCTCACGCTGCCTGGGCGCGGTTCTTGTAGGCTGGAATGCGCTCAAACAGGCGCTTCTCGCAGGCGTCCAGGTCACCGGCTGCGATGCCTTCGACGAAGTCGCGAGCGCGCTGCATGGCGGCTGGAGCGCCGGGTTGCCTGTTTTCGTTCGGGCATTCCGGTGCCTCGTGGCCGACGACCTTCCAGGAAGGACCGAGCACGTGCCGGAAGATGAAGATTGCACGCTCCATGTGGAACGGTGAGGTCACCACATACAGTGTGCCCGGCTTCCTCTTCGAGAGGTAGCGGCGCACAGTGAAGACAGCATTGCCGAGCGTGTCGAAGGACTGGTCCTCGAGCAGGAGCCGTTTGCGGCTGATGCCTTCGGATGCGACGATCTCCGCCATTACGGCGGCCTCGGTCTTGCCGTGCTCACCGTGATCGTCCGGCGGTCTTGAGCCGGAGAGGATGAGCTTCATCCGCTTCTGACGGAGAAATTCTGCTGCCGCTTTCGCGCGCAGCAAGGTTACGGACGTTGCGCTGCCGTCGGCGTTCAGCCCGCTGCCGAGCACGACGGCGATGTTGTTGTTGGACATAAGCCCCCTTTCTTTGCGCATGGCCACGAAGCCCACGCGCTGTTGTTGCTTTGGGGAGCTTTAGGGCAGCGAGTGAGGACGACACCGAAGATGGGCGATGACTGTTCGTCCTTCGCCCATCCTCTGTGTCGATTGCGCGAAACCCTGTTGCTCCGAGTTATCGGTTTTGTCCCGCCACAAACGCGAAGAAGCTGTCGCAGAGCTTTTGCTTCACCACGTCTTTGGCATCGCGGAACTGAATCGCCGCCTGATTCTCGTGGCCGCCTGCACTGCCGAACGACTCGTACTGGCGGGAGAGAATTCTCAGGTCGAGAGCAGGATCAACGGTGCGCATGGACACATAACCGTCGCCGCGCGCGCAAGCAATGTGCCGGAAGAAGTAACCGAGCTCGCCCATGATGCCACGGTGCAGCTCGGGGTCGCTCTCCCTCATGATCACGAAGACAGCCGTCCTGTCCTCGGACATGCGCATGTAGGAGCTCATGAGGGCCTGCACGATGGCCGGGTCCTTACGAACCATGAGCTTACGCTGGTAATCCTCCAGAAGCTGGTCGGTGAGACCGTGCATGGTAAGAAGAGCCAGCGTGCGCACAGCATGAGCGGGCCAGTGTTGGCGCAGCCAGAACGTGTCGGTGAGAACGCTTACAGCGAGGATCGGCTCGAAAACGCCGAATTTCTCCGCGAGCAAACAGCCGGCAGCGGGAGCAGCCTTGATATAGCACCGCTCGTTGTCCGCTTCCGCCTCACTTTTTGAGAGATGGTGGTCGATGGTGTAGGTTCTTACGCCGCGCGGGTCGAAGCCCATACGCTCGACGCGCCCGTCAACGACAACTATCTCGTCCGGCCGCCAGACTTTGATCAGGGCATCGTAGGCGCCCTGAAGGTCTTGGCTCGTCATGTTGTTATTGGTGAATGAAAGCGCAGCTGGATGGATGTCGGACGGCTCCAAAATCCATTCCAGCTGGTCGTACATAGTAACGGTGGGCAGCGTGTACGCCTCAAGACCCAGCTTGCGGAGAAAGCTGATGAGAGCCTTGGTGCAGCCGACGCTGTCGCCGTCGACGGGCTGGCTCGGTCCCACCACCAGGGTGCGCCCGGCCCACTTTCGCCCGGTGCGCAGCCTGATGGCAAGACGTCGAGCAGCCTGGAAAAGCTGCTTAAACATATTGCCTCCTGTGCGCTGACCGGGTAGAACTGCCAGCGTTGGTTTGCGGTTGTTGACGTGATGAGACGGGTGCCGAAGTGTCAGAGCCGCTCTCCGGCACCCGCCTCCCTCTCA
>LJSS01000111.1_pt1 | contig 14299 bp, 13 predicted proteins | sample 890271 | NCBI WGS metagenome assembly LJSS01 (sample SAMN03797534, study PRJNA294671) | hot springs metagenome | isolation source: water from Lobios Hot Spring | place: Spain: Lobios, Galicia | collected 2011-02-08
GTGCAGGCGCTCCTCGAACATCCCGCGCAACATCGTCCCCGCGACCACGCCCGACATTTGCAATCCGACGATGTGAGCGTTTCGCAAACGCGGGGGGACGCGCTCGGGATGAAATTCGATGAGCTGCGCAAGTCCTTCGACGATGGCCGTCTTCCCGACGCCCGGATCGCCGACGAGCATGACCGAGTTCGCGCGCTCGCGATGGCAGAGGATCTCCATCACTTGCCGCAGCTCTCGCTCGCGGCCGATGAGCGGCGGCAGCTTGTCCTCACGGGCGAGCTTGTTGAAGCTGACGCCGAAATGCTTCAGATAGGGGGGCAGCTCGTAGCGGCGGCGGAACCGTTCCTCGCGCTCCTCGCGCGAGCGCACGCGCGTGATGATCTTCTGCAAGACGACATCCGGGTCCGCCCCCAATCGGCGCATTAACTCGACGGGCACGCCCTCCCGGTCCTGGAAGAGGGCGACGAACAGGTCCGAGGAATCAATCTCATTGCGTCCCATCGAGCGCGCGCGATCCAACGCCAGCTTCAGGACCGTCCGGCACGAGGGATCCAGGCGCATGCCTCGCCCAGTGAACTGACGCGCCACCGAGAGCTGTTCGTTCAGGGCGCGGATGACGGCCTGGGGATCAATGTTGAGGCTTTGCATGACCTCGTTGAAGAGCGAGCGCTCGACCTCGATGAGGGCGGCCAGAATGTGCTCGGCCGCGATGATGTTGTGATCCCGGTGGCGAGACTCCTCAATGGCTCGCCCCATGACGCGGCGTCCGCTCTCGGAGAACTTGTCTTGGAATGGGCCCAAGTCAATCATAGCCGTCGCAAGTCGGAATTATACACAGCCGCTTCAACCCGACTCAAGGCGCGGCTCATCAGCTTCGGCCGACGTCGCCGATTCGCGAGCGACCCGCTCGGCAGCGCGCCCGACACGCACGCGTGCCGGGCGGATCAGGGTCTTCTCCCCGAGGCGATACCCAGGCTCGACGACCTCCAGAATCATGCCGTCCTGCTCCGGCCCCACCTCGAGGACTTCGACGGCCTCATGCTGCGACGGGTCGAAGGGCTGATGAAGTGGAGCGATGAGAGTGATCCCGCACTGCTCCAGGCGACGTTCGAAGAGCGCGACGATGGCGCGCATGCCCTCCAAAAGGGCTTGGGCATTCTCGGTCTGCTCAGCAGCGCGCACGGCTCGCTTCAACTCGTCGAGCACATCGAGCACAGGACCGAGAATTTCCGCCAGGCGGCGCTCGACGCGCTCCTCCAGCATTCGGGTCTGCCGTTCGCGAAAGGCTTCGACCTCCGCCCGCATGCGCTCGCGCGCTTCTTGGAACGCGCGCTCGATGGCCTGTGCCCGCTCCTCGCTGATCCGGAGTCGCGTCTGCAGCTCCTCGACGTAGGTGGGATACCGGGGCGTCTCCTCCGCCGGCGCCTCAGCGGGGGCCGCTTCGTCCAACCAGCGCGCGAAGCGCCGCTTATCTACAACGCGAGGCTGAGAATCGTCCGATGCGAGCTCCTCGACCGTCGGTTCTGCGGAAGGCTCCTTTGGTTCTCTCACCTCGTCCGGTCGCATCATGATTCTTCCCCCCTCACGTCGTTTGAGCGCCGGCCGATCTCACCTCACGCGCGGGAAGCGTGCTCCAGCAGCCGCCGGATCCGCTCGCGAATGGGCGGATGCGTGCTGAAGAGCGTCATGAAGGTCTCCCCGGCCAACGGATTGACGATCATCATATGCGCGGTGGCCGGATTAGCGTCGAGCATCGGAATGCGCGAGACGCCGCGCTCCAGCTTCTCCAGGGCTCGCGCCAGCCCATAGGGATTGCCGGCGATCTCCGCGCCCGTGGCATCCGCCTGAAATTCCCGCGCGCGCGAGATGGCCATCTGGATCAGAAGCGCCGCCAGCGGAGCGAGGATGAAGAAGAGCAAGCCGGCCACGCCCCGCAGCGGATTGTCGCGCTCATCGCGCCCCATGCCGCCGAAGAACAGCCCCACTCGCGCCAGCATCATGATCGCGCCCGCGATCGTCGCCGCCACCGACTGGATGAGGATATCGCGATTCTTGACGTGGGCCAGCTCATGCGCGAGGACGCCCTCCAGCTCTTCGCGATTCAGGAGCTGCAAGAGCCCTTCGGTGACGGCCACCGCGGCGTGCTCCGGATCGCGCCCCGTGGCGAAGGCATTGGGCGAGAGGCTGGGGATCAGATACAGCCGGGGCATGGGCAGCCCCGCCCGCGTCGAGAGCCGACGCACGATCTCGTACAACTCCGGCGCTTCCGCTTCGCTCACCGGGCGCGCGCCGTAGCTCGCGAGCGCGATCTTGTCCGAGAAGTAATAGGCGGCGAAGTTCAGCAGGGCGGCGAAGAAGAAGGCCGCGATCAGCCCTTGCCGACCCCCGATCACCTCGCCGGCCAGCAGGAAGAACACTGTCAGCAGCGTCAGCAGCAGAACGGTTCGTACGGTATTGCTCGTCATCGCCTCACCTCCGCGTTCCACCGATGGTCCGTTAATAGTATGGTCGCACCGGGGCGAAAATTCAACTCCCGCGCTTGACGAGAGCTGAGTGGCTCGTCACAATCAAGCGTGACTGACATAACGCCGACACCTGAGGCGCACGATGATGAGGCGACAGAAAGCGCGAAAAAGGCCCATGCCGCTTGTTGAGGCGATCGTGGGACTGCCGTTCTACACGCGGGAGGAGTTTCGAAAGCAGGTGCAATATGCGGAGGACAGTCTCGGCTGCGAGAGTTATGAGCAGTGGGTTCGCGCGCATCACGAGTTGAAGCGGAGGCTGGAGGCGCTGGGCGTCGTCGTGGTCGAGGTCCCGATCAACGTCGAGGAGATGCAGCAGTACTTCCTGCAGTACGGACTCCGAAACGATGCGGCGAATCGCAGCCAGTATGTCGCCCGAAAGCTCTTCGAGCGACGCGATCTCGTGTCGCTCGTTCGTCGGTGAGCCCATCGCGATGTGGAGAGACGGCCCACGTGCGTTCGCCGTTGGGAAGCTCCCGCCGGACGTCCTTCAGCGCGCGCTCGCCACAATCCCCATTGAGGACAAACGGGTGAGAATCGGGCCACGACTGGGTGAGGATGCGGCCGCGATCGCCTTCGACGACGTCTATCTCGTCGCGAAGACCGATCCGATCACGTTCGCCACCGAGCGCATTGGGTGGTACGCCGTGCACATCAATGCGAACGACGTGGCCGTCATGGGCGCGCGACCGCGGTGGTTCCTCGCCGCGCTGTTGCTGCCGGAAGGGAAGACGGACGCGGCGCTCGTGGACCACATCTTCCAGGACATCCTGAGCGCGTGCCGTGAGCTGGGGATCACGCTCTGCGGCGGGCATACGGAGATCACCTATGGGTTGGATCGCCCTGTGGTCGTCGGCCACATGCTCGGCGAAGTGCCTCGGGAAAAGCTCGTCGAGAAACGGATGGAGCCGGGGGATCGCATTCTGCTGACCAAGGGCATCGCTATTGAGGGGACGGCGATTCTGGCGCGAGAGAGAGCGTCGGAGCTGGCCTCCGTGTGCGAGGCCGGGCTTCTGGAGCGCGCTCGGCGCTTGCTCTTTGATCCGGGCATCAGCGTGGTGCGCGAGGCGCTCCGAGCGGTCGAGGTCGCGCGCGTGCATGCCATGCATGATCCGACCGAAGGGGGACTAGTCGGCGGTCTCTGCGAGCTGGCGGCCGCCGGCGGGGTCGGCCTGCAGATCTGGCGGGATCGCATTCCTCTCCGGCCGGAGACCGATGTCCTCTGTCGCCACCTTGGGCTGGACCCGCTGCGGCTCATCGCCTCGGGGGCGCTCCTCATCGTCGCGCCGCCCGATCAGTGTGCGAGGATCGAAGACGCCTTGCGATCAGAAGGCATCGAGGTGGCCGAGATCGGGGAAGTGCGAGAGCGCGCGTATGGGCTTAAACTCGAGGTGGAAGGGGAGCCTGTCGAACTGACCTTCCCCGAACGCGATGAGATCGCGCGCGTTTTCGAAACCATCCCTTCCGAGCCCCACGGTGAGGAAGGGCATTCCTCCACGCATGAGCCATGAATCGCCGGGTGTATCCTCTTGTCCTGCGGGAGCGCGCACTGGAGCTTGGCGCGCGCACGTTGATCATGGGCATCCTCAATGTGACGCCCGATTCGTTCTCGGATGGAGGCGAATTCTTCTCAGTAGAGCGAGCAGTGGCTCGCGCTCTGGAGATCGAAGCTGAGGGAGCGGATCTGCTGGACATCGGCGGGGAATCCACGCGCCCCGGAGCGAAACCGGTTCCTCTTGAGGAAGAGCTGCGCCGCGTCCTTCCCGTCATCGAGCGCCTGCAGGGGCGCCTCCGCATCCCCATCTCCGTGGATACGACTAAGTATGAAGTCGCGCGCGCGGCTTTGGAAGCCGGAGTCGCGATGCTTAACGATGTGAGTGGGCTCCGGCGCGATGCACGGCTGGCCGATTTGGCAGCTGAATTCGGCGCCGCTCTCATCATCATGCACTCGCGAGGGACGCCTGAGACGATGCAAGACCTGCCTCCGAGTCCGAATATCTTGGGGGAGATCACCGAGCATTTCGCTTGGGCTCTGGCTCGCGCTCTCGCGCGTGGCGTGGCCCCGGAACAGATCGTGCTTGATCCCGGGCTCGGCTTCGGCAAGACCATCGAGGATAATCTGCTCATCCTGAATCGGCTCGACCGCTTCGCCGAATTCGGGCGTCCGTTGCTCGTCGGCCCTTCGCGCAAATCCTTCATCGGTCATATCACGGGGAGAGAACCGCGCGAACGCGTCTTCGGCACAGCAGCGGCCGTCGTCGCCGCCATCTTCAGAGGGGCGCACATCGTCCGTGTTCATGACGTGCGCCAGATGCGCGATGTCGTCCGCGTCGCCGATGCGATCCTTCGCGCCGGAGAAGCCGAGGCCTCGCGCCAGCCGATGTTCTGAGGAGCCGTGGTCCTCAATGGGCCGCCTGTCCTTGCGCCCGGGGAATACGCGGGGCCGGTATACGGGAACTCCCCACCGTCACGAAGGAGGAATGAGTACGGGCGGGTGCGTTTGGACGCCCGGTGGGTGGATTGGGAGGTAAAGGAGGATGGGGCATGTTAGGAGGTACCCGCCCGTACGATTCGCCGTCAGGGTGGAGCTTGGCCAAAAGGAATGGGAGGCCGGTTGCTGCTCGAAGGAGGAAGCTACTGTCGCCACCTCAGCATGAGAGCCTCTCGCGAAACTGTAGCGTTCACCGGCACTCCCTCCCTCCGCTCGGACCTCTCGCCTCGGGCCGTCCGAGTCAGTCAGGAAAGGAAGGCTGAGAAGATGGCCCTGCCATCGGCCACCACATGAGCCCGCCCATGGAGAATCAGTCACATCTGCCGCTGCTCGGAGAGGAGCACGTGATCGCAGCGCGCGCGCCCGCCCGTGCGTTCGGACTCGCTTCCGCAAATGTCGCTTCCTGAAAGCACCGCCGCCGGAGAGGGAAGCCAGCGCCTGATCTGCCGCTTGACCGAAGACGATGGCAGGGCCAATCCTGGTAAGGAGGGTGGAGCACGATTCGACCAGATGAGAAGAGACATGCCGCAGCTCGGCCCGCCTTCGGTCCGCTGGAGCCATCACTGCCGATCCCGCGAGCTTGACCTCCGCATCTGCGCCCACTCCGCTGCGAGCCATCGCTCTCGCTTGAGCATCCGAAGGAACGTCAGACACATAGCGCCGGAGCCCGAACCGCCACATCCGCTGCACCTGGCACTTGAGCTGAGCTCCCACCGCTGCTGGTACCCGCTCTTGAACCTTCCGCTTCATCCGATCACCCGAATCAGGCAAAGCTGCGGCAATTCCGTCAGGCCCATCCAGGGGCATCAGGTGCAAGACCTTGTGGACTTCGCGGGCGCCATTCTGCAGCTCGCTCTCGAGCCCAATCGCCCATTTGCTCTTTCCGCTCAAGCCTTGCATCACCTCTGCGCCTCCAGAGGGGCCACTTGATATTCCGTTTCGCCTCTCGCCTGCCCGCCGTCTCAAAGATCGCCTTGCCGACGGTCGCGCATGTTATAGCACGAGTCCGGCAGAAAGTCAAGAAAAAAGTTCAAGTAATTTCTCAACTCTACCCGACTAAGGCATGGCGAATTAAGGACTAATATCGAGGACGACCATAACCCTTTCCCCTGCTACGACTTAACGATGCTTGAAGCCTGTCTGAAACCTGCTGGCCCCACAGGGCAGGTTCATCCAGATGCAGATCCCAAGAAGTGGGACCCAAGCCAGAAGGGAGCGAGCTCGGGCCAGATGCTCAGCTTATCTTCACTCAGATCAATAGCTTGCAGTAAGAGCGTCATGAGGACCCCGCGCTTGATCTCCTGCCGTCGCCTAGCGGCCAAGATAGAGAAAGACCTGGCCAGCTCTTCGCGAAGCGCCCGGTGCTCCTACGGCCAGATCGGGTTTCCCGTCCTTGTTGAGATCGCCGATGGCCATAGCCGTGCCAAATTCCGCGCCAGCCTCCGGGCTCGGCGGTTCGAGGATGAGGTTTGGGTTCGGGCCGATGGCAGGTCCCCCGTAGAAAAGGTACACTCGTCCGGCCCTTTGGCGATTGCCGACTGTCGCTCCGATGGCGCTGACGGCGAGATCGGCCGTACCGTCACCATTGAGGTCGCCGACAGCCAGCGCATATCCGAATGCCGAAGCGGCTTGCGGATCAGGCTCTTGCAGGATGAGGTCGGGCGCGCTGTTTAGAGTGGGGCCGCCGAAGTAGATGTAGACTCGTCCCGGTCGGGATTCCATGGGATCGCTCGTACTTGTATTCGGTGATCCCACGATGATGTCCGCGTATCCATCGCCGTTGAGGTCGGCTACAGCTAGGGAGGAAGCGAATGTGGGATCAGCGATTTCCGGGTTTGCCGGAGGGTGAGGATTAGGCAGCATCACATTTGGCCGACCACTCAGAGACTTTCCACCGAGGAAGACGTATACGACTCCGGCTCCATTCGGTCCTCCAAGTGGAGCGCCTATGAGAATGTCGGCGAATCCATCTTTATTGATGTCTCCGGCGGCCAGGGCGAAGCCGAAGGCGGCCACGGCGAAGCCGAATTGCTCTCCGACAATACCCCCCCGCACGATGGTCCGTCGCGACCCGATCGCATTTCCTCCGTACAGAACAACGACGGTGTCCATGAACCAAGCGCCGACGATCAAGTCGCTCGCCCCGTCGCCATCCACGTCACCGCTGGCGAGGGGTTCGCCGAAGCGGCCACCCATCAAGGAGTCAGGATCCAAGGGGTCAGGATCCGGCGGAAGCGGGCTCCGCACGGTCGTTGAGTTCGCTCCGAAGTTTGAGGCTCCACGATAGATGATGACTCTCCCATCCAAGAAGGATTCTTCGCTATTGCTGGCCTCAGGGGCGCCGACGGCCAGATCAGTCCGGCCATCTCTGGTCCAATCGCCGGCGGCGAGTGCGAACCCGAAACCGATTCCCGCCTCGCGGGTGGACAACGTCAGGTTAGGCGTCCGTTGAAGCGTCTGACGCCCGTAGAAGATGAAGACTCGTTCAGCGCGGTTTTCCAATGTGCAGGGAGCTGAGACCGCCAGGTCCGAGGTCTTATCGTTGTTGAAATCTCCGACGGCCAAGGCCCAACCGAAGCAAGCGTCGGCGACAGGCCGTGACTCGGTCAGGACAAGGGGCTGTGGTTGAAAAGGGGAAGACTGCGCGAGCATCGTACTGCTAGTGAGCAGTAGCCCAATCATGAGCCGACACACGATCTGTCCCTTCATAAGACTCCACCTCCGTGTTGAAGGGGTTGGCGTCGTGGACGCGACGTGCTCGGATAAAGGATCGCTGAGTCTCTGGATGAGGCCACGTGGGGCGTGCCTTCCTGTGAGACCTTCGCCTTGAAGGAGTGCCATCGAAGAACTTCATCGCGTCGCATGGCCTCTTTTTACCCCATCTTCCGAGCCCTGGCAAGGGGATTTCACAAGGGGTTCTTCGCAAGCCGACTGGCATTTTCCACGAGAATGTGGTGGACTAATGCTCGGGGAGGGGAGCACCATGGAGAGGATTGAGCGAGATAGCCTTGGGGAGAAGGCGGTCCCGGCCGAGGCGTATTACGGAATCCAGACGGTGCGCGCCGTGGAGAATTACCCCATCAGCGGATGGCGTCCGTTCCCGGAACTGATTCGGGCGGTCGTGCGGATCAAGAAGTGCGCAGCTCAGGTCAATGCCGAGCTGGGGCTTCTGGAGGAGTCGGTCGCGCGCGCGATCATGGCGGCGGCCGATGAGGCGCTCGCCGGGCGGTTCGACGATCACTTCGTCGTGGACGTCTTCAATTCCGGTGCCGGTGTCTCTTTTCACATGAACGTGAACGAGGTCTTGGCGAATCGCGCGAATGAGATTTTGGGGGGACGTCGCGGCGAGTACGCGCGCGTGCATCCGCATGATCATGTGAACCGGGGACAGTCCACGAACGATGTCATGCCGACGGCGATGCGCCTGGCAACGCTGGAAGCTGCGCGTCCGTTGCTCGATGGTGTAGAGGGATTGGCGCGGGCGTTTCGCGAGAAGGGGGAAGAATTTCGCGATGTCGTGAAAGCCGGGCGCACGCATCTTCAGGATGCCGTCCCGGTACGTCTCGGTCAGGAGTTCCACGCCTACGCGCAGATTATCGAGGAGCACGGGCGACGCATACGGCGAGCCGTCGAAGAGCTGCGCGTTCTCGGCATCGGCGGCACGGCCGTGGGGACGGGATTGAACGCGCATCCCGAGTTTCGCTTCCGTCTCATTGAGGCGTTGAAGCGCGAGACAGGGGAGGCGTTGATCCCCGCCGAGGATCTCATGGCGGCGATGCAGAGCATGGCGCCGTTTGTCGCGTTCTCCGGAGCGATGAAGAATCTCGCGCTGGACCTGGTGAAGATCTGCGATGACGTGCGGTTGATGGCCTCGGGGCCGGTCGCGGGATTGGCTGAGATCGAGCTGCCGGCCCTCCAGCCGGGTTCTTCGATCATGCCGGGCAAGGTCAATCCCGTCATGCCGGAGGTGCTGACGATGGTCTGTTTTCAGGTCGTTGGCAACGACGCGACGATCACGTTGGCAGCCGCTCATGGGGAGTTCGAGCTGAACGTGATGATGCCCGTAATCGCCTTCGATCTGCTCTTCTCAGTGAGGATCCTGGCCAATGCCCTGCGCGTCTTCACCGAGAGAGCTGTCGTCGGGATCCGCGCCCATGTGGAGCGATGTCGGTATTATGCCGAGAGCAGTCCGGCTCTGGTGACGGCGCTTGTGCCGTATATCGGCTACGAGCGCGCCGCCGAGGTGGCGCGCGAGCTTCTGGCGACGCGGCGGACCATTCGGGAGATCGTTCGGGAGCGGGGCTGGATGAGCGCGGAGGACCTCGATCGCGCGCTCGACATCGAAGCGATGACGCGGGGGGGGCTTCTTGGTGGGGAAGCGGAACGATCGTCCTGATGGCCGCGCGCGGAGCGAGCCCGTCCGCCGCCTATCGTTCCGGTCGCATGTGGGGGAAGAGGATGACGTCGCGGATCGAGCGCTGATTCGTCAGCAGCATCACGAGCCGATCAATGCCGATCCCTTCGCCAGCCGTCGGCGGCATCCCGTAGCCGAGCGCGCGAATGAAATCTTCGTCCATGACCATGGCCTCTTCATCGCCGCGCTCGCGCAAGCGCATCTGCTGTTCGAATCGGCGATACTGTTCGACCGGATCGTTCAACTCGCAGAACGCATTGGCGATCTCCAGCCCGCCAATGTAGAGCTCGAACCGGTGCACGATGTTCGGGTCTTCTTCGCTCTGCTTGGCCAGCGGGCTCAGCTCCGTCGGATAGCCGAGGATGAATGTCGGCTGGATGAGCCTCTCCTCGGCGACGTACTCGAAGAGTTTGCCGAGCATCTGCCCAGGACTCCAGCGGGGATCATAGCGCCCGCCCACGGCCTGGAGCAGTTCGGGCAATCGCTCCGCGGCCTCCAGGTCTTCCGGCGCGGGTGCCGGCGTCGTGTCGGGCCAATACTGAAGGATCGCCTCTTTCACGGTGAGGCGGCGCCACGGACGCGTGAAATCAATTCGGTGGTCTCCGTACTCGATGACGAGCGAGCCGCGCACGGTGCGCACCACATGGGTGATCAGCTCCTCGGTCAGCTCCATGAGGTCGTGATAGTCGCTGTAGGCCTCGTAGAACTCGAGCATCGTGAATTCGGGATTGTGCTTTGTGGAGAGCCCTTCATTGCGGAAATTCCGATTCAGCTCGTAGACCTTCTCGAAGCCGCCGACGATCAACCGCTTCAGGTACAGCTCCGGGGCGATGCGCGCGTAGAGGTCCATGTCGAGGGCGTTATGGTGCGTGATGAAGGGACGGGCGGCGGCTCCCGTCGCCAGCGGGGTGAGCATCGGCGTCTCCACCTCGATGTATCCGCGTTCGTCGAAGAAGCGCCGAATCTCCCGGATGATCTGCGCGCGCCGCACGAAGACCTCGCGCGAGGCGCGATTCGCGATCAGGTCGAGATAACGCTGCCGGTAGCGCGTCTCGATGTCCTGCAGACCGTGCCATTTCTCCGGCAGAGGGAGGAAGGCTTTCGCCAGGAAGTGGAGCCGCTCGACGTGCACGGTCAGCTCCCCGGTGCGCGTCACGAACAGATACCCCTCGACGCCAATGAAATCGCCGAGGTCCAGGTGGTTGTACAACTGCCACTCCCGCTCGCTCACCTCGTTGCTTCGGATATAGATTTGAAGTCGCTCCTCGCCGTCCGAGAGATGGGCGAAGGCCGCGCGTCCCATCAGGCGCGTCGTCATCATCCGACCGGCGATGCGCACGGTGATCGGCCGCAACGCGGCGTTGACGCGGTCCAGCTCCTCGGGCGGTTTCGCTCCCGCGTAGTGGCCGTAAGTCCGAACGATCTCGGTGATCGTATGCGTGCGCGCGAACTTATGCGGATAGGGATCGAAGCCAAGGGCGCAGATCGCCTCGAAGTTCTTCCGCCGTTGGCGGATCAAGTCGTTCTCCTCGCCGAAGATGCTCCTGCTCATGCCGCCTGCGCCTCCTCTGCCGTGATTCGTGACGTGATGATGCTAGTGGGGGAACGGGGGGGCGGTCAAGAACGCCTCACTCCCGCTCGATCCAGGTCCAGAGCGGACGCGACAGCAGCCAATATTTCTCGCGCAACCGTCGCACGCGGTCCGCGTACTCGTGCTTCGGGAATTCTCCGGCCCGCCGCCGATCGCGCAACCGGCGCAGCTCGTAGCAATAGAGGTCATTGAGCTGCTCGCGCACCAGCTCCGGCGGCGTCTCCGGCGTCGGGAGCAAGCCAAAGTGCTTCAGTTCGTCCAAGACGTCGGCCCGATAGCGCGCCATCGCCTCGAAAATATAGCATGAGATCGTCGGCCGCGCGGTCCCGGCGCGCGGGATCGGACTGCGGCTGCGTCTCGCGAGAGCGATGTTGACCCACGTCGGCAGCGATGGTATTTTTGCCCCTTTGGGAAGCGAGGAGGAGCGATGCGCTATGGGCTTTTGGCGAAAGGAGGGCGAGGAGATCACGAGTCTTTTCTCTTCGATGTCGGAGACCTCTGAGCAGGTGGGGGAGCATGAGGGAGAGACCGCGTCGGGGCTCCTGCAGCGGTTCAAGCGCGCCGTCGCGCGGACTCGTCAGACGCTGGTCGAGCGGTTTCACGATCTGACGCAGGGGAAGCGCGAGATTGATCCGGCCGTGTTGGAGGAGCTGGAGGAGACGCTCATCGCCACCGATATGGGGCCGCGCACGGTGATGGAGATTCTGGAGCGGGCGCGCCAGGCGCTGGATCGGGAGGCCTTGCGAGACCTGCAGGCCCTGAGGGATTTCATTCAAGCGGAGCTGCTCGCCATTTTGAGCCGCGCCTGTGGCGATCGGGGCCTGCTGACCGAGGAGCGCCTTCGGCGCGCGAGCGCGCGCCCGTATGTGATCTTGGTCGTCGGCGTCAATGGGACAGGGAAGACGACGACCATCGGCAAGCTCGCGTATCGGTTGAGGCGTCAGGGATTCTCCGTCCTGCTCTGCGGAGCCGATACGTTCCGCGCGGCGGCGGCCGATCAGTTGGAGATCTGGGCCGAGCGCGCGGGGGTTCCGATGATCGGGCAGCAGCCGGGAGCTGATCCCGCTGCTGTGCTCTTCGACGCCCTGCGATCGGCCAAGGCGCGTCGGATGGACGTCGTGATCGCGGATACGGCTGGACGGTTGCACACCAAGGTCAATCTCATGCAGGAGCTGCAGAAGATGTGCCGCGTCGCTGCGCGCGAGATCGAAGGGGCCCCGCATGAGGTTCTGTTGGTGCTGGATGCCGTCACCGGTCAAAACGGCTTGGAACAAGCGCGACGTTTCCTGGAGGCCGTTCGCGTCACCGGACTGATCCTGACCAAGCTCGACGGAACGGCCAAGGGGGGGATCGTCATCGCCATCGCTAAGGAGTTGGGGCTGCCCATTCACTATGTGGGCGTCGGAGAGCAGTTGGACGACCTCATCGAGTTCTCCCCCGAAGCGTACGTGCGCAGCCTCTTCGAAGCGTGAGTCCGATAGTGCGTCCCCAAGAAGAGCACTCGCGCTTCCCCTCTCAGAAGAGTCGCCCCGTCATAGGTCCCGGGCTCTCACCACGGCGGAGCCGATTCACGAGCAGGTGCGCTTGGCGCGTCGGCTCCGGTTGGCGATGTCCGGCCACACAGCGCATGACCAGAGCGATCGCGCTCTCAAGATCAATCTTGTGGCCCGGCGAGACGAAGATCGGGCTTGTGCGATCTTTCGTCCGCAGGGCGGCGCCGACGATCTCGCCGCGATCCAGCAGAGGGGAGAAGCTGCCAGCTTCCGGAGCGGGCTCCTCATAGGTGCCGACGAGCACGCTCTTGGCGCAGCCAACGGTGGGCAGATCCAGGAGGAGCCCCACGTGACAGGCCAAGCCCATGCGTCGCGGATGCGCCAGCCCCTGGCCATCCAGGAGGACGGCATCGGGCCAGTGCGTGACTTTCTCAAACGCTTGGAGTACAGCCGGCACTTCCCGAAACGAGAGCAGGCCCGGGATGTAGGGGAAGCGCGTCACCGTCGTCACCGCAGCTTCTTCGACGGGCGCCAGGTGGGGTAACTCCAGCACCACGACGGCGGCGAAGACCGTATCCGATCCCTTGTCGAAGGAGACGTCCGCGCCCGCGACCCATCGCACGCGATCCGCCGCCAGCGGCGTGAACTGCAGGTGCGCGCGCAGCCGATTTTGAATCCGCATGGCGTCCTGCGGCGAGACGTCCCAGGGATGCAGGTTCTTGATCTTCATCGTTCCGATCTCTCGCGTGATGACGCTTCGCCCTCCACCACCTCACTCGGGGTCGCCTCCACAGCGGGGGGATCGGCCGCTGGCGCGGCGGCGATCTTCGCCGGCCGCAGGATCGAGAGGAGGACGGAGGCGGCCAGGATGCCCGCGACGACGCCGAGGGCGATCCCAATAGGGATCTTGTAGAGGTCCGAGATGAGCATCTTCACCCCGACGAAGACGAGGATGGCCGAGAGGCCGTAGTGCAGGTAGTGGAAGATGCGCATGAGACCGGCCAGGGCGAAGTAGAGCGCGCGCAGGCCCAGGATGGCGAAGACATTGGACGTGTAGACGATGAACGGATCGTGCGTGATGGCCAGGATGGCGGGAATCGAGTCCACGGCGAAGACGAGATCGGTCGTCTCCACGACGAGCACGACGATGAAGAGCGGGGTCGCGAGCGTCCGCCCCATCTTTCGGATGAAGAAGCGCCCGTCCACGTAATCGCGCGTGATCGGAATGAGGCGACGGGCGAGGCGGATCACGGGATTGCGCTCCGGATGGATCTCCTTCTCCTTCTCGCGCGCCATGCGCGCCCCGGTCACGATCAGCAGGGCGCCGAAGACGTAGATCATCCAGTGGAACTTCTGAATGAGGGTGACGCCGGCCAGGACGAAGATGAAGCGCATGATCAGGGCGCCGAGGATGCCCCAGAAGAGGACCTTATGCTGATAGAGCGGAGGGACGCGGAAGTAGGTGAAGATGAGCACGAAGACGAAGATATTGTCCATGCTGAGCGATTTCTCGATGAGGTACCCGGTGAGGAACTCCAAGGCGGCGGTCGTGCCGAACCAGAAGTAGACGCCGACGTTGAAGAGCGCGGCCAGGACGATCCAGAAGGCGCTCCAGCCGAGCGCCTCCCTGAGCTCGATGACGTGCGCGCGGCGGTGAAAGACGCCGAGGTCCAAGGCGAGCATGGCGAGGACAAAGAGCGCGAAAGCGATCCAGAGCCAGAGCGTGTGTCCCATCATCATGCGTGAAACCTTAAAAGCTTTAAAAGCCTTATATATTCTTTTTTTTCT
>LJSS01000110.1_pt1 | contig 14288 bp, 12 predicted proteins | sample 890271 | NCBI WGS metagenome assembly LJSS01 (sample SAMN03797534, study PRJNA294671) | hot springs metagenome | isolation source: water from Lobios Hot Spring | place: Spain: Lobios, Galicia | collected 2011-02-08
AGGCCCGGCCACGAGCACGACGTCAGCTCCCCGCCGCCAGGCGGCTGCCGCAAGCTCGAAACCCATTTTCCCACTGGAACGGTTCGTAAGAAAACGCACGGGGTCGAGGAACTCGCGCGTGGGACCAGCGGTGACCAGTACCCGCTCTCCAGCGAAGTCTTGTGGAGCCACGGCCCGCTCCACTTCGGCAAGCAACACCGCGGGTTCAGCGAGCCTTCCCTTGCCATGCCATCCGCAGGCAAGTTCTCCTTCGCCCGGTGGGATCACGCGATAGCCCGCAGTCCTTAAGCGCTCCAGGTTTTCCTGCACCAAGCGATGCTCGTACATGTTAACGTTCATGGACGGCGCAACCAGCACCGGGGCCCGGGTGGCCAACGCAACGGTAGTGACAACGTCGTCGGCCTGGCCGCAGGCTAATTTCCCCACCACGTCGGCCGTAGCCGGCGCAATGAGGTAAGCGTCCGCCAGGTCGGCCAAGCGAATGTGACCAATTTGCAGCTCATGACTGAGCTCGAACAAATCCGTTGCCACCGCCTGGCCGGTGAGGGCTTGCATGGTCAAGGGCGTGATAAACTGCCGAGCTGCGGGCGACATGAGCACGAACACGCGGGCTTCCTCGCGTACCAGTTGGCGGGCAAGCTCAGCGCTTTTGTAACAGGCAATGCCACCCGTTAATCCGAGCAAGATGTTCTTATCCCGCAGAAACCGAGACATCCGACTTACTCACTTCTTCGAGCTGGCGAAAGCCGATTCCCTCGCGCGTTAACGAATATAGCCCGGCCCCTAAGATGGCAACGAATTGGGACACGTGGAGCACTACTGAAAAGGCTAGCGCTTCGCTCGCTTCCACCCCAAACACGTCCAGCGCTAACTTGCAGCCGAACTGAAACGAGCCGACATATCCCGGAGCAGAAGGCACCGAGACCGCCAGTGCCACGATTGCAGTGAGAACCAAGCCGCACCGCAGGAGCGGCAGTGCGAACGAAAAGGCCACCAAGCCGAAAGTGTTGACCGCGCCGATGATGCACCAAAGGTACCCTGTCCACACCACGACCTCGACAAAAGTGCCAGGCCGATCGAGAACTTCCAGGGCTTTGAGAAAGCCTCGCACGAAATGGTTTAATGGTTCGGCGGCAAACTGCGGCAGTCGCCCAGACACCGTGTTCCAGAGCCGAAGCACTCGCTCTTCCTGCCAGCGGGTGACCCCAACCACGGTGCCCAAGCCGATACCCATACCCAGGAGAATGTAACCGAGCGAGCGTACTTGCTCGGAAACGGGCACGAGCACGGTGGCTAGGCCAAACAGGAAGATAACCGCAAGCAAATCGAACACGCGTTCAAGAACGATCGTGGCTAGTACCCCACCGAGGGGAAGCTGTGTTTTCTGGGCGAGTAAAACTGGGCGCACAATTTCCCCGGCACGCAAGGGCAGGACCATGTTGGCCATGAACCCGATGTTGGTGGTGTGCACCAGCGGGGCTTGCGCCACCGCGCCGAGCGGTCGCAGGAGAACCTTCCACCGTTGCGCACGGATGTAGAGGGTCCACACTGTTCCTAGCATTACTGCACCGAGCCACCCGACCTCGATTTTTGAGGCAGTGGCGTACGCTCGTTCCCACTCGACTCCGCGCAACGCAAAGCCAAGAAAGACAATGGAGATAACTACCGTAAGGAGAATGCGAAGCTGGCGGTTCATGCTGCTTCCGAGGGAGGGGGCATTTCCGGACCATCTCCCCTCACGCCTGGACCGGAGGGTACAGGCAAGTCTCCGTTCTTGCGCCGACGCGCCGCCCAGATGAGCAAAGTTGCTCCAATGAGCGCAATCACCCAGCCAACGGCTGACAATCCCCGGTCTAACACAAACCCCGCGCCAAGCAGGAACAAAAACGTTCCCAGCACTTGGAGCTGGCGCCGAAAGCTTACGTCCGATTCAGGGTTCACGAGGACCTCCCAGCACTCTCCACACGTACACCGCCCGCTGGATCGCCGTGAAGTTCACCAAAAGCGCGAGCACCAGGAGCACCACAACCAGCACACTGCTTTCCGAGATGGCTGCAATCGGTGCGAGCACGCGAGCTAGCAGCACGCTGAACATGCAGCCGAAACCAAGGATCACGTACCTCTCCGGCCGCTGCAGCAACCCGACTTTGCAACTTTCGCCCAGACCCTCGGCACGGGCGCGGGTATAGCTCACGAGCAAGCTGCCGATCATGGCAAGCAAGGCGACCCACAACACCCACGAGTCACGAAAATACACCGCGAGACCAACGTAGCCGAGGCTATCGGCGTAGCGGTCGATCACGGAATCCAAAAAAGCGCCGCGCAAACTGGCCCCGTTGGTGCGGCGGGCCAGGCGCCCGTCGATGATGTCGAGAGTCCCCGTTACCAACAGGAGCCACCCACCCGTGAAGAGCATCCCGTGGGCTATGGCAACCGCTACGAAAAGGCTTAGAAACAGTTGGCCAAACGAGAGGTGGGTCGGTTGAATCCCGAGCGAGGCGCAACGGTCGACGAGCACGTCAATGTACGACAGATACCAGGATCGTACGCGCGCGCCCAGGAGGAGCGAGTGTCCTGCCTGGGTCGCCTTGCTACCCGGCTCACGAAAGCGCCCCAGGCTCCAAATTGCTGTGCCGAGGATAAATGCAAGCACGCACCATGCTAGAGCCACCTCGAACCAAACCACCTACGCCCTCCGATCGTTGGCGCCCCAGTTATACTGCAAGTGGCAAAGCGCAAAAAGCCATCGTGACTCCGAATTAGTTGATGATCGTGGGGATTGGTACGCCGGTAACATCCGACGCGGCAAGCCGTTCGAGAAATCGTTGCGCGAGCGTACGGAAGGCGGTCACGAGCGGATGCCCCGGAGCTTGCACCGGCAAGGGCTGGCCCGAGTCGCTCGCAGCTCGGAGTTGTGGATCGAGCGGAATGCGGGCAATCACTGGAATGCCAAACTGCCTTTCGAGCCTTTGCCCCCCTTCGGAACCGAACAACTCTTCGGTTGTGTGGCAGTGTGGGCACTCGTACAGCGCCATGTTCTCGACGATGCCGAGGACCGGCGCCTGCACTCGCTGGAACATGGCTATACCCCGTTCGACATCGGATACAGCAACACTTTGAGGAGTCGTAACCATGAGTGCGCCAGCAATCGGGATCAGTTGCAACAGACTCAAAGGCGCATCGCCCGTGCCCGGCGGAAGATCGACCACCAAAAAGTCCAGATCGTGCCACTCGACATCCCGCAAGAACTGCCGGACCAGACTCATTACCACGGGTCCGCGCCAAATGACCGGGGCCTCTTCCTCTACGAAGAACCCCACCGACATCAACTGTAACCCAAATTTTTCGACCGGAGCCAGGTGTTGCGTCGACGTAACCGTTACAGGGCCGCGGGTGCCAAAGAGCAAAGGCAGGCTCGGCCCGTAAACATCCGCATCTAATAGGCCGACCCGCAAGCCCTCCGAGGACAGAGCTAGGGCCAGGTTGGCTGCGACGGTCGACTTGCCCACACCACCTTTCGCGCTCGCAACGGCGATCACGTGGCGCACCCCGGACAGAATAAACTCGCTCCCTTGCCCCTTTACGCGATCTCCGCCGCCGATGCGTACTTGAACGTCTCGAACCTCAGCAAACGCCCCCAAGGCTCGCCGGATATCTTGCTCCAGAACCTGCCGGGCCTGCGCCGATACCGGCGGCAAAACAACGTCGACCTCCACCCGAGAGCCATCCCAATCAATGCGTTGCACGAAGCCCGCTTCGACAATGTTCTGCTTCGTACCGAGCAAGCGAATCTCACTTAACCGTTCGCGCAAATCGCCAATGCTCAACATTAAATTCCCCCTGGACTGTGCCAGCAGGCGGAACAGGGGCAAAGCTCACGCAACCGTTCGTAGCGGTAGAGCGATTCGCCGTGACCATCGCTCCACGACACGCCGAGGGCATAATGCCCTACCGGCCGAATGGCCACGGCAAAGACCGTCCCCTCACTAGCGACCGGCAGCTCGACACGCCCTCCCCGCTGGCGGCGGCACAATGCGCACAGGCAGTGCGCCCGCAAGTACGCCGCGGGAAACAACGTTCGGTGCCCGTCACGCCAGGTGATCTCGATGGACGACCGGCCCACGCACCGGACGGCGAGCGGGGCGCCTGGATTCAGCGAATGGAACGAAGTCACAGAGGGCAAAGCTACCTGTCGCTCGACTCCAGCGCAACTTCTGTCGAGCTTGCCTTGACTCACTTTGCCCTTTGTCTTTATGTGAACCTCGTTGACCAGAAAGGACGTCGTGTGTGCCGGGCGCCGACGCAAAACCATTGCCACCGATCGTAGAGAGAGATTGGACCCTGACCGAGGCTCTCGATCTTGTGGAGCAGCGGATTCAGGCACAGCTCCGCTCCCAGGAGCCACTTTTGACGGAGATTTCCACGTACTTGGTCGGATCAGGAGGGAAACGCGTACGCCCCGCAGTTACCCTCCTCGTGTACAAGGCGTGTGGCGGACAAGCGCTCGACGCCATCGTGGACGTGGCAACTGCTCTGGAATTGATTCACTCGGCCACTTTGCTGCACGACGATATTATCGACAATGCTGATACGCGTCGTGGCCAGCCCTCGGCACTTTACCGCTATGGATTGGCACATACGCTGGTTACCGGAGACTTCGTGTTCAGCCGGGCTTTCGAGCTGTGTGCTCCATTCGACGAGAAGCTCATCCGATGGGCGGCACAAGCATGTATCTGTCTGACCGAGGGCGAAATCATGCAAGGGCGCCTGCGTCACAACCCCGACGTAACCGTCGAAGATTATCTGGAAATCGTAGGCCGGAAAACTGCAAGCTTGTTTCAGCAGGGAGCCAGAGCGGCAGCACATCTAGCCGGTGCCAGTGCGCCGATTGTTGAAAACATGGCGGAGTGCGGCTTTCACGTTGGGGTCGTCTTTCAAATGGTCGATGACATTCTCGATATCGAAGGCGACGCCGCACAAGTGGGCAAACCGGTGGGGATTGACTTACGTGAGGGGAACCCCTCGCTACCGATTGTTCTTGGCCTACAGCGCGATGCCGAAGTGAAACACTTCTTTGCCAACCCTGAACCAACCGAGGATCAGGTCGTCACCGCCTTGAGGCGGATACGCGACTGTGGGGCCGTAGAAGAGGCGAGGGCCTATGCGGCAACCTTTGCGGCTCGCGCCAAGGAATGCCTGAACCGTTTGCCCCGCAACCCTGAAGTTACGGTATTGCATCAGCTCATCGACCAGTTGCTTGCGCGTGGCGCGTAAACCGAAATTGGAGGCCGCACTGGGCCCACCCCCTTTGCCTGGGGTTCAACGTGCGGGCTCCCAGACGCCAATTCCGTCCGGAAAGTCGAGGTTCCGATCGAGCGTTACCGGAGCCAGAGGATTTCCACTGGGGTCAAAAACAATGCGGCGGACCGCGCCAAGGTTGTCTCCGGGCCCAATGTTCAAGCCGTTCTGCACAAGGCCCAAGTCCGCGTAGTACACCGAGCCGAGGGAATCAACGGCAACACCCAAGGGAGTGCCAGTGGAGGGGAAGGGCAACCGCTCCCCACTGACTGGCTGCAAAACTCTGCGCAAGAAGCGCCCGTCCGCATCATACTCGGCAATGACCCCGTTTAAAACACTCGTCACCAGGAATGTCCCACGCGCGGTACCCGTAACGGCATTCGGGGTGCGAATATGACCATCGGCAGGAATGAACAAGCGCTTGCGTACCCCGGTGGCTAGCGGGGCGCCGGTACTGTCGCGCCCTCCACATCCCCCTGCGGCATCGGCACTCGTAGGGAATGGGCCCTCGTACAGATAGACGCCCGCCTCTCCTCGGGCGCTGGTCACGAACACCCGGTCGCGTGGGTCCACGAAAATACCCCCGGCCGTGCCAATGGTCACGTCAATCTTGCAGTAGCGCGGATTCGGTACGTCGAGCGGCGGGAACCATACGATGAGTTGCCCGTTTGACGGACCATCGGCCTTGTTCCCGATGTCGGTGGTCAACAGCCGGCCGTCACGGAGAAAGCCGCATCCATAGTTGTCGGGCGTATCGGTAGAGGGCTGATACGTGGGGACATAGCGCGTGAGCTGCGTTGCCGAGAGTCCTCCTACCCGGCGGCCGTGCAACTGAAATAGTCCCCAGCCCGGCGGGGGATTTGGCTGGTTGGTATCTTCCCCGGCGATGAAACGCCCGGAACCATCGGGGAGAAAACAAACTTGGCCGTTGATGTCGCGCCCACTTGCTGGAGCATCCGCGTGACTGGGAATCACCACTTGGCTGGCGCCGCGTAGCGGCGCGTACGCGCGCAAGCGATTCCCTTCGGGAGCAAACACAATCACTCTGTCTGCTTCCTCGGTTGAGCCTTCTTCGCCATCCCCACAGGCGGTTACCAGCAGGGCAAGGATGGCGAGCACCCACCTCCATCGGCTCCACTGAGCGCCCATAGGCGGCGTTCAAAACACACCTCCCGCCGCCTTGTCAAACGCGTCGCTTCAACAGCAGGACTCGCCTCAGGACTCCGCACCCGTGCCTAACTTCGGGCGGACCTCGCTTTTCTGAACGAGCGGAAGCCCCTCAGAGCCTCCAGTCACTGGAGCCATCTCTCCCCGTGCAAGCACCCGAAAGCGGTGACCACTCCACGACACGGTGTTCCCGAAAAAAGCGCTCGCCCACAAAACGCTCAACAAAAGATCTTTCAACGGAATCAGGCAGAGGTCCGCCGGGCGTAAAGGCACTTGCAGGAAGCGCGACGCAACCGTAGCAGCGACCGTGAGACGCAAACCCAGCAACCCCACCGCGACCATCCATGCGCGCCAATCACCCCAGTGCACACCTAGATTAAGGAGCGCCCAGAGAAAGCCGTGAGTCAAAACTAACGCAAAGTAGCTGCCCCCACGAACGCTACGATAAGTACGCGACCAGCGGAGCTGGTGTTCAACCAGTCGCCTCCAGGTGGGCACGGCAAGATACGTGTCCACGAGTAGGGGCGAGATCTCCACCTTGAAGCCCAGACGGCTTACGAGGTTACCGAGGAAGAAGTCGTCCGCCAGATAGCGGGCGAGAGATAAGAAACCCCCGATCCGATCGAGGACTTCCCGTCGAACCGCCATGGTGGCGCCAAAGGCGTAACGCGTGGTCTCCACCATCCGGGCAACGAACACGCTCGGAGTGAAATCCGTGTTGACAAACAACGCCTCGACCACTGCTGGCCACCCGCCAACGGGCCGTGCTCTATAGGCGCAGGTCACCACACCCACTTCTGGGCGTACAAGATCCGCCACAATCGTGCGCAAGTAATGCGGCGGAACGCGAATGTCGCTGTCAGCAATGACTAGGTAATCGTACCGCGCCACTCGATAGCCATTTTGCAGGTTGCTCACTTTGTAGTTCGGGCCGTAAATTCTGGAATCGACCACTAACTCCATGTCCACCTGGGGGAACGAACGCTTGAGCTCCCGGACGACGCCGATTGCCGGATCGGCAGGATCCGCCACGGCAAACACCACCTGAAACCTCGGATAATCTTGGCGACAGAAGCTGGCCAAGTTGTCGAACAGCTCGGGTTCGAGCCCCTTCAGCGGTTTTAAGATCGTGACACCAGGCAACTCTGCGTCGGGCAGTCCCGAAGTTACCCGTCGTTCCGAAAAGAATTTTCGTGCGCACCAGTAAATCGCCACATAGTAACAAGCGGACACGAGGAGACCCGCTGCCACCAAGAATTGCAGCGCGAACGCGACGTAATCTGTCATGCGCGCTTCCTCTTGACCAGCCGGTTAAGCACGGAGGCAAAAAAAGCCCGCTTCGCGCGGGGGAAACCAACCATGAAGCTTACCTACTTGAGCTCGACCGATTGGTCAACCTCACAGGCTTTCACTCAAACCTGAACCCGTGTGCTTCGAATATCGGGTTCCACCACGTGAGCGTAAGGGCCCGGGAGTGCCCGACATGGAGTTCTCCACAGTGTGCGAGCTTGGGGAAACGCTGAGTGCCGACTGCCCCGTGAGAAACAACTTAATCCTCCAATTCCCGCGACCTGTCTTTGAAAGAACCAACCGGCGGGTGCGGTGAGGCAGAATGCCGTGCCGCGCTTGGGCCGGCCGCATTCGACTTCAGCTTGCGGCTGCCCCTTCTCTTCCCCTTTCTTTTCCACCCGCTGCTTCTAAGAGGGGAGCCATGCCGCTCACGAGCGACAGGAGCAGAGGGGCTACGTCGGATTCCAGGCTTTGGGCAATGACCTTGGCTTGCTGCCTGACCTGTATTCTACCACTCCACCTCGCACGCGCAGCGGACAAGCCGGTTACACGGGTAGAGTTTCGCAACTCCGCGCAAAAAACTCTTCGCCACTGGCCCGTTGCGGTCAGCATTCCGGTGCCGCGCGAACTCGTGTCTGGGGCACCTCGCTTTCACTTGGTGCAGAACGGGGGGCAGGCGGTACCGACGAGCGTGCAAGTGCTTGCGCGTGGCAACGATCGGTTGCCGCAGTGGGTAAGGCTGTATGGCCAAGTGGACTTAGCGCCTGGGAGCACCACGCGGCTCAACGTGCACCGCGGTCCGGATGACGTAGCTAGCGCCGGACGGGTCACCGGAGCAGTAGAAATAAGGGAACTGCGCGACCGCGTCGAGGTTCAAAACGGCACGCTACACTTCGTGCTTCGACGGCAGTCAGAACTTTGGATTGACAGCCTCTCTTGGGATAAGCACAAGAGCGGCGCAGTTAGCCTCCGTGGCGAAGCCCGAGTAGATGGCCTGAGCGTGGGGGCGAGCCCAAAGGAGTCAATCAAGGTACTCGATTCCGGACCCGTGCGGGGACTCATCGAGATTCAGGGTCGCTACGGCAAGAGCCCGTTGCGGTATCGGCTGCGGATCGAGAGCTTTGCCAACCAGCCTGCGATCCGCGTGCAGCATACCTTCGAAGTCCACGCGGACACGAACGTGGTCCGTCTCGCTCACCTAGGTGTGGAAGTACGTTTGCCGAAAATGCATAAACCCCGAGCCGCCTACCGGTTAGAAGGTGCACCGAACCCGATTGAGAGCCCGATTCCCTTAACCGTTGCCCAACACGATAACGCTTCCTACGCCATTGGATCCAATCGGCGCCCAGGGCAACTCGCAGGGTGGTTCGATGTACACGACGGCAAGTTCGGAATGACTTTGTGGGCACGGTGGTTTTGGCAGCAGTACCCGCAAGCAGTCAGGGTGCAGGGCCAAACCCTCCGGTACGATTTTTACGGTGGGACCGAGCGGCCCGCACTGGCTGGCACCGGCGCGGCCAAAACGCACGAGTTCGTTCTAGCGTTGCGGAGTACGGGAGCTGCGCCCGGAGTCGAAGAGCTGAGCCAGTTGCCCTTGCTGGGCCAAGTCGATCCACAGTGGCTCCTGGAAACCGGAGCACTCCGCGCGGCAAAGATTGTTCAAACCCAGGCTGGGCGGGAATTTTTGCGGCGGCTCTCCGACGCTTGGCCACGTGTACAGCGCAGCTACGAAACTGAAGAGTGGGATGACCGGCAAGAGGTTCAATGTCCGCAAGGCAATCAACCAGACCCCTTGGAGGTGCGTCGGCGCGGGTTTTACGGCATGTGGAATTGGGGCGACTGGAACTATCCCAAGTATCACGACACTACCAAAGGCTGCGACGCCTGGGGAAATTTGGAGTACGACCTAACCCAAGTGCTGGCTCTCGCTTACTGGCTTACGGGCAACGCACGTTTCTACGACCCCCTGGTGGCCGCCGGCCAGCATTTCATGGATGTGGACATCATTCACTACCAGCCCACTTACCCCCAGTGGGTAGGGATGAACCATCCGAAAAACCCGTTGCACTGGAGCTTCGAGCTTGGGGGCCCTGATCTTGGGCACACGTGGACGGAGGGGCTCTTGTCTCTTTACCTTCTTTCCGGCGATGATCGCGCCTTGGCTGCCGCGCGGGGAATTGGGGAGTTTCTCTTGCGCCGTGTGCGTGCGCCGCTCAAGGGGAATCCGAGGCAATTCGGCTGGCCACAAACGGCGTTGGTGGCGCTCTACGAACTCACAAACGATGCCCGCTACCTGGAAGGGGCGAAGAAATATGCTGAACTGGGAATGGAGCGCCATCAGCCAGATAAAGTTCAAGATTGGAAACTCGGCATTCTGGCGGAGGGTCTTACGGATACCCACCGGCACACAGCCGACGAAAAAATTTGGGAGTGGTTGAAGCATTACGCGCATCGCGTCGCTTCGCTCTCGACAACCACGGATGTGCGTTTGTGGCCGGCCGTGGCTTACGTGGCGTCCCTTCAGCGGGACAAGGAACTTGCCGGACGGGCCAAGGCTGTGGTGGATCGCTTGGACTTTGGTGGGTGGGCAAAGCCATTCACCATTGCCGGACGAGTTGGCTTTGCCATCCTCTCGAACCTTGGCACGCTCGCGGACGCGCCGTTGGCGCCGGCGCCAGGTGCCGTTTCCACCCCGCGTGACACCTCGGCCCCACACAACTTGTGATGCGCCATGAAGAAACCCCGAGAATCCAACGCGACGGTACGCCCCCAGCAGCGGGCGGACCTTTCCGGTGTCGCCCAAGAACGCACTCCGCCGCTACCCGACGCCCCTTACTTGCCCGGCCATTCGACTCGAGAGGATCGTCGTCGCGCTCTTGCCTTTCTCGACGCGGTTCTGCCGGACGACCCTCAGGTACCGACGAGTCCCACTGACTGGCACGGCGACCCAGCGTGGCGCCTCGGCGTGCACCTGTTTCACCATGGTTATTTCTGGGAAGCGCACGAAGCCTGGGAACGCCTGTGGCGGCGGTGCGCTCCTGGTTCGGAAGAACGCGAACTTCTCCATGTTCTCCTTCAGTACTCTGCCAGCGCTCTTCACTACCGCTGTGGCCGGTTCCATGCGGCCCGCGATGTGGCACTGCGCGCCGCCGAGCGACTCCGAAAGTTGAGGGAGAGAGGAACGAAGAAGGTCATGGGGCTCGGCCTCGCTCGATTGGCAAAGAGGCTCGACCGCCACATTGCGGCGGCGGAGCAGGCTCCTGGCAAACACTCAGCACGCGTACCTCGTGTGCAGCGTTTACCATTCTCGCGAGACAATCCCCTGATTCAACGAACGTTGGGAACGTCGCGAAACACACAGGGCCCGTCACAAAAGTTCTCTACCCGGCCATCGGTGCGCAAAAACGCATCGAGTTGCCGCTGAGCAGCATCGAGGCGGCGGACCGCTTCGTGAACTCCGTTTTCGAATTCCGGGGGACGATTGTCGAGTGGCGCAGGCGAGCCTCCCACATCGTAGGGCACCCAAGCAGATCCGTCGAACGGGGCCTCCCGCTCCGGGATACCGAAGGCCGGGTACGCGGAAGGAGCAACCGCTGGGATGCCTAAGCTCCGCACTTGGATCTCCGTCGCGTAGTGGGAAACCTGGGAGTCGTTGATGCCGGTGTGAATGAGCACTTTTTTCGGAGGTGTGTTCGGCAACGGGTCGTCGACCAGGTGGGAGGTGTAACCATTCGGTTCCGCCCGATCCCAAAGCTGCTGGATTAACCCGTAGAGAACGGCACGGTCGAGAACGCGAGGGTACGTTTGTGCCAGCACGAAGAAGAAAGGAGCGAAGTCGATACTGCGCTGCAGTAGGAAGCTATAGTTTGCCGCCCCAACCCCTAAAACACCCCGCGTAAGATTGGGAGCCAGCGCCATGAATGCCGCGCCCTCGATCGCACCTTGACTGTTCCCGTGATAGAAAAGCTCCCGCCGATCGATGATGGGCACACCTTGGAACTGGAAGGCTGGGTGGGAGTTCAAGCCATCTTCAGCCAGAAGAAGTTGCCCGAGGAGGATTTGGTTAATCAGGCTCTGCTGGAGCCGATCGACAAGCTGATTGAACCGGCTGAGATCTCCAATGATCCGGAACGTGTTGTCCAAGTCACCGTTGGACATCCCAATCCAATCCGTGGCGGCAATGATGAATCCGAAGCGGCTCGCAAGCGTTTGCTGGGGCCCGGCTGTGATTTCTCCCTCGCCGCTTCCGAACAGGCCGTGGCCATAAATCATGGGACGACCCGGTATCGGCTGTGGCCCGGAAATCGCGGAACAGGGGATAATGACCGTGAAAGGGGCTCGCGCCCAACCGTTTTGGCGGGGAACTCCAGCCTCGTCGAGATGATAAACTGCCGGTGGCCGGTCGCTCGTGAGAAACAGGGGCACTCGGTAGGTACCACGCACGCGACGACAGATGCGCTCGCTGTAGTTGTCCTCCACAGACGTCACTTCGAACTGTGGGGCACCAGGACCATTCGCAGCCAGGGCTTGATCGCGGGCTGCTAAGGCACGGCCAGTAATCGACTCTGTGCTTGCCACCACGAAATCCCAGGCCAACTGGAGGTCGTCCCGCGCCACACCGGCCCGTTCGAGACGAGCAAAGATGTCTTCGAAATGGCTCCGTCGCGCCTCGATCGCACGAACGGGAGTTTGCTCACCGTCACGCAACACCTGAAAGGCGCGGCGTGGCTGGATTTCGCGACCCGAAGGATCCACCAATTTCCTCAACGCAACAATGTACCGATGCCTTTCTTTGAGGCGGATGCCGGGGCGCAAAATCAAGGACCGGTCCAAATCGCTGGTTCCGTCCGCATCCATTTCAGCAAAATGAATGATGCGCTCGCCGCTGTCGGCATCGATGATCACGGTCGGCGAGTCGAGCTCCAGCGAACGCGGGTAGTTCCTAATCGTCGGCGCGCGGGAAGCAGCTAGGTCCACTCCTTCCGGGAACAACACCAGCATCATCGCGCCAGGACTGAACCCGTCTAGCGTGTTCCATTCCTTAGGATCGATGTGTACGCCGCGGGCGTTCGCTGGCATGGCAGCACGGGCATAGTTGACACGCCAACCCGTGGGCGTGCTGGGATCTGGTCTCAAGAAAAAGGACGACGGGAAGGGATACAGGCAAACCTCTGGAACCAAGAAATCGCAAATTTGCTCGGTGCGATCGAGTTCGCACAACGGTTCGTGCGCGAACACCTCAGGATCGAAGCAGGTGCCAGGCTCGAAAGTGGCCGTGGCAGTTGCGGTGGCCGAGGGTGTGGCAGTGGCCGAGGTGGTTGCCGTCGCGCTGGGAGTGGCGGAGGCGGACCCACTGGGCGATGGTGTCGCTGTAGGCGGTTGGGCCGTTTCGGTTGGGCTCGATGTTGGGGTCGAGGATGGCAATGGTATGGTTTGGGTTGCACTGGGCGTGGGTGTGACGGAAGCAGGTGCGACGGTCGGGGTAGAGGTTGGCAGTAGAGTTGGGCTCGAAGGCGCGGGTGAGAGCGTTGGGCTAACCGCGGCCGTAGGTGTCAAAAGATGGGAGTTTTCGCCGTCGTCGCCACAACCACTGACAATTAGGGGCAAGAAGCCACAAACCAGAACGGCCAAGCCTTTTGTCCACTGGCACACCACCCGATTCCTCCTTCGATGCAGGCCAACATCCCACGCATCTGGCAAATGCTTGACCTTACGCTGTTCGTTTCTTCGGCAGCGGCTTCGCGAAAAACTTGTTCAGAAAATCTTTCGTTTCCTCCAAGCACTTTGTGCAGAGCTCGCGCCGGAGTCTCCAGTTCGATGTGGAGCCGCTTTCACCAATTTCCACGGAAAACACGGTAAGGTCGGCATGGTGCTCCACTTCCACATCGCAACGGTCACAAAAGTAACGAATCATTCGCTCCTCCTTTGGGAATAAGTGGACGAAGACACGAGTGCTTCGCCAAACTTCACTCCGCTAGCAAAGCCTTGGGAATTTCTGCCACCTTGGCCCGTACGTACTCGCCAAAGCTTTTCGCTTGCGGATCCATGCGCGTGGAAGCAGCAACTCCATCGCCCAGAAGCCCCCGCACCACAAAGTTCAGGGCGAGTAAATTCGGTAGCTCATAACGTTCGATTTCCAGTGAGCGCGCTTCCGGAACCAACTGGCGAAACCGTTCGGTTGTTAGGTACTGCCGTAACCACGCGTACGCCTCGGGCCGGCGAGTCCACAACCCAACGTTGGCATTGCCCCCTTTATCTCCGGAGCGTGCCCCTACGATCAGCCCCAGTGGCACCTGCACCACCTCGCCTCCAGGTGGCGAAGGCAACGGTGGAGAAGGAACGTCAAGAGAAAAGGAGCCTTCGCAACGGACCGGTGCAATGTCGATGACCGTGTCATCCATCACCACGCGATGGGGCACCAGTTCCGAAGGAACCAAGGTGGGCCAAAATACCCCGTAGGGGTTTGCGTCCGTAGGCGGACTGGTCACGAAGAAGCCCGGGTAGTTTGCCAGGGCCATCTCGATTGCCTGTGG
>LJSS01000112.1_pt1 | contig 14272 bp, 14 predicted proteins | sample 890271 | NCBI WGS metagenome assembly LJSS01 (sample SAMN03797534, study PRJNA294671) | hot springs metagenome | isolation source: water from Lobios Hot Spring | place: Spain: Lobios, Galicia | collected 2011-02-08
GCTTCCCTCCCTGTCGTCCCCGACCCCACCAGCGCCGGCCCGCAGGACGGGCCTGCTGCCGGTGAGCCCTGGGGGAGATGACCGGAGAGTCAAGCCGCCTGCTGGGCCGACACCTTCCTCAATATGGCCAACTCGGCCCACCGACTGCTCCGGGCTTGACGGATAGTGCTGGATTCGAATTGGTGCCGGGTAGAATACCAGGGGCTCCAAAGTGAGGTGGACATGGGTCCGGGACCACGCCTTGTGCTGGAACAGTTGAAGGATGCTCCGATACTGAGGGAGGTAGGTGGACCGGCTAGCGATAACGTGATCGTCGTAGCCTCGTTTGAGGAGGCAATAGCTCTGGCCAGTACCCCTCAATGGGAGGGAATTCAACTTAATGCGGCGAATCAACTGAGGAGCCTCGTCTCCCTGATGGCCCCCCACCGGTTTAACCGGTGGAATGAAGTCGTGCAAGAAATTCGACCGGAAGTAGAGAGCCTGGTAGCGACAAAGGTGCTTCCGGTGGTGAGGAGTTTCAGCAATTCCAAAGGGCTGGTAGACAACATCCACTGGGACTGGCTGCATTTATGTCTCGAGCAGGAGTACGCAGACCTTGTACCACCCGCTTTCTACACGGGCTTGTCGTACTGGTATTCTCGAGGCAGATTTCCGTGCGGGTGGGAGGGCAACTATCCCGAGGGAAAACTAGTTGTTTACTGATGAACGCTTCACGGCTTGAAGGGCAGGGATGAAAGCTTCAGAAACGACTCGAGGCTTGAAGCGCAAATATGAAAAGCACGGGCAAGACCGCCGGAAAAAGCGCGCGGGGAATTCCCTAGAATGAGTGGAGTAACTGACCTCGTTCAGTATCTACTGGCTAAATATCCCACCAAGGTAACCGTACTGGGTGAACGTAGCGAGCATGCGATCAGAGGCGTGGAAGCTGCCTTAGGGATAAAGTTCCCTGAAGATTACCGTGAGTTCCTGCAGCGGTTCGGCCAATTGGGAATGGGGTCAATTGAGATATACGGCCTCTTCGATGACCGGTCGGTGCAGGACGGTGCCCGGATGACGGTTGAAGAAAGGGTGTACGGCCTGCCTGCTCACCTGTTCGTACTGTACAGCCATGACGGAGATCAGCTAGACTGCCTCGACTGTTCGCAGGAGGATTTCCCTGTTGTCGCCTGGGACACCACAGACAAGCAGATCACCGGGCGCTTGGCACCGTCGTTCCTGCAATACCTGGAGGCTCGAGCCGCCAGATTCGAGGGACTCGAGGGCGCATGACCTCAACGGCTATGGCGGCTATTAAGAATGAGGTGGAGCCGGCTAGACTAGTTCAAGCGCTCCATGCATTCAGCATTCCCCTGAGGGGGCAAGTCGCTTCTACACAGGGGAAGTTTGATGAAGTTTTTAAGGTGGGCAGTGAAGCTCGGTTCGTGAATGGCGGGGTTATGAAAGAACTGATACAAAAATTGTGGCAAGCGCGTGAATGGCATGACTTCCAAAGCGTCACCTTTGGCGACGGGAGGCTTGTCTTCCTACGCATAGCAGAAACCGAGGTGCTCGACGGAAACCATCGAGTTCTCGAGCCTTGGTTCGTTTGTCAAGTGCTGGATGTGCCTCAATTAGACGTGCTTGCTACAACCTACCTCAAGGTGCTATGTGAGGCGGAGGATTCTCTAGCTGGGCTTAGAGCATACGGAGGGGAGTCGGCAGTTGATGGCTCAGACGGGTTTGTCGCGCTCGCGCGCTCATCCGGGGAAATAATATGGCTCGTATACCTTAACACGACAAATCCGTTTGTGGAACTTCGGTTTTCCGAGGGTGCTGTCCTGGCCACCTCGAGCCTAGGCGCTACCTGGAAGTTCCCGACCACTGACTCTCAGAGGGGTTTTGTAACGAGCACAAGCGCTTAGAGGGATACCCCGAGACACGCCTATAGGCCTGCCCGCCCTAGAGGAAAGCCTCTTGTGAAGGAGTGTTACAGGGTAGGGGGTAACCGATGCAAACACAGGAAGACCCTCTAACTGAGGCGGACCTCGAAGCCATTGAGTCTAGGGTGAAAGCCTGCACGCCAGGTCCTTGGTTCTCCTGCGTTGAGACCATACCACGGCATTCTTAGCTCCATAACATTGCCTGTAAATTCACGTCATGTCTACCAGTGTGCAGAAGCTCTGGGTGGACCTCAATCAGGAATTGGCGTATCTCTCATCAGAAGCGGGCCCTACTCAGCTATTTACTTTGATTGCTAACTGGCTGAGAGCGAAGGCTCAGATCATAGGTGATCAGAAGATGACTCGCTGGGGCCTGAATTTCTTCCTGAATATTACGGTGGATGATTACCCGCACGAGCTAAGCGAACTTGCTGTAGAGGACGAAATAGCTGCGTTTCAGTCGCTCGAACCCAGGGACATTGATACGTTCCTTATGCGGGTACGGGACATCCTCTGGCAGAGTATCGTCCTCATCTCAGACAGGACCTGCCCCCGGTGCGGGGAAGGCCTGGAAACCTTATATGATCCCGACCTTGACCGGCCCGTGTTTTCCTGTCGGTTTCATCGCTGGGCTGAGATGCCTGACCGCACGGAGTGGGGAGGGGGCATGCTGGTCCCTATAACTCGACAGAACCTAAAGCGTTTTGGGTTGCTAAGGGAACCAAACTAGGTGATCACCCAGAGTGCCTTCTAACTACCCGCTTCGAGAAATGGGGGAGTCTTCCGTATCGCGGATGGTCCCACTGTTGCCCTTGCTCACCACCGTAGGGCGTACTCGAGGGGTTTGACATAGAAAAGGCTTATGGAGGGCTTAAATTTGGGAGCCGTATATAAGATAAAGGTCAAGACTAGCTGAGGCTATGAGGGCGTAGTCTGAGGCTAGTGCATGACAGGGAAAAACAAGTACGCTTACCGTGCAAGAATCTCTGAAGCCAAGTTTCGGGAACTGGTGCAGCTATTCGCGGCGGACCTGGACGCCGGTCAGATCTCTGAGATAGCCCGGCTCAACCGCAACACGGTCAACCGCTATTTACGCCTGATTCGCCGACGCGTCGCCGAGTTTTGCGAGGCCGAATCCCCCTTCAGCGCCGAGGGGGAGGTGGAGGTGGACGAGTCGTACTTCGGGCTCATCAAGCGGCAGGGTAAGGTCTACACCCAGATCGTGCCCGATGCCAGGAAAGCCACCTTACAGGCCATCATCCGGGGCAAGGTACCCCGCCTCGGTCATCTATTCCGACGGCTTCAGGAGTTACGAGGGTAGTCGCGTAGCGACCGGCGCTGTGCGCCGCCTGGACGGCCTGGTGGACGTGGGCTACAACAAGCACTTCAGGGTCAAGCACGAGGAGGATCAGTTCGTGGACGGCAAGGCCCACATCAACGGCATCGAGGGCTTCTGGGGCGTGGCAAAAACTCGGCTGGCAAAGTTCCGAGGCCTACCCAAACACACCTTCTACCTCCACCTCAAGGAGACCGAGTTCCGCTTCAACCACCGCGACCAAGACCTCTACCGCCTGATCCTTGCTATACTTCGAGATAATCCCCTCAGCTAGTCCTGACCCTATTTTTTAACTCAAGTTGCTACCTATCCAGACGATGTATGTAGAACAATGAAGGCCACTATGAACTGGACCGTTCTAGTGGCCTTCTGCATTATAGACGATCTGCTCAAAGCCCTCGGACACAAGGACGACCCCCAGTGTAAAAGCTCGGCCAGCATGGTACTGACCTTGCACCTGTTGGCCTGCTGGGAGTTCGGGGGCAACCAGCGCAAGGCCTTACGCTATGCCATACAAACACCACTTGTTCTCCTTCATCCCCAGCGAGAGCCGTTACAACCGGCGACTTCATGCCCCGCCTCCCTTGGCTCTGGAGCTATTGGAGGGGCTGAAGCTGATCTGGGCCAAGCCTCGGAGTACGCCCTGGACACCCTACCCCTGGCTGGGCCCCACGATCTAAACTCACCCCCGCCAGTACGGCCGACGGCTGGGGGCTGTATGGCCTACCCCTAAACCTCCCAGCCGATCGCGCTTACAACATAGGTTAGCGGCATCGCCGCTGCGCCCGATGAGCGTGTCCTCGACTACCTGGCCGAGGACAACCTGCGCGAAGCCGAGCACCTTCACCTAAACCCTTTCCCCGGCCGGAGCCTCCTGCGTCTCGACCGCCTTCGGCGGCATGACGATCAGGTAATCCTGCCCCTCGTCCCCGGTGGATTCCCTTAGCCGGGCTACGGCCTCCTCGTAGCCAATTAAACTGATCCCGTGTTCGCCTAGGAACTGGTACTGGGCGAGGTATCCCTCGAGCACACGGCTGCGGCTGACCAGGAGTTCCAGCGCCGGGACCGTTAACCGCAGCTCGTGCTCAACGGATGCTTGCTCGCGCAACACTACCTTCGGCAGGGAAACGTGGATGCCGCGGCGTTGGTGCCACGCGGGCAGCGCCCCGCGCAATTCCTCGACCCATGCCAGGCCCTTGTCTGTGCCGTTGGCGTAGTCCAGCCACTCGACTAGCGCCGCCAGGGGTACCTTCGGCGCGTAGTCAGAGTATAGGAAGCGCTCCGGGTGCTCCCCAATCAACACTTCGCGGGCGATGCGGCGAGCCTGCTCGCCCCAGGTCCGGAGGGTTTCGCTGAGGTCGCGGTGCGCCAACTCGATGTTGCCCAGGATGGCGTAGCAACGGGCGTGGGCCAGAGCGGCGATGAGGTAGTACTCGAGGAAGGAGAGGGCGAGCTCGGCAGTTTCGGCCTCCTTGAGCCGCTCCTCGTACTGGTGGGCGCTGCTGGCCAGGGTAAAGCGGGCTTGGTTGAGCATAGTCAGGCGCTCCTCAGAGGGGAACTCGACGACCCGCATCAGGTCACTGAGGGCCGCCTTCAGTTCGGCCCGCCCACGCAGCTCGAGCAGCTCCCGCAGCTCCTGCACCTCCGCACCTAGCTTCTGCAGGTAGCGCTCCATGACACTGAGCTTAGACCCGAGGAAGGCGAAGCCCGCTGCGCTGACTGCCAAGTTCAGTCCTGAGAGGAACATGGTCTGGCTCGCCAGGCTCAGGATCTGCTTGCTTGTGGCTTCCAGCGACCCCAAGCGGGTGAGGACCTCCGCCATCTGGCGGTTTTCCAGGAACTGCTCGGCCAGGCCCAGCCAGTCCATGGTCACAAGGTCACGGGTTAGCCCCAGCGCATTAGCTGGTTCCAGGATGGCCGCGATCTGCCCTCCCCTTCCAGTGCCCGCGGCCCAGCGCAACACTCCACCGCTCAGGTCGAGACGGCCTAAGAGGAATTCCTGAATGAGCTCAGCAGGGATCTGGTTCAGAACAGTCAATCCGAAGGGTGTCATAAGCCGTGGCTATTCTAGTTCGAGATAACGTCAGGCTCTGCCACATTTGTCACCAACAGCATTTCGCAGCCGGGCTCAGCTTCCCAGCACTCTATCCAGCCACCAGTCAATCTTTGTCCTCAGCTTCTTGGGGCAATTCTTATGCGAACGTATAGCTCTGAGTAGGTTCGCCTGTTCACGCTTGCGGGTTTCTAGATTCAACGGCAACCAGCGAACGATGCGATACAGCAACCGCCAGCGCAGGCTCATCAGTGGACGAGCGATCCGTCTGAGCAGCCGAGCAGAAGCGTGGGGGTGCCGGGCTAAATTGGCACTTAGCGCAAAACCTGCCTGGTGGTTTAGGGCTTCCAAAAGTGCTGCAGAGCTTCGTGGATGGACGCTCAAAGCCGGCCAGAGCTGGCGGTGAGGCAGGAGGAGTTGTAACGCGTCTTCTGGAGTGTTTGGGTCTGTGAGCACCCGCTCCCAAGCCTCGGGGAGGCTCGAGCGGGCCAGAACCGTCAGCACCTTGGGGGCAAGCTCTTGCCGCTGGAGGATGTTTCTCACCACGCCGGGCTCGCGGTCCCCAGCCAGGATCTCTAGAAGCTCGCCCTCGAGGTCGCTCCGCGCTGCCACGGTCGAGCGAACCCTCGAGGAGGGGTCGAACGCCAGGGTTCGCTTTGCGGCAAGCGGAAGCTCAGGGTTGCCGGCCAAGGCCAGCCGCACCGCTTCGCTTGCTGAGGTGAGGAAACGTTTGAGACGGCGCGGATCCAAAGGCTGCGCAGCTTCAAGGGCATCCAGCATCTCGATGCGCTGGCGTACCTCGGGTGCTAGGTCGTCACGGTGCTCTAGCATTTCTCGGTAATCGAGATTCTGCGCTAGGGCCTCGAGCACACCAGGCGGCGTTCTTGGGTTGCAAACGAGGGCTTCGAGCAGAAAAGGGTGGCCGTGCTGGTGTAACCGGATCAAAGCCCGCGGCGGGGTTCGGGGAGAGGCCGCCAGGGTGCGCAGCTCGATCAGCGCGCATCGGTCGTAGTCTTGCTCGGCCTCTCTGCTGAGGGCATTGTAGAGCTGGCGAAGATCACTGGTCAGACCGGGGGTGGTCTGGATTACATGCTCACGGTCCTGTTGGGGACAAGCCGGGTGAGCTGCTGCTAACCGCTGCACAAGTGGATCAGGATCGTGCGCAGCTGCGGCAACCGCTTCTGCGGAAAGGTCGAGCGAGAGGAGCGCAGCTCGGCGAACCGCAGGGCTCTTGTGCTGGAGATCACCCCCAGTGGCAGCGAGCCGAACGAGGGGATGGGGGTCCTGAGACAGCCTCCTCCGCACGTCAGCAGGCGTGGCAAAGTGGGCAGCTACCTCCAGGCGTACGAGGGGGTCGGCTTCATCGGCGAGACGGCTCAGCACTGCGGTAGAGGTCTTAAAGTGACGGGCTACCTTGCGACGTAGCCGCGTGTTGGGCCACTCGGCCATCTGGGCAAGAATCTCTGCCGGGATCCGCCGCTGCTCAACGAGGGAAAGTCCGATCTCTTCATTCCACTGGTTCCGCGCAAGGAGGCGGATCGCCTCGTCGGTGAGCCCCGGGTTGGTCGCCAGCGCCTCCCTTACCTCCCAGTCGGGGTCTGTGGCGAGCTTAGCCATCGAGCGGGCATCGAGGGCAGGGTTACGCGCAACTCGAGCCCGCAAGCTGCTGTCCGGGTTACGAGCGAAGCGGGAGAGCACCTTTGGGGGTGTGTTCGGGTGTACCGCAAGCAGCCTTTGGACAGCGGCCTGCTCCGCCAGTTGCTCGAGAATTGCTGGGGGAGTCCGGGGGTGACGGGCTACCAGGTCAGCCCCGCCGTTCGCGGCCACGGCAGCGAACACCGCCTCGCCTGTAGCGCGCTCGAGGACCTGCCGCTGCACCCACGGCCCAGATCTGGCTAAAGCAGTCAACGCAGCCTCATCGAGCGGCTGGCCGGCCAGGAATTGCCTGAGGATTTCGAGGAAGCCTTGAGGCAGGCTAGGGTTATGCAACGCCCGCTGCCGCACTGCGGCGGATAAGTGCCCGGCTAGACGAATCAGCACATCACTCGGCGTAGCCGGGTCGGCAGCCAGGCTAAGGGGCCGCTGCTGGCGCCGGGCTCTGAGCCTCTGCTGAAGTACGGCCGTGGCCGCCCTCCGCACCTGCGGATCATCCGACAACTGGGCCCGGCGCAGGTCTCGCAAGGGCACGGAGGGATCCTGCAGCACCTCGACAGTGAGCTTTTGCGGTCGAGAGCTGTTTGCATCGTCCCCGTTAAGAAGCGTGTCCGTCAACGGATTCTGTGCAGGGCTTGGGCCTTCGGTGCTCATTCCGCGAACTCCACCACGACTTCTACGCGCTCGTTCACCGGGTCCCTCGGACTGCCCGCATCCCCGTTGAAGCGTACCTGGCCTCCACGTCCGGCAACAGCAAGCTGCCAAGCCGGGATCCTTCCCTCCCGAGTTAACACGTCCGCTACCGCAGCCGCCCGAAGAGCCGAGAGGCTCCAGCTCTCCTGCCTTCCTTCGAAGGGCGGCATCGTGTGGCCCTCCACCCGAATCCGTCGCCACCGCAGCTCAGACCTCAGGGCACGGGCGAACTCGAGGAGTACAACCCGACCCTGCGGGGTTAGAACAGCCGTTCCCGGCTTGAACATCTGCACCCGGCGCCCGGGGAACGCCCAACGCTGAGCTCCGGGCGGGTCATTACGCAGCTTGGGGTCAAGAAGCACCGGCCGCTCGCTGAAGGAGGCACGCTCGATGGCGGCACGTACAGCCTCCTGTGCATTCCTAAAGCGGACCTGCTCCCAGCCAGCTTGACCCACTGCCAGCACCGCTGCTAGAAAGAAGATCATGATGAATACCAGGTTTAGCGTCAGGTCCCCGAAGGCGATATAGGGGTTGAGCTCTTCCTCGCGGCGGGCCCGCATCTAAACCTCCCGAATTGGCTCCACGGCGGCAGGCTGGTGGGGTAGGACCAGCCGCTCCTCCAGTCGCTGCAGGCTTTGGGCCAGCCGGTCCGTGTGCTCGCCGAGGTGGCCCACGGCCTCCTTGAGGGCCAACGCCATACGGTACAGTTCCGCCTTGGGCTCCTGGAGTTCGCGGCTTAGCAGTTCTTCCAGCCGGGCCAGCCGTGTATCGAAGAGTTCACGGAATTTGGCGTTGTCCTGCTGGGCTCGTAGGGCCTCCTCCCGGAAGACCTCAGCAGTGCGATCCAGACGCTCAGACACCCCGAAAACGCCGTCTAGAGCTTTCTGAGTGCCACTCCGCACGGTAGCCTGAAGGTCATCAATGCGGTGTAGCTGCCCGTCGAGTTGGGCCACGAGCTCGCGGGTAGCGGTCTCGAATTGACCCGCGAACAGCCTTTGGGCATTGGCAAGGTCCCGGCCCGACTCGGCTAACTGGCTGCCCGCCTGGCTTAGCGTTTGCGTAGAAGCCTGTAAGCCTCGTTGAACCTCGGCAGAGAGTTCGGCCAGCCGCCCCACGTTCGTCCCAAGACCGTCAGCCGTGCGCTGCAGCAGTGCATCGAATTGGCCCAGTGTATCGCTGAAGGTTTGCTGAAAGTCCTTCGCCACCTGGGCGGACCCCTTCAGCGCCCGCACCTGGGCCTCCAGGGCCTCCTCAATGGAGCGTGGAAGCAGGGCTGGGGCGAGTTGCTGCAACAGCGTGCGCTCGAGCCGCTCAGCAAAACGGGCCTGCCGGCTGCCCCACAATCCGAGCACATAGCTAGAGGCCGCCGCCAGCAAGATACCCCACATACTGGCCCCGAATGCCCCTTGCATAGCCCCAATCGTCACGCCTAGCTCTCGAGCCAGTTGCTCCGGGCCAGTAGCCCCAGCAGCTTTCTGAACCTGCGGGGCTAAGCTGCTTAGCGTTCCCGCCAACCCACCCACGGTGCCAAGTAGACCCAGCAGCATGAACAGGTTTGGCAGGAGCCGGATCTGGCGAGGCAGCAGGTCTTGCCGCAAAACTGCGCCAAGGCCTGGCTCCAGAGCTTGCGGCTGACGGCCGCTCTGGCGTACTACCAGAGCAGCCTCGCGTACCAGACTGTCCCCCTCCCCTACGGCGGCTTCGACCTCTTCCCATTCCAGCGGCTCCTCTGCTTCGGGGTCGTAGCCGGTTAGCAGCTCTTGCAGCCGCTCAAGGCGGCTCTCCTCCTGGGAGAGCCGGGCGCTGGCGCTGGTCAACTGAACACCCGATCCAATTGCCAGCAGCGCCATGAGCACTAGCACCAGCCAACCTTCCGGGGTCAGGGCCAGCAGCGTGTGACCAAGGGCCGATAACGCCGCAACCGGTTCCACTAGACAACCTCCTCGAGACCCTGGAATACCGAGTAGGGTTCAGTAAAGGGGTGGTTGGGGTCTTCAGGGTAGAAGTCACAGGTGAAAGCCCGAGCGGCGGCTTCCTCCAAGGTCGAGCCTACCGGCCCGCCGCACACCAGGCAGTAGTAGCCGGGTCGCTCGAAGTAGCCGCCCCTGGGTCGTGGATCGCCCTGCTCCTTCCACAAGCGCTGGATCATGACCGGGTCCGGCGGGAAGACGTCGAGCACGGCTTTGAGAACCTCGGGCTTGTCGCGATGCCAAGCCATGAAGGCCCGCACGGCGTCCTTGGTGTCCCAGTCCTTGAGCGCGCGGAAACTCCCGCCCAGCAACGCCTGGCCCAGTTCCTCGACGTAGCCCCGCGGGCCCTTGGCCTTGAGGAGGTCCTCGATGGTCTGGTCTACTCGGGCCTTGAGCACCGCGGCCGCGTTGGGGATGGGCAGGTTTTGTGTGTCTTCGCGGGCAAAGGCCAGCACACGGGCCGCTTTGGCCAGGGTATTGGGCAGATAGCGGCGAGTCTCCTTGACCCCCAGCCGCTCCGGCCAGTCCAGGACTAGGCGTCCCCCCTCCGGCCGCACTACCCCATGGATCAGCGCCATTAACAACCGTTGCTGGGCCTCGGCTAGGCTCAACCGTTCCTTGTCACTGATAGGGGTCCAGTCAATATCGAGCCGCTTGCGGGTGAAGTAGGTCGGGAACGTCGTAGCCTTAGCCCCGCCGAGCACGTTAATCACCTCTAGGGCTCCCCGCAACGAGAATTTATGCTTTTCCTCGAACATCACTAAGCGGAATGGGTCATCGATTTTGACCTCGCGGGCTGGAGGAAGGGTATTGCGCCACGATTGCAGCGCCCGCCGTAGCAGTTCGCCTGTTTCTCGGGCCAGCAGCAGCTTGCGCGGCATGATCGGGCGGTCGGGGCTGCGCTGGCCAAGGGCGTCGTCAACGGGCAGGAACAGGCTGGCCTTTTGTGCAGCGCTGTAAGCCTCCTTTTCGGGGTCGAAACTGGGGCTGGCCATAGCCCGCAAGCGGTCCTCCAAGCTTTTGTCGCTGGCGCGGAGCCCGGCGAAAGCCGACAGGGCCAACTCCTCCATGCGCTGGGTCCATTCCTTGGGGAAGGGGGGCTCAGTAGGGGTAGGGGCCTCCCGGAGCCAGTCCTGCCCGCCTGAAGGAACCAGGGCATGAGGCAGGTCGGACCAGCTTGCTACCAGACGGCGGGCCAAGTCCTCCATCGCCTTGCCCTCAAGGAGCTTGCCCAGCTCCTCCTCTAAGGTGCCACCGGGACCCGGTCGGTACAAAGCCAAGCCGTTGAACTCAGCGCCGCCGCGCCCGTCAAGCTGCAAGTAGCGGTTGTTGAGCTCCTGGTAATAGAGGTCCAGCCGCTGTCGCAGGCTGGAAAGTCGGCGCTGCACACGTTCGACCTGCTCCTCCAGGAGTGTGATCAACCCCGGTTCAGCGTGACGACCGTTGGGACCGTCCTGAAAAACCTCCACCAGCTTGCGCTCGAGGCGGGCTTGCTCCTCGTCTTGGATGGCCTTGCGCAGCTTAGGAACCACCCGTTCGGCCGCTTTGCCATGCAGCAGGAAGAAGCGCAGCAATGGGTTGGTACGGAGGCTACGCATACGCTGGAGGAGGGAATCCACGTCGGAGGAGCGTACCTCTTTGGGGCTCCACTGCCGCAACTCGCTCAATTGCCGACGCACCTCGCCAAGCAAAGCCTCTAAAGGCGCAGGGCCAGCATAATAGTCCCCCAATTGCTTTTGTACCTGGGCCAGCATCCGTTGCATCACACGCTGTACCGTCTGGGTGCGGTTATCCATGACCGTGCGTGTGACAATCCCCTTCAGGCCCTCACCCGGACGCTCAAAGGCCGAACGCCACTCCCGAGCCACCTTTTCGGCGTCCTCCGGCCGCTGTCGGGCCGCTCGCAGCAGCTCGTTGTGCTTGGCCTGTAACTGCTGGCGCACGTCACTGCCGCCTTCATCGACGAGGAGATCTTCCAGAAGTGCCTTAGGGGTGAGCTTAAGCTCCTGCTCAGTAATGGCCGGGGCGTCTAGGTCAACCTTGCGCTCCTTCCATTCCCGTAGGGCATGGGCCATCACCCGGCATTTGGCGGCCTCCACGATGCGCCGCACGGGATACTCGACGCTCGCCATGCCGAAGCTGGCAAAGTTGAAGGTAAGGCCTTCCTTAGGGTCGGCGATGCCGCCGTTGACCACCTCAGCCATGGGGTCGGCTTCGGGAACGAAAACGTTGAGGAAAATGCGGTCTGCCACCACCTGGACGAGCCGCTCTTGATCCTCTTGGGTGTTCTCCCTGGGACGGACAAGGTAGATCACGTCGTAGGGGAGTTGGTCAGGCCTCAGCACTGGCTGGGTGTGAGGATAGTCCGGGTAGCGGATGTCCTTAAAGCGTTCTAGGTCAGTGTAGTTCTGATACTGGTTAAGCTCGATAAGCGCGTGGTAAGCGTTGGCCTTATGCTCCTCGGCAAGCCCCTTGGCGTTAGCTACCGAGTTGTTATGTTGGGGATGGGGGATTGTGAAAATGCCCAGGATGCGTTCGTTCTCCTTCTGGGTGAGCGAGCGCAACAAAATACCCATGTCACCCGCGGTGCCGCTACAAGTCCCTCCGGAAAGGGTACCGACGACGAAGATGCGCAGGGCCTCGTGGTCGGCTACGCTCACCTCAAACGATGACTGCTGGGTAGCTCCTTCGTTAAGCGTCTGGTTGGCACTGGCGACCGTGAGGTTGCGCAGTTGGCTCATGCGCTGCTCGAGGGCAGCTCGCACCATTCGGAAATTGTTGGGGTACAACAGTGCGAGGCGTCCGACCATACGAATGTGACCTGCACCCTCCATAATCGCCCCAGAGGGCAGCTTGCGCAGGGTGTCGAGGTCGGCCCATTTGGTAAGCGCAATGCTGTCGTCGTAGGCCTCGGGGTTGGCAAGTACCTGTCCATACTCAGTGCCACTCAGGCACAACGACCGGAAGTCATCCGGGTCCAAGCGATTACTCAGCGAGGGATCGGTCTCGAGGGCCAGGAATCGCACCCAAGGGGCTCGGCGAGAGCTGCCGAGCTCCCACTCAATGCGCTCGGCTAGGGCGTCCAGGATACGGGTGCCGGTGCTGCCCAGGCCGACGACCAGGGTTTTGTAAACACGCAACGTCTTCACGACCTACCTCCAACACGGCCAGCGATGGCCACGAGGATCTGGCTGAGGAGTAGGGTGACCACAGCCAACCCGACCGCGGCCGCTAGATTGGCACTGAACAGGGCGTAAAAGCCGAGAAAAAAAGCTGATACCCCGACCACTAGCCCTGCAGAGATTGCTCCGACCCGCACGGCTCGTACGGGTTCTTGTCCAGCACCGAAGGCCAAATGGCTAATGCCTAAGGCTAGGAGATACCAGGCTACCAGCAGTCCAAACACCGTGATCCAGTAATCCAGTAGCCCCATGGGAGAGACGATGTCTTGAAAGAGTGTCGCGAAATCCATTGATCAGCCCTCCTTCTCGAAGCGAACGCGGGTTTCTACGGAGTAGTGACGAGAGATGCGCCGCTCATCCATTACTTCCCCTTCGAAGATCAACTGGTACTCGGCCCCGTCCTGCGCCTGTAACCGTTCATTTAACGGGGGTTCGCCATTGACAGTAGCCAGCCGCAGCTCAATCGCTTCCACCTTAAGGCCGTGGCCGTCCTTGATCAGGCGGGCAATCTCGACCGGCGGGGCATTCCGTAGTACCCATTTATGGCCCGTCACCTCGCCCTGGAAGCCTCGACCAACTAAAGTGCCAAGGGCTTGGCCGGGCTCGAGCCCAGCTAGCGACAGGCGCACCCCCTCGACTTCTGCCACGTACCTGTGAGGCCGGAGGAACTTCGGGCCCAAGAAGACGGCCGCCAGCACCACCAGAGCCAACACGAGCAGTCCTACAACCGGTGCAAAGGAACCGCGCCTAGGGCGCTGATCCTCGGGCACCGGATCCTGGGAGCTTACACAGGTACCTAGCAGCTGGCAGCGGGGTTCGGCTAGTGGCGCGCCATTGAAAGACACAGGAACGAGCAGGATTAGGTCCAGCTTGTGTTGGGCCACCACCTGATCTTTGCGCTCGACCGAGTAAGCCACCTCGAGGCTGGCGCCGTCCTTTGTACCCGGCACCCGCCGCCAACTCTCAAGAGCCTTCAGATACTCCGCGCCGTTGCTGCCCATGAGGGTGATCCCTGGCCGGGCCAACGGAGCAGCGGTGTTGGAAATCATTAGAACCACTGCGTCGCGGTTGCTGCCGACAGCACCCAGCAGGTCAACAATCGCCTGCTCAGGGTCTTGTCCTCCTAGGCTCCCCTGCTGAGGCGTTGTGGGGAATAGACCCTCCAGCAAAGCCCCCAAGCTTTGGTTCTTGCTAGTAACGCTGAGGCGGGCGGCACCTTCGGGACGGTGGGCCCACACCTCGTACTCGAAGGCGTAAACCTCCAACGTGTCGCCAGGGACTAGCCCGTTGCGCACCAGCTCCGCTGCCAGGGCTCGTGCAGCTTGTGCCCTTAGGGGGTCGGACTTGAAGTAGCTCGTGCCAAAGGCGACGATGAAGCGCAGGTTCTGACGTTCAAGATTGCCTCCAGAGCGTGGGATCCTCTAGAGTCGACCTGCAGGCATGCAAGCTTGAGTATTCTATAGTCT
>LJSS01000113.1_pt1 | contig 14178 bp, 13 predicted proteins | sample 890271 | NCBI WGS metagenome assembly LJSS01 (sample SAMN03797534, study PRJNA294671) | hot springs metagenome | isolation source: water from Lobios Hot Spring | place: Spain: Lobios, Galicia | collected 2011-02-08
CGCCACCACGGGGGCACCTGAGTCATCTTGAATTAGAAAACTCTCTCATCTGTCTTCGGGTCGAACGCGTAGATGGCTTCGATGTTGAACACGGCGTATACCTTCTCCTTTTCTTTAAAGTCGGAGAGACCGTCCACATAGCATCTGAAGACGGTTGAGCCATTTCGTAGCTCGATGACCTGAGCTGTTCCAAGCGACTCTATGAGGCTCACTTCAGCTGGCAACGCGTTATGCAAAGGCTCTCTGCTTAGAGAGATTTCATGGGGCCTTATGCCGAGGATGATTTTTCTCGGCTCCCGCGATGTCTGGAAAAGTTTCAAGGCCTTGTTGTTTAGGGGTATGTATCCGTCTCCAACAGAGGCGTAGACTGTGTTCTCCACCAACCTGACCTCGCTCTCGATGAGGTTTATGGTCGGTGAGCCGATAAAGTATGCGACAAACCTGTTCGCAGGCTGACTGTAAATCTCATCTGGCGAACCAACCTGCAGAAGTTTACCGTTGTTTAGTATGCCGATTTTATCCGCTATCGCCATAGCCTCGAGCTGGTCATGTGTAACGTAGAGAAACGTGCCCCGAACTTCGGAATGTATTTTCTGAAACTCTGACCGCAGAGTTTCTCGCAGTTTTGTGTCGAGGTTGCTTAACGGCTCGTCGAAGATGTAAACATTTGCTTTTCTCACAATAGCCTTCGCTATCGAAACCCTCTGCAAAATACCGAAGTCTATCTGATGGCTTTTCTTGTTGAGATGCTCCTCTATTTTTAGAAGTGAGGCGACCTGCATAACTCTTTCACGTATCTCATTAGGGTCGGAGGTTTCCCGCCTCAGCGCCAGTGCTATGTTTTCGTAGACGTTGAGGCTCGGGTAGATGGATGGGAACTGGAAAACCATGGCGATGTTACGCTGCGAGGGCGAGAGGTCGGTGACATCTTCTCCGCCAAAGTATACACGACCACTGCTAGGCGTCTCTAGTCCAGCTAGAATCCGCATGAGCGTGGTCTTCCCCGAACCACTGGGCCCCAACAGACAGAAGAAACTGCCATCGTCAACAACCAAACTCACGTTGTCAAGGGCCTTTGTTGTCTTGAAAAATTTTGAAACCGCTCGCGCCTCAACACTGACCAACTTCTCTACACCACCAGAATCGGCACTAAATAAATTGATAACACCACGAAGAAGACCACTGTGCCGACCAGTGTCACAAACCATTTGACCATAGTCTTTCCATCTGCCTCGTCAGGAATGTATGTCGTATAGACATACATGAAGCCGCCTATTCCGATGATAATGAAGCCGTAGAGTAGAAGCCTATCCGTGAAAGGTTGGAACAACAGCGCCAGTCCCGCGAAACACAGCGCCAAACCAATCTTTTCGATAACGTTTTTCAATTTCATTCAGCCGAGCACCTCGCCAGATGCGGCGTCAAACAAAAGCGGCTTATCACCCTCTATACCGATTTTCACCTCTTCACCGTATCTGTAGTTCTTTATTCCTTTGACAACAGTTTTCATCTCTACGTTGGAGACCTTTAACGTGACGATGGTGTGAGTTCCGAGTTTCTCAGAGGAAACCACTCTGGCTCTTAACAGGTTTTGTCCAGAAACAGGCTCGAGCACCACATCTACGGGCCTTATTGCAACCTCCACCTCTCTGCCGTCTATGTTTCTTAGACCGGTTTTGTTCAGAGTCAGCTGAAACTCTCCAGTGTCCAGGAGAAGGTTTTCTTTGCCGAGCTTTATTACACCCCGTAGGATGTTTGCTGTGGGGCTGCCGACAAAGGTTGCGACAAACTTGTTGCGGGGTTTTCTTAAGATGTTTATCGGCGTATCATATTGTATTACCTGTCCTTCGTTTATCAAAGCGATTTTCTCCGCGACAGCAAAGGCTTCTAAGTAGTCGGGCGTAGCGTAGATGAGGGTTCGTTTAAGTTCTCGGTGTAATCGTTTAAACTCGGCCCGCATTTCTTCTCGAAGTTTTGCGTCAAGGTTTGAGATGGGCTCGTCTAGAAGGAGGACACGGGGTTCTCTGACAAGGGCGCGGGCCAGAGCCACGCGCTGCATCTCCCCGCCGCTGAGCGTAGCAGGCTCTTTCCGGCCGAGTAGATGCGATATTCTCAGCTTCTCCGCAACTCTCTGCACTATGTCTTTAATCTCGTTCTCCGCCATTTTTCTCTCTCTAAGCGGGTAGGCGATGTTGTCGTAAACACTCATGTGCGGATAAAGTGCATACGTTTGGAAGAACATAGCAACGTTTCTCTCCCAAGGCGGCGTATCCAACACGCTTTCGCCGTCGAATAATATGTCACCCTTATCCGGCCTCTCCACACCTGCTATACACTTCATCAAAGTGGTCTTACCGGCTCCTGTAGGCCCGAGCAACGCAACTATGTCGCCCGACTCAACCGTGACATCCAGGCCCCGCAGCGCCTGGACCTTGCCGAAGGATTTCCATAACGACTTGACTTCGACACGGGTCATTTACTGGCCACCTCTGACTGTGCCGAAAGTCATTCCGCGGAGTAGGTAACGCTGCAGCAGGAAGATTAGAACGAGTGCGGGCAGTATGTAGAGGGTTTCGATGGCGGCTATAAGGCCCCAGTTGATTCCGACCTCGCCTCTTGTGCTGGCTATCAGGACTGGCACTGTACGTGTTGTCCGCTCTGTCAACAACAATGCGAAGAGAAACTCGTTCCAGACGTTGATTATCAGGAAGCCTATTGTCGCACCCAAGCCCACGGAAACCTGCGGAAGCGCAATTTTTCTGAAAACTCTTAGAGGTGACGAGCCGTCTACAAAGGCCGCCTGCTCAATGTCCTTGGGTATGTCGTCGAAGAAGCTTTTCATCATCCAGATGGCGAAGGGCAGGTTGAACATTGTGTACAGCAGTATTAGCCCAAGGTATGTGTTGTAGAGGCCTATGGAACGGTAAAAGAAGTAGATGGGGATGGCGACCACTATGCCGGGAAGCATTCTCGTGGAGAGGATGAAGAACATCAGCGTGTTGGTGCCGAGTGGCTTGTATCGGGAGAAACTGTATGCCGCGAGGACGCCTATCACGATTGCGAGCGCTATGCTGAAGGATGTGACAACGAAGCTGTTAAAGAAAAAGATTTCAGCTCCTGTTGCGAGTTCAAGCTCCTGTCCCGTGATAGCTTCTATCTCTGTCTGGCGTTTGAGGAATATGTCAATAAAGTTTCTAAACGTCGGTTCCCATATGAAGAGAGGGGGAGTACTGAAGGCCTGTGCTCTAGTCTTGAGAGAGGTTGCGATAAGCCAGAAAAGCGGAAAGATGAAGAAACCAACTGTCACAACTACGGCGACGTAGATGGCCACTGATTTGAGGATTTTCCGAGCCCTACGGTTACTCCGTCTGTTACTGTTCGCCATGGCTATTCCCTCCGAGCTAACCTCAGATAGAGGTTGGTCAACAATATTATTATAACTAGGAATATGAAGGCCAGCGCCGTCGCCTCACCTGTTCGGAAGAACTGGAAAGCGGTGCGGTAGATGGTGATTGACAACACCTCTGTGAGTGTGCCAGGGCCTCCTCCCGTGAGGGTGAAAATTGTGTCAAATGTTCTGAATGCGTCCATGGTTCTGAACAGGAGGGCCAACGCAACCAACGGCTTTATCTTGGGCCAGACAACATATCTGAACTTGTTTATCCATGAAAGCCTATCGATTTCGGAGGATTCTAGCATGTGTTTCGGTATGGCCTCCAGTCCTGCGAGTATGAAAAGCATCATGAAAGGCGACCACTGCCACACATCCATGAAAACGACCGCCAGCATGGGTTGCTGAGCAAGCATTCTGATTCTCTGTCCCGTTACTAATTCGACAAAGTAGGTGAAGACGCCGAAGGTGGCGTCATAGATGTAGCGGAAGAATATCCCTACCGCAACCGGTGCTATGAGCAGCGGGGTGGTCACTAGAGTGATTGCAAGCCGACGACCCTTGAACTTTGTGAAGAAAAGATGGGCAAGAGCAAAACCAACCAAAAACTCGAGAACAACAGCATATAACACAAACTGGCCTGTTGTGATGAATCTGCGCCATATCTCGCCGCTGTTTAGAAGCAGCGAATAGTTGTCTACACCGACGAAAACGGCAGAGTCTCCTCGAAGAGCGTTGTAGGAGTAGAAACTGAGCCCGAGGGCCCATATCAGTGGAAATATCACCAGAAAAATTACGAGAGCTACGGCGGGAATTATCAAAAATATTGGAAAAGCTCTATAAGTTATTGGAGACCTCAAATTCCTACGACCCATTCTGAAAAAGAAGAAAAGAAAGTGGAATTTATTTTTAGCTGATAGGCAGACCTCGTCTGATGAGCTGCGCAACATTTTTCGCTGGTCGTCCGTACCTCTCGAATGCCAGTGGATAGTTTTCTCTTTGGATTATCTCTTTGTGTCTTCTTGCGAGGTTGTTGAGAGCTGTTCGTGGGCTTACTGCTCCAGCCAGAGCGGAGTGTATCTCCTCCTGCACAGCCGTCAACATCTCTGCGAAGAAGGGCACGTTCCAGAAGTCTACCTGGAAAGGTATCGAGTCGGCGTACGCTCTGTTGTATGGTGTGAGGTTTCTGAACCATTCTGTTTGGATGATGTCTTTGATGCATACGCCTCCTCCTCCTTCAGCCCATTTCCGCTGGTTCTGCGGCTGGAACCAGTATTTGATGAACGCCAGAGCCTCTTCAACACGGTCGCTGTACGCGTTTATGCACATCGGCTGGCCACCTATTCCGCTGTATCTTCTGAAGATGCCGTCGTCGCCGCGGTGTCCGGGCGGTGGAACCACCCTTATCAAATTATAGACCTTCGAGGCGGCTGGGTCGAACAAGCTTGGCAGGAATCCAGCCCAGTTGTATATCATAGCAACACGCCCCGCCTGCATCACCGCGTTGGCTTCGTCGAACCACAGCTCCAGAGCGTTAGGAGGCGAATACTGTACCAGAGATGCGTAGAATTCAAGGGCTTTTACAGCTCTCTCGCTGTTTATGTAGCCCTCAACCTCTCCTGTTTCAGGGTCCCACCAGTATTCACCGTGGCAGTATAGAATCGAGCCGAATGGGCAAGCTATTGCGTCGTATGCCCTTGACATGTGGACGGCTATTCCGTAGAAGTCTTCTTCAAGCCTCTTACCGGCTAATTCGTCTCCCGCTTTTCTGGTGAAGAACTTGGCGATGTCACGTATTTGGTACCAGTCGAGCTGGCCGGGATACCAGTCCTCATAATTGGCTGGTAGGTCGTAGCCGTATTGTGCTTTGAAGTTTTCACGCTCGGTTGGGTGGGTGAATAGGTCATGTCTGTAGACAAATAAGAGTGTGTCGCCTTCGTGGGCAAACCCTACTATGTTGTCGTAGTTGCCCTGCGGGAAGGTCATGTAGAAGTACACTAGAGCTGGGTCAAACCTGTTAAGAAGCTGCTGAAGCTCAGGGTCTCTCGATATGTAGTCGTTGAGGCGTCTGATGTGGCCTCCGACATAGAACTGACCAAGCCACTGGCTGTCTGATATAAGGAGAGTGGGCTCCTTGGACCGCGCAATCAGTGTTGTGGAAAGCCTCTCAAATATCACGTCCCAGGGAATTAGGTCCATCTTAACTTCGACGGCTTTTCCAATGTTCGCCTTGGACCATGCTGGGAAATCCTGCGCTATGAGGCCTGTTAGCCTACCCGGCAACCACTCCGGTGAGGCAAAGGTTATGCTGACCTCAGGTGTTACGGGGCCTGTTGCGGCCGTCACAGTTCTGGTTGCCGTGGTTGTGACTGTTGCAGTTGCGGTGTTTGTTACGGTGACTGTCTGTCCGCCTCCTCCGCCTACCGTGACGGTTCTGGTGACGGTGGATTCTTGCTGGCCAGATGTCCCAGCTAAATAGCCTGCAAGTCCTCCGACAACGCCTGTCACGACAGCCGCGGTAGCAACTTTTGCGCCAGTGCTTATCGCCTTCCTCCGCGTAACGTTATATTTTTCCAGATTCATCGACAAATCTTGCAATATATGTTGGATATAAACTTATTCCGTACATCGTAGAAATTATGTGAATTTTAGAAGTTCTGTTAAGTGTTTTTATGTCAGTCTGCGTAGGGAGGTTTATGTCAAGCGTATATCCATGTATCATAAATGGTGAGCGGGTTCAGGCTGGTGTTTACGGTGTTTTTGAAGATCGGAACCCTGCGGATGTGGACGAGGTTGTTGCTGTTTTTCCGCTTCTGAGCAGAGAAGACGTGAAAAAAGCCATAGATTCGGCGGAAGAGGCTTTTGAAAAGTGGGCCGCTCTTTCACCTGTGCAACGGGGGAAATATCTCGTCAAGGCGGCGCAAATCATGGAGAGCCAGGCGGAGGAGCTTGCGAGGATACTGACGAGAGAAGAGGGAAAAACCCTTAACGAGAGCAGAGCGGAGGTCGCCCGCGCCATAGATATTTTCAAGTTCTACGGCGTGATGGGCAGCCGTATCAGAGGAGAGTTTACGCCTTCCGCTGACGCGCGGACACATCTATTCACCCTGAGAGAACCTCTCGGCGTCGTCTCGATAATAACTCCATGGAACTTCCCCATCGCCATACCGTCTTGGAAAATCGCTCCAGCGCTTGTATGCGGCAACACAGTGGTCTTTAAACCGGCGAGCTACACTCCGCTGATAGGCTACAAGATAGTCGAGGCTCTTAACGCCGCTGGCATACCGCCAGGCGTTGTGAACTTTGTCACAGGCTCGGGTGGAGAGGTCGGGGCGGAACTCATCATAAACGATAAAGTTGACGCAATTTCTTTCACAGGCTCGGCTGAGGTTGGGGAGGAAATTAAGCAATATGCTTGCAGGTCCAACATTCGTGTTCAGCTGGAGCTCGGCGGGAAAAATCCATCGGTTGTTCTCGAGGATGCTGACCTGGATAAAGCTGTGGAGATGGTTACACGGGCCGCGTTTGGTCTGACGGGCCAAGCATGCACAGCCACCAGCAGGGCAATTGTTGTCGACAAAATCGCTAAACAATTTGAGGAAAAGCTTGTTGAACGTGTTAAGCGGATACGGGTGGGCAACGGCTTGGCTGATGGTGTGGAGATGGGCCCCGTGGTAGGCGAAAAAGAGATGAAGAAAATTCTCTCCTACGTGGATATCGGTGTTAAGGAGGGGGCTAAACTCCTCATCGGAGGAAGGAGACTAACGTCCCCGGAGCATTCGAAAGGATTCTTCCTAGAGCCGACAATATTCACCGACGTCACATCCGACATGAAGATAGCGCAAGAAGAAATATTCGGACCCGTTTTATCCATCATACATGTGCATGACTTTGACGAGGCTGTCGAGGTTGCTAACAAAATTGAGTATGGGTTGTCCGCCTCGGTGTTTACAACGAGTTTGCCGCGTGCTTTCGAATTCATTCAACGTGTCCAAGCGGGTGTTGTGAAGGTCAACAAGCCGACGACTGGGCTCGAGTTCCAGGTGCCTTTCGGAGGATACAAAAGGTCAAGCTATGGCGACATAAAGGAGCAGGGAGAAACTGCGCTGGACTTCTACTCCAAGCTCAAGACCGTTTATCTCGGCTACTGAGACGCCGAATTCTGTTTCTGAGGACACCGATTTTCTCTATCCAAATCTCCACAACATCGTTATCCTGAAGCGAAAAATCATCAGGAGGCACTATACCCGTCCCCGTCAACAAAACAGCACCTACCGGTATAACGTTGTCTAAAACCCAGTAATGAATAAGCTCCTCGAAACTGCGCTTGAGCTTTGCCGTCGAAGTTGAGCCTTCGTAAACTTTCTCACCGCCTCTGTAAACGGTCATGGTGATGGTGAGGTTTTTCGCGTCGCCTACGCTTTCCTGAGTAGATATGACTGGGCCCAATGCACAGCTTCCTCTGTAGATTTTTGCCTGCGGAAGATACAGCGGGTTTTCACCTTCTATATCTCTCGCGGAAAGGTCGTTGCCTATAGTGTATCCGATTATCTCGTGTCTTGGGCCTATGATTAGGGCAAGTTCAGGCTCGGGCACGGACCAGTTGGTGTCGCTTCGGATGAATGCGTCCTCGCCGGGGCCGACACATCGTGAAGGAGTTGCCTTGAAAAATATCTCGGGCCTTTTCGCTTCATAGACTCTGTCGTAAATCCCTTTGGCGACGGTCTCGTATTCGCGGGCTTCACGGCTCCGAAGATATGTTACACCCGCGCCCCATACCTCGGGAGGCAGAAGTGGTATCAATAAACGTGGAGATTTTTCCTCTTCATCAAGCTGCTGCGGAAGCCTCGTCCGCTTAATTCTCCTGTCTTTTTTTACAACGTCGCGGATATGCTGTTCGATGGAGACTTTTTTGGCCTGCGCCTCTTTGACCAGTGCTAGAAAACCTCTTGGGCCACCGTAGCGTGGATTCGATAAAACAAGGGCCTCTTCGTCGTCTACTATGGCTAGACGTTTCCCAAGCCTAGGAACCATTATCCTCGCTATTTTCATGGTTATTCACTGTTGTGGAAGAACTAGTTCGCCTGCGGCTTTGACGCGTTGGTAGATTTCATAGGTTTCCATGAGCCCGTCCTTGACCGATGTATAGGACATGTCTTTGATTTCTCTTCTAAAGGCTGTATCATCTACAGCGTAAGCCACAGGCAGCGGACTGTCGGCATGTGAAATTAGTTCACATGCGTCGGGAACTATTTTGCAGATGGTGTCGACTACTTCGGATACAGAGACAACGGGGCCGCCTAGGTTGTAGACTTTCGCTCCAGAAGGGTTGGCGAACGCTGCTGCGACAAATGCTTCGGCAACATCAGCCGCGTATTGCATGGAGACTTTTCCACCGAACCTTATCTTGAATGGTTTCTTTAGAATGGCCGCTTTAAGAGCCGTCGTAACGTCAGAGGTTACACCAACATCTCGTCCGAAGCCGTAGACGGTATGAGGTCTCAGCCCCACGCTCGGTATACCGTTCTCAACCCAGTAAGCGTACGCCGACAACTCGTTGCAAACCTTAAAGGCGCCGTAGTGAGTCGTAGGCTTTAGCGGCGCGTCCTCGTTCAACGGTTTTTCACCATAAAGCTCTTGAGGCCCATAAACAGCAAAGGAGCTCGCGTATGCGATGTTTTTTACGCCGCCATATTTTTTCGCCGCCTCGAAAATCTTCAGAAAACCAACCACGTTCACCAGACCGCCGTTGACAGGGTCAGCTCTACACTGTGGAATCTGGAGAGCGGCCAAGTGAATTATCCGCTCGACATCATGCTCCCTCAACACTTTGTCGAGGTCTGATGCGTTGCGTAAGTCAAGCGTTATGAAGGGTAGAGACTCGGGGTTGTCTATGAGGTATTTGAGCCGAGAGGTGTCGAAGCGGATGTCTGATAGGATGAATTTGACGCCTTTCTTGTGCAGGTTGCGGGCCACCCAAGCTCCTATAAACCCAGTCGCTCCCGTGACTAACACAGTCATGAATTTATGCCCAAATGCTCACTTTAATGGGTTTTGTGGCTATTGTTTATTTACCGCTCTATTTTTCATGACCTGTCATGAAGAAGAATGTGTTGAAGGAGAAGCTGCGGATGGGGAAACCGTGTGTGGGCTTGTTCGCTACTATTCCGAGTCCGTCGATAGTTGAGCTGGCGGCTGTTGCGGGGTTTGATTTCGTGATAATCGACCTCGAACATGGGGTAATTGATTATGAAACCATGGAGAACATGGTCAGAGCCGCGGATGTTCATGGTTTGACTGCTGTGGTGCGTGTGCCGGAGTCTTTTGAGGAGGCTGTGTTGAAGGCTCTCGAGGCAGGTGCCCATGGTGTAGAGATTCCTCACATAGGGTCTGCGGCTGAGGCGGAGAAAGCAGTCAAGGCCGTCAAGTATGCACCTGAAGGGATGCGTGGAGTATCCCCCTATACACGCGCCGCATGGTACACAAGTATATCTCCGCGTGAGCATTTTGCTGTGTCAAATAGGGAGACGATGGTGGTTTTGCAGATTGAGGGGGTGGAGGGTGTTGAGAACATGGAGGCGATAGCCTCGGTGAAGGGTGTGGATGTCTTGTTTGTGGGGCCCTACGACCTCTCGCAGGCGCTTGGTGTCCCGGGAGACGTGGACAATGAAAAGGTTTTGGCGGCGTTGAAGAAGCTTGTCCAGACATGCCTGCAGAACAATGTTTCCGCCGGCTCTTTCGCACCGACTGTTGAGAAAGCGCGGCAGCTAATGTCTCAAGGTGTAAAGTATGTGGCCTACTCCGTGGATACAGGCATCATTTACAAAAGCTTCAAACAGGCTGTCGACGACATCGCAGGCAAGTCATAGAGCTTGTCGGCTGAGATATGCTTTTTAGAGGCCTTTCGGCAACGTGTGTAGACATGGGTTTGGAGACTCGTATTGATGTTGTCGACGGGGTGGAGATTGATGGAGCGATTTTTATCGAGGGCTCGCCCACGGCGGGGGCCGCGGGTATTCTCGCGGTGAATTATCTGCGGGAGGTTTTTGACGCGGTGCTGGTGGGGGAGATTGTTTCGCCTCATTTTCCCCAGATAAGCATTATTGATGATGACGGCATAGCTTCGCGGCCGAAGCTTGAGCTTTATCTCGTGAATGTTAAAGGGTTGAAGCTTCTTCTTCTCAGCCGTGTTTTCCCCGTTGAGAGCAACGAGGGAAGCTATGAGCTCGCCTCCAAGCTATACCAGTTTCTCGCACGACACAACGTAAACGAGTATCTTGTTCTCGCCAGCGGCAGAGTAACAGGGGACGGCAGCGTCTTCGTCTCCACCACAAGCCTCGACCAGTCCAAGGCTCTTCTCGACGCAGGGGCCAAGCGGAGCCCCAGCCTCGAAACACTTCCAGTCGACAGAGTCTCAGGCTTTCTCATGCTCTTCTTCGCCCGCGACGGAAAAAAAGTCTCGATGCTCTTCTCTGACTCCGCTTCATACATCCCCGACAACCTCGCCGCACGCAGACTACTCGAAGTTGTGTCACGCTACCTCGGCATAGAGGTTGACTTCAAGGCCCTCGACACAGAGATTGAGAAACAGGCCAGAGCTATGCAGGAGGTTGAGCAGCTCGGCCTAACCGGTAAAAGAATAGTCTCGGACGAGAAGCCATCCAAAGAGCCTTTCTACATCGGATAAAAAAGGGGTGTTTTAGCCGAGCAGAGATGTCAGGGCCGAGGCTATCGGCTCGGAGAGGAATGAAACGCCTTGGCTGATTACGAGCGAGATGGCGACGAAGGTTCCGAAAAGCACCAGCGCGACGGCGAGGTTTCCGTTCTTCAGCTCATCTTGTATGTTGAACTTTTCAATCTCGACTTTGGGCAGCTTTGAGGCAGCTTTGACAAACCATGTATACACTCTGTTCTGGGACCATGTTATCACCACTATGGCGAGAGGCAGGCCGATGAATAGCTGAACCAGGCCACCGATGATGGCGGGCAGGTTGAAAGCACCGGGGACAACTGCTTTGCTTATTCCTGAAACCGCTTGTCCAACCACGTTGCCTACTGCGATAAGTATACCGGCGATGTACACGGCGACGGCTAGGTTCTTCTTCCGTATTTCCTCGAACTCGTTGATGTCTTTCGTGACTCTGTTGAGGATGTTGATGGCGACGGTTATGCTAAAGAGGGCTAGGGCCACGGCGAAAACCAGCTGAATCAACGCCACTACTATATCCACTATCGCTGTCAGAAGAGACATCGGCATGGATATGGATTGCTTGTTTTAAAGGTTTTCACCCCTCTAATCCTCTACACGTATGATGCAGCCCATGTAGGGTTTAGTCATGCTTCTGACACGGTACACGCCTGGGGCTTCTAGTTTGTACCGCCATTTGTTACCTGGCTTGATCTCCTCCGAGACAAAGAGGTACTCCGCGGGCCCCTCATATGCTTCAATAACGTGGGATACGTTGTCTTTGTTGACGAAGGTGATTTTGGCGCCTTTCTTCACAGATGCGACGCTAGGCTTCATGTAGATGTCCTCGACCAGCGGCCCGCTGTCCTGGCTCCATACTGTAAGCGGCCCATCGCTCTTGTTGATGATGATTTTCACACGCCGGTTGTTGAAAAGGACGGCTATGAGCGGAATAGGTAGGAGGAGAAACGGCAGGTAGAACCATGGCGGCAGCTCCAGCCAATTCACCTCACCCTCTACGGTTGTGGTCAACTGCAAAGTAGCGGTCGTCGTCGTGTTGCGGAAAACAGTGGCCGTCGTAGCAGCTGCGCCATCATACACCGTGATTATCTGCGGTGTCTGCATCCGGTCGATAACAGTGGTGCGGACGGTCTCGAACACGGTTTGCGAAACCCTCTCCGTCGAATACTCGGTATAGGTGGTGTAAACCGTTGACGGAACAGTCACCGTCTCCTGGACTAGCTCCGTGGAAGTTGATGTCACCGTAAATCGCGATATTCTTGTACTTGTTAAAGTGGTTGTGGATGAGACAACCGAGGTGCTGGTCGTAGTCTCGGTGGCTGTGCTCGTGACGGTGGATGTAGAGGTGGTTGTCGTCTGACGAGTCAGAGAACCAGGACACAGAATACCGTAGAGTGCGTAACTACTTGCACCATCTTGGTCAAACACAGGAGACCAACTTTGTGACGTCAGCTTGAAATCAAGATTCCTCATTTCCTGTGATGGTGGTCTAGAAAGAACTGGGAAGGCGACCAGTGATGGTGATAAGCTTTGGTTGTTAAGGTTTAGAAGCACGTACTCAAGCCTATAGTAGTCCGAATATCCTGCAAGATAGACACAGTCGTCAAAAGCATCAACACCTATTACTTGCACGTTGTTGTCAGGACTTCGTTGTCCTCTGATGCGGAAAGCAACCTGTGCTTCCCCATCAAACCTGCTCACCGCAAGAACCAGCCCATGCACAGGGTTTTCCCCTCCTTTTGGGTTCACGTAGAAGTTGGTGGTGAAACCTCCTATGAAGAGATAGCTATCAGAAACCGCCGCCGTCACGCCATAAGTCCAATTCAGAAGGATGTGCTGCGGAAGGGAAAGAGAGGAATCCATGTATACGTTGTCGATTAGATAAGCCTGTTTCCAAATACTGTTCATATTACTATCGAGTTTATCAACCACTATGGAGTCATAATTTCCAGTTGTTCGCTGGGTCTGAACAACGTAGATGTCATTATTTTCGTCAACGACCATCTCCAGACCCGCGAAAAAAACATCCCGGAACGACGGTCCTAGATTGACCGTGTTTTGAAGTGTTAAAGATGTTTTGTCGAATTTACTGACAAATAAGCTGTTTCCTGAAAACGTAGAAGGGTCAAACCCCATGATTCCAGCCACGTAAAGACTCTGGTCTCCAAGGGCTATAGACATGCCAAAATCGCCATTGGGAGTACTCAGGACAATGAATTTGTGTGTAACATATCGAAGAGAATGGTCAAGTTTCAGAATGAGAAATCCCCGATTATCAAAAATAAACAGCCCTACTAACAGATAGACTCCCGTATCATCCACAGCCAAGTCTATACCTTCACTCCATTCAGAGAAAGGTCGAAGGCCTAAGGATAAACTTGTTACATCGATTGTGTAGAAGGGTTCTACAAGTGAGCAATCGTTTTTTCGGAGAGCTGCGACATAAATTAGCTTGAACGATGTCCTGCTATCAGGCGTGTTTGATAGGATGCCGGCTACGAAGACATATGTCTGATTAATCTCAACAGTCATGGCTACTCCTTGAACCACGGAAGATGAACTTGGTTCATCTATCCGGGTGCTGCAGCGAAGAGTGTGGTCCGAGTTCAAGATTGTTAAAGCAGGTTTATTGTACCTATCATTACTTAGGCCCACGATGTATATTCCGTCTCTGTCCACCTCTATGTCATAGGCTTGAGCTATCCGCGAACCCTGATCTGTGTATGTCCGTAGTAGTCCGTAGGCGGGGTCTGCTGTAGCTGGATGTAGGGCGAGAGCTGTGAATAATATTAGTGTCAGGACGGTTGTTCTCAAGACTCAATTTTGTTTCGCATAGTGTGTTCTCTATTAAGAGTTGGCTTGTCTTGGCCCCGGCATGTTTTCAACGTATTACGGGTAAACTACCTCGTAGATGTATACGTATGCGAGTGATTGGTATGGTGGGCTTGACTGGTATACGAGGCGGAAGTAGTTGAGTTGGCTGGGGTTGTAGAGGTGTCCGGGGCCGAAGGCTGTCTGTGTTGGTTTGTATGGGATGAGCTGTCCGAGGAGTGTTTGCCAGAACCGCTGGGTGGGGTGG